>Ga0187777_10001783_pt1 | contig 13848 bp, 15 predicted proteins | sample 1015_Q2_SP5_10_M_FD_132416 | JGI IMG/M metagenome (GOLD analysis project Ga0187777, IMG submission 132416) | Tropical peat soil microbial communities from peatlands in Department of Meta, Colombia - 1015_Q2_SP5_10_MG | ecosystem: Environmental > Terrestrial > Soil > Wetlands > Peat | place...
ATACTGCGGGTTGCTGCAAGACTTCTGCAGCCCGCCGCCTGGACCGTTCGGCCTTCGGTGATTCGTTCTAGAGAACGTATCAACCCCGGCGCTCCCCCGGCAGTAAAGCGTTCTAGAGAATATGTCTAATAAACCTGAACGGTTCCCGGATTCACGAGGCGAGTTCAACGGAGTACAAGTGGCTTGTTTTAACCGTCACGACTGTTGGCGCTTTCATGGCTTCAGTGGATGAGAACATCGTGTTCGTTGCGTTGCCCTCTCTGCTCCATGAACTCAATGCGACGCTTGTTGAAGGGGTATGGGTAATCGCTGGTTATGCGCTCACGACCACGATCCTTCTTGTAGCGTTCGGAAGGATAGGCGACATGTTCGGGAAAGTCAGGCTGTACACTTTGGGTTTCGCGACATTTACCGTTGCCTCAGCGTTGTGCGGGATTTCACAAACGGGAAGCCAACTTGTCTTCTTCAGGTTGATGCAAGGCATAGGTGGGGCCTTGGTACTTGTCAATAGTGTTGTTCTTGTGGCAGATGCGTTTCCCGCTTACGAGTTGGGCATGGCGTTAGGCCTCAATTTCATGGCCTGGAATGTTGGGGCGATCGCTGGTTACACGTTGGGTGGATTTATTGTGCAGCTTCTTGGGTGGAGGTTCATCTTCTTCGTCAATGTTCCAGTCGGATTGTTCGGAACACTCTGGGCCCATGCCCGTCTAAAGGAAGCTCATCGGGCCGTTCGTGAGTCCTTCGATTTCCTTGGGACGGCTTTGTATTCGATCGGTCTTACGCTGGTTCTGGTGGGTTTGACTCTTGAGGAATCATATCCCTTGCTAATTTTTTCTCTTCTATGCGTTGGGCTGTTAGTTTTTCTATTATTCGTTATAGTCGAGAAGAGGACGATCCATCCGGCTCTGGATTTGGATTTGTTTAAGATTCGACTGTATAGTGCAGGCAATATTGCGAGTTTCTTGAATTCGCTCACGTTCAATTCTGTCCCGTTCATAGTGACGTTCTATCTCCAGTTAGTTCGCCGCTTGAATCCGCTGGTGACGGGGCTGATGTTTATTCCGATGGAGGCGGTCGTGTTGGTCGTCGGGCCGTTAAGTGGAAGGATGTCTGATCGTTACGGAGCGAGAGGACTTAGTAGCCTCGGACTTCTTTGCAATGCTGCTGCAATTTTCTGGATTAGCACGCTACATCAAGATTCAAGCTACGTAGAACTTGTTCTTGCATTAGCATTGTTCGGCGTCGGCAGGGGACTGTTTTCTTCCCCTAACGCTAGTTCGATAATGAGCAGAATTCCGGCCGAGAGGAGGGGTGTGGCGAACGGAGTTAGGTTGACGGTCGTCTTTACGGCGATCGTTTTTAGCGTGCCGCTGTCGCTAGCCTTCATGAGTTTCGCTATGCCGTATTCCACGCTGACTCAAATAGCGCAAGGTACGGTTACGACGATAGCTGAATCTTCTGCCTTCCTTTCTGCGCTCCGATATGCGCTTCACCTATCCGCTGTGCTCGTTCTGTTGGCTATTGTGCCCTCTTTCTTAAGAGGTCAAGTCCACAACGTGAAGCGGCCAGGAGTTATGTATGAGCCCGCATAATCACTTTTCTGACTTGAAGCAACTACATTTCTTTGATCTATGATTAGCGCAACCGATCAGCCTATGGTCTTTGCAACCGCATATAACACATTTTTTCAAAATACGTTCAAACCAACGTAGCGATATTAATGACCGATTGAACTAACGTGAAACCCGATTGCGGAGCAATTTGCACTCGGACCCGAAATGTAACCGTTAACCGTAACATACCCAAAGGTGGGGTACGACGGCAACCAATTCGTCAGTGCGTAGTATATGTTGTTGTTGTAGCCGCTCGCAACTGACAATAAGATGCAACCCGTACTGCTTACCTGCACGAAACCGTAGAGGGTACATTGTACCCCCACCGCTGTCCCACTATAACAGTAATTCGAGAGTTGACTATCGTAGGGTGCACAGTAACCTCCCGGGCAGGGCGCGAATCCGTAGAGCGCGGTTGTAGTACCCATAGCTGTGGTAACTGTGGCGTAACTGACAGACGTCTGAACGGAGATACTGATCGATGTTGCGGTTTGGAAGCTGGTAGTGGTTTGAGTCATCGTGATTGTTGTTGGATGGCCGCTCTGATAGGCTAGTAGACCTATGCTCGCCACTGAAACGACCGCCAAAATTATACAAAGAACAGGGATAATTCTCTTGTTTCTTTCCTTAGGAGTTACATCGTGGCTCAAGTTTCACAACGCTTCCAGAGGTCTTCAGTTCCATCCTCGAAGGCATATTCGGTTAGCTGGGTTAACGGTCAGGTAGATCATAAATTGTGCGTTAGAGCACGAGAAGCGGCTAGTACTGTGATCTTCGGTGCTTCCCATGATTAATAAGGATTGAATGCACTCGCAACTGTCGATATCGAGTAGATTACGGATGCACGATACCGAGGATGGTGATCAATTGTTTTTCAGATTGTGTTCTGATCATCTCTCAGTTGAAGCGATCCCCAGGAGTCGATTGCGTATTGATTTTGTTAAGCTGAAGAGGAGCTTGGAGAGCGAGTATCAAGTCTTGATGTGGACGCCGTATTTCATTGTGTTAAAGTCTATGCCTGGAGGTGCCGAGATCACCCTCCGGAAGGACGGGCGGATGGTTATTCGGAAGGCTGCCTCTGAGGAGAATGCCCGGTTGGAAGGTCATCGACTATTGGACCTATTGAATGCTAAACGGTGACGACGCGGGCGTTATCGACGGCTCGTTTAATCATCGATTCAAGGTTTAACGCTTTTTCGATCTCTTCGAGTTTGAGTCGGTTAGCGTTAGTGCTGGGGTTGTTGGTTGGGACTCCGCATGAGGATACGCCGGGGCGGATGGAAATTTCGTATGTTCCGATCAGTTTAGCGTATTTTTCGATTTGGAGTTTGTTCATTCCAACCAGTGGTCTTAGGGCTGCAAATTTTTTTAGAACGCAGTCTGTGGCTGCAATGTTTTCGAGCGTTTGGCTGGCTTTCTGTCCGATTGCGTCTCCGGTGACTATCGCGCTGCAACCTTCTCGGATGGCGATTTGTTCGGCAATTCTGAACATTAGGCGTCTTGATAGGATGCACGCGAATTTTACGGGGCATTTTGTGACGATGTCTTCGAGGTCTGGTGAGTGTGGAACGAGGTAGGTTTTCGTGTTCTTATTTTCGGTGACTTCGCAGATTCGTTTGATTGTGTCGAGTGCGATTCCTTCGGCTGCCTGATCGCAGAGTGGGTAATTGTCGAAGTATGCGAAGGTTGGTTCTACGCCTTTTCTGATGAGGAGCCATGCTGCAACGGGAGAATCGATTCCTCCGGATATTAGGAAGATTGCTTTTCCGCTCAGTCTGAGCGGAGTGTGCGGGATGACTATCTCTTGGGCAGTCAGGCTACGCTACTCCTATCATTTTGTCTACTGCTCTGAATACTTCTTGTCCTTCTTGCTCATCTTTGACGTTTTTGATTAGCATTCTGCCTTTTCTGAATAGGCTGACTTCATGTCCGTTGTAGTTGAAGACAATCACGAGCGGTGTCTTCAGCAGCAACTTGCTTTGAGCGCTGATGGCTAGGCTGATTTGTTCTAGGTTCAGGTTTTGTGGTTTTTCCGGATTTACGTTCACTGTGTCTGAGCCGCACAGCCAGGCTAGTTTTCGTTGTCTTTCCGGTTTGAGATGAGTTTTGGTTTGGCAGGGGCAGTCGGGGCGGATGGCTAGACTAATAGTGCGGAATTCAGATTGTGCGAAATCGAATACGAACATCCTGCCTTCAATTTTTTTTGTGATTCCGCTCAGTAGCTTTATTGCCTCCATAGCTTGGAATGAGCCCACGATTCCGGTGGTTGCTCCGATCACCCCGCGCGTATCGCATGTTGGCAATTCGGAGTCATCCAGGCCTGGAAGTACGCATTCAAGGCAGGGTGTCTCAGGGCTTTTGAAAACGGCGACGTTACCTTCGAAACCGATGGCTCCTCCGAATATGTAAGGTATTTTTCTTTCAACGCAGTACCTGTTGATCAAATATCTGGTACTCATGTTGTCTAATCCATCAACGACACAGTCTGATTCGTCGATCACATTTTGAATGTTTTCTGCATTCAGGTTTTCCGGAACAGTCTCAAAGTTGATTTCGGGATTTACGGTTGACAGTCGTCTGGCGGCAGCTTCGACTTTCGGATATCTGACGTCTGATAACGAGTAGAGCGCTTGTCGGTGAAGATTGTTTAATTCTACGGTGTCTTGGTCCACTAACGTCAACTTTCCAACGCCGGCCATTGCGAGGAAGAGGCATGAGACACTTCCCAACCCGCCTAGGCCAACGATCGTTGCCTTCGACTCGCGCAGTCGTCTCTGACCTTCAGGACCAAGTTCGCGTAGTGCTATTTGTCGACTGTAAAAATCTGAACCTTGAAATTCTGTTGCTGATGCCATCGTATTTGTTCCTCGATAGGCGTCTAGACTCCGTCAGGAGTAGAACGGAATGCCGAGTCTAGCTAATCGATATTTAAAGTAGGGCCATGTGAGTTTGCGTTGCGCGTCTCGATATGTTATCGAGCCGTCCAATAGCCCAATGATGCATTCCTGTACCGTTTTCTCTCCTAGGAAGAATTTCGAAAATGAGTCCATGTTGTATTGTTCCAGGTAACTCATTCTTGCGAGCCAGTACGCGATGTCGAAGTCTTTTAGAAATGCTTCTTGGCACAACGACTTGTATACTGAGAGAAACTCTGCATCGAATCTGTTCTTGGAAACTGCTTCGCTGCAAACTTTGGCCGCGATCTGGCCGCCGAGAATGGAAAAATAAATTCCTTCTCCGAGCAAGGGTTCCGCGAATCCTCCTGCATCACCGGCTAGCAGAATCCGGTCTCGTACCAGTGGGACTTTAGCAGCTCCGCCGATCGGAACAAGGTGCGCTTGAGGCTTCGGAATTTCTATGTCAATAAGTTTCGTGATTCGTTTTACGAAATCATAGAAGAGCGCGCGTGCGTCTCGCAAACGGTTTAGTCTGCAGCCGATCCCTACTGTTAAGTGATCATTCTTAGGGAAGATCCAACCGTATCCAGACGTCGAGACGCCAAAGTAGATATCGAAATATTGTTCTGGGCCGATAAACTCTTCGACGGCTTTCTCCCCTACAGGAATTTCACTTTCAATCGCGTAAGCGACCTGATCAGGTTGCCAGCGCTCGTAGAACTTCCCTTGGCGTGCCGAAGGGCCACCTATTCCATCCGCTCCGACCAGCATCTTTGAGTGAAAGACGCCGTTCCTTGTTTTGACTTCAAGGCCGGTGTCGGTCGAATCGATTCCGTATACGGGATTGGCGTCGAGGAGTTCTACGCCGTTGTCGACCGCTCGCTGAGCTAGGAAGTGGTCGAATTTTGAGCGTGACGTCATGTAAGCTATCGTGCTGCCTTTTTGAAATCTGTATTCATGGTCTTCCGTATGGATTCGAACGGATTTGACTCGACGCTCAATCAGTTCGTCTGGGAGTTTGAAGTCAAGAAGATTGAGCACTTTCGGAGTAACTCCTCCTCCGCATAGTTTGTCTCTCGGCAACCTGTCTTTTTCGAGCAACAGTGTCTTGAGTCCAAGTTTGGCTGCGGTTCCGGCAGTCCCTGATCCCGCAGGACCTGCGCCTACGACAATCAAGTCGTACTGGGACATGGAGCTTATCAAGTAAAGTATGCTGCGGGCCCTTTTATTCGCTACGTGACGTTGGTCTGATTAGGGGAACTTGATGTTCATTGATCCGTGAGGGCATGCGTCGACGCATTCCATGCACATAATGCATTCTGGGTTGTTAAATTTCTCCCATGGGAGATCTAGAATCCTAATTTGCATTGGACATTTCACTTCGCAATGTGGGCACTTAGTGCATTTCACCGGATCACGTTTAATCCCAACTAAACTGTGCTTTTGGAAAATGGCCATTAGTGCACCTGTTGGGCAAATATAGCGGCAGAAGAACCTTGGAACTTTCCAGGCTGAGATGAAGAAACCTACGAGGATTATCAGACGGAGTGCGAGGAGTGGTTGGACTTGGCTCAATTGCATCCATACTTGTTGAATGGTTGGCGGCCTTGCCAGGATAGCCATGAAATTTTCTCTTGCCAGTGTCAATAGCGCAGGCAAGGTTCCGAAGAGCGTGCCGTCCGGTGAAAGAGCAATAAATGGACCAGTTGCAAAAACTCCGAGCGCGGTCTTGTAGGCATCGCCGACTCCTAAGAAGAGTGCCAGAGCGAGACTTCCGCTTACAAGCAACGTCATGAACAGGAGGAGGTACTTGAACTTCGTTGCACCTTGGTGGGTTCTCGGTGAGACAAAATCTAATCGACCCTTTAGTGTCGTGATAATGTCTTGGATGAATCCGATCGGGCACACCCAGCCGCAGAACGCGCGTCCAACCACGGCACCGATCAAGAACAGTGATCCCACGACTAGCCATGGAAATTCCGGTTGCGCCAACTCGACCTGGATCAAATCAAGCGAACTGTAGATTGCAGTGAAGTGTGAGTTTACGCTGGCAAGGATTGGTAATCCGAAAGGTATCGATTGAACCTTTAGGTACGGGTAGATCTGAGTGAATGCTAGCGCATTAAGCACTAATAATGATAGCAGTTGAATTATGAGTCGTGGGAAGGTCCATTTGTACTTGAACAACCTCGTGTCGTCAGGTTTTTGCGTCAATCGTCAGGCCTCAAAGGTACGGGATCACGTAACTGCGAATAATGCTTGAAAGAGTATTGTACTCGTTAAGATAGAAACCGACCATTAGCGCGGTTAAGCCGACGAGTATTGCGTAAGCAGCTATAGTACGTCTCAAAGAACCAACTCTCGGCTAAGATTTCGATAGCGATTGCCCTGGCTCTTAATTATACCTTTCCAACAGATCCTCCGTCTGAGTCGTTCGGGTGAAATCTCCGAGATTCGCGTTAGAAAGTTTTTGGCCGCCTGAACTGCTATTCCTAAGCTTGATTCGAACCGGATACAGGGTTTGTCATCAGCGTGAACTTTAAATCACATAATCTAATGCTAGTCGAACTAATTCTAGCGCCTGAACCAGCGAAATGGTGACACAATGGTCAGCTATGGGATGGGTCAACAGGGAAATATTATCTCGTACCGTGGTAAGAAATTCACCAGTTCCTGTCTGAGCTGCAAAGATTTTCTGAATTGTTGTGGTAGTTCGACGTCTACCGAATTTGACGGCGCTTCTCCCAGCAAGAAGGTGGGGCTTTCGCGTCGAGACTTTCTGAAGATTATGGGTGGAGTATCAGCGGTTCTCGCCGTGGCGCCATTCGCTGTCGCAGGACAGTATCTTATCCCGCAAGTTCCAAAGACTTTCCGTCCACAGCTTATCGCGAAGACTTCGGATATTGCGGTGAATGATTCAACATTCTTCTGGTTCCCATTCACAACGGATCCAACTTACACGAATATGCTCATTCATCTCCCCCCCGATTTAGCGGCCAAGGCTGGAAGCGAATTCGTTGCTTACAATCGCACGTGTATTCATCTGCAGTGTCTGACGGCGTACCTTCCGGGCGCCGGGATCATTGGGTGTCCATGTCACGGAAGCATTTATCGACCAACGGATGGATGGCCGATCGGGGGACCAGCTGCGGAAATCGGACGTTACCTGCCCAACGTGAATCTGAAGATAGAGGGCGATAACATCTACGCGATAAATGTTAACTTGGATGATATCGGCTATGGGAACACGTCGGCCCCGAACTGGTAACTTCTGACTTGGATGCTGCTCACTATGACAACACAGCGCACTCAGAGTGAATCAAAAAGCCCTGTTCAACTTCTCATCGACTGGTTGAATCAGAGATTAGAACGCACGATCTTCCTCGGTCTCAAATTTACGTTGCCCAAGAAATTTGTAAGCCCACTGGGATTTCTAGGGTTCTTAACCTTCGCCTGTTTTGCGATCCTCGGAATATCTGGGGCGCTTCTCATGCTATACTATAGTCCGTATGTTTTCTTCAATACAGTTACGGGAGGTGTGCAGTCGCCTTACGACAGCGTCCAACTGATTAACAACGTGTATCCATTTGGGTCAGTGTTGCGCAACATACATTACCACGCGTCAAACGCCATGGTTCTGTTAGCCACTGCCCACATGTTTTACCAATACTTCTCGGGTCGTTACAAGCTCAGATACGAAGTGCTCTGGGTCACAGGGATCATAATTGGGATTTTAACAATCGTCGAGGCTTACACTGGATATGATTTGTTGCTTAACGTGAGAGGAATGCTGGCGATCAACATAGGTAGAGCTCTAGCCCGAAGCACACCTTTCATGGGTCCGATGGCCTTTCGTCTTATGGCTGGAACAGGACTGGCGGATTTGATTCTGAGATTTTACTCGGTTCATGTCTTCATCTTTCCGATGATTATGATTCTAATCATGATGGTTCACTTCCCCCGATACCTTGTGCTTGACATACCGGTCGTCTCAATGGTGGCGGGTGTTATCATGGTGGTAGGCGGTTTGTTCCCTGTTGAATTGGGAGCCAAATTCATCCCCACTGCTGAGGCAGGTATCACGATGCCGGAATGGTATTTGACGGGTATGTACGCGATCATTCGAACAGGGATCGACAAATTCCTTGCAGGGGCCGTAATTCCGCTCATATTCGTCATAGTGTTTCTCGTGGTTCCATTCTTGGATACGAGCCGAAAATTAACGATACGCGATAGGCCGTTCTATACGGCTATGGGACTTGCTGGCTTGGGCCAGCTTGCTCTGACTACAGTATGGGGTTTTCGAGCGAACAACATCTTTCTAGGCTTAAGCTCGATTCCGCAGCTTGAGATTAATCCATTCATTTTCTTCGGATCTGTCGTTTTCGTAGGAGCCGCTGCGTACGCGGGCACCTACGTCTATTTCAAATCAACCGCTCCGCCCCCAGGAGCGCGTCCGACGCATGGTCGGAAACAGTTCCCCCTCTACAAATTGACGTCGAACGAGTGGCGGGCGATAGTGATTTCGTTATTGGGCTTCCAGGTACTATTCGATATTTACTCAGCTCAGGCGTTCTTCTCAGGATTCAAGAACGTGGTGTTATTGCAGATTGGGGTTGGACTGGTCGCATTCGGGATACTCGTGCATTTGTACCGAATTGGAGCAGAATAGAGAAAAGTGACGCGAGATGGCACAACAACCTAGAACTATTCGTGGGCCATGGGTTGGCGCCACGGCGATTCTGCTGGTCTTATTGGTTGGCACGGGGATGTTCTACTACCAGTTTTACGTATTGCCCGAGCAGATGGGTCCACCACACACACCGCAGAATATTACGATCTATCTTGTCGCTGAGCAGTGGGCGTTCATGATTAACGGAACTATTGACACTCACACTACCGCTATAGTTGTACACGTTGGCGATAATGTTACGTTTCATTTGCACGGTGAATGGCAGAAGGATCCGAGTTATTCTGAGCACGGTTTCTTCATTCAAGGGTTGATGGATGTGCCGATCACGATTCCGAAGGGTCACGATGTTTTCTACAGCATAGTTCCAACACAACCCGGAGACTACACAATCATATGCACTATTTACTGCGGCGTTGGCCACCCTGACATGCACGGGATGCTGACGGTTCTCCCGTAGACTTAGTGACTTTCTATTCTGAGGTATCTAGGTGCAGGTGACAGTATCGAAAACGGTACGAAACTACGTAGAAGTCACTAAACCGCCCATCGTTTCTCTATTAGTCTTTACGTCTTTGGCTACGATGATCGTGGCTTGGAGAAAGACGCTCGTACCGTTGGACTGGATAATTGTCGGCGCAGCTTTGTTAGCAATTACCGCTGCTAGCGCAGGTTGCGACGTTCTCACCTCCTACATTGATCGTGATATCGATGCGGTTATGGACCGGACTAAGGAACGACCCATTCCAAGTGGACGGATCAGAGCGAATCGAGCGTTGGTATGGGGACTCTTTCTCGCGTCTGCTGGTATGGCTTTGGCCTATTGGATTAACGCGTTATCGTTTGTCTGGATTGCGTTAGGCGTTTTCGACAACGTTGTCGTATATAGCCTACTTCTGAAACGGCGAAGTCGATTGAACATAATTTTGGGCGGCGTGAGCGGAGGACTTCCGGTTATGTTTGGATGGAGCGCAATCACCAACAGTTACAGTTTGCTTCCCGTCCTACTTGCAGCTCTCGTGGTCCTATGGATACCCGGACATATTTGGAGTCTCGCAATTTTTACGCGCAAAGACTATCAAAGAGCGCACGTCCCGATGCTCCCAGTTGTCACGGATCTCACTACCGCTCTTCGTTGTATCGTCTCAACGGTTGTCCTGATGATTCCATTTTCGCTTTGGATCTTCTTCGAGGGCGGGTTCGGATTAGTGTACCTTGTTACTGCAATTCTGTTCGGGCTCTGGGTGCTCTACGTAAACTTCAAACTCTTCCTGCACCCGAACGATGACTTGGCGTACAAGGCCTTTAAAGTCTCTAGCCCGTACCTCTTCGCGTTATTCCTTGCATTGATTATCGATAGCTTCGTTCATCTGATTTAGCTGCCTTAAGAGACGAACGACCCGAGACCTCTGGGGGCCCGGCAAGTTATCACGTCCTTTATTCCTTGCGTCTTGAGGAATCGGAGGAGCACGTTAAAGAGTAGATCATTTCCCATGAAATGATCAGCCATCCTGCGAAGATTTGTTGAGACACGCATTGGAGCACCCATGGCTGCCTTCCATCTCGATTCGTACTCAGAGAGAGCAACGCCATCACGAAGATGCTCTGCAACCACTTGCCCAGCAATCGTTCCGGTGATCATCGCGGTCGCTATTCCACCACCATTCGTCGGCATGACCATACCAGCAGCGTCACCAACGGCTACAACGTTTTCGGAGTACGTTTTCTTGAATGGTCCATCGACTGGTAAAACGTCAGCAATCATCGGACCTGGTTTTCCACCTTGTAACTTCACTTTCGTCAGCTTACAGTCATGCAAAAAAAAGTCTAGATAGCCCTTTCCATCATTGCGCTTGGAGTAAGACGTGCGAATGCCAATGCCGACGTTCGCAGACCTATCTCCCTTCGGTATAATCCATCCGTAACCACCAGGAGCAAATTCGGTTCCTAAATACATCTCGGTCACACTTTGGTCAACATTTAGGTCGCTCATCAGATATTCGTAGTTAATCGCAATATTATTTGGAACCATGTAGTCTTCAGTCAAGATACCTGCGGCGCGGGCAATTTTAGATGGAAATCCATCTGCAGCGACCACAACTTTGGTTTCAACAGCGAGATCCTTTTCTCTACCGATCAGTATCTTCTTGTCGTTCTCGATCATCTCCACGGGAGAATTTAGTTCTATGATTCCACCGAGCTCTTGAACATGTCTTGCCAATCCTTGCTCTAACGTGGTTCGATCGAGAACGTACGCCAGAAAGGGAAATTCGAATTCACGTCCCTTGGGTGAAATTACTCGGATAGACTTGCAAACATTGTCAATGGTCTCTTGAGGGACATCGAAGACGTTCATGTATGTCCCTGCGTTCGGAAGAAGATATTCCATTTCCTTCCTAACTGGAAAGTATTCGCCGCACTTAACCGGAATGCCAATGACCGATTTCTTGTCGAACACATGGACCGAGCAGCCTGCCTTCAATGCTTCTATCGCCGCGTACAGACCTCCGGGGCCAGCGCCAACGACTACCACATCGACTGATTTCGACACCTACTCTACACCTTACGCAAAGCGACGAGACGATCGGTTTGCAGAATAAAATCGTTCTGCAATCAACCGGCGAGTCCGGTCACGCTAGGCGTAAGATAAGCAGCAACTTGGTATAGGTAATTAAGAATGGGTCCTGGGTAAAGGCCGATCACTACGATTAATGCAGTAGAGGCAAGAAGCACAAGTACGAATGGCGTAGGTTCCTTAAGTCTCCCGGGTGAAGTTGGCTCGTCGAAATACATTCTCTTAACCACCCAGCCATAGTACGCCATGGAGAATGCGCTGTTCAATACGCCTGCTAAGGCAAGCCACCATAATTGTCCATCAACGGCAGCCGTAAAAAGCACTAATTTGCTCATGAATCCACTGAGCGGAGGTACTCCCGCTAATGCAAACAGTGCAATCGTTAGTGTAAAGGCAGTAATTGGCATCCTTTTCGCTAATCCCGAGTATGAGTCGAGGTTAGTTGTGGAGAGCTTGCTGTACACGGCTGCGGCAGCAATGAATGCCGCAGTTTTCATCACACCATGGTTGAGGATGTGGAACAAGGCTCCTACGAGTCCGAGAGGATTGGGTGCGGCAAACCCGATTAGTATGTAGCCGGCTTGAGCGATGCTTGAATATGCAAGCATCCTCGTGAAACTCTTCTGCATCAGCGCCGCAACATTTCCTAAAGTCATCGTGAGTATGGCGATTACCGCAAACGCCGCTGCCCAATCTAGTTTAAGGGCGATCATTGCGATGACGAACACCCTGAGAAGCGCAGCGAAACCGCCGTTTTTCGTTCCAGCCGCAAGGAACGCTCCAACCGTAATAGGCGCCCCCTCATACGCGTCAGGGATCCACATGTGAAATGGCACCGCGGCGACCTTCATTCCAAACCCTGCGATGAACAGCACCATGGCTAACAGCGCAAGCGGATCAAGCTTCGGTAACGCCATTCCCAGACCACTCGCGACAACGTACAGGTTTGTTGAACCAGTTATCCCGAAGGTCAGCGAGATTCCGTAAATTATAAGCGCAGACGAGAGAGCACTCATGATGAAGAACTTCAACGCTGCTTCATTCGAAATTGAATCATTTTTGCGAAATCCAGTAAGGACGTAGGTCGGAACGTTCATCAATTCCCATGCTAGGAATAACGTGATCAAGTCCACGGAAAACGCGATAAGCATCATTCCGAACGTAGCGAACAACAGTAACCCAAAGTACGTATCCAGGTTCTTACTATCACGCATATACGAAAGCGATGCAACACTAACTAACAGGGTAATGAGGACGAAGACGGCCGTGAAATAGACGGAAAAACTATCGACAGATAACACGCCGTATACGAGTTGAGGTGCAGGAAGGCCTTCTGAGATTAGGAGGAATACACCAACTAAGGAGACCAAGAGACCTAAAATCGACCAATACGCGACCAACAAACGCTTATGCATGCGATTTCCAAGTCCCTGGATCAGGGGCACTAGAATCGCGAAAACCGGCAACGTGAAGAGAAGAATAGATGTTGTAAGATTCATCCTCTTCGCCTTTCACGCAGGCGTCTAGGGAAACCACGACACGTAAATAACATTTCGGAAGAAGATAGCAAACGTTTTTCTTTGTCACCTAACGATTCTTGTCGACTCAGTAGAACTGTGAGCAATTCATGTCTGGTTTGGAGACCGTCAAGATTATCGTGGACGCGGAGAAACAAGCCTCAAGGATGCTGGAAGAAGCTCAACGAAACGCTACGGAAATAAGTAAACAGGTCGACATTACTATTGAACAACAACGAACCGAAGCCCTACGATCAGCCAAACAAGAGGCTTCAGAAATTATAGAGCATGCCGAGTCGGAAGGAAAGACCGAAGCGGAGAGATTCAAACAAGACTCGACAGGAGACCTCGGAAAACTAGTCGCCACAGCCTCCGGCAAGAAAGAATCGACCGTGAAGAAACTTCTAGAATTGGTGTTAGGTTGAAATGTCTGAGACAGCTAAATTCACTGAAGATATACTGACAATCGCCAGAGAAAAGTCGCAAGGTATCATCTCCAAAGCTCAGGACGACGCGCAACGTATACTGGACGAAGCGAAAGCAAACTTCTCAAGAG
>Ga0187777_10001784_pt1 | contig 13847 bp, 18 predicted proteins | sample 1015_Q2_SP5_10_M_FD_132416 | JGI IMG/M metagenome (GOLD analysis project Ga0187777, IMG submission 132416) | Tropical peat soil microbial communities from peatlands in Department of Meta, Colombia - 1015_Q2_SP5_10_MG | ecosystem: Environmental > Terrestrial > Soil > Wetlands > Peat | place...
CGGCCGGCGCCTCAACCAGCAAGCCGAAGTACCCGCCGTGCACCAAGAAGGCGCTCAGCGCCGGGCTCAAGCGCGGATCTGCGCAGCCGAAGAACGCAAAATTCGAGGGGTCGTTCGGCTGCGCGCGCGGCTGGGCGTACTCGGGCGTGCTCATCGGCGGTAAGAACGGCTTCGAGGCGATCGCCGTCTATAAGGCCAAGAACGGCGTGTGGGTGACCGTCGACCGTGCCAAGCCATGTCTGACCCACGCGATCCCGAAGAAGATCTACCGGGGCGCTTGCACGACCAGCTGACAGCCTGATAAGCCCGTCGGGACGAAGCAGAAGGGCGCCGTCGGCCCACTCGCTGGTTCGGGCCGAGTGGGCACGCGATCATGGCGTGTCGGCCTGTTGGTCGTGTCGCGACACGGCCACCGCTAGGGCTTGACGCATGGGATCGCCGTCGGGGGCGTCCGTTGGTCGTCGGGAACGGCCGCGCTGGCTCGATGACCGATCTTGGTACGCGCTGGAGATCGTCGCGGTACGTGGATACGGGCGTGCCGGCGGTGACGGTGCTCGGGATCGTGGCGGGCAATACGCTCGAGGCGCTGACGGGTGCCTTCTTATTGCGGCGGGTGGGCGGCTTTCGCCCCGGCTTGGAACGAGTCAAGGATGTCATCTCACTGGTCGTCTTCGGCGCCATGATTAGCACCGTCGTGAGCGCGACCATCGGCGTCGCGAGCCTCCTGATCGGCGGTGTGATCTCGTGGGCGAGCGTTCCGTCCCTTTGGCGCACGTGGTGGCTTGGAGACATGGGCGGGGACTTGATCGTCGCCCCGGCGCTGCTCATCGCGGCGAACTATCGCCGTTACCGGCGGCTACCCGGGCGGCCGTTTGAGGCGGTGATCCTGATCGCGGCGCTGACCGGGGTCAGCGCGTTGGTGTTCTCGCACCCGACGAACGTCGTGTATTCGCTATTTCCGCTCCTGATCTGGGCTGCGCTTCGCTTCTGGCAGCCCGGCTTTCGGCTTGAGACCGCCATGACCGCCGACACCGCGGTGATCAAACATGGGGAGCTGGATCGCGCGGGTGCCGAGCGGCTCGCTCAGGAATTCGAGCGCCGGAGTCGCAGCATGAAGGCCCAGCTCGTCCTCGACCTCGCGGATGTCACGTCTGTTGATTCGGCCGGCCTCCAGTCGCTCATCGAGATCGAGCGCCGCGCACGCGAGCGGGCGGTGCGGCTGCGGACCGTCTTTCCGCCCGAACACGTGCGTGCCGTGTTTCGTCTCTCCGGCGTCGAGCCGCTATCGGACACCACAGACCATCCGACTGGCGACTCGCCTGATTTGCAGTACTCAGACCGGGTGGCGCTCGAGCTGGCGGTCGACGACCAAGCTCCCCGGCAGGCGCGCACCGAAGTTCGCGAGGCGATCGCCGGACGAGTCACCCAGACCGAAGCGGAGCTCGCCGTGTTGATCACATCGGAGCTTGTGACCAACGCGGTCGTGCACCCGCTCCATCAAGACGGTGCCTCGATCGGGCTCCGAATCGGCGCGGACGAGGGGAGGGTCCGGGTCGAGGTCATTGACTCGGGCGCGGGCTTCAACCCCGGCGAACTGACACACGATGACAACGCCCCAGCCGGGCGGGGACTGATCGTCGTCGATCGCGGCGCGACACGATGGGGCACCAACAGGAACGACCGTTTCTCGGTCTGGTTCGAACTTTCAGCAGATCGGAACCCGTGACGTATCGATTCGGGTCGCCGACCTGGTTAGGATGGCGCGGAAGCTCGAGATAAGAGGGGTGACGATGTCGGAAGAGCAGATGATCGAGTTGGTCCAACGTGCGCTCGACGTTCACGGGATCGACGACCGCGTCGCATTTGCCGGACAGTTCAACCCGCGCGGTCACACCGGCGGCATGTTCGCCGGCGGCCTAGTCGGGGGCGACGCAGGAGGCGTGATTGGCGGCGTGGCGGAGGGCGTTGGTGTGGCGGGGGGATCGCTGGCTGCGGCGCGCGCCGCAGACGCAGCGTCTGGGCTTCCGGCGAAGATGTTGGTGGCCGTATCGGACACGATGGTTTATGGCTTTGCCGCGGCGACCAGGCACAGTGACCCCACCGCGCTCGTATTTCAACTGCCGCGAAGTGGCATCACGGCGAAGGTTCATCAGCGCATGAATGTCCGAGTGCTCGAGTTGATCGACGACACAAACGGGTCGCGTATCGAACTCGAGGGAAACCGGCTGCCGGTGACGCATTCGAAGGACGTCATCCAAGCACTCACAGATTGACTCTGGTTTGGTCGTAGCGCGGGCGAGCCGGCGAAATCCACTCCAAGGGCAATCCACTCCCGGGCCGTCACGCGCGGTCGGGGAATCAGTTGATCCAGTCATGTCCGGATCTTGGCAGTCGGACGGCGCCGCCGTCACGATCCAGGGTGTCATGAGGTCAGGGTGTGACGGCGGGTCGCGCACGTCGTGCGGGTCGCGCACGTCGTGCGCAAGAACTCGTCGATCTGGTCGGTAATCGCAGCGACTAGAACCGGGCGACGCGCGGCGGCGGCGATCGGGCCCCGCGCGACGCGACCAAGACGGCCGGTCAAAACAGGCAGACCTCAAGCACCGGGGCTGTGTTGCGCGGCAAGGTCGATCCACTCCACACGCGCAGGAGGTCCGCTGATACCACCCTCCTGAAGGGCCTGCCCGAGTCGCTCGTTCATGAACTGCTCCTGCGCCTGCCGCGAATCCCAGACCTCAAACACCACCCAGCCGCCAGGCTTCGCGCCGCCGGCATGGAACAAAAGCCCGGCGGCCAATCGCCTTGGCCGCTTTCCATCTCGATTCCCAGAAGTCCGTTGACCGCCTCGTACTCCTTGAGGCCAACGCCCTCGAACTCCAAGATGAGTCCCTCGGCCATATCGTCGCGCTCCCCGATCGATTCGTCTTTGGCCGGAGCATCCTCTCGTCAGCGGCTCGGCCCGTCAAGTGACGCCGTGTCAGACGCGCGCGGCCGAGACCGGGTGGTTCGATCGGATCAGGTCGTCCGGGTCGAAGCGGCGTTTGATCTGACACAGGCGGCGGTAGCCGTGCTCGCTCCACAGCGCTGCGGGATCACGACGCGTGTCGGCAAAGTTCAGGTACATGCTCGTCGCCGCCCACGGTGCCATCTCGTCCCGCAAATGGTCAAGGTATCGGCGTACCGTCTGCCCGGCGTCCGGGGTTGGGGCAATCCCAACCGCGTACAGGGCGTACCGGGCGTCGATTGAGGAGAGCACCCCGTGGCCGGCCTCGACGCGGGCCAGCTCGCCGTCGAGCTGTCGTATCTCGATCGACAGCAATGGTGAAGCGACGCCGTCACCGGCGACGTGCTGAAGCCTGTCGATCGCCTCAGGAGGGAGCCCGCTGAACATGAAGCCGTCGCCCACGGCAGGTACCGGATGATCGGGATCGAGGCTCAACTCAGCCAAACTCTGCGGCGCGACGCTATCGATCGTGTCGTTCTCCGGCTCGAGCGCCCGCAAGGGAGCGAGTAGGTCGTCGGCCTCGGCGGGGTCGCCGAGGTGGAAGGCCTCGACGACGACGAACGCACGACCGCGCAGCGGCTCGGGGATCTCGGGCAGTTCCGGCAGCCGGAGATAGCGCCCGATCGTCGTGAGCTCGTCCGGCAGCCCCCGCTCGGCTAGCTCGCGCCAGCAGTGCAGCACCTCGTCACCCTGGGCGATCGGCCACCACAGGGCGCCGGCGTAGAGCTCGGTGATCGGAAGCGCCTGCAGTTCGATCGCCGTCACCACGCCGAAGCTCCCGCCGCCGCCTCGCAGCGCCCAGAACAGGTCGGGCTCGCTCTCACGGTCGGCGCGCACGAGCCGTCCCTCGGCGCTCACCAGCTCGATTGCCTCGACGCTGTTGCACGCCAGCCCGTACTTGCGCCCGAGCCAGCTGAGCCCGCCCCCGAGGGTGTAGCCAACGACCCCGACGTCGGGCGCCGAACCGGCTAGCAGCGCGAGGCCATGAGAACCGGCGGCCCAGACCGCTCCGGCCCACGTAACGCCCGCCTCGACCCGCACGACCCGTGACCCCGGGTCGACGTGGACAGCGCGCATCCGGTCCGTCTTCACAAGCATCGTGTCTTCGAGCGCCCCCAGTGCCGCCGCGCCGTGGCCGGTTCCCTGCGCAGCGACGCGCAGCCCTAGCTCCTTGGCCAGGTCCACCGCCGTGATCACGTCCTCTGCCGATGTGGTCGTTGCGATGGCCGCCGGTCGCTGGTCCACGGAGAGGTTCCAGGCGCGGCGGGCGTCGTCAAATTCCGGATGCTCTGCCGTGAGGAGCTTGCCATCGAGCGATCCGGGCTCGCGTCCATGTGCGTTGAGTGCGCGGTGAACGGCCATCGTGGGAGTCCTTTCTGTCAAGGGGAGTTGTGTCAGTCCCGAGCGCGGGCGCCGTGGAAGGCGTCTCGCGGGCTCCTCGTGATGTTGAGTTCCGATCCGCGTAGCCGGAATGGGGTCAATCCCCCAACTGCCGCCGATCGGGACGGCTACGGCTGCTGGACTTGACTTTCCTAATACTCTTAGGTAAATTCCTAATACAATTAGTTTAGAAACCGCCGCGACCTCGGAGAACATCACCATGAAGACCACCCCGCTCAATGATCACCTGATCCAGCTGACTCGGTACGGCTTCGTCAACGCCTATTTCGTGCGCGAGGACGATGGCTTCACCCTCGTCGACACCACCATGCCCCGCACCGGCGCTGCCCTGATCGCCGCGGCCGCCGCCGCGGGAGCGCCCATTCGCCGGATCGCGCTCACCCATGGCCACGGCGACCACGTCGGCTCCGTCGACGAGCTCAAGCGCACGCTGGGCGACAGCGTCCCCGTGCACATGCCCGAGCTCGATGCCCGAATCCACGCCGGCGAGAACGTGGTCGAGGGCAAGCTCACCGGAAGCTGGCCCAAGCTGGCCACCGTGCCCGATGTCCTGCTGGCCCCCGGCGACCGGGTCGGCAGCCTCGAGGTCGTTCCGAGCCCCGGCCACTCGCCGGGCCACGTCGCCTTCCTCGACACCCGCGACCGCACGCTGATCGCCGGCGACGTGTTCACCTCCTACGGCAAGGTGGCCGTGTCCAACCACTTCTACCTGCGATTCCCGCTGGCGGCGATGGCCACCTACGACAAGGCCGAGGACCTGCGCTCCGCCCAGGCCCTGCGCGCCCTGGACCCCGAGCTGCTGGTCGTCGGTCACGGACCGGCCACCCCCAGACCCGCCAACGCCATGGACGCTGCCATCGCGCGGGCGGGCCGCTGATGCCTCGTGCCGGCCTGGACACGGAGGCCGTCGTCGCCGCGGGTGCCCGCCTCGCCGACGCCGACGGCCTGTCCCAGCTGACGCTCGCCCGACTGGCCGCGGCCCTAGGAATCCGCACCCCGTCGCTGTACGCCCACATCGACGGGCTCGGCGACCTGCGCGCACGACTCGGAGCACGGGGCGCCCGGGAGTTGGCCGCCACCCTCCAGACCGCCGCGGCCGGGCGCGCCGGCGACGACGCGCTGCGCGCAATCGCCGACGGCTACCGGGAATACGCTCATGCCCACCCAGGAACCTACGCGGCCATGCAGATCGCCTCCGAGAGCGACGAGTTCGAAGCGGCCGGAGCCGAGGTCGTGGGGCTGATCGTCGCCGTGCTGCGCGGCTACGGCCTCGAGGGAGAGCCGGCCATCCACGCCGTACGGGCGATCCGCAGCGCCCTGCACGGCTTCGTCTCGCTCGAACGCGAAGGCGGCTTCGGACTCCCGGTCGCCGTCGACAAGAGCTACGACGCCCTGGTGACCATGCTCGACGCCGGACTCGCCGCCGGCCGCTAACACGGACCCGCCTGGGCGGTTCCGTATCACCAAGACGTACACGAGGGATCCGAGCCGGTCCGGGCTCCAGCGCTTCACCCCGACGCCGAGTTGGGCGACGATCCGAGACCCGGGCGGCGCCCGGTGCCGTAACGTCCCGCCGGGTGCTGACGTTCTCGGGGATGTCGCTTGATCGTGCCGTCACGGAGCGGCTGGATCCGCTCTGGATCGCGCGGCGTCTCGAGGATCCAGCGAGCCGGGCAGTGCTGGCGAGCAGCGACGGCGTGCTGGTGAGCAGCGGTCCACCGGTGTCGCTGCTGCGCGTGCCGGTACCGGCTCACGCGACCCACTGTGAGGAGGAGCCGTGGCCGGTGATGCTCGGGCTCGAGGACGACATCGCGCTGTTCGCGCTCGACCTCGACGCACAACCGCCGGATGCGCGGCGACGCCTGGGCGAGCGAGGCCGGATCGCGACGTTGCGCGAGGCGGGAAGGTTGCTGGCGCCACACGAGGCGGGTCTCGCCGCCTATCTCGTCGCGCTGCTCAACTGGCATCGCCGCCACCGGTTCTGCCCGGCATGCGGGGCGGCCCTGCTGGTCACCGATGCGGGTTTCTCGCGCACCTGCCCGACCTGTGCCGCGCAGCATTTTCCGCGCACCGACCCCGCCGTGATCGTGCTCGTCGAGCACGACGGTCGGGCTCTGCTCGGTCGCCAAGCCGGATGGCCGCCTGGTCAGTACTCGGTGCTCGCCGGATTCGTTGGACCTGGGGAGTCACTCGAGGAGGCTGTGATTCGGGAGGTCAAGGAGGAGTCCGGCGTAGCGGTCTATGACCCTCGCTTTGTGACGTCGCAGCCGTGGCCGTTCCCGATGTCGGTGATGCTCGGCTTTGAGGCCCGCTCCGATGGAGGCAGGCCCACGCCGCGCGACGGCGAGCTCGAGGACGTGCGGTGGTTCACGCGTGAGGAGATTGGTGAGGGCCTAGCAGGCCGGAGCAGTGAGCTCGTGCTCCCCCCGGGGATTTCGATCTCGTATTTCCTGGTCCAGCGCTGGTTACGCAAGTAGACGCCGACGCCCAGATCCTCGGCGTCGTGTCCTGAGCCGATGGTCCGCCAGACGTGCCTTGGCAGCCGCGGCGGTAGGGATGGGTCGGCTCGCGGAGACGTCGCGATGGACTCCGCCCTTGTCGCCGTGTCGAGTTACGACGGAGCGGCGCTCGAAATTCGCCGGTCAATTTTCGTCGGGGGCGGCGCCTCAATGAACGCAGCAGCTGCGAGTCCAAGCTAAGGAGCACCGAGATGGGAAAGATTGTCGTCAGCACGAACGTCACCCTCGATGGCGCCGTCCAGGACCCGGACGGTCACGAGGGCTTCCAGCGGGGTGGCTGGTTCGCCGAGTTTGGGGGGGAGGACCTCGAACAATGGCGGAAGATCTTGCTCGAGGAGGCGCGGGGCACCGAGGCCCTGCTCGTGGGTCGGCGCAGCGACGAGTGGTTCGCCGAGCGGTGGCTGTCCCGGACTGATGAATGGGCGGACAGGCTGAACAGCATGCCCAAGTACGTCGTGTCATCGACCGTGGAGCATCCCCGCTGGAGCAACGCAACGGTACTCGCCGGCGATGTGGCGGACGAAGTCTCAAAGCTCAAGCGCGAGCTGGACGGCGAGATCGTCGTCTACGCCAGCTATCAGCTCGTGCGCACCCTCCTCGAGCACGATCTGGTGGACGAGGTGCGTCTGTTCGTGTTCCCTGTCCTGCTCGGGGCGGGCGAGCGCCTGTTCGGCGAGAGCAGCGACAAGAGGCCCATGCGCCTGATCGACAACAAGACCGTCGGCGACGGCCTCGTCTTTGTCACGTATGAACGCGTCCGGTGAGTCGAGCAGCGTCGGAGGCCGACGCATCCGTGAGCGGCCTGGGCTCCCCGTCGGCCGCGACACCCTTGGGTTCGGCCTGTTCGTGCTGCATCGTTGACCTCGACGAGATGTGGCCGGGTCGTCAGGCGCGCGCCAGCTCGGCATTGGCTCGCTCGAGCACAATCGTAAGGACGCGCGCCGCCGCGGCCAGGTCCTCGGCTGGCAGGTCGCCCCACATACGGTCCGTGATCTCGACGACCACCGACCGGATCCGGGCGTGGAGCTGCCTGCCGGCATCCGTGACGCGGACAGTCGACCCATCGACGTCGGACATTTCGAACAGTTGCGCCGCAGCCAACTCGTCGATGCGCGCTCGTGCCTCCGCGCCGTTGATCCTGAGCGCGTCCGAGACGCGGTTGACGAACGCCGCTACGTCGATGGTTCCGCCGCTCATGACGGCGATCGAAAGGGTCACCCACTGGGGCTCCGTGAGACCGGTGCCTCCGAGCAGCCGGTCGAGGATCGCGTTGAGGGTCTTCTCGGTCCGGCCGATGAGCTGCGTGCTGAATGTGGGAGTAGTCGACATCCCGTCAACGTCCTTTCATTGGTTGCAGAAACGTTGGTGAAGCCAACGATATCAAACCCGTTGGCTTTGCCAACGTTCGTTGCTCCAAGCTACATTCCGCGAGCGATGGCAGCTGACGACGAGCGCGCTGAGTACGACCCACCCGAGCGGATGCGGCGGCTCCCGAGCTGGCTGGCGAGCGAGCTCGCGCGCAGGGGTCAGGCGCTCGTCCTGGAGGCCCTGGCGCAAGAGGGCGTGCGCCGGCAGCACTTCGCCGTACTGACCTCGCTCGCCGAGCAGGGAGCCGCGAGCCAGGCCGACCTCGGCCGGCGCCTCTGGATCGACCGCAGCGACTTACACGCGCTGCTCGGCGAGCTGGAACAGGACGGGCTGGTCGCTCGTGTGCGCGATGCCGAGGACCGCCGTCGCAACGTGGTCACGCTCACCCCCGCCGGGAAGGCCGCCCTCGCGCGGCTCGACGAGCGGGTCGACTCCGCGCAGCGTGTGCTCCTCGAGCCGCTGTCAGCCAAGGAGCGGCGCGAGCTCATCAGACTGCTCAAGCGAGTGGTCTCGCATCGGCCCTAGACCTCCACGGACTGGTCCTTCTCCCTGAGCTGCTCGACGGCCGCGCGGCCCGCGAGCACGGGGACTACCGCCAGCCCGTTCACGTCGGGGCCGCCTCCGCATCCCCGGCGAGCGCGTAGCGGATCGTCCCGCGGTCATAGATCGGCACCACCAGACCGCACTTGATGAGGATTGCGAGATCCTGGGCCAGCTCCGCCTCGAACTCGCCGCTTGGCGGCGGAGCAGGGACGCGGGTGGCGGCTCGACGGGCCCACGACCTCGATCCTCGGGGAGGCGGTGGCCAAGCGCGGCCGGCACGGGGGGTGGGGGCTCCCGACATTTGCGTTCCTTTCTTCATACGTGGGATCTACAGCTGAGTGCGTATGAGAGCGGATGGCCCGGACGGAACTTTCTGGCCGGTCGGCGTGCGGGCCGGTCGCGACCGCACGAGACGTCGCAAATTGGCACGTTTACGGGCAAAAACGTCGGTCGATGCGAGGACTTCGTGTCAGATCGACCTCGTTTTCAACAGCCACGTGGCGATTGTCAACAACGCTGCACCGCGTATGAACATCCTGTCCACAGGTCATCCTGACGCGCTACATGGCGTCTCATGTAGAACCGCTCCGACCTATGACTCGACGCTCCTCCGCACCGTCTGCACGCCTGCTGCGCGCCGTTGCCGCCGAGCGAGGCGATCTGGAGCGACGGCGCGACGGGCTGCTCGAGCGTCGTCGCCGCGTGCAGGCGGAGCTCGACGAGATCGAGGCCGCCGTGGCGGAGCTCGATGAGCAGCTGCTGCTGATCGGCCGCCTCGCCGGCGAGGACCGGCCACGAGAACAGCCGCCCATCGTGGCCGAGAACGCCTCTCCCGACACGGCGCCCGTCTCGATACTCCGAGGGCCGGCGATCCGCGTCGCCGCCGTGAGAGTCCTGCTGTCACAGCCGCGCCGGCCCGAAGCACTTCACTACCGGGAGTGGTTTGGGCTCCTGGCCGGGGCGGGCTACTCGGTCGCCGGCAAGGATCCGCTGGCCGTGTTCCTGACCCAGCTCTCTCGTTCACCGCTGGTGCGTCGCGGGACCCAGAGCGGGGTCTACGAGCTGGAGCTGCAAGCCCCGGCGCGCCTGCGCAGCCGGCTCCAGGATCTCCAGGCCGAGCTCCGCGAGCTGACCACGACGGCCTCCACCGAGACCACGGACCTGGGCTCGATTCGGAGCCGGCGCACGGCCCTGAACCTCGAGATCAGCAAGGTCGAGAAAACGCTCGAGGAGGCCGACAAGACGCTCGCCAAAGGCCCCGAGACCCCGGGCATCGCCGCGGCCGGGTAACGCTCCGGGCTCCCGGAGACCCCGAGACCAGGAGCCACTGCGGAGCGTTCGACACCGCATCGCTGGCTCGTGCACCGCGGCCGGTTAGGCTTCCGCGACGAGCGACCTGGAGGTGCACCGATGACGGACGACATCCTCGACGAGGCGCGCCGGCAGGTCCTGGCGCGCGGCATGGGACTTCGCCGCGAGCAGGTCACGGCCGTGCTCGAGCTCCCCGACGACCGCGTGCCCGATGCACTCGCGCTTGCCCACGAGGTGCGGATGCGGTGGTGCGGGCCGGAGGTCGAGGTCGAGGGGATCGTCTCAGTCAAGACCGGCGGTTGCCCGGAGGACTGCCACTTCTGCTCGCAGTCAGGTCGGTTCGACACTCCGGTTCGCGCGGCTCGCCTCGACATCCCGTCGTTGGTGGAGGCGGCTCGGGAGACCGCCGGAACTGGCGCCACCGAGTTCTGCATCGTCGCCGCCGTGCGCGGCCCGGACGCGCGGCTGATGGCCCAGGTCCGCGAGGGCGTGGCGGCGATCAAGGAAGCGGTCGAGATCAACGTTGCCTGCTCGCTGGGCATCCTCACACGCGCGCAGGCCGAGGATCTGCGGGATCTCGGCGTGCACCGCTACAACCACAATCTCGAGACCGCTCGCTCGCATTTCCCGCAAGTCGTCACCACTCACACGTGGGACGAACGCTGGGAGACGTTGCAGCTCGTGCGGGAGATGGGCATGGAGGTGTGCTGCGGCGGCATCATCGGGATGGGGGAGTCACTCGAGCAACGGGCTGAATTCGCAGCCGAGCTTGGCGAGCTCGGCCCCGATGAGGTGCCGCTGAACTTCCTCGACCCGCGACCCGGCACACCGTTCGGCCACCTCGACGCGCCCTCCGCGGTGGACGCGCTGCGGGCCATCGCGGCGTTCCGGCTCGCGCTGCCGAGAACCGTGCTCAGATTCGCCGGGGGCCGCGAGCTGACGCTCGGCGATCTCGGCACGCGACAGGGTGTGCTCGGCGGCATCAACGCGTTGATCGTCGGCAACTACCTCACGACGCTCGGGCGCTCCGCGCAGGAGGACCTCGACCTCCTCGCCGAGCTGAAGATGCCGGTCAAGGAGCTCTCGAGCACGCTGTGAACCACTGCGCTGGTTGCGGCCGGCCCGCCGATGTCGGGGATCACTCGGCGTGCGAGGCGCGGCAGCGGGCGACGGACCCGCCGCGCTTCTGTACCAACTGCGGGCGCAAGCTCGTCGTCCAGGTGCTCCCGACCACCTGGCGGGCGCGCTGCGTCAAGTGCGGCGAGGTGACCCGCGTCTAGCGGAGCTCGACGGTTGGGGTGGCATCATCGCTCCATGGCCAAAGCAAAAACAAATCCGCCCGAAGCGGAGGAGGCAGAGAAGATCAAGTGGCGCGACGACGTCGCAACGCACGACTACGCTGCCGCCGAAGCCTACCTGTCGCTGAAGCTTGACGCCGACGCCGCCAGCAAGGCCGTGAAACGGTTGCGCAAAGCGTCGCTCACGCGAAGGCGCGCGAACGACATCCTGCGTGCCGCCGGACTGAGCCCCGCGCCGCTGGACGATCCGGGCGTCATGAAAGACCTGATCAAGGTCATCGAGGGGATGCGACTCAGCCCTGTGCTGGTGATCAGCGACGGCATGAGCGCGGACATCGCCGACGGCTACCACCGAGTGTCACTGGCGTATCGGATCGACCCTTACACGGAGATCCCGCTGAAGCTTGCGTAGGCGCAGATAGCATCGGTCACTCGAGGGCGAACCGATCGAGGTTGATCTGCGTCTCTCCGCGGATGTCGACGACCACGAACACGACCTGGCCGCAACGGCGGCAGCGGACGACCGCCCCGGGCGCCTGGGCATAGACGCGGAGCTCGGCGATCACGGCGACCGCCCCGCAGTGCCGGCACGCGCCGGTCGCGGTGGTCATCTCGCGACCGAACAGGTCGAAGAGCTTGCCGGCGATCGAGTTTCCGTCGAGCGGTTCCACGCCCACCACGGCCCCGGACATGTCCCGACGCTACCACGCCGGTGGTCGACCCAGAGCGATCGCGGGTGCGGAGTGTCGTCTCCGCCCACGCGTAGCGTGTCACGGCAGCATGGATCTCGGCAGCGGGCAGGGCGAGCAGGTCATTGGCGGCGCGTGAGCTCCGCCGACTACTTCTCCGTGCCGGCACCGCGCCCCCTCGGGGAACAGGCGGCGGCCCACCTCCTCCATCCCCTGACGCTCACCCTGCTCGCGCTGACGTTCTCGACGGGGATCGTCGACGCCGTTAGCTACCTCGGCCTCGGCCACGTGTTCACCGCGAACATGACCGGCAACGTCGTCCTGCTCGGGTTCGGAATCGCTGGAGCCGGCGGGCTCCAGATCGTCGCGCCGATCGTCTCGATGGCCGCGTTCGCAGTCGGATCAGGCGTCGGGGGGGCGATGGCGCGCCGGCTCGCCGACCGGCATCCGACTCACGTCGCGTACGCCCTTGGACTCGAGACGGCGCTGCTCGGATGCGCAGCGGTCCTCGCCGCCGCCGCACACCCTCACCCGGCGACGTTTACCGGTGACGCGACGATCGCGTTGATGGCGGCCGCGATGGGCATCCGGAATGCCACGGTCCGGCGACTCGCCGTCCCCGACCTCACCACCACCGTCCTGACCATGACCCTCACAGCGTTGGCGGCCGAGTCCACGATCGCCGGCGGGTCGGGGAAGGGCACGCTGCGGCGTACGTCGGCGATCGTCGCGATGTTGGCGGGCGCGGTCGCCGGCGCCCTGATGCTCAGGACCGGGCTGACGCTTCCACTCGCCTGCGCGGCCGCCCTCGCGCTCGCGACGTGCGTGGCGTATCTGTCTGCGGAACGTCGCGCGTCGGCCTAGTGGCTTCTCGTAGGGCACGACTGCTAGTCGTCGTGCTCAAGGCGCTGCTCGGGTTCGGCGTGTACGCGTTGTTTCATATTGCTGCCCGAAAACATGGAGACGCCGACGCGAACGGGCTACGGGGTCGGCGCCACGGTGACGGGGCCGGCCTGTTCCTGGTCGTGCAGCGGCCGCAGGCGCGGTCAACCTCACGATTCCGCGTCCCCGGTCGTTTCTATCCTCGATGACGATGCTGCTGTTTGACACCACGATCGGAACATGCGGGATGCGGTGGAGCGAGGCCGGGATCACCGAGGTGGTCATGCCCCGCACTCGGGGTCTGGCCGGCGAGCGGCTCGAGGCCTCGCGCGATGTGCCCGAACCGATCCGGGAAGCGGTCGCCGGCATGGTGGCGCTGCTCGACGGCGAACGACGGGACCTGCGCGGGGTTGCGCTCGACGAGCGCCACCTCGACGCGTTCCGGCGCCGCGTCTACGCCGCGACGCGCGAGATCGCGCCCGGCTCGACCGCCAGCTACGGCGAGGTAGCCCGCATTATCGGCGAGCCGCGCGCGGCGCGAGAGGTGGGCGATGCGCTTGCGCAGAACCCGTTTCCGATCATCGTTCCCTGTCATCGTGTGCTCGCAGCCACCGGCGCGCTGCATGGATTCTCAGCGCCCGGCGGGATCGCCACCAAGCGCCGGATGCTCGAGATAGAGCGAGCGCCGGGGTTCACGCAGGAAGCGCTGTTCGCATGACGATCGTCGCACCGTTCGTAGGCGGGAGCAAACGCCAGTAGCATTCCCCGGCGGTGTTCGACTTCGTGTTGAAGCCGGTCCGGTCTGTCGTTCGCGCGGTGAACGACGACGCGC
>Ga0187777_10001785_pt1 | contig 13846 bp, 11 predicted proteins | sample 1015_Q2_SP5_10_M_FD_132416 | JGI IMG/M metagenome (GOLD analysis project Ga0187777, IMG submission 132416) | Tropical peat soil microbial communities from peatlands in Department of Meta, Colombia - 1015_Q2_SP5_10_MG | ecosystem: Environmental > Terrestrial > Soil > Wetlands > Peat | place...
CGCGCATGCTTTCGGTTTCTCGAAACGGAGAGGCCACTGAACCGCAATCCAGGTGATCGCGACCAATTACAATCGGTGCTTTCAATTCGCCCCGTGCCACGAGGTCATTCAGCGCCAGACCGAACCGTGAGCGCTCACCGGAGCCGAGCCAGCAGATTCGTGCCGGCAGCCCCTGAAATCGTACCCGCTTTTGTGCCAGCGCGATCCAGCGGCAAAGAATCTCGTCATGCGGAAACAGGTCGGTGACGAGTTTGTCGGTGCGGTAAATCTCCGATGCTTCCCCCGAAAGGGCGGCCCACCGGAAGGGTCCTCGCCCCTCGCAAAACAGCGGTCGAATAAAGGCGGGCACAAAGCCCGGAAAATCGTAGGCGTTCTTCACGCCTTGCTCGAAGGCGAAGGTGCGAATGTTGTTGCCATAGTCGAAGGTGACCGCGCCCAGCTTTTGGAGCGCCAGCATGCCTTCGACATGCCTGGCGATCGATTCCAGCGCGCGCCGGCGATAGGCCTCCGGATCCGCCTTGCGAAGTTCCGCCGCCTGGGCGACGTCGAGACCCTGTGGGATGTATCCTCCGATGGGATCATGAGCGCTGGTTTGATCCGTGACAAGGTCGGGAGCGATGCCGCGCCTGGCCAACTCCGGAATCACGTCGGCGCAATTGCCGACCAATCCGACCGAGGTGGCTTGATGCGCGCGCACAGCATTTTTCAAGATGCGCAACGCCTCATCGAGACTATTCACCATGACATCGCAGTATCCGGTTTTGACTCGACGCTTGATCCGCTCAGGATCCACATCGATTCCCAGAAACGCCGCCCCGTTCAAGGTTGCCGCCAGGGGCTGCGCACCGCCCATCCCTCCCATCCCACCACTGGCGATTAGCTTCCCGGAAAGATCGCCGCCAAAATGCTTCCGGGCGGCCGCGGCGAACGTTTCGTACGTGCCTTGAAGAATCCCCTGCGTGCCGATGTAAATCCAGCTGCCGGCGGTCATCTGTCCGTACATCATCAGACCGGCGCGATCCAGCTCGTCGAAATGCTTCCAGTCGCTCCAATGCCCTACGAGATTGGAATTCGCAAGAAGAACGCGGGGGGCATAGGAGTGTGTGCGAAAGATCCCGACCGGCTTGCCCGACTGTACAAGGAGCGTTTCGTCATTCTCCAGAGCACGAAGCGACGCGACGAGGGCATGAAAACATCGCCAGTTGCGCGCCGCCTTGCCGCGTCCGCCGTAGATGATCAAATCTTCGGGCTTTTCGGCCACTTCAGGATCGAGATTGTTCATCAACATTCGCAACGCACCCTCCTGCTGCCAGCTTTTGCAGGAGAGGTGGGTGCCGCGGGGTGCGCGAACGGGTTGATAGGGAGTCACTGGCTCGGCGACGACCTTAGCCATAAAGCGCCTCTCGTCGGCATCTTATCGCATCGCGCCGACCGATTCACTGCCGATGGACGTCGAGCAACGCTTGGGCTAGAGTGCATTCATGCCGCCCGACGGCCTCTCCATTCCGCGATGCATCTTGGACGCGCTCGATCGCCGCGGCGATCTTTGTGCGCAGATGTACCGAAGCGCCGCGGGATGGCAGTCGATTTCCGCGAAGGAAATGCTGCGGCGCGTGGCTGGACTTGCGAAAGCTCTCAGTGAACTCGGGATTCGGGCCGGCGACCGTCTGGGCTTGTTTGCGCCGAACTGCCCGGAGTGGCACGTCGCAGATTTGGCGATTCAAGGATTGGGAGCCGCTACGGTGCCCATCTATTTCCATGAGTCGTCCGAGCGGTCCACCTACATTTTGAACGATTCCGGCGCACGCATCGTTTTCACTGCCGGAGAAGAGCAGGTGCGAGGAATTCAGCGAATCCGTAAGGCCGTGCCCAGCCTTGAGCACGTCATCAGCGTGAGCCCACCGGGCGATCTGCAGGGCGAAACGCTGCGTTACGAGTCGTTGATTGCCAAGGCAGGCGTAGGGGAAGTGGCCTCCTATCGTCGGCAAGCCGCCCAGGTGACGCCGGTTCAGCTGGCCACGATTATCTACACCTCAGGCACAACGGGTGAGCCCAAGGGCGTGATGCTCAGTCACGCCAACCTTGTTTCGAATGCGTCTGGTTTCAGCGGAGAATTCGAGATGTCGTCGTCCGATCTTGCGCTTTCGCTGTTGCCGCTCGCCCACGTCTATGAGCGCACGATCGATTACGGCTATCTATTCCGTGGGGTCCCGATTGCCTATGTCGAACAGATGGAGACCGTGGCGCAAGCGCTCCTCGAGGTCAGGCCCACAATCGTAGCCGCGGTGCCAAGATTCTACGAGAAAATCTACGCCAATATCATAGAAACGGGGCACCGCGAAACAGGAGTCAAGCGGAAGGTCTTTGATGCGGCGCTGCGAATTGCCTCCGAGGCCGTGCCCTGGCGGGCGTATGGCAAGCCGGCGTCGATCGGCTTGCGCTTCCGATGGCGACTCGCCGATCGAATCGTCTACGGGAAGATTCGGCGCGGAGTTGGCGGCCGAATCAGGACGTTCAGTTCAGGCGGTGCGCCGCTCGCGCCGGAGCTCGCCGAATTCTTCTGGTCCGTCGGCTTGCCGGTGTATCAAGGCTACGGTCTTACGGAAACCTCCCCTGTCGTTACCTGCAATTCGCCCCGGGCGAACAAGGTCGGCACGGTGGGGCATCCGATCCGAAGCGTCGAGGTGCGGATCGCTGACGATGGTGAAGTCCTGGTCAAGGGTTCGTGCGTCATGCAGGGTTACTATCGCAAGCCCGATCAGACCCGCGAGGTGTTCACCTCAGACGGGTGGTTTTGCACGGGCGACATTGGCCGCCTCGACGCAGATGGTTATCTCATCATCACGGACCGCAAGAAGGAGTTGCTGAAGACGGCCGGCGGGAAATTCGTCGCTCCGGCGCCGATCGAGAATCTGTTGAAGACGTCTCGCTTCATCTCAAACGCAATGGTCATCGGCGACAAGCGGAAGTTTGTTTCTGCCCTGGTCGTTCCGGACTTTGCCGCGATTGAGGCTGTGGCGCGTCAAGCCGGCCGAGAATTCTCCACTCCGTCGCAAATGATGGCTGACTCCTGGGTACGGGATCTGCTGTCGAGCGAGATCGAGCGCCTGACTCAGTCGCTCGCACAATATGAAAGGCCGAAGAGGTTCGCATTGCTGGAACAGGATTTTTCCTACCAGAACGGGGAGTTGACCTACACGCTGAAAATGAAGCGGCGGGTGATCGAGCAGCGCTACGCCGACGTAATCGCACGGCTGTACACCGACGTCGAAGAGCCACGCCCTCAGCCGATTGGCTAGCGAGGTCAGCGCTTTCAAACTGGCGCATGCACGGTACAATGGACGCGGAGAGGATCCGTGACAGACCAACTGGTAATTGCCGGGCGTGCGTTTCATTCACGCCTGATCGTCGGTACCGGAAAATATCGCAGCTTTCAGGAAATGGCCCGCGCGCACGCCGCCGCGGGCGCCGAGATGGTGACCGTAGCCGTCCGTCGTGTGAATCTAACCGACCGCTCGAAGGAATCGATGCTGGATCATATCGACAGCCAGAAGCTCTTTATCCTTCCCAACACGGCCGGATGCTATTCGGCGGAGGAAGCCGTCCGCACGGCCCGTCTCGCCCGGGAAGTCGGCCTTTCCGAATGGATAAAGCTGGAGGTCATCGGTGACGAGCAGACCCTGCTTCCCGATACCGAGCAATTGATTGAGGCGACCAAGACACTCGTCAAGGAGGGTTTTGTCGTCCTGCCCTACACAAACGACGATCTGATCGTCGCGCGAAAGCTCGTGGATGCAGGCGCCTCCGCCGTCATGCCTCTGGCCGCGCCGATCGGCTCGGGCTTGGGAATCCAGAACCTAGCGAACCTCCGCATTCTGCGCGAACGCATCACCGAGGTACCCCTGATTGTGGACGCCGGCGTCGGCACGGCCTCCGATGCCGCCGTGGCCATGGAGTTGGGCGCCGATGGTGTCTTGATGAATACAGCGATCGCGGGTGCGCAGGATGCCGTGTTAATGGCGGAGGCGATGCGTGCGGCTGTCGAAGCGGGCCGCAAGGCCTTCCTCGCGGGCCGGATCGAAAAGAAGCTCTACGCCACCGCGTCGAGTCCCCTCGCGGGGGTCATCCGATAGGTGTTGATGGTGGATGGTTAGCGGAACAGCACGTGCCAAGAGATATCGACGGCGGCGTGAACGAGCACAGCAGGCACCAGCGAGCGCGTCCTCATCCACGCAAAGCCATAAAACAACCCGGCGATCGTCGCCATGAGCACATATTTCCAGTTCGGATAGGGCGCGTGGTGAAGGTGGGAAAGTCCGAAAACGACGGACGCGACGACCCACCCTGCCCAAGGATTCCCAAAGGTGCGCGTCAGCAAATTTTGCAAGATTCCGCGAAATAAAAATTCCTCGGGCCACGCCGTGAAAAATACGATCCCGACCACGGCAACGGGAAGGGAAGGGCTTCGCGTAAGCGAAGGGGCAAAGGTCAAAAAGCCGATCCTCATCCCCAGAACCACGGCGAGCGCCGCGTAGGCGACAAAGAGCAGTCCCGAGTGCAATCCGAACCCCTGACGCCACTCGACCGCATAGCCGACTCCTTCCAATCTACGGGAAAGTACAAATGCCGCAACGCCCGCGCTGAGCGCCAGCACAATCGTGAGTGTGTGCGTCAACGGCGCAGGATAGGGGAAGAGCCGGTAGATCCAGTGAAGTTGGACCGGGACCCAGAGAACTACCGTAGCCGCGTAGTCTTGCCATGTGCCGGACGGTTTTCCCGCGCTGCCGGCCAGTAGCAGTGTGGGAAGTACGGCATAGGTGGCGCCGGCAATCGCCAACCTGGCGTCGGCGGTGATCGCAAACGAATAAAGCAGGACCGCGCCGAGCGGCACAATCGGCGCGATGAGCCCGCCGTGTCTTTTTTCTACGAATTGCTGTGCGGCCGGGGCCGCAAGAAACCATTCGAAGGCAAAAAGCACCGCGGCCACTCCCAGGGCCAGTCCGAATCGCCACCCTCTGAATCCCATCCGGCTCCCGATCAAGCCTGCTAGGCAGGTAATCGCCGCCCAGACAACCACCGCGACCGGTACCGTCATCTTCCAGGATCTGCGATCGGCTGGCATCCGGTGCGATTCTAGCGGACCCGATGCTCCGCCAGTAAGAACTTGATTTGCCCTCTCGTCTCAACGATTCTGGAAACTTGCGAGCGATGGCCGAAATCACTAACCAGCGCGTTGATTATCTGGATTGGCTGCGGGGCCTATCCTGCCTCGGCATGTTCGAGGTGCACTGCTACGATGCCTGGCTCGGCGGTCCTGCGCGACAGGGCCCCTTTTTTGGGCTATCCCAGTTCAGCGGAACTATCCCGGCTCCGCTTTTCATTTTTCTGTCGGGCATTTCCTGCGCGCTCGTCAGCGATCAGATGCGCCGCCAGGGAGCACCGGCAACCGAAGTCACGACTCGAATCGTTCGACGAGGCGCGGAGATTTTTGGTTTGGGGTTGGTGTTTCGTGTGCAAGAGTACCTGCTCGGTCTACCTGCAGCTCCCCCGAGCGACCTTCTCCGCGTGGATGTGCTGAATCTGATTGGCCTCTCGCTCCTGTTTATCGGCGTTTTCCTGCTGCTGCCAGCGAGCCGCCCTGCACGAGTGATCTTCGCGGCCGCCATTGCCTTGGGAATTGCTTGCGCCACTCCGCCCCTCTGGACGACGTGGCGCCCGCGTTGGCTGCCTTGGTTCATCGAGTCCTATGTCAACGGCGTCCATATCTACAATGCTCCGCAGCCTTGGCTGTTTCCGATTTTCCCCTGGGCCGGATTGGCCTTCGCCGGCTTGGCCGCCGGCACCCTGTTAATGAACGACCGGTCGGCGAAATACCAATCCAGGATGACAGCGCTGCTCGCTGCCGTGGGAGCCGGTCTGTTTTTTCTTTCGCAATGGCTGGATCGACGGTCGCAGCTTTACGCCGTCTACGACTACTGGCATACAAGTCCCAATTTTTTTCTGGCGCGGCTCGGAATCTGCCTCGTATTGATATGGGTGGGCTATCTATGGTGCCGCTGGGGGCCTGGGCAAGTTGGTTTTAGCCCACTGATGCGGCTGGGACAGGCTTCTCTTTTGGTCTACTGGGTGCACATGGAATTCGTCTATGGGCGATTTTCGATCCTGCCGAGGGCTTCGGAGGGAATCGGGATGGCCACGCTGGGGCTTTTGATCATCACGACTGCCATGGTGCTGCTCGCCGTCGCGAGAATATCCTGGAAAAGGCGTGGCCCGGAAATCATTGCCCGGCTGCGCGGTCCGGCGAGCTCTCCGGGCGTGGGCTAAGGTCTTTTCGGCGAATCGGCGGCCGGGGAAGATGGGACTGAAGCTTCCGGCGGTTTCGACGGAAGCTTGAAAATGTATTCGCCCGGACGCGCTAAGCCCATTTCTTCGCGCGCAATGCGTTCAATGGCTCCCGGGTCGGACTTGAGTGATTTCACCTTGTCCTCGAGCCTTCGGTTTTCCGTGTCGATCTGCTGGATTTCCTGTTTGACTCGGATCACTTCCTTCTGTGCCCGGCGCATGGCCAGCACACCGTGGGTCCCGAAAACATCCTGAACCAACAACAAGATAAGTCCGGCCAGAAGCAGAATGCTCATGTTGCGGCGCAGGAATTCGCGCATCTGCTCGAAGAATGTACAGGGCTGTTCGTTCACCGAACCGTCCACAGGCGCGCCTCATCGGCCAACGTTTTTGACGCAGTTGGCGTTCCAGCCTGGGCGTACATGCAGACGACCGGCCCGGTTTTCGACGGACGCATCAACAGCGATGTATCACTGTCGAGAATCAATTTCAATCCGTCCCTGCAGCCTGTGTGTCCAACTCGGCGGGATCAGGGCGGGAACACTCCCCCGGGGGGTGGTGAGAGCAAGCAGAGCCGCTAGACGAGGCACACAGGAGAACGTAAGATCCCTGGCGGCGCGCTCGGTCTGTCGCGGACCGGCATGTATCGTGTCGCCCCGCAAGCTCCCACGCGGGAATCGCTAGCGCAAGGAGGGTGGCCGATGACAAACAAGATCGTGGTGTTGGTCACCTGTGAGTCTCTTCGGCAGGCTCGCAAGATCGGGCAGGCGCTGGTCGAGGCCGAACTCGTCGCTTGTGCCAATCTGTTGAACGCGCCGGTTGACTCCCTCTATCGTTGGAAGGGCCGCGTTCGATCGGAGCGTGAGTTCCTGATGGTCTTGAAGACGACTCGCGAGCGTTTCGCGGCGGTCGCCCGCGAAATTCGTCGCCTGCATAGCTACGAAGTCCCCGAGATCATCGCCTTGCCGATCGAAAGAGGTTCGCGCGACTATCTCAACTGGGTCTCGCAGTCGGTCTAAGCTCGTGCTTGAGTAATCCTGGGAGTTGCGGTAGAAGGTTGTTTAGCAAGAGCACGAGGTTTGGGATGCCCCGCAGTTGGTCTCTCTGCCTGCTTCGTTGGGGAGTCATCTTCGCAGCCGGTTTGCTCTGCGCACAGCTGAGCGTTGCCCAAACGAATAGCACCGCGCCGGCTGACGCACAGGACCAGCCAGGCGCGACCGAGAAGAAGGACAGCAAGGCAGCCGAACCCGGCATGACGAAGCTCAAGATCCGAGTCGAGAGCGACACCGACAAGCCCATTGCGAACGCGAGCGTCTATGTCCGTTTTTATACGGCCGGAGGCGCGTTGCATCACGAAAAGCTTGCAGAAATGAATTTCAAAACGAACCAAGACGGCTCCGTAAAAGTTCCCGAAGTCCCGCAAGGCAAGATTCTGATTCAGGTTATCGCGACCGGTTGGCACACCTACGGCAAGTGGTACGACGTCGAGAAAGAGGAAGAATCCATCGAGATTAAGCTCGTTCCACCGCCTCATTGGTATTGATCACTTTTCAGTTCGCAACACCTCGATCGGCGTTTCTCTGAAACTCCTTAAGAGAAGGTCTCTGCTGCACAGAATTTGTGCAAACAGGAGTAAGCCCCGTGCTGACGCGGGTTTTCGATTCCTAGGCAAGCCTTTTCCACACGGTTTTCAACAGAAATGTTGAAAACTGTCACGCGGCATTCACAATTCCAGGCGTGCGGGCCAGATTGCTGGTGCCAGAATTGCATGCGGCCCACGAAAGGGAAGCGGGCCCTCGCACAATTTTTTGTGACTCTCGTGATACGATTTTTTGGTTTCCTTCCGCAAGTGGTGGGATCGAGATGAAGCAAGTCATCCTAAACGCAGATGATTTTGGCTTGACGCGCGGAGTCAATGAAGGCATCATCCGTGCACATCGCGAGGGGATTCTCACGAGCGCGACGCTCATGGCCAATGGACCGGCCTTTGACGACGCGATCGAACGCGCCAAAGCCAATCCCAAGCTGGGTATCGGTTGCCATTTGGTGTTGTCCGGCGGCATGGCAGTCGCGCCTCGCGAAAGAATTCCGTCGCTCGCCAGTCCGGACGGAACTTTGCCGGAGTCGCTTGCCTTATTGGTGGTCCGAGTTACGTCGGGAAGCCTTCGTACTGACGACATCGAGACCGAGCTTCGCGCACAAATTGAGAAAATTCGGGCCGCCGGGATCGAACCGAGCCACGTCGACACGCACAAGCATACCCATACTCATCCGCGCGTCATGGGGGTGGTCGCGCGCGTGGCACAGGCCTGCGGAATCTCGCGGATACGCAATCCCGTGGAGAATCTCGGCGATTCCTGGAGGTCGACCCGTTCCGCTGGCCTCGGGGGATTTCTCGATCTGGCTGCGGCGTGTGCCGTACGCTCCGTGGGTTCCCAGTTCCGTGCTCTATCGCGAAGATACGGCCTGCATTCACCGGACCATTTCCTGGGTCTGGCAGCGACAGGCCGGCTCAACCGGGCCGCGCTCGCGCGGTTGATGGAAGCAGTTCTTGAGGGTTCGACGGAAATCATGCTGCACCCTGGTATCTGGGACCCTGAGCTGGAAAGGGTCGGCTCGCGCCTGCAGCACCAGCGGCAGACCGAGATGGAAGCCTTGCTAGCACCTGAGGTGGACCGCGTGGTAACGGAGCGCGGCATCCGGCTGATCACCTACCGAGAGCTCAGCTAGTTACCGACCCGCGCCTTGGGTCACGCAATGTATAGACCGCTTTTGTTTTTTGCCCTACCATCGGCTGCACCGTTCCGCGAGAAGTTACTGCAATACTTGGGGGAAGTGATGAGAAGGCTCAAGCGGTGGGCGTTTTTAACCGGATGTCTATGCCTTATGGTTCCGATCGCCAGCGCGCAAATGGGTATGGGCATGCGCCCGACCCCCACGCCGAGTGGTTTATTTCGCCCGGTGGTTGGTGCCGGCGCCGGCTATGAAATCACCACGGTCGAAGGCCGCAAGATGAACGTCGAATTCGCGATCGTCGGAAAAGAAACCGTGAACGGAAAGGACGCCTACTGGATGGAGTGGACGACGAACGCGATGGGCGGAGATGTGATCATGAAAGTACTGACCGTCCCGGGGGATACGACCGTGACGACGCGCACGATTATGCAAATGCCGGGACGCCCACCCATGGAGATGCCACAGCAGATGGCCAACCGCGCCAACAACAGCATCCCCTCTGACATTCACGCAATTGCCGACAACGTAGGCAGCGAATCGGTCACCGTCCCGGCGGGAACATTCCTGTGCGAGCACTACCGCATGAAGGACGGATCGGGCGATACGTGGGTCACCGAGAAAGTCTCGCCCTTCGGCATCGTCAAGCATCAAGGAAAAGACTCGACGATGGTATTGACGAAAGTGATCACCGATGCCAAGGACAAAATCGTTGGCACGCCCCAGCCGTTCAATCCCATGCAGATGATGCAGTCTCCGCCGCAGCCCTAGCACCGGCCTACTCGAGGTCGGGCGGAGTCACTTGCGCGATCCAGGAGTCATAGTCACCTGTGTATCCCGCGCGCTTCTGTATTTCGCGAATGTGCCGTTCGATCGCGTCCACCTCGCTCGGCGACAGCGCTGGTAGTGCTCGAACTTTCTCCAAGACGACCTTCGCCTCACCCATTCCTCGCGCTTCTGCGGCAGGCGCTGCGGAGCTGCCATCACGGTGGCTCAAATAGTTTTCCACCAAGTGTTTCGTCACTTTCTGGCTGTGAATCAGCGACACTCGAATGTTTCCCTGCCCGGTCACCACATTTCCCACGCCAAAAACGCGCTCGTTTCCAATGTATCGGGGCACATCTTCATCGGTGAAGGTGTAGTATTCGCCTTTTGTGGCCACGCCCGGCAAAATCTCCGGCACCGATCCGATGGATGAAATGACCAGCCGTGCTCGAATGTCTTGTTCCGTGCCCGCGATGGGCTGCGCGCTACGTCCTTCGATCCTTGTTTCCGCCACTCGCAACCCGACGAGCCAGCCATTTTCAATCAAGAGCCCCGTCGTGAGCCTGCGGTCCTGAAATCGAAATAGGTATTTCTCTCGTGCCAGGCGCAGCATCTTCTGCCGAACCTGTTCGGTCTTCAACATCTGCTCGGGCGTTGCCTGGTCCGGTGGTTGCGCAAGCGGCATGTCCTGTTCCCGCCGGCGATAGAGCAGCAGACATCCCTTGACGCCCAGGGTGTGTGGGTCGATCCCATGCGCTTTGCAGACTCCCGGAATACCCTTCTCCAGCTCGCCGTGAGTCGTTTCTACGCCGCGGGCCCTGAGTGCGCGCTCATAGTTCTCCACCTGCAGAACCTTCACGACGTCGATCGAGGCCAGCCCGCCGCCGACAACCAGGGTTTCATCCGGCGTTTCGTATCTCGGCCCCGCATAACCTTTCTCGTTCTTGTGGTTGTACCAGTAGATGAAAGGATTCTGGTAAACCAGGCCCTTGTCCACGAACTTCTCGGCTCCCGGTATGCCCAAATCTCTGTCGCGCCAGGCTCCGTTTGCGAGAATGACGGCCGAAAATCCCCACGTCTTCAACAGATCATCGAAATCAATGTCCCGGCCGATTTTCGTTGACGGCACAAAGCGCACCCCTGACTTGCGGAGGCGCGCGTCAATCCGCGCATACTCCTGTTTTCTCTGCTCGACGTGCCAACGTGGCAAGCCGTCTTCGATTTTTCCATAGGGGCGTTTGTTCTGCTCGAAGACAGCGACCTGGATTCCGTGATCCGCCAGTATTTCCGCCGCCACCGAGCCGGAAATGGCGCCTCCCACAATCGCGACAAAATATTGTCCGTTGCCCGACATGATCGTCCGGATCCTGACTCTGGCCGCTGCGAGAACCGCGATTGTACACCGGGCAGCTCAGTTTCCAGTTGAGATCAGGGCGTTTCGGCGCCAGCCGTTCGTACGAATTGGTCGAGCGAAGGCAATTTGATATAGTTTGCACGCACAGGAAAAGCGAGGGGAATCGAGGGTCGCTGGCGATCGCCGAAGGAGGCAGCGGTTATGCACGTAGGCTACGGATCGGGTTTCCAACACCTCGGAAGCTACTCCGACAGGCAGTTCATGCGCGAGGAGCTGGGCCATTGCGAGATGGCCGAGACCTGGGGTTTCGATTCCGTCTGGGCTACCGAGCATCACTTCGACAACTACTCCATGAGCCCCGACGTGTGCCAGTTGCTTTCCTATCTCGCAGGCAAGACGAAACGCATCAAGCTCGGATCGATGGTGATCGTCGTGCCCTGGCACGATCCGATGCGGCTGGCGGAGCAAATTTCACTGCTCGATCATGTGTCGGGAGGCCGCTACATCCTCGGTGTGGGCCGCGGCCTTGCCCGGAGAGAATTCGAAGGGTTGCGCATCGATCAGAATGAAGGCCGGCTGCGTTTCGACGAATATACGAAGCTGGTGCTGGAGGCCCTGGAAACGGGGGTCATGGAGGGGGGAGGGACGGTGAAGCAGCCGCGTCGCGAGATTCGCCCGCGCCCCTTCAAATCCTTTGCCGGAAGAAAATTTGCTGCTGCTGCCTCGAAGGACTCTGTCCCCGTGGTCGCCAAGCTCGGATTGGGCCTCCTCGTGATTCTGCAAAAGCCGTGGGACCAAGTCGCCGCCGATCTCCACACCTATCACAAGCTATGGACCGAATTTCATCCAAAGGCGACGCCCCCCAAGCCTTTCTGTTCGGGTTTCTGTTTCGTGGACGAGAGCGCGGCCCGCGCCGAGCAGTTGGCGCGCCTCTACCTGGCAGCGAACTATCGCGCGGCCCTGCTCCACTATGAAATGTTCGGAAAGCATTTCGAGTCAACCACAGGCTATGAGCGTTACGCCGACATGAGCAAGTACCTGAATTCGATCGGTGAGGACAAGGCCGTCGAGGACTACATTGCCCTCATGCCTTGGGGCACGCCGCAGCAGGTCCTTGAGAAGTTCGAAAAGATGAAAGCGCTCACCGACATGCAAGGGATCATGCCCAACTTCTTTTTCGGCGGAATGCCCTATGAAGAGGCGCAGCGCAACGTGAAATGCTTTGTGAAGCACTGCTTGCCTGAGCTGAAAAGCTGGCCGTCGGCGACGCTCGACGAGCCGGAGGAATTGGCGCTCGCCAAAGCCTAGGGAGCGTTTCCGGGCTTTGGGAACGGCTCTTGGGGATCGGGTTCGGAAGATCTATTCGCGCTGCGGTTTGAAGTACATCACCGCCAGTGGCGGCAACCGCAACTGGATGGAGTAGGGCCGGTCGTTCCAAGGGATCGGTTGAGCATTGACGCCGCCATCATTCCCCACGTCGCTGCCTTCGTAATACCTCGAATCCGTGTTCAAGATTTCGCGATAATACCCCGGGCGCGGTACGCCGACGCGATAGGCGAGCCGCGTCACCGGCGTGAAATTGCAGACAGCGACAATGAAATTCTCTGGGTCCTTGGCGCGTCTGAGAAACGTAAGAACGCTGGCAGCCCGATCGTTGGGATCCAGCCATTCAAACCCGGCCCACTCGAAATCGACTTCGTGAAGTGCTCGCTCTCGAACGTGCAACCGGTTCAAGTCGCCGGTCAATCGTTGAATTCCTTGATGGGGCGGAGAGCTCTCGAGCCCCCACTCGACCGTGCCTTCCTCCCAGAATTCGCCGCGCTGAGCCAGTTCGCTGCCCATGAACAGCAGTTTCTTGCCGGGATGGGCATGCAAGTATCCGAGAAAGAGCCTTACGTTCGCGAATTTCTGCCAGTCGTCGCCGGGCATCTTTTCAAGTAAGGCTCTTTTGCTGTGTACAACTTCGTCGTGAGAAATCGGCAGAACGAAATTTTCATGAAAGGCGTACAGCATCGAAAAAGTTAGCTCGTTGTGGTGGTATTGGCGGTGAACGGGGTCGAGCGTCATATACCGGAGTGTGTCGTTCATCCATCCCATGTTCCATTTCAGATCAAAACCGAGCCCTCCCAGGTAGGTCGGACGCGAAACCGCCGGCCACGAGGTCGACTCCTCGGCAATCATCAGGGCACCGGGACGGCGCGTGTGCAGTACTTCGCTCAGCCGCCGGAGAAACGCAATCGCTTCGAGATTCTCACGCCCGCCGTGGATATTCGGTACCCACTCGCCCTCCCGCCGAGAGTAGTCCAGGTAGAGCATCGAGGCCACGGCGTCCACCCGCAGCCCGTCTACGTGGTACTTTTCGACCCAAAAAAGTGCGTTCGAAATGAGAAAGTTTTGTACTTCGTTGCGACCATAGTTGAACACCAACGTGCCCCAATCCGGATGCGCCCCGCGCCGCGGGTCGGCATGCTCGTAGAGGTGCGTGCCGTCGAAAAGCGACAAGCCATGCCCATCGCGCGGAAAATGCGCGGGCGTCCAGTCCAGAATCACCGCGATCCCTTCCTGGTGACACCGGTCGACGAAGTACATGAAATCGGCAGGCGTTCCGTACCGGCTGGTGACGGCGTAATAGCCGACGGTTTGATAGCCCCA
>Ga0187777_10001787_pt1 | contig 13833 bp, 20 predicted proteins | sample 1015_Q2_SP5_10_M_FD_132416 | JGI IMG/M metagenome (GOLD analysis project Ga0187777, IMG submission 132416) | Tropical peat soil microbial communities from peatlands in Department of Meta, Colombia - 1015_Q2_SP5_10_MG | ecosystem: Environmental > Terrestrial > Soil > Wetlands > Peat | place...
ATGGTCTTCTTCACGAAACCCCCGAAACATTCGTTCTCCACGAGGGCAATCGCTGAGCGCCCTTGTAGACGATCGCTTCGCTTCAGGTGTCTTGTGTCGTGAAGGCCGAGGCCCTGCCGTCTCCACCCCGACGGCTGCTTTCCCCCTCCTCTCCCGGCGAGCGCCGCGATTGGGACAGAGCCCAATCGACGGGAACGATAGTCTCACGCGTGCTCGTCTCCTAACGCAAGCCCCATGAGTCACATTTGCAACGGACGGTCCCCACGCAGGGTGGTCGAGCGGCCGTATCCTGTGCAACCATGCGGCGAAGGGGCCCGTAGGAGGGACGGAAGCGGTAATGCCGAGTGACAGGTCGAACGGCGAATCCCGTCCCGACGACTCCCTCTCCAGCGAAGGCTTCGAGCTCCAGGAACTCGAAGAAGAGTTGTGTCGGCTGGGTGGGGTCCTCGCCGTCCGGGTCGTCGGCGACCGCAACGGCCGTCCGGTCGAGGTCCACGTTCTCTCGGATCAGTCCAAGCCGGCCAAGCAGACCGTGCGCGACGTGCGCGCCGTTGCGCAGACGGTGTTCGGCCTCGAGATCGACCATCGAATTGTGTCGGTGGCACAGTTCGACAGCGGTGAGGCGAACGACTCGGCGACCGCCCCCGTGCCGCGCAACGAATCACGAGTGCGCGTCGCCAGCGTCAGGTTCGATACAGCTGCGGTGCGCGCGAAGGCGCAGGTGGTGCTGGCCGACGGCGACCGCGAGCACACGGGCTATGCAGAAGGATCGGTCGCCTCGGTAGCGCGACCGCACTTGGTGGCGACGGCCGCGCTCGAGGCTCTCCGCCAGATGGACCGGGCCGCCGACGCCATTCACCTCGCCGCCGCCGACTTCACCCGGATCGGAAAGAACCGGATCGCGCTCGTCACCGTGATCTACGTGGAGCCGCCGCTCGAGCTCCCAGTGTCGGGCTCGGCGGTCGTGCGCCGCGATCGTGACGATGCGGTTGCGCGTGCGCTGCTCGACGCGACGAACCGGCGAATGTCCCGCCTCGAACCGGGGAACGCAGCGCACTGACGCGCGGGGCTGCCCGCGCGCGCGAATCTTCTCGTTCGATGACGCCGGTTGCCGTCATGCTCTCGTACCGACTCGGCGGCGCCGACGGCGTTGCCGTCGAGGCGCGGAAGTGGGAGTGGGCGTTGCACGAGCTCGGCTTCAGCGTGCGGCGCGTTGCGGGCGAGCTCGACGACGGTTTGCGGCCTGACGACGCTTGGCTTCCGTTCCTGGCAATTGATCCCGCAGAGGGCAGCACACCCGATCCGGGCGCGCTCGCGGCTTCACTCGCCGGCGCAGACCTCGTCGTCGTCGAGAACCTGTGCTCGCTGCCGATCAACCCCGACGCGTCCGCGCTTGCCGCCGAGGTGCTCGCCGCGCACAACGGCGCGGTCGCGTTCCACCACCACGACTTGCCGTGGCAACGCGCAGGGCTCGCGACCCCCGAAGACATCCCTCCCCACCGACCGAACTCTTTGCACGCGACCGTCAACGACTACTCGCGCATTCAGCTCGAACACCGCGGCTTCGAAGCGGTCACGATTCGGAATGCATTCGACCTCGATCCACCAAAAGGTGATCGCGCGGCAACGCGTGACCGTTTCGGGTTCGCACCCGACGACCTCGTCCTCTTGCAACCCGCGCGTGCGATACCTCGCAAGAACGTCCCCGCCGCAGTGGAGTTCGCGACCGAGCTCGCCGCGCTCGAGACACGCACGGTCCGGCTCTGGATCACTGGGCCGCCTGAGGATGGCTACGACCTGGTCTTCGCGCGCATCCTCGCCGACGCGACGATCCCGATCACCGTGGGACGCGCGGCGTCGGCGTCGGACGCGTACGCCGCGGCTGACCTCGTCGTCTACCCGTCCACGTGGGAAGGCTTCGGCAATCCGGTGATCGAGTCGATCGCGCACCGCCGGCCGATCGTCGTCGGGAGTTACCCCGTCCTCGACGAGTTGCGCGCCTTCGGCGTGGAACTCCTGTCGATCGACGACCCGGAGGCGGCCGGTGGCTGGCTGCGAGACCCGCGTCCCGAAACGCTCGAGCTCAACGTCGACCGCGTGCGTCCGCACTGCTCCATCAGGGACCTGCCCGACCGTCTTGCCGCGGCCTTCGCCCGCGCTGGGTGGGACGCGTGGTAGCGCCCGATCGCGATCCTGTCGTCGTCCGGCGGACCCGCATCGCCCGTTGGGTGGTCATCGCGAAGCGCCTCGGTTACATGCTCCTCGCGGTGGCGGTCGCGGCGTTCGTGGTGGCCGCCGTCGCAGGGTTCCCGAGCTGGGCGGTCACCCTCACGGTGGTCACGCTCGTCGGCGCCTGCGTGGTCCTGCCCGTCCCCATCGTCCTCGGATACGGGTTGCGCGCCGCCGAGCGCGAGGAAGGGAGCCGGGGCCAGCATGGAAGGCACGAGCCGGGCCAGCGGTAGATTTCGCGGCGTCCGGCACACCAGAGGAGCAGCCTGTGCGTTACCGACGCTTCGGCCGGAGCGATCTCGAGGTCTCGGAGGTCGGGTTCGGCGTGTGGACGCTCGCCAGCGATTGGTGGGGTCGCGTCGACGACGGCCGCGCGATGTTGCACGCGGCGCTCGACGCGGGCATCAACTTCATCGACACCGCGCCCGTGTACGGCGACGACGGTGTCGGCGAGACGCTGCTCGCCGAGGTGTTGAAGTCGCAGCGGTCGGAGATCGTCCTGACGACGAAGTGCGGCTACGACATCGGCGCGCCGCGCCCACAGGAACAATCCGAGCGTCGCCAGGACTGGGATCCCCGTTCCATCCGGTTGCAGCTCGAAGCGTCGTTGCGGCGGCTCGGCACCGACTACATCGACCTGTACCAGCTGCACAACGCGCGCATCGAACCGATCCACGACGACGCGCTCTGGGAAGAGCTCGAGAAGTTCCGCGAGGAGGGCAAGGTGCGCGAGCTCGGCGTCGCGCTCGGTCCCGCGATCGGCTGGATCGACGAAGGCCTCGACGCGGTGCGCGATCGCCCGATCGTTTCGCTCCAGACCGTGTTCAATGTTCTCGAGCAGGAACCGGGACTCACGTTCGCGGCGGAACCGAACGTTGCCGACGGATCCATCGGGCTGATCGCACGCGTGCCGCACGCGTCCGACACGCTGTCGGGCAAGATCACTCGCGACACCGAGTTCCCGGCGGGTGACCATCGCGGCCATCGCAACCGCGACAACATGCTCGACAACTTCGACAAGGCGGACACGCTCACCTTCCTCTGGGAAGACACGGGCCGCACGATCGGCCAGGCCGCAATTGCCGGCATCCTGGCGAACCCTGCGTTCACCACGGTGCTCCCCACGTGTGTCTCGATCGACGACGTCGTCGAGTACGCGGTCGCGTCCGACCTCCCACTGACCGACGACGAGCGCTCCACCCTGGACGAGCGGTGGCGGGACAACTTCGGCGTGACGAACCGCTACGAGATGCCACTGAAGTCGAGCGCGAGCGGGTGACGACCACCCGCCGGGCGGCCCCGCTGCGCCTCGCGCCCGACGAACGCCGGCGCCAGCTCCTCGACGTCGCGTGCGTCGAGTTCGCCGAGCGCGGCTTCTACGCGACCGCGATGGACGACCTCGCGCTCGCGGCCGGGGTCACGAAACCCGTCTTCTACCAGCACTTCCCCTCGAAGCGCGCGCTGTTCATCGCCGTCCTCGAAGACGTCGGTGGGCGTCTGCTCGCGGTGCTCGACGAGGCGACGAGCAGCGTCGAGACCGGCAGGGCACGCGTGGAGGTGGGATTCGCCGCCTACTTCCACTTCGTCGAAGGGGACCGCGCGGCCTTCCGGCTCCTCTTCGGTGCCTCGGCCCGGAACGATCCGGAGTTCGCCGATGTCGTCGACGAGGTGCTCTCGAGCGCGGCCGCGGCCGTGAGCACCCTGATCGAGATCCCGGGATCACCCGAGCATCGCCTGATCCTCGCCCATGCGGTGGTCGGGATAGCCGAGGGCATCAGTCGCCACGCGCTCACCGACCCCGACGGCTCGCACGACCCGGATCAACTCGCGCAGTGGGTCGCCGAGCTCGCCTGGTTCGGGCTCCGGGGCGTCCGCCCCGAGGACTGATCTGGTCGAGGGAACCTCGTCGGCACCCAGCGAAGCGGCCAACCGGGCGTTTGGTGTCCCACTTGGACGGGTAAGGACTGTTGCCAACCTCCGAAATTCTCCGATCGGGAGGGGAACGGCATTGGCCGCGAAGAGTACCCATCTCCAGGAACGCGCCGATTCGCTCTCCGACCGCACCATCGACCTACACCGCGCGCCCGTATCGGCGACATCCCGATCGAGGACGACGACGAGGAGTTCCCCCGCGCCGTGGCGGTCCTGCGGGAGGCCGGGGTCGACGGCCCCTACGGCATCGCCCCCGGACCGCAGTGCTACACGGGCGTGATCGAGACCACGCAGAAGGGCGGGTACTCGGTGCTCGATCAGCTCCGGCTCGTCACCGGGAGACCGCTCGCGTGGGCCCCAGCGATCCTCGGCTCGGTCGTGCTGGGCCTGCGGGGCGGCGACTTCGAGCTCACGCTCGGTGAGGAACTCTCGTCGGCTGCACGGGCGCCGACGACGAGCAGGTGCACCTCTACCTCGAAGAGAGGGTCTCGTTCCGCGCGCACACGCCGGAGGCCGCGGTCGCGATGAGCTACCAGACGTGACCGATTTCCCGGCCGTTCCCCGCTAATATTCACGCTCCGTGGTCAAGCTCGACCTGCCACCCGAGCCTCGGAGTGCCACGACGGCACGGCAGGTCACCCGGCAACACCTCGCCAGTGCCTGCCCGCGCGAGGCCGTCGAGACGGCGGCACTCCTCGTGACCGAGCTGGTCACGAACGCCGTGCTCCATGCCCGGACCGCGATCGTGCTCGTCGTGGACGTGTCGCCGGGCCGCGTGGTACTGCGCGTCAGCGACGGCTCGGCGCTCGAACCCATCGAGCGACGGTTCGCGCCCGATGCCGCCACCGGCCGTGGGATCGCGCTCGTGCAGAAGCTCGCGACCACGTGGGGCGTCGAGCGCTCGGAGACCGGCAAGGAAGTGTGGTGCGAGATCGAGTTCCCTGCTCCGAGCGGCGACCGCACCGAGATCTCCACGTGACCGACCTGGTGCACGTCCGGTTCGTCGGCGCACCGGTGCCCTTGATGCTCCGTGCCACCCAACACCAACAGGAGCTGATCCGTGAGTTCACGCTCATCCAGTTGTCCGACGAACGCGACAAGGGTGACGTGCCGGAGCGTCTCCTCGAGGTCATCGAGCGCCAGCGCGCCGAGTTCGCGCACCTTTCCTTCCGACGGCCCGACGAACTCGCCGGCGCCATCGAGCGAGGCGACCCGCTCGTCGACATCGAGATCGACCTGCCCCGCGAGGCGCGAGCGGCTGCGGTCGAGGTGCAGGCGCTGCTCGTGGAGGCCGACGACTTCTGCCGCCACGGCGACCTGATCACGTTGGCGGCCGCCCCGGACGTCGTCCAGTTCCGCGCGTGGTTCCTCGGTGAGATCGTGCGCCAGCTCGACGGGCAGCCACCGACGCCATACCCGGGTGGGACCGCGCCCGAAGCATGACCGCGGACGGTGTCGTCTACGCAGCCAATCTGTGGGAGGACGCCGTCGAGCGCGTCGAGCAGTCGGCCGCGCTGGACCCGATCGCCGACTCCTTGCACGGATGCATGTCGCGGCTGCTCCGGAACGGCCGCGTCAAGGACGTGCTGAGCGGAACCTGGCTCGGCCACGCGGCACACCCGATGTTCACCGACCTGCCGATCGGCTTCTGGACCTCGGCGTTCGTCCTCGATCTCGTCGGCGGCCGGCAGTCGCGAGGCGCGGCAGAACTGCTCGTGGGCTTCGGGGTGCTGAGCGCGCTCCCCACGGCCGCGACCGGCGCTTCCGACTGGTCGGACACCGAGGGTGCCTCACGACGGGTCGGGCTCGTGCACGCGATGGCGAACGCGTCCGCGACCGTGCTCTACGCCTGGTCGTGGAACGCGCGGCGGCGCGATCGCTACGTGCAAGGGGTGGCCCTGGGGATGCTCGGCGCCACCGCGGCGACCGTCGGCGGCCTTCTCGGCGGCCATCTGCTCGCTCGGCTCGGGCCGGGTGTCGATCACACCGCCTTCCTTCGTGCACCGACCGAGTGGACACCGACGCTCGCCGAAGCCGGCGTGTCGGACGTACCCGTCCGGGTCGACGTCGGGGGCGTCCCCGTGCTCCTGGTCCGCCACCACGGGCGCGTGGTCGCCCTGTCGGCGGTCTGCCCGCACCGCGGCGCGCCCCTCGACGAGGGCACCGTCGAGGCGGAGACGATCACGTGCCCGTGGCACCGGAGCCGATTCGCGCTCGACGGGGGCCGGCTGATGCGAGGCCCGGCGGCGGAACCGCTCGCGTGTTACGAGTCGCGCGTCGTCGACGGGACAGTGGAGGTGCGCTCGAGACGGTCGTGACGTACGGGTCAGGGCGTGACGGTCAGATGGGTGTTCACGCCCGTGATCTCGAGCACCTTGCGCACGTGCGGCGGTGGCGAGTCGACCACGATCTCGCCGTCGTCGTCGAGTCGGTTGCGAGCGGCGACGAGGACACCGATGCCCGAAGAGTCGAGGAACCCGAGGTCGCGGCAGTCGAAGACGATCTGTCGCGATCCCGCGGCCAGCAGACCGTCGAGGAACTCACGCAACTGGGGCGCGGTCGCCATGTCGATCTCACCGTGCACGGTGACATCGGCACGCGACCCCGATTGCGAGGTCAACTCCAACTCGAGGTCGGCCACCGGTCACACCTCCGACGCCGGGGACGTACCGTCGGGCCTGCACAATACGACGATCGTCGCGTCGTCGTGCATCCGACCCGCCGCGAAGGCTTCGGCTTCGTCCAAGCACCGTTTCACGATGGACGCTGCAGCCTCGCAGCGCGCGCCGCTCACCAACGCGCGCAGGCGCTCGGGCCCGAAGAACTCGCGGGCGTCGTTCCGGACCTCGACGAGCCCGTCGGTGTACGCGCAGAGGTTGTCACCGGGCGCGATCCACGCGGTCTGCGTGTCCCAGCCGGAGCCGATCAAACCGACGAGCGGGCCGGTCGGCTCCAGGTCGGCTGCGCCGTCCGCGGTGCAGATGAACGCCGGCGGGTGGCCCGCGTTGGCGTAGGTCACCTGCCCGTCCTGCGTGTCGATGATCGCGACGAAGGCGGTCAGGAACACTTCGGACCCCATCGAACCGAGTTGACTCGCCGCAGCATCGATCGCGTCCCCGGGCGCAACCTCCGCCGCGAGAGACGCGCGCACGAGCTCCTTGTACCGCAGCGCGAGGATGCCTTCCGTCGCGCCGTGCCCCGCGATGTCGACGACGATCAGGCCGAGCGCGCCGCTGGCGAGATGGGCCAGGTCGTAGCAGTCGCCGGCGACGACGCCTTCGGCCGCACGGAGGCGCGCGGCGACCGTCCACCCCTCGGGCAGAGACCCGATGTCCGGCTCGAGCTGGGAGCGCAACGCGAGGACGACTGCAGCGTTCTGCTCGACGGCTTCGCGGGCGCGCTCGGCTTCGACGCGCTCGTGCTCGATGCGCCGGCGCATTTCGTCGATGTCGGTGGCGAGTTCCGCGATCTCCGGTGGACCGGTGGCGTGGATGCTCGCGTCCGGCTCCCCGCTGCGCACGCGGCGAACGTCGGCGACGAGACGGTCGATGGGCCGCGTGACCCAGCGTCGGATGAGCCACGCCGCGACGAGCGTTCCCGTCGCCAGGACGACGAGCACGAGCACGACGAGAAGCGTGAGTTCGCGTCGCGTGGTCGCGGCTCGATCATCGGACCGCGTGGTCGCCTGCGCGACCTGCCGGTCGAGGGCATCGAGGTTTCGCTGGACGGTCGCGAACAGAGCGGCACCGGTTCCCGAGTCGATCGACTGGAGCGCGCCCTGGCGATCGCCGGAACGCGCGAGCGCGATCTCCGGCTCCGCGGCCTCGGTCCGCCACCGGCGTGCCGACGCCGCGACCTCCTGCAACGGAGCACGCAACTCCGGCACCGAGGTCGCGGCGCTCTGCAACGACTTCAGTAGTTCGGCGGCGTCGTTGCTGGCCTTCGTGTAGGGGCGGAGGAAGGAGTCGTCGGCGGAGATGGCGAAACCGCGTTCACCGTCCTCCTGCTCGGAATAAGCGGCGCGCAGGCGCCCCACCTCTTCCCGGGCCACCCGGATCGTCCGTCCGTGCACCGCCGCTTCGTCCCGGGCCCGTACGACAGCTCGGGCCAGAACGCCTAGGATCACCACTCCGAGAACCACCCCCACGAAGAGCAGGAGCAGGCGTCGCCGGAGGAGCACCAACGGCACTGTAAGTCCTGACCATCCGATCTGCGACCCGGCCCATGGCAGGTGAGGCCAACGACAAAAGTGGTTTCGGCGACCCGTAGGGCGGGGTACCCAAGGTTGTGCCGGCCCCTCCCGGCACACCGACAGGCGACGCGGGCTCCGGCCCGCGTCGCCGTCGTTCCGGGCCAGAACTCGTCAGCTCGCGGGAAGGTTCGCGTGCTTCACGCAGCGAAAGGAGCTCGTACCGTCGGCGGCCGCGACCTCGAGCTCGTCGACCACCGCCTCGATGATCGTCCGCGAGAGCTCGTTGTCGGCGAGGTACCCGGGCGTGGCCCGACCCTCGACGGTGACCGTCCCGCGCGCCACACCGAAACCGAGCGTGACCTTGCTGTCCGGACCCGTGATCAGCGCGCACAGCTCGCTCACCGCGATGCGCAGGTCGTCGATGTCTTCGTAGTCGAAGCCCGCTCGGCTGCCGGCGTCGGCCGACGTGAGCCGGGCCAGGCGGAGGAAGTCGGGCGTTCCGGGGAACGAAATGGTGATTTCGGGCTCCCCTTCCACGCGCGCAGCATAGGCAGACCACCGCGTTTGGTCGGACGGCGACCCGGGAACACTCGTCGGACGTTCGCCGTTGCGCGGCCCGATCACGGGCGTCGTCGCGATGGCACGGTGGGGAGGCTCCTGGCAGCATGGACCAGCATGTACGAGACGCATTCACCGAGAGCGTGGACACCGTGCGGCTCGTCATCCCCCCATCGTCCGACTACTTGCGCACGGCGCGGCTCGTTGCCGCCGACGCGTCGGTGCGCGCCGGGCTCGATTGCGAGGAGATCGAGGACTTCCGGATCGCGGTCGACGAGCTCTGCCATCACCTGATGTCGTGCAGCGACAACTTCGTCGAGCTCCACGTGGTGACGACGCCGAGGGCCGTGATCGCGCGCGGCCTCGCGATCAGCCGCGCCGGCGCCGAGTCACGGGTGCCCGGTGAGCTGTCGTCGCTCATCCTGGCCGCCACCACGGATCACTACGAGGTCGCCAACCGGGGCGACGAGATGAGCTTCACGATTCTCAAGCAGACGCGTCGAGTGTTGGCGGATCGGCGATGACGCACGAGAGGCGCCAACCGCACGATGCGAACAGCGCGACGAACGAGAAGTTCGTCACGTACCGCAGGACGCGCGACCGCGATCTGCGCAACGAGCTGGTGGAGGCGCACGTGCGCCTCGCGGAGTTCCTCGCCCGCCGGTTCGCGCACCGTGGCGAGCCGCTCGACGATCTCCGTCAGGTCGCCCTCGTCGGCCTGCTGAAGGCGGTCGAGCGATTCGAGCCCGATCGGGGCCTGCAGTTCTCGTCGTTCGCGATGCCGACGATCGTCGGCGAGCTGAAACGGCACTTCCGCGACCGCGGCTGGGCCGTGCGCGTGCCGCGCCGTGTCCAGGAATTGCACCTCGAGCTCGACCGCACCATTGCCACGCTGAGTCAGGAACTCGGCCGGCCACCTCTGCCACAGGAGATCGCGGATCGCGCCGGCGTGCGCGAGGAGGATGTGCTCGAGAGCATGGAAGCGAGCAGCTTGTACCGGCTCCCGTCCATCGACGCGTTGCGCAACGGCAACGACCCGGGCAGCGCGCCTGCCGAGCGCCTCGGTGACGTCGATCCCGAGATGGACGCGGTCGAGAATCGTCTCGCGGTCGGTGAGCTCCTGTCGGTACTCCCCGAGCGGGAGCAGAAGATCGTCTACTTGCGCTTCTTCGAAGGTCTGACGCAGTCGGAGATCGCCGAACACGTGGGCATCAGCCAGATGCACGTGTCACGGCTCCTCGTTCGCAGCCTCGCAACCCTCGGCGCGCACACCGGCACCGTGGCGGAGCCGTGAACCTCGCGGGGGCACGGTGACGCAGGAGCCGGGCACGCCCCCGACGCGGGTCACACCGCTCGCGCTCGAGCGTCACGGCACTGCGGCCCGGCCCATCGTCGTCGCTCGCGGGGAGATCGACGTCGCGACTTCGCCCATGCTCCGCTCGGAGCTCGCGTCCGTGCTCGCATCGCAACCGGAGGACATCACCGTCGACTTCCGGGAGGTCGCGTTCGTCGACTCGTCGGGTCTCGGTGTCCTGGTGGGCGCCCTGAAGCGACTCCGTGAAGGCGGCGGCGGCACATTCGCCGTCGTCGGCGCCCAGGACGCGGTGCGGAAGGTGTTCGAGATCACTGGTCTCGACTCGCTCTTCGAGCTCGGCGACCAGTAGCTCATTCGGCAGCCGCGTTCGGCGCGGTTTGACCACGCCGATCAGCGGGAACCTCACGATCGACTCCGACGCGAGGGTCACCGCCGAGCTCACGAGGTTGGCGGCCGATCAGTCCGGTGAGCGTGGCCAATAGCCGTGGCGCCGGCGCTGGCCAGTTCACACCACACGGTCTTGCCGGAACCGAGGTCGATGATGCCCCACGCGCTCGCCAACGCGGCGACGATGGGGAGACCCCGCCCGCGCGTGTCGTCGCGCGCCCAGACCTGTGGCCGATCCGATCCGAGGTCGGTCACCTCGATCCGCAGCGCGCCGTCGTCCCGGAGGAAGACTTCGAGGTCGATCGCGGTGTCGGCGTGGAGCACCGCGTTCGTGACCAACTCGCTCACCACCAGGCGAGCGTCGGCCGTCATGTCGGCGCCGCACCCCACCTCCCCGAGCACGGCGTCGCAGAAGCGCCGAGCGATCGCCGGGCTGTGGACCGACGGGGGCAGGATCATACGGTGGTTGGAGTTCCCGCGACACGGCGGCGGCAAACCGGCCCCCCTTCGACCGCCGCTCGACTGCCCGTCCACCCGCACCTGCGGAGGAGGAATCGATGACCTACACGCTGCCCGACCTCGACTACGACTACTCGGCACTCGAGCCCTACTACTCGGCGGAGATGCTGCGCCTCCATCACGACAAGCACCATGCGGCCTACGTGGCGGGGCTGAACGCCGTGCTCGAGCAGCTCGACGAGGCCCGCGCGTCCGACGACTTCGAGGCGATCACCGGACTCGAGAAGAAGCTCGCATTCAACCTCTCGGGCCACGTGTTGCACACGATCTTCTGGAAGAACCTGTCGCCCGATGGCGGCGGCAAGCCCGACGGTGAGCTCGCCGCCGCGATCGACGAGTTCTTCGGCTCCTTCGACCGCTTCCAACGCCAGCTCTCGGAAGCGACCGCCACGGTGCAGGGATCGGGCTGGGGAGCACTGGCGTGGGAGCCGCTCGGCGAGCGGTTGTACGTCGCACAGATCTATGACCACCAGGACAACATCGGCCAGAACAGCGGTCCGCTCCTCGTCCTCGACGCCTGGGAGCACGCCTACTACCTGCAGTATCAGAACCGGCGCGCCGATTACGTCGCCGCCGTGTGGAACGTCGTGAACTGGGGCGACGTGGCTGCCCGATTCGAGCGGGCCCGGAGCGTCCCCCTGCAGTAGTCGCGACCTTCGCATGGTTCGCGTGACGCGGTCGGCGCTGCCGGTACTGTCGTCGCGCCATGGCCGGCCCCGGCTCCGGACTGCCGTTTCGCGACCGGCGCGAAGCCGGGCGGGTGCTCGCGTCGGAACTCCTCGACCAATACCCGGGTGACGGCGACCTGGTCGTGCTCGCGCTCCCCCGCGGTGGTGTGCCCGTCGGCTTCGAGGTCGCACGCGCCCTCGACGTACCGCTCGACGTCATCGTCGTGCGCAAGCTCGGCGTCCCGTCGCAACCCGAGTTGGCCATGGGCGCAGTCGGCGAGGACGGCGTGCGCGTCCTCAACCACGAGGTGATCCGCCAGATGAGGATCAGCGAGAGTGCGCTCGAACGCGTCGAGGTGAGCGAGCGCACCGAGCTCGAACGGCGGGCGACTGCCTTCCGAGGCGGCGCCCCAATGCTCTCGCTCGATGGTCGCACGGTGGTCATCGTCGACGACGGTCTCGCCACGGGAAGCACCGCACGCGCCGCGATCCGCGTCGCGCGCGCACACGGTGCGCAGCGCGTGGTCCTGGCCGTGCCGGTTGCACCGCGTGAGACGCTCGATCACCTCGGGGCGGCCGCCGACGCGGTGATCGCCGTCGCGAGCCCGCACCCGTTCATGGCGATCGGACAGTGGTACGACGACTTCGGTCAGACCACCGACGACGAGGTCAGGCAACTCCTGGCGGCTGCTCGCGAAGGTCGATCACCGCCGGCAGACGACGCCGCAACCCGAGGCGGCGACCCGCGATCATGAGCCCGAGCACGAGCGCGGTGAGCGTTGCCGCCGCGACCGCCGCGCGCGCAGGAGCAGAGAGCACGCCCGCGAAGAACCCGAGGGTGACGACGTCGAGGAGCACGTGCACGACCGCGCCGGGCAACAGCGAGCCGGTGCGGAACGCCACGTAGCCCAGCAGCATCGCGAGGCTCGCGAAAGGCAGCACGTTCTCCGCCCCGGTCATCTGCTCCACGTGCCCCGGGAGGACGCTGAACAACCCGGCCGCGCCCACGAGACCGGCGATGACCGGACCAGTTCCCCACGAGGCGGTGTCGCGCCACTCGCGACCGGCGAGACGCGCGCACGCCGCTCCGATGACGAGCACCGCGGCGAGCCGGTACACGACCTCCTCGCCGACCGCGCTGATGGTGACGCCCTCCATGTCGCCCCAGCCCGCCACCGAGTGGACCATCGCGAGCACTGCAACGAGAGCGGTGAGCGCCCCGCCGACGACGAACTCGCGCCACGCCGACCGCGTCGCACGGTCGCCGACGACTCGGCGCCAGCCGACGAGCGCGACGAGGACCGCGGCGAGAGGAAGCGCAGGCGAAATGAGGACCCGGCCCGCATACCAGGGCGGCCAGGCGGCCCACGCCGACGCGACGTCGAGGGCGAGCGCGGCGGTCGCGACCGCCAGGATCGCGGGGCTCACCGGCCACGACGCCCAGCCCGTCCACCGCCACGACCACCCGTCGGTCCTGATCGGGGTCTCGACGCGCCGTGTGGGCTCGACCGAGGTTGCGCTCTGCATGCCTCCCTCGATGACTTGGCCGCCCAACCTGCAGTGTGCCCGCGCGCGCGCGAACGAACCACACGCGCGAGCTAAAGACTCGGGAAAGTTGTGCCCCGTCGCCCGGTCAGGCGGCAAGGTTCTCCGAGAACCAGTCGAGGGTGCGCGCCCAGCCGTCCTTGGCCGAGGGCTCGTGGTAGCTCTCACGCGCGTCGCAGTGGAAGCCGTGCCCGGCGCCCGGGTACCGCACGATCTCGGTTTCGACCTTCGCCTCCGACAGACTCCGGCGCAGGTCCTCGACGCCGTCGGCGGGGATCATCGCGTCCTCGTCGCCGAAGAGCCCGAGCCACGGCGTTTGCAGCGAGCTTGCCTCGTGGGCGAGCGGCCCCGCCATGCCCTGGCTGTTGTGCGTGATGCCGCCGCCGTAGAAGCCGACCCCGGCGCCGATCGCGCGCCGGGCGGAGACGAGGAACGTGACCCGACCTCCGAAGCAGAATCCGACGATGCCGATGTTGCCGTCGGCGAAC
>Ga0187777_10001788_pt1 | contig 13831 bp, 10 predicted proteins | sample 1015_Q2_SP5_10_M_FD_132416 | JGI IMG/M metagenome (GOLD analysis project Ga0187777, IMG submission 132416) | Tropical peat soil microbial communities from peatlands in Department of Meta, Colombia - 1015_Q2_SP5_10_MG | ecosystem: Environmental > Terrestrial > Soil > Wetlands > Peat | place...
GCAGTCAGCCCCGCGGCGAGCGCATAGCCGCGCTGAGCCTTGCTGGCGGCTTCCAGGCGTAGCGGTACGCACTCGAGCAGTCCGAGCGCAAGCTGCAGCAGCTGGTCTGGGGCTCCGCTCTTGAGCTCGAGCTCGAGTTCGCTGACCGGGAGCTGCGACCCTCCCGCCGAGATCGTGCCGCGGTCGAGACAAACCTCGATCTCGGTGCCGGCCACTGGCTGAAGATGCCGCGTGGTGCGCCTGAAATCGGTCACGAACACGGGGCGCAGCCGGTACGGAAGCTTGGGGTCCGCCAGCACCTCGGCGACGCCAGATTCAGCCAGCACCGGGTAGTTGAGGATCTGAGCGGGCACCGGTGTCTCGATTTCCTCGCGCTCGTGCAGACCCGCTTCCACCCGACCGGCTGTCTTCAGGGTCTGCATCCAACGTGCGCCTACCCGGCGAAGCCGCAGCGCGACGCTTTGGTCGCGAAGCTCGAAATCGGGCGTGTCGTAGTAGATGCTGAAGACGTGCGACGTGGTGACGTCTCCGCGAGAGGGCGATTTGAGCAACGGAATCCGCGCCAGCTTGGGAATGTCGTGCGGCGAGATCGCGAGCTTGAGTTCGATTTCGGCGGCCACAAGCGAGGCGAGTAGGGAAAGGCTACACCCTCACTATCTCATCCTTTGTGCTTGCGCTTCGGCTTCTTGACCTTGTCAGCCGCTTCTTCCAGAGCGCGCGGCGTGGCCAGCTCGTTCAACAACTCGATCTGCGCACAGCGCGGGGCATTGCGCCCGGGCCTGAGGCGTTCATAGTGCCCGTCGGGATGCATCTCCCAGGCCTGTGTATTGTCGGCCAGGTACTTCCTGAGGCCTTCTTCCACCACCCGCTTGCTGAGCTTGGCGTCGAGTGACGGAAAGGCGACCTCGATGCGGCGGAAGAAGTTGCGGTCCATCCAGTCGGCGCTGGCGAGATAGACGGCACCGCTGCTCTCGAAGTAATAGACGCGATGGTGTTCCAGGAAGCGGCCGATGATCGAGCGTACGCGGATGTTCTCCGACAGGCCCGGTACTCCGGGGCGCAGCGCGCAAATCCCACGGATGATCAGGTCTACCTTGACACCGGCCTTCGACGCCTCGTAGAGCTCGCTGATGATTTCCGGTTCCAGCAAAGCGTTCATCTTGGCCACGATGCCGCCCTTCTTGCCGGCCTTCGCCTGCTCGGTTTCGCGCCGGATCGCTGCAACCACTTGCGCGTGAAGCGTGAACGGCGACTGCCACAGATGGCGCAGCTTGCCGGCCTTGCCCAGGCTGGTGAGCTGCATGAACACGTTGTTCACGTCCGCGCCAATTTCCTCATTGCACGTAAAGATGCCGAAATCGGTGTACAGCATCGCGGTGCGAGAGTGATAGTTGCCCGTGCCGAGATGGCAGTAGCGCCGCAGCTGGCCCCCCTCGCGGCGCACGACCAGCGCGAGCTTGGCGTGAGTTTTGTGCCCGACGATACCGTAGACGACGTGCGCACCGACCTCTTCGAGCTGAGATGCCCAGTTGATGTTGGCCTCTTCGTCGAACCGGGCAAGCAGCTCAACGACGACCGTGATCTCTTTGCCGCGCCGCGCCGCCTCGACCAGGATCTGCATCAGCTCAGAATTGACGCCGGTGCGGTAGACCGTTTGCTTGATCGCGACGACATCGGGGTCCTTCGCCGCCTGCTCGATGAAGTTGATCACCAGCTTGAACGACTGATACGGGTGGTGCAGCAGGATGTCGCCCTTGCGGATGGCGGAGAACATGTCGGGACGCTTGACCAGCGCGTCCGGAACACCGGGGGTAAATGGCCGGTACTTGAGCTCCGGCGCGTCGACTTCGTCCGGGATCTGCATCAAGCGCACGAGATTGACCGGCCCGCTGACTTGATACAAGTCGTCGGCGCCCAAACCGAACTGTTGCAGCAGGAACTCCACCATTTCCGGCGGGCACTCGGACGCAGTCTCCAGGCGCACGGCATCGCCAAACCGGCGCTCCGAGAGCTCACCCTGCAGGGCCGTGCGCAGGTTCTTGATCTCCTCTTCGTCGACGTACAAGTCGCTGTTGCGGGTGACGCGGAACTGGTAGCAGCCCAGCACCTGCATCCCGGCGAACAGTTCTCCCACGTGCGCGTGGATGACGGAAGACAGGAACACGAAGCCGTGCTCGCATCCGGCGATGTCGCGCGGCAGCTTGATCAGGCGGGGCAGGACTCTGGGCGCCTGCACCAGCGCGATGCCGGACTTGCGCCCGAAGGCGTCCTTGCCCGACAGCTGAACCGCGAAGTTGAGGCTCTTGTTGAGAATGCGGGGAAAGGGGTGCGCGGGATCCAGGCCAATGGGTGTCAGCACCGGCATCAGTTCGCGGAAAAAATAGTCCTTGATCCAGTCCCGCTGCGCGCTGTTCCACTGGCCGCGGCGCAGAAAGCGCACGCCCTCCTTTGCCAGGAGCGGGACCAGGCTCTGATTGAACAGCTCGTATTGCTGCGCGACGAGTTGATGGGCCTGACGCGATACTTCCCGGAACACGGCGGAGGGCGCGATGCCGTCCGGCCCCGGTGTGTCCGCGCCTTCATCGATCTGAGCTTTGAGACCTGCGACCCGGATCTCGAAGAACTCGTCCATGTTGCTGCTGACGATGCACAGGAAGCGCAAGCGCTCGAGCAGCGGAACCTCGGGATCGGCTGCCTGAGCGAGCACGCGGCGGTTGAACTCGAGTTGACCGATCTCGCGGTTGAGCAGATGGGACGATGCGGCTGCCGCCGGAGCATCCTTGAGTTTGCGCGCTTTGGTGCGTGTCGGGGCGATGGCAGCGTCAATCGCCACCGGTGTTTCGGTGTCGAACTCGCGGGGCATGGTGGTCTCGTGTAGTTATCGTTTTTCGGGGGGCACGTAGCCGGCCGCCTGGTCCGCGCCGCCGCCGAAGAAATGCTTCAGCATCTGCTCCTCCAAATACTTGCGTGCCCTCGACTCGGCCAAGTTGAGCCGATTCTCGTTGATCAGCATTTTTTGATGCTCGAGCCAGGCCTGCCAAGCCCGTTTGGAAACGTTGTCGTAGATGCGTCTTCCGATTTCGCCGGGATACGGTGGGAAGTCGAGCCCTTCCGCATCGCGCCCGAGCTTTACGCAGTGCACCATGCGGGCCATGGCGATCGTCCTGAAGCAGCCTGGGGAGAATGATTACGGTCGTGCAAAAGAATGAAATTATAGTACCAGGCGGGGTCAGAGCGAGTGATGGCACGACGGAGGCCGGGCGCAGGCTCGCCTTCGCTCATTCGCCCTTCATGCCTTCGCCGTCCGCCATAGCATGCTCCGGCCTCAAGGCCGGGTGATGTGCCGTGGGCTCCTCCAGGTGATAGCCCTGCGCCAGATCCACCCCGAAGCTGCGTAGAAGTTCGAGCGTTCCGACATCCTCGACGCACTCGGCAACGGTCAGCTTCTTCAATCCCTTCGCTACATCGACGATGGCTTTCACGAACACCTGATTGTCGCGGTCGCTCGGCAAGTTGCGGATGAACTGGCCGTCGATCTTGAGCATGTCGACATCGAGGTGCTTGAGATAAGCGAACGAGGAGAAGCCGGAACCGAAATCATCGAGGCACACGCGCACCCCGTTTTCGCGCATCGACTCGATGAAGCGTTGGGCGTCGTGCAGGTCGGACACGGCCGAGGTTTCAGTGATCTCGACGATCAGGCGATTGGGATCCACTTCGCGCCGGCGCAGCGCTTCGGTGATGAAGCGCGGCAGCGTGGGTTCGTTGAGAGAGCGGCCGGACACGTTGAGCGCGATCGCCCCGATGCGCGGGAAGCGCGACAGGGCGGTAACGCTTGCATCGATCACCCAGCGGTCGATGTCGAGGATCTTGCCGGTTTTCTCGGCTGCGGGGATGAAGCTGCTGGGCATGACGATACGTCCCGGATCGTCGCGATCGATCATGCGTACCAGCGCCTCGACGTGGCTCAACCTGCCAGAGCCGCAATAGAACACCCCCTGGTGATGCAGCCGCAGCAGGTCCTGCTCGAGAGCCGCCTCGATGCGCTCGTTCCAGTTGAGCCGAGCCAGCATCTGGCGCGAGCTGTGCGCGTCCTCGCGGTACATGCGCCAGGTGTTCTTGCCAGCCTCCTTCGCTTGGTACATCGCGGCGTCCGCGTGCGCGACCAGATCCTCAGCGGTGGTGGCGTGGTCCGGGTAGACCGCTACGCCGAGGCTGCAGGTGAGGCGCAGGCTGTCGCCTTCGAAGCTGAAGGGGATGCGCGCGATCGCTCGCACGATGCGTTCGGCGAACGACTCGGCCTCCTGGTCCGAGATATCGGGCGCCAGGATGGCAAACTCGTCGCCTCCCAGGCGCGCGAAAATCTCGTTGCGTCGAACCTGTGCCGACACTTCGCCCGCCGAGCGGATCAGCAGTGCGTCCCCGGCGCGATGCCCGAAGCTGTCATTGACGTGCTTGAACTCGTCGATGTCGAAGAACAGCAGCGCGACCCGCCGTCTGCGCCGCTCTCCGCTCGACAGCATGCGGGTCAATTCCTCCTGGAAGCGGTGCCGGTTGAACAGGCCGGTCAGCGCGTCGCGCTCCGCGAGGTAGAGGATCTGGTTCGCGGTCTGGCGCTCGCGGGTGACGTCCTCGAACAGCCACAGATAACCCACGATCTGCCCGGCCGAGTCGCGCACCGAGTGACCGACACGCGTGATGAGGCGCCCATCGGACATCTCGATCTCGGCCGGCGGCGCGGGCTCGCCTTCGTTGGCGAGCCGCAGCAGGTCGTGCAGCGCTTCGCCGCCGCCGCTCACACGCTCGGTCGTCTGCAGCAGCAGCGCGGCTGCATCCATACCGGCGAAGTGCGACTTGCTGCGGCTGAACAGCCAGATCTGTTCGAATGCCGGATTCGAGTAGATCACCCGGTTGTTGCGGTCCACGAACAGGATGCCGATCTGCATGGCGCTCAGCAGAGCGTTGAGACGTGCCCGCTCGTCGCTCGCCAGGACTAGGTATTCCTTCTGGATGGCGTTGGCCCGCTCCAGTTGGCGCAGCGTCTCCGACAGCTTGTTCTCGGCCTCCTGCCGTCCAGTCACATCGTGCACAGAAAGGCGCAGACCGAGATAAGCCTGGTCGGAGCCGTAGATCGGCCGCCAGTCGGCCGATGCCCAGAATTCGGACCCGTCTTTGCGCCGCGCGCGGAACAGGAAGTCGTTGCCGGTGGTACCGTGGAGCGCGCCGGCAATGGCCTCGCGCACCTTCTTCCAATCTTGAGGTGAGACCATCGGCAGGGGGAAGTCCGCCATGGCATGGCAGTCTTCCACCGTGAAGCCGCTGATGGTCTCGACGCGCGAGTTGATCCACAGCAGCTGCGTCGTCGGTCCGATCCACAGTTCGCAGCCGTAGCTGTAATCGGCGATGGCGTGGAACTTTGCCTCTGACGCACGCAGCTCCCGCACACGATCCTGCACCGCCTCGGCCATGGTGTTGAACGCGGCGGCGAGCTGCCCGACCTCGTCGTCCGACTCGACCGCGACTCGCGCGGTCAAGTCGCCGCTCGCCATGGCTTCCCCGGCGGCTGTCAGACGCCGCAGATGACGGGTCAGCCACAGCCCCAATGCAAACTGGAGCACGATCGAGATCACAATCGCCGCCGCCGCGATGATCAGACTGCCGCGCAGCAGGCCGCTGCGAGCGGCGTCGAGGAACGAAGTGGAAAGTGCGTAGCGCAGCACCCCGTAGCGCCGACCGCCGAGGCTGATTGGGACCTGCGTATCGAAACGCCCGTCGGACTTGAAGTCAGCGCGGGACTCGATGTCTTCCAGCGGCGGCAACGGCTTGCCGGCGTCCCAGCCGTCGGCGGCGACGACGCGGTTGTTCTCGTCGAGGAGGACGAGGTAATTGAGCGCGTCCTCAGCGCGGTTGTCGCGCATGATCTGGCGCACCGCTGCGTAGTCGTGCTTGGCCAGCGGGGCCGCCAGCGCCGCGTTGAGCATCGGCGCCAGGATTCGAGCGCGCACCCGCGCCTGGTCGATCAGCGCGTCCTCGAGCAGGCGCAGACTGTTCGCGGCGAGGGCAGCCAGCATCAGCACCAGCAGCAGGACGCTGCTCAGCACCAGTTTGGCGCGCAGGGACCGACTCAGCAGAGCCCTCACGCCGCTCCGCTCCTTCGATCCGGCCATGAACCCATCCCGCCGAACTGGCGTGCCGCGTTGAAGCTAGCGCCCACTTTCATGCAAACCTTTGAGCCGTCGCTATACCCAAACATCGGTCAGCACGGTTGCGGACTTGAGCCGGGGATTGCCCTCGAACCGGTGTTCGAGCCGCAATTGCAAATCTGGCTGGCCCAGTTTAGAACGCTTTGACCAGCACCTTGGAACGCCGCTGGAGGTTGTACAGAGCCTGCTTGCTGGCTGGGAGCGCGTCGACCACCGACTCGGTGAACCCGTGCTCGATGAACCAGTGCGTGGCGCGCGTCGTGAGCACGAACAGCTCGCTCATACCCTGCCGGCGCGCTTCGCTTTCCACCCGACGGAGCAGGCGCTCGCCCGCTCCTCCGTTGCGGTACTCAGGGTGCACGGCCAAGCAAGCGAGCTCGCCAGCGTGCTCATCTGGAAACGGATAAAGAGCGGCGCAGCCGACGATGGCACGATCGTGCTGGAGAACGAAGAAGCGCCCGATCTCGATCTCGAGCAGCTCACGCGGCCGTTTGACCAGGGTGCCATCGGCTTCGAGCGGCTCGATCAGCTGCAGAATGCCGCCGACGTCGTCGATCCCGGCCCCCCGCAGTTGCTCGAGAGGATCCTGGCTGACCATCGTGCCTACGCCGTCGTGGGTGAACAACTCGAGCAGCAACGCGCCGTCCAGATGACGGCTGATCAGGTGTGCGCGCCCCACTCGTCCGCGACAGGCGCGAATCGCCGCCGCCAGTTGACCATGCACGCTGCCCACCTCCTCGCCGTCCGCCAGTCGCGACTGCGCCTGCGACACGGTCAGCTCACGCAGCAGGTTGCGCTGATCATCCTCGACGCCGGTCGCGTCGATGAGGAACATGAGCTTGTCGGCGCTTACCGCGATGGCGGCCTCCGCGGCGACGTCCTCCATGCTGAGATTGAAGATTTCCCCCGTCGGCGAGTAGCCGAGCGGCGAGACCAGCACCACGTCGCCCGCGTCGAGACGCTGACGGATCGCGTCGGCGTGGATACGGCGCACCTCACCGGTGTATTGCATATCGACGCCGTCCAGGACGCCGCGCGGACGCGCGACCACGAAGTTGCCCCCGGCTACGCGGATGGTGGCGTTGGCCATAGGTGAATGCGGCAGCCCCATGGACAGCAGTGCTTCGATCTCAACGCGCAGCTGACCGTTGGCCTGTTTGACGCACTGCATTGCCGCCTCGTCCGTCACGCGCAGCCCGCGCACGTAGCGCGGCCTTGTTCCTCGCGATTTGAGCTGAGCTTCGATCTGCGGGCGCGCGCCGTGCACCAGCACCAGCCGCACGCCCAGGCTCGCCAGGAGGTTCAGATCATGCGTGAGGCCGACGAGCTTGCTGTCCGCCACCACTTCGCCGCCGAAGGCCACGACGAAGGTTCGGCCGCGGAACGCATGGATGTAGGGGGCGGCGGCGCGGAACCAATGGACGAATTGTTCGGGCGAAAGCGCTTGCATGGATCGGTTACGCTTTCCTCACTTCGGCGCCATGCGGATCGCGCCGTCCAGCCGGATCGTTTCGCCGTTCAGCATCTCGTTTTCGACGATGTGCTTGACCAGCGCTGCGTATTCAGGCGGGCGCCCCAGGCGCGAAGGGAAGGGAACCTGCTTGCCCAGCGAATCCTGCACCTCCTGCGGCAAACCCTTGAGCATCGGCGTTTCGAAGATGCCGGGTGCGATGGTCATCACGCGGATCCCGCTGCGCGCAAGGTCACGGGCAATGGGCAGTGTCATGCCGACGATGCCGGCCTTGGAAGCCGAGTACGCAGGCTGTCCAACCTGACCGTCGAAGGCGGCGACCGACGCCGTATTGACGATCACGCCGCGCTCGCCCGCAGCATTCGGGTGCTGCTTCGACATGGCGTCCGCGGCGACGCGGATCATGTTGAAGGTGCCGATGAGGTTGATGTTGATGACCCGCGCGAAGCTCGCCAGGGCGTGCGGGCCCTCCTTGCCGATGGTCTTCTCGCCCAGGCCGATGCCAGCGCAGTTGATCAAGCCGTGCAGGCCTCCGAAGGCCTCGAGCGCTAGCCGTACTGCAGCTTGAGCGTGATCCTCTCGTGTCACGTCGGTCTCGATGAAGCGCGCCTGCTTGCCGAGATGCCGCGCCAGCCCCTCGCCAGCGGCGCGATTCACGTCCGCGATCATCGCGTTCCCGCCTTCGGCGAGAAGCGTCTCTACTGTGGCGGCCCCCAACCCTGAGCTGCCGCCCGTGACGATGAAAGTGCTGCCATTGATCTTCATAGGCCGATCTTCCTCTCCCGGAAAGTACAAGAGCGACGCAGTGTAGGTGGATCTACTTCTACAGATCTCCCCAGAGCGCATGCACGGCGGCCAGGGCCGCCAAGGCGGCGGTCTCCGTGCGCAATACGCGCGGACCGAGCCGCACCGGCGCGAAGCCGCACGCGCGCGCCATGTCTACCTCATCCGGCGCAAATCCCCCCTCTGGGCCAGCCAGCAGCAACAGCCGTTGCGGAGCGGACAGGTCACGCAAGCGCGTCCCGGCGAGGGGCGAAAGCATCAGGCGTTGCTCGCTCGGCGGCTGGGGATGGGCGCCAAGCCAGTCGGAAAGAGTCGACACCGGGTGCACCGCGGGCACGCGGTTGCGCCCGCACTGCTCGCAGGCGGCCACCACCAGGTTCTGCCAGTGCTCGACCCGGCGCGCGGCACGTTCGTGCGCTAGGCGCATCACCGACCGCCGTGTCTCAACCGGAAAGATCTCTGCCACACCCAGCTCTACCGCCTTCTGCACGGTGAAATCCATGCGCTCGCGCGCGCTCAGTCCCTGCAGCAGCGCCACCCGCACGACCGGCTCGACCTCGCGCGCCTGCCACGGGCCCAGACGTACCGCCACGCGGTCCTTGCTCATCGAGACGATGCGCGCTTCGGATTCGCCACCAGCGCCGTTGAATACGGTAACCGGATCGCCGATTGCGAGACGCAGCACGCGCGTCGCGTGGTGCACGGCTGGCTCTGGCAGCTCTCGCGTTGCGCCCTGCGAGAGGTCGCCCCCGCAGAAGAATCTCGGTGGCGGTCGAAGCCCGCTCCCCGTCGTCGAACCGCTTCCGCGTGTGCGCGACAAGTTATTGTCCATGCTAGAATTTTGCCATGTTCAACCGTCTGGGTCGAACTGCGCGATTGGGCGCAGGCTTGCCCCGGCTTCCGCGGGTATTCGCATGGCTGCTACCCCTCCCATCTGCAATTTTGGCTGGCACGCTGTCGATTTTGATCTGCCGGCTACCGACGGTAAACGCTATCGCCTGGCGCAGCTCCAAGGGCCCAAAGGCCTGGTGGTGATGTTCATCTGCAACCACTGCCCGTACGTCAAAGCCGTGATCGATCGCATCGTGCGGGACTGCAAAGAGCTCAAGGAGCACGGTATCGCATCGGTCGCGATCAGCGCCAACGATCCCACCGACTACCCCGAGGACTCGTTCGACAACATGAAGCGCGTGGCTGAGAAGCTGCGCTTCCCCTTCCCGTACCTGTGGGACGAGTCCCAGCAGGTGGCGCGCGCTTACGACGCAGTGTGCACGCCCGACTTTTTTGGCTTTAACCAGAAGCTGGAGCTTCAGTATCGCGGGCGTCTCGATGCTTCGCGTACCTCCCCCGTGCCCGACGCCCGACGCGACCTGTTCGAGGCGATGGTGAAGGTGGCACAGACTGGCAAGGGGCCGGCGGAGCAGATCTCCAGCATGGGTTGCTCCATCAAGTGGAAGCAACAGCGATGAGCCGCCGCTGAGCCGTTGTCCCTCCGCATGGAGACCGTCGACACTCTCTCAGCGAGCACAGAAAACCAGACGGTCGAACGCGTGATCGCTGCGGTGAAGCAGGTCGCCGCGGAAGAGATCATGCCGCGCTATCTCAAGGTTGCTCACCAGCGCAAGTCCGACGGCAGCCTGTTCACGGAAGCGGATCTCGCGGCTCAAGAAGCGCTTACGAGCGCATTGCAATCGATCTATCCTGGCCCGGTGGTGGGCGAGGAGATGAGCCAGGAGCGGCAGGTCGAGCTGTGGATGGGGGGCGAAGCCGGGCTATGGTGCGTCGATCCCATCGACGGCACGTCCAATTTCGTCAACGGCCTACCCTATTTCGCCGTCTCGGTGGCGCTGATCCGGCATGGGCGCAGCGTGCTGGGCGTGGTGTACGATCCGATTGCCGACGAGATATTCCACGCGCGCCGAGGCGGCGGCGCGTGGCTTGGGAGCGAGCCGCTGCCGATCAAATCGCACGTACCGCACATCCGCAACGCGATGGCCAACGTCGATTTCAAGCGTCTGGGAAAGCGGCTTGCCGCGGAGCTCGCGGCGGCGCCGCCCTACTCCTCGCAGCGCAACTACGGCGCCGGGACGCTCGAGTGGTGCTACCTCGCAGCGGGGCGTCTGGACCTGTATCTCCACGGCGGCCAGAAGCTGTGGGATTACGCCGCCGGGGCCCTGATCCTTGAGGAGGCGGGCGGGTGCATGTGTACGCTCACCCATGACGACTTCTGGGCGGACGACCTGTGGCGCAGATCGGTCGTCGCCGCGCGCGACCCAGGGCTGTTCCAGATCTGGAAGACCTGGATCCGCGCCCATCAGTAGCCGCCGCCAGGCGCCAAGCTTCTCTTTCTCCACGCAATTCCTTGACCGCGGCGGCGTCCGCAGGTATCTTCATTAGTTCCCCGTTCGGTTTCGCCCAACCGGGGATTTTTTGTCTCACGGACTTCAATCGCGCGGCAAGGGCCAAAAAAATGGAGATGACCACCCCTGGAGTGACGGCACAGGTCGATTTGACCGGGGCAGAGATCACCATTCGCTGCCTGCAGGCGGAGGGGGTGGAGTTCGTATTCGGCTATCCGGGCGGCGCCATCCTGCCGATCTACGACGAGATCTTCAAGCAGGACAAGTTCAAGCACATCCTGGTGCGCCACGAGCAGGCGGCCGTGCATGGCGCCGATGGCTATGCGCGCTCCACGAACAAGGTTGGCGTGGTCATGGTTACCTCTGGCCCCGGTGTGACCAATGCAGTGACCGGGATCGCGACCGCGTACATGGATTCCGTGCCGCTCGTTATCATCTGCGGTCAGGTGCCGACACACGCGATTGGCCAGGACGCATTCCAGGAAGTGGACACCGTCGGCGTCACGCGCCCGTGCGTCAAGCACAACTTCCTGGTGAAGGACGTCAAAGACCTCGCGCTCACCATCAAGAAAGCGTTCTACGTTGCGGCCACCGGCCGGCCCGGCCCTGTGCTGGTGGATATCCCGAAGGACGTGCAGAACACCAAGACGCAGTTCCATTACCCGGACAACGTCAGCCTGCGCTCCTACAACCCCGTGGTGAAAGGGCATGCGGGGCAGATCAAGAAGGCGATGCAGCTCTTGATGCAGGCCAAGCGCCCGATGGTGTACACGGGCGGCGGCGTGGTTCTGGGCAACGCCGCACCCGAGCTTACACAACTGGTGCAGACGCTCGGCTTTCCGTGCACCAACACCTTGATGGGCCTGGGCGGTTTTCCCGGCACCGACCCTCAGTTCACTGGCATGCTGGGCATGCACGGCACCTACGAATCGAACATGGCCATGCAGCACTGCGACGTGCTGCTCGCCGTCGGTGCGCGCTTCGATGATCGCGTGATCGGCAACCCGAAGCACTTCAACCAGGAACAGCGCCAGATCATCCATATCGACATCGATCCGTCCTCGATTTCGAAGCGCGTGAAAGTAGACATCCCGATCGTCGGCGACGTGCGCGATGTGCTGCAGGAGATGAACCGGCAAATCGCCGCGGCGCGCGAGCGCCCCGACCCCGAAGCCCTCAAGGGCTGGTGGGCCCAGATCGAGATCTGGAAACAGCGCGACTGCCTCAAGTACGACCGTGCCGCTTCGGTCATCAAGCCGCAGTCAGTCGTGGAGAAGCTCTACGAGGTGACTGGCGGCAATGCATACATAACGTCGGACGTAGGGCAGCATCAGATGTGGGCCGCGCAGTTCTACAAGTTCAGCCAGCCGCGCCGCTGGATCAACTCGGGTGGCTTGGGAACGATGGGGGTCGGACTGCCCTATGCGCTCGGTGTGCAGCTCGCGCACCCCGAAGCCGTGGTCGCCTGCGTTACTGGCGAGGCCAGCATTCTGATGTGCATACAGGAGCTGTCCACCGCCAAGCAGTACCGCCTGCCAGTGAAAGTGATCAACCTGAACAACCGCTACATGGGTATGGTGCGGCAGTGGCAGGAGTTCTTTCACGGCAACCGCTACTCGGAGTCGTACATGGACGCGCTGCCAGATTTCGTCGCACTGGCCCAATCGTTCGGCCACGTCGGCATGCGCATCGAAAAACCGGGCGATGTCGAGCCGGCATTGCGCGAAGCGTTTGGCCGCAAGCAGGATCTGGTGTTCATGGATTTCATCACCGATCAGACCGAGAACGTGTTTCCGATGATTCCCGCCGGGAAGGGTCTGTCGGAGATGACATTGGTTTGAGGTTTCATTTTTTGAGATCCCGGCGCGGGGAGAAACCCACCCCGCGCCAAATTAACCGGCGGGCATTTCGCCGATGTTGGCCGGCCCCACGAGGGTCTGCCAAGGGCGCCATCCTTCTCGTGGAGGGCGTTGCCGCGGAAGTTCCGACGATCGCATCGTTTGAGTGGTAAGGCAGGGGCCATGCGACATATCATTTCTTTGCTCCTCGAGAACGAGGCGGGCGCGCTGTCGCGCGTCTCCGGGCTGTTTTCCGCCCGCGGTTACAACATCGAATCGCTCACGGTGGCGCCGACCGAGGATCCGACTCTGTCGCGCATGACCATCGTGACCGCTGGATCGGACGATGTGATCGAGCAGATCACCAAGCAGCTCAACAAGCTGGTAGAAGTCGTTAAGGTCGTCGACCTGTCGGACGGGGAGCACATCGAGCGCGAGTTGATGCTGGTGAAAGTGCGTGCGGCGGGCAAGGACCGCGACGAGATGAAGCGCATGGCTGAGATCTTCCGCGGGCGCATCATCGACGTCACCGACAAGTCCTACACGATCGAATTGACCGGCGCCGGCAGCAAGCTCGATGCGTTCCTCAACGCCATCGAGCGCGGCGCGATCCTGGAGACCGTGCGCACCGGCGCTTCCGGCATCGGACGCGGAGACCGGGTCCTGAAAGTTTGAAGAACGGAGGAGACACTCGAATGAAAGTCTATTACGACAAAGATGCGGACCTGTCCCTGATCAAAGGAAAGCAGATCACGATCGTGGGCTACGGCTCGCAGGGACATGCACACGCCCTCAACCTGCACGAATCGGGCGTCAACGTCACCGTTGGCTTGCGCAAGGGCGGGCCATCATGGACCAAGGCGGCAAACGCCGGCCTCAAGGTGCAGGAGGTGAGCGAAGCGGTGAAAGGCGCGGATTTCGTCATGATGCTCATGCCGGACGAGCACATCGCCGCAACTTATCGCAAGGATGTCGAGCCGAACATGAAGAAGGGGGCCACGCTCGGGTTCGCGCACGGCTTTAATATCCACTTCGGCCAGGTCATCCCGCGCGCCGACCTGGACGTGGTGATGATCGCGCCCAAGGCGCCCGGGCACACGGTTCGCAACCAGTACGTGCAGGGTGCGGGCACGCCGTGCCTGATCGCGGTGGCGCAGGATGTCAGCGGCCGCGCGC
>Ga0187777_10001791_pt1 | contig 13826 bp, 11 predicted proteins | sample 1015_Q2_SP5_10_M_FD_132416 | JGI IMG/M metagenome (GOLD analysis project Ga0187777, IMG submission 132416) | Tropical peat soil microbial communities from peatlands in Department of Meta, Colombia - 1015_Q2_SP5_10_MG | ecosystem: Environmental > Terrestrial > Soil > Wetlands > Peat | place...
GATCGCAATGGATGCGCAAAGCGATCTGCTGCGCCATCGTTCCACTCGGCAGCAGCGCTGCCGCCGGCTTACCGAGCAGCTCGGCCATACGACGCTCGAACGTCTCGACGAATCCGCCCTCGCCGTAACGGTCGGGCCGGGCGTCCGCCGGAAGAGCCGCTGCCGCTGCTTGAAGCACCGCCGCGGCCGAAGTAGGCCGCCGATGATCGAGCCACCGCTCGCACCGCCACATGGCCTCGCGCCAATCACGGTCGGTCACGGACGAGGTCACCTCATTTCGCTCGTGCCGAGGTCGATGTCCTGACCATGAGCTTCGGCTCCAGCCGGACGTGCCGTCGCTCCCGCCGGCTTTCGCCCACCACGCGGTCGAGCAACAACTCGACGCTGAACTGAGCCAGCTGTTCGACGGGCTGGGCGATCGTCGTCAATCCGATCCGGTGCAGCCCGGCTACGCGCGAGCCATCGAACCCCACAATCGAGACGTCGTCGGGCACGCGCCAGCCTTGTGATTCCAGCTGTTCGATCAGCGTGATCGCGATGTTGTCGTTGGTCGCGACGACCGCGTCCGGCAGGCCACGGCGCTCGAAAAAGTCGACGAAGTTGCCGGGCTGGTCGCCGCCGGGGCCGCCGTTGCCGTGCATCACCCAGTCGGGATGGAATTCCAGGCCGTGGCGTAGCAACGCCCGCTGGAACCCCTCCAGCCGGATCCGCCGCGTGGTGCTCTCAACTCGCTCGTCGGTGACATAGGCGATTCGCCGATGGCCGAGCCGGGCGAGATGGCCGACGGCGAGCTCGAGCCCCGCCGCATCGTCGACGGCGACGCAGTCCGCGTAGTCGTCCCAGCAGCTGACCATGACAACGGGTACGTGCTCGGTCACGAGCTGGGCCATCAAATGCCGGTCGCCGCTGAACTGAAGCATCGCGATCCCGGCGACCCGTTGCTCGAGCAACGTCGCGACCTTGCTCGTCTCGTCCTCCGGGTTGCGGCTGGTCGTACACACGAGGGTCGTGAACCTGCGCTCTGAGGCGACCTGCTCGATCCGTTCGACCAGTTCGGCCTCGAACGCGTTCCCGAGATTGCCGGCGACCAGGCCGAGAACGTCGGTTCGCTGACGCACGAGGCTGCGCGCCGACGCGTTTGGGCGGTAGCCGAGCGTCTCGATCGCCGTGAGCACCCGGGACCGCGTCGCCGGCGAGACGCTGCCCTTGCCGCGCACGACGTTGGAGACGGTGGCCTTCGAGACCCCGCTGAGCGATGCAACGTCGACGATTGTCGGACGGCGATAGGACATTTAGAACGTTCTATACGTGGTGGCCTGCACGTCAAGCAACGTCTCGGGAAGGAAAGCACAAATCGCTTCTGAATGGGCTTGACACGACACTGGACTCATGCGAGTATGCCCGCGCTTCCGGGCCGTAGAACGTTTCACTATGTCCACTCCCCCGCCGCTGGCCCTTCTCACCGACGCGCTCGGACACCTGCCGCTCCGGGACGTGCTGCAGTGGTGCGGGGACCGAGGCTTGGTCGGAGTCGAGCTCGGGGTCGGCGGCTATTCGCCGGCTCCGCACCTCATGCGGCAAGAGCTGCTCGCCAGCGCCGCCGCGCGCCGCGACCTGCTCGCCCGCGTCAGCGACGCCGACCTCGAGATCGTCGCCCTGAACGCGTCGGGCAACCCGCTGCATCCTGTCCCCGACGTCGCGGCCGAGCACGCACAGGCCCTTCGCGACGCGGTCAGCCTCGCCTACAAGCTCGGCATCAGCCGTGTCGTCGCGATGAGCGGGTGCCCGGGCGGGCCGGGAGTGCGGGGCAGCGGCTCGTGGCCGCTATTCGCGGGAGGCGCCTGGCTGCCGGACATGGAGGGCCTCTGGCCCCAACAGTTCGAGCAGAAGATCGCGCCTTTCTGGCGAGAACTCTCGGATTGGGCGAACGACACCGCGCCGGACGTACTCATCTGCCTGGAGCTGCACCCTGGCACGTCGATCTACAACGCTGAGTCGTTCGCTTGCCTGCGCGAGGTCACCGCGGACAACATCGCGGTGAACCTCGACCCGAGCCACTTCTGGTGGCAGGGCATCGATCCGATCGCGACGATCGAGCGGCTCGGCGATGCGGTCGGCTTCGTCCACGGCAAGGACACACTCCTGCACCCCGACCGCATCGCGTTGCACGGCGTGCTGGATTTCCGCTGGCCCGCGGAGCCGGAGACCATGCCCTGGCACTTCTGCGCCGTCGGGCGGGGTCGGCCCATCTCCGAGTGGGCCCTACTGCTGCGTGCCCTGGCCGACCGCGGATACCACGGCGCGATCTCGATCGAGCACGAAGACCCCAACCTCGCGCCCGAGGCCGGAATCGACGCCTCGATCGACGGCCTGAGGGCCGCGGGCGAAGCGATCGGAGAAGCCCCTCGCGAGACCTACCGATCTGGCGACCAGGTCGCCGGCACTGTTCCACTCCCAGCGAAGGAGAGTTTGACGCGATGACCAGCACAGCAATCCGCCGTTGGCGACCCTGGGCTATCGCGGCGGCCGCAGCGCTCGCCGCAGCTGCCGCAGCTGGATGCGGCTCGACCGCCTCCAGTTCGCCCTCGGCCAGCGCCTCGGGATCGAGCACCCAGCAATCGACCAGCAGCACCGTAACCCCGACGGGCGGCGCGGCCGCGCCCGCCAAGCCCGGTGGGACGATCACGATCGGCATGCCTGCCGGGGCCATTGATCACCTCGAGCCGACGCTCTGGTACTACGCGACCACCTGGGAGATCGCCAACACGACCTGCGTTCCGATGCTGACGTTCCCGGCGACGTCGGGCGCAGCCGGGGTCACGCCGGTCGGAGGCGTCGCGAGCCTCCCGAAAGTCTCCGACGGCGGCACCGTCTACATGTTTACGATGAAGCCCGGCATCGAGTTCGCCAACGGACAACCGATCACCGGGCAGGACATCGCCTACACATTCACTCGGATGTTCTCGCCCAAGCTGGCCTCGCCCGGTGACTTGTTCTTCAACGTCATCAAGGGCGCCCCTGCAGTGATCGCCGGTAAGGCCACGACCGTGAGCGGGATCAAGGCCACGACCAACACAGTCACTTTCACCCTTACCCAGCCGACGGCCTCGTTCCTGTACCGCATGACGCTCCCGTTCGCGTGCCCGGTCCCGATCGGCACGGCAGACAAGGCGATCGAAAATGGCACGGCGTTGCTGTCGGGTCCCTACTACGTCAAGTCCTACACGCCGCAGCAGTCGATAGTGCTAGTCCGAAACCCTCACTGGAACGCCGCGGAGCTCGGCAAACTACAGACAGCTGATCAGATCAACCTTCAGATCGGCGTCGATGCCAGCCAGGCCGCGTCACTGATCCGAGCGGGCCAACTCGCCACGTATGGCGCGCCGATGGCCCCCACCGACGCGCTGCAAGCGATCAACGATCCGACCGTCAAGGGCCGCGTATTCGTCGACCCGCTTCCGGCCACTACCTACCTGTGGCTCAACAACACCGTGCCGCCGCTCAACAACCCCAAGGTGCGACAGGCGATCAACACTGCGATCAATCGCCTGGCGATCCAGCGCGTATGGGGCGGCCCCAGCCAGGGTCAGCCGACCGATCAGATCCTGCCGCCGACCATGCCTGGTTACGTGAAGGCGAACAATTACCCGGTCGCCGGGGACGTGGCGTCCGCCAAGGCGCTGATGAAGGCCGCCGGAGTGACCACACCGGTCACCCTGACGCTGCGGACGCTCAGCGACCAGCCTGGATACGCGCAGGTCGCCCAGGTGATTCAGGCGGACCTCGCACCGATCGGGATCAAGGTGAACATCACCACCGCCCCGGATTCAGTCAACGGCGGAGTGATCAGCGTTCCGAAGAACCACGTCCCGATGGGCATCAACACGTGGACGCAGGACTATCCGTACCCGGATGACTTCTTCAACCCGCTGCTCGACGGCAACAACATCACGCCGACCGGCAACAACAACTACGCGAGCTACAACAACCCGACGGTCAACAAGCAGATCGAGAACCTCGACGGCAAGGCAACGTCGGCGCAGTGGAACGCGCTCGATAAGCAGATCATCGCCAACGATGCGCCGTGGGCACCGTTGCTGAATCCGACGCGGGTGACGCTGTTCGCAAGCGGCATCTGCGGAGCGGTGATTCAACCGGTCTACCTCGTTGAGTTCGCGACCCTCGGGAAGTGCAGCTGAGCGCGGGGACGTTTTCACGCCGCTCGAGTCATGCCGGCAGGTGATCGTACGGACCACCAGCAGCCCGGCGCCGTGAGCGCCCCGCTGCTGGCGGTCCGTGACCTGTCGGTCGAGATTCAGAGCGAGGACGGCGTCGTACATGCCGTGGATCGCGTGAGCTGGTCGGTAAACCGCGGCGAAGTTCTCGGCATCGTGGGAGAGTCGGGCTCAGGAAAGTCGGTCAGCTGCCTGTCGCTGGTCGGGCTCCTGCCTCAAAAGCGCGCCACCGTCACGGGCTCGGCCGTGTTCGACGGCGTCGACTTGCTGGAGTGCTCCGACGAGCAGCTCGACTCGATCCGAGGCGGGCAGATCGCCATGATCTTCCAGGACCCGCTGACCTCGCTGCACCCGCTGATGTCAGTCGGAGCCCAACTGCTGGAGGCGATCAAGCTCCACCGGAAGATGGGGAAGGCCGATGCGAAAGCTCTGGCGATCGAGATGCTGGGCAGGGTCGGCATCCCCGATCCCGGCAGGCGGATGAAGGCCTATCCGCACGAGCTGTCGGGTGGCATGCGCCAGCGCGTGATGATCGCGATGGCACTGATCAATGATCCGGCGGTGCTCGTGGCCGACGAAGCCACGACCGCGCTTGACGTCACGACCCAGGCACAGATCCTCGATCTACTCCGCGATCTGTGCGCGCGAGCGAACTCGGCGATCGTGCTGATCACCCACGACCTCGGGGTGGTGGCCGAGATATGCGACCACGTGGTCGTCATGTACGCCGGCCGAGTAGCGGAGAGCGGCACCGTCGAAGCGGTCCTCGAGCGTCCGAGCCACCCATACACGTGGGGGCTGCTCGGGTCGATGCCGAGCGTCGAGGCCCAGGCCGCTCGGGCTCGCACGATCGGCGGCACGCCGCCATCCCTGCTGAACCCGCCCAGCGGGTGTCGCTTCCATCCCCGCTGTCCCCACGTCATGGACGTTTGCCGACAGGAAATACCGCCGCTCCGTCCGACCCCCGACGGCGCCGTCACCCACGCCACCGCGTGCCACCTCGACGCGGACCGGCTTCGTCAGGGGTCCAAACAGGCATCCGTCCTTTCGACCGTCCAATGGTGACCGCCGAGAAGCATCGCAACGGCACGCCGGCTCTGCTGAGCGTGAGCGGGCTCGTCAAGGAGTTTCCGGTGGGCCGTGGTCTGTTCGGCACACGAGGCGTCGTTCACGCGGTGCAGGGCGTGTCGTTCTCGCTCAGCTCAGGCGAGACGCTGGCGGTCGTCGGCGAGTCCGGATGCGGAAAGAGCACGCTGGCGCGCTGCGTGCTGCGCCTGCTGGTCCCGACCGCGGGCACGATCATGTTCGAAGGCATCGACATCACTGATGCCCCCACGAGCCAGCTCCGGCGTTTGCGTCGCGACGCGGCAATGGTGTTCCAGGACCCATTCGGTTCGCTCAACCCCCGGCTCCGAGTTGCGTCGAGCGTGGGCGAGCCGCTGCGCGAGGCACGGATCGGCTCAAAGCGCGAGATCGACACGCGTGTCCGAGAGCTGTTCACCCAGGTCGGGCTGAACCCCGAGCACTTCAGTCGCTTCCCGCATGAGTTCTCCGGCGGCCAGCGCCAGCGGATCGGGATCGCCCGGGCGCTGGCGCTGCACCCCAAGCTGCTCGTGTGCGACGAGCCGGTCTCGGCGCTCGATGTGTCGGCCCAGGCACAGATCCTCAACCTGCTCGGCGACCTCCGCGACGAGCTCGACCTGTCCTACCTGTTCATCACCCACAACCTCGACATCGTGAGGCGGTTCTGCGATCGCGTGCTGGTGATGTACCTGGGCCGGGTGATGGAAACGGCCACGGTCACGGAACTGTTCGCCGCGCCCCGCCACCCGTACACGGCCGCGCTCCTAGCCGCGACCCCGATCCCGAACCCACGCCTGATGCGCGCCCGGGGTCGAACGCCGTTGACCGGGGACCCGCCGAGCCCGCTGTCCCCGCCGACGGGCTGCCCGTTCCATCCCCGCTGTCCCCGGGCGCAGCAGCGCTGTCGCGACGAGGTGCCGCCGCTCACGCCGTCCGGTGGATCCCATAGCTTCGCCTGCCATTTCCCGCTCGAGCCGGCCACGACGTCGTGAGCATCGGTTCAGGTCAGACCGTCGGAATAGCCGGCCCAGTCGCCGTCGATCCAACGGTGGACATCAGTTTCCGCGCCCGTTTCCTGCGGCGCCTGCTCGCCGACAGAGCGACGATCGTCGCGGCGGTGTATTTAGTCGTTCTGCTGTTGCTGGCGACGATCGGGGCGCCGATCGCCGCGGCGCTGACCGGGCACGGACCGGACCGGCAGTTCTTCAACGGGTTGAACCTCAACGGCATTCCGCTGTCTCCGTTCAGCCACGAGATCGGGAATAACGGACAGCCCGACCCGCACGGAGCGTTCTTCATCCTGGGGACTGACCGTCTCGGCCGAGATATGCTCGTCCGCCTCCTTTACGGCGCCCGGGCCACGCTCGCCGTAGGCATCGGCGCCACCGCCGTGGCGCTGGTGGTCGGCCTCGTGCTGGGAATGATCGCCGGCTACTTCGGGGGCAAACTCGACGCCGTCATCTCGCGGGGGATCGAGACCGCCATGGCGTTTCCGTCGATGCTGTTCGCGATCGGGTTGGCGGCCGTGCTCGGCCCGGGCCTCGTGAACTCGATCATCGTGATCGCGCTGTTCAGCTGGTACTACCCCGCGCGGATCGTGCGCAACGCGGTCCGGTCGCTGCGCGGCGAGCAGTTCGTCGAGGCGGCACGTTCGATCGGGCTCGGCCACTTCACGATCATGCGCCGTCACCTGCTCCCGCAGCTGACCGCACCCCTGATCGTCTACGCCACGGGCGTCGTGGCGCTCAACATCCTGTTCGAGGCGGGGCTGTCTTATCTGGGCCTCGGCGTCCGTCCCCCAACCCCCGACTGGGGCCAGATGATCGCCGACGGCGTCACCAGCGACCTCTACCGCCAACAGATCTGGGTCGCCCTGATCCCCGGCCTGGTGCTCGTCTTCACCACGCTGGCGTTCAACCAGCTCGGCGACGGGCTCCGCGATGCGTTCGCCGTGAGGGGGTCGATCCGGTGAAGTTCGTCGCCCGGCGGCTGCTGATCGCGGTGGGACAGGTCCTGCTGGTCACGCTGCTCGCCTACCTACTGTTCTACGTCATCTCGGCCGCGACCGGCGCCAGCCCCGCGCAGCGAGTCGCCGGGCACGCCGCGACGCCGGCTCAGATCGCCCGCGTCGCCCATCTCCTAGGGACCGATAAGCCGTTCTACGTCCAGTACCTCAACTTCGTTGACCACATCATCCACGGCAATTTCGGCTACTCGTTCCTGCAGCGCCGACCCGTTACACAGATCATCCTGCCTGCCGCCGGCGTAAGCATGTCGCTGATCCTCGTATCGGTCGTCATGTGGATCCTGATGGCGGTGCCGATCGGACTCGTCGCCGCTCTGCACCCCCGCACCTTCACCGACCGATTCCTGACGATCTGCGCCCAGGTCGCGATCGCCACCCCTGTCTTCTGGCTCGCGCCGATTCTCTCTTATCTGCTCGCGTTCGAGCCCAACCAGGGCCGGTTTCTCGGCATTTCGCTGGGTACGAGCGTGAACATATTCCCGATCGAGGGCTGGGTGTCATTGACGTCCAACCCGTGGCAGTGGCTGCACCACCTCCTGCTACCCGGCCTCGCCCTGGCGCTCGGGTTCACCGGATTCTACGCTCGCTTCGTCCGCGCGCTCGTGCTCGAGCAACTCGACGAAGATTACGTCCGAACGGCGCGGTCCAAGGGCGCGGGACGGCCGCGGGTCCTGCGCGCACATATCGGTCGCGTCGTCGCGCCGTCGATCATCACGCTCCTCGGGCTCGACGTGGGCGCGGCGATCGGGGCGGTGCTGTTCGTGGAGTTGATCTTCGGGCTACCCGGGCTTGGGTTCGTCGCCGTGAACTCGATCCAGAACCTCGACTACCCCGTGACGGTCGGGGTTGTGACCTTTACGGGGCTGCTCACAGTGGGCGCAATGACCCTGTCCGATCTGGCGGTCGCGGCACTCGATCCGCGCGTTCGCCGACCCGTGGGATGACCCTCGCTCCCGACATGCCGAGCGCCGCTCAGTTCACCCCCGAGCTCGTGGCGGGCGGCGTCGAGCGCACCGAGGTCACCGCCGGCGCGGACGGAATGTGGTGGCTCGAGCACAGCTACGACACGGGCCGCTCGTGCGTCATGCATGGTTCCGCGGCACACACGGCCCGGCCGGTGACCCCGGAGTCAGTGGATGTAGGCACGCTCGCGTGGGAGTACGGTGGCGGCTCGTACCTCGTCACGGCCGAAGGCGCGGTGGTCTACAGCGACAGGGACGATCAGCGGCTCTACCGAGTGGCTCCAGGCCGAGACCCAACGCCGCTGACGCCGTCGCCACCACGCCCCCGGGCCGACCGGTTCGCTGACGGCTCAGCTTCCGCCGACGGCCGGTGGGCGGCGTACGTCCGCGAGTCCCACCGCGCGGGCGAGCCGGTGCGCCACGAACTGGCGGCGCTGAGCCTCGACGGATCGTGGACGCCTCGCGCACTGACGGCTGGGAAGGACTTCTACGCTGCGCCGCGGATTAGTCCCGACGGTTCGAAGCTGGCGTGGCTCAGCTGGTCCAAGCCGAGGATGCCGTGGGACGGCACCGAGCTGTGGCTAGCCGACGTCCGCCCCGATCTCAGCCTGGCCGATGCACGACGGATCGCAGGAGGCGCGACGGAGTCGGTCCTGGCGCCGCTGTGGTCGCCCGGCGGCATCCTGCACTGGGTATCGGACGCGTCCGGCTGGTGGAACCTGCACGCGCTGCGCGAGTCCACCGTGCAGCCGGTGTGTCCCGACAGCGCTGAGTACGCCGTCCCGCCATGGCAGTACGGTCGCCGCGGGTACGGCTTCGTCGCTGACGGATCGATTGTCGCGGTGCGCATCCGCGATGCGGTGCACGAGCTGGTCCGGATCCAGCCGGCGTCCGCAACCGTCCAGTCATTAGAGCGACAGTTCACCTGGATCGCCGACGGGCATGTCTCCTGTCACGGCGGGAACGTGGCCTTCGTCGGCGCGACGTCGACGGAGGCGGGCGCGGTCATATCGTTGGATTTGTCAAGCGGACGGGTTACCACGATCGCCGCCGATCCGCCGGCATGGGATGCCGGCCTCGTGTCTGGCGGCGCAGCGCTTCGCATCAACGATCACGACGGATCGGAGACCCACGGCTTCTGGTACGAGCCGATGTTCGATCGCTGTCACTCAGCTCCACGGAGGAAGCCGCCGCTCATCCTCCATCTGCATGGGGGACCCACCGACAGCGCGCGGCTAGCGTTCGATTCGGAGTTCCACCTGTGGACCAGCCGGGGGTTCGCGGTGCTGGACCTCAATTACAGCGGTAGCACGGGCTTCGGCTCAGCCTACCGCCATCGCCTCGACGGCGAATGGGGCCTGCGGGATTTCGACGACTGCCTGGCCGCCGTGGGCCACCTGACACGGGAGCGGATGGTAGACCCAGAGCGCGTATTTGTCAGGGGAGCGAGCGCGGGCGGTTACCTAACACTGAGGTGCGTCACGGGGTCGACCGCGTTCACCGCAGGGATGTGCCGGTGCGGGATCTCCGACTTGGCGCTGTGGCGCCAGGACACCCACGATTTTGAGTCACGGTACACCGACATACTCGTCGGGCCGCCGTCACAGATGGAGCGCTACCGGCGCCGGTCGCCGGCCCGCAACGTCGGGAACAGCGCGGCGCCACTGCTGCTGGTCCACGGGCTCGCCGACACGGTCGTGCCGCCCGAGCACGCCGAGCTGATGGCGGCGGCCTACCGCGCCGCCGGACGTCCGTACAGGCTGGAGCTGCTGCCGGACGAGCCCCACGGATTGCGACGTCGTAACAGCCGCCAACGGTGGCTGGAGGCCGAGCTGGCCTTCGTCGCGAGCTGCTCTCCAGGGCCAGGCATCTTCGCAGGCGATAGATACGCAACCAAGAGGAGGAAGGTTGACTGACCCGATTCGGGTGGGAGTCGTTGGATGTGGGCTGATCGCCCAGGTGATGCACCTTCACTATCTGAACGAGCTCTCGGACGAGTTCGAGCTCGCCGCCGTGTGCGACATCTCCGAGCAGGTCGGGGTTGCGTGCGCGCAGCGCTTCGGCGCGAGCACGGTGCACACACGCTGGCAGGAGCTGCTCGAGCAGCCGCTCGAGGCGGTCCTGGTGCTGACCTCCGGCGATCATGCGCCGGTCGCGATCGCGGCCGCGCAGGCCGGCAAGCATGTGTTCGTGGAGAAGCCGATGGCGCTCAGCGGCGAGCACGGAGCACGGATGCTCGACGCCGCCGAGTCGGCCGGCGTGCGGCTCATGGTGGGCATGATGAAGCGCTACGACCCGGCGTACGAGCGGCTCGTGGCGCTGCTGCCCGAGTGGCGCTCGGAGCTGCGGCTGGTGAGGGTGACGACGCTCGAGTCACCGCTCGCGCCGTATGTCGCTCATTACCCGCTCGTCACAGCGAGCGACGTGCCCGCCGAAGTTCTCGAGGAGCTACGGCGAAACGACGAGCAGGCGATCGACCTCCCCGGTGTCGATGCGGAGACTCGCTTCTGTTACCGCTCGATTCTGCTCGACAGCCTCGTGCACGAGTTCAACGCGCTGCGCGGCGCACTCGGCGAGCCGAGCGAGGTCGTGTCCGCGGAACTGTCCCGGACCTGCGTCGGCGTCCACCTGCGCTTCGGCGAGACCGAGTGCCATCTGTCGTGGGTCGATCTGCCCGGGATCGCACGCTACAAGCAGGAGTTCGCGTTCTACGCGCCCGACCAGCGCCTGACCCTGGAACTGCCGTCGCCGTTCTTGCGCAGTGCCCCGAGCCGCGTGCTTGTCGAGGGCGGCGAGATCGGCGCCGCCCACAGCTGGGAGCGCGAGGAGGTGGTGTCCTACGACGAGGCGTTCAAGCGCGAGCTCCGCGAGTTCGCGGACTGCGTGCGCACCGGCCGCGAGCCACGGACGTCGGGCGCGGACGGGCTCGCGGATCTGCGGCTGTGCGAGGCGCTGGCGCGCGCGAGCCAGGGCCTCGATCCGGCGCTCGTGTCCGACTCGGCGGTTGTCGCGTGACGACCGAGGACGACGGAACGGCAGGGACCATCGTGCAACGGACATCTGCAACGCCCGCCACGGCCGGCGAGCCGATCGCCGGAGGGAAGGGAATCGTGCTTGCGAACGCGCCGGTGAGCTACGGCGCGTTCGAGATCACGGTGGGCGTCGACCCGAACGTGCCCGACCCGCTGACGCTGCTCGACTGGGTCCACGCGGCCGGATACGACGGCGTCGATCTGGGACCGGTCGGGTATCTCGGCGACGTCGAGACGCTGCCGGCCCGGCTCGCCGAGCGTGAGTTAGGCTTGGTCGGCGGCTACCTCGAGCTGCCGTTCTCGGAGCCCGACAGGATCACCGCCGAGCTCGCGCACCTCGACGCGCTACTCGACATCTTCGACGCGGTCGCGGGACAGGCGCTCGCGCCGAAGCCGACACTCGCCGACGCCGGCTCCGCGATCCGCTCGCGCTATCCCGGTCGCGCCGCGCTCGATCGCAGCGTCGGCCTGGACGACGCCGGTTGGGGGCGGTTCGCCGAAGGCCTCGCCGCAGCGGTGGCGCGTTGCCGCGGGCGCGGCTACGACCCCACCTTCCACCACCACACCGCCACCTACGTCGAGGCGCAGTGGGAGATCGAACGGCTGCTCGAGGTCTCCGACGTCGGGCTGTGCCTGGACACCGGGCATCTGCTGCTCGGACGCGGCGACCCGATCACGGCGATCCGCGAGTGGGCGGATCGGATCAATCACGTGCACCTCAAGGATGCGCGCCTGGATCGGCTCGAGGAGATCGTCGCCGAGGCCGCGCCCGTGCAGGAGATCTGGCGCCGGAAGGCGTTCTGCGCGCTCGGCGACGGGGACATCGACATCAAGCGCGTTCTCGGAGGGCTCGCCGAGATCGGCTACTCGGGCTGGCTCGTCGTTGAGCAGGATGTGCTCCCGGACCCGGACAACCCGCACGAGCCGGCGGCGGACCAGCGCCGAAACCGCGAGTATCTGAGGGGTCATGGTCTCTGACGAGGCGGCGATCGCCCTCGTCGGAGCGGGTCGTATGGGCTCCGTTCACCTCGAGGCGCTCAAGCGCGCCGAGGGCGTGCGGCTGGCCGCGGTCGTCGAGCCATTCGAGCCCACGCGCGCGCGTGTCGCGGAGAACGGGATCCCGACCTACGAGTCGGTCGAGGAACTGCTCGCCAGGTCCATCCCCGACGGCGTGTTGATCGCAGCACCGTCTGATCAGCACTCGCGGCTGGTCTCCAGGTTCGCGGCCGCAGGGGTCGCAGTCCTGTGCGAAAAGCCGGTCGGTGTCAGTGCCGAGCAGGCACGCGAGGCGGCTGCCGCGGCTGCGTCCGGCCAGATCTTGTTCCAAGTCGGCTACTGGCGACGGTTCGTCCCGGAGCTCCAAGGACTCAGGAGGCGGATCGCAGCGGGAGAGCTCGGAGAGATGATCCAGCTGTGCTGCTATCAGTGGGACCACGAGCTTCCCACGGAGACGTTCCGCACCAGTAGTGGTGGGATCGCGGTCGACATGGGAGTCCACGAGTTCGATCAGGCGCGGTGGCTGCTCGGCGAGGAGTTCGAGGCGGTTCGGGCCACCGCGGCCGGCGCAAGCCCAGAGCGGCCGCGCGACGATCCCGACAACGCCACGATCCTCGCCTCGATGTCCGCGGGCAGCGCGGTCATCGTCTCGCTCGGGCGTCGGTTCCCGCACGAGGACTCCTGCTGGCTCGAGGTATGGGGGACCGACGGCCATGAGCGGCTCGAGTTCATGTGGGATACAGACGGGCAGCGTGTGTTCGCGGATGCGATGGTCCGCCAGGCGGAGGCATTCGCACGCGCGCTCGGAGGGGCGCCGCAAGAAGGCGCCGGCGCCGACGACGCCGTGATCGCGCTGACCGTGGCCGGACGCGCCGCGACGGCACTCGCTGCGAGCACCGACCCCGAACGGCTGCCGGCGCGCTGAGCGCGCGCCCCGCGCGGCTACCGACGGAGGAGCGCGAACGCCGGACGGCCGTTGGCGGCTGTCAGACGAGCGCGGCGGAGCTCCGACTTGCCCAAACGCGGCGTCGTAAGCAAGACGTGCCACGGGCCCGCTGGAGACCCGCCGCCCACCCTCTCGCAACGCACGTGCTTGCCGAGCAGCAGCAGGTCCGTGCCGCGGCATTCGGCCGCCTTGCGGTTGCTCTGCACGAGCACCCGAGGCGTGTACACGGCCGGGCTGGCCGGAGTGGGCAGGCGCTGCGCAGCGCCGACCTGCAGGATCAGTCGGCAGGAGGCGTCCTGGTTGGCCGGTTCGCGGTCGCCCGGGAAGCCGTAGGCCGGCGAGTCGGTCGTCCACGCCTCGTAGGGCATCTGGGGGCCGTAGAGCGCGCACAGCTTGTAGGACTCAGCGAACCACTCTCCAGCGCTACGGTGGTCGCTGGCGAACGGCGTCCACCATGCGGTGACGCCGCCGGGCAGCCCCCAGATCGCCATGAACTCCGCGCGGAACGGATCCTGCATCTCGGTGGCGTCGAACACGTGCCCGAGC
>Ga0187777_10001792_pt1 | contig 13823 bp, 12 predicted proteins | sample 1015_Q2_SP5_10_M_FD_132416 | JGI IMG/M metagenome (GOLD analysis project Ga0187777, IMG submission 132416) | Tropical peat soil microbial communities from peatlands in Department of Meta, Colombia - 1015_Q2_SP5_10_MG | ecosystem: Environmental > Terrestrial > Soil > Wetlands > Peat | place...
CGCGAAACATTGTCGATTGTCGACCGCGCCTACTTGATTTACGAAGGCCGGGTCGAGAGTGAAGGAACGAAGGATTTTCTGATCAACGACCCGATCAGTCGGCAGCTTTATCTGGGCGAGCGTTTTAAGATGTAGGCGCCGATCGAGTCTTTTCCCAACGCCAGATCGGGAGATTATTTTCCGGGTCGGTCGCCTCACCTGTTTTTTTAAAGCCGCATTTTCCCAGAATGCGGGTTGAAGCGTTCGATTCGGCCAGCGTGTGTGCGCAGATTGTTTTGACTCGCGGATCGCTGTTGGCGAATTCGATCAGCGCCATCGCAACTTCGGTTGCGTAACCTTTGCCTTGATAGGCTGGCGCGATCCCATAGGCGATTTCGGCCACGCCGTTTGCATCCGGCGGCCCGGGAAAGCCGCCCATGCCGATCAGCACATTGTCGTTTTTGTGAATCACTCCGAAGCCGAAGAGCCACGGATCGGGCTGGCGAGCGTTCTGAACACGGGCCATGTATTCGGGTGAAGCGCTGAGAAGTTGCTCCCGGATTCCATCGGCAATTTTGAGCCCGGCGACGTCTTCGAAGGTTTCGGGTCCTTGGATTAACGCGCGCAGGTGGCGAGGCAGGTGCGCAGCCAGAATCAGATTCCTCGTCTGGATCGTCATAGAAAATCTCCGGAACAAAAGATCAACGAGTTAGATGCCCCCGGCAATCAACGAGATTGGAAATCGCGATGGTTCGGGCTAACAGTTAGGCGTCCATGAGCGAACAGCCGGCGATACAGACGATTACATCCACGAGCGATCAGCGCAAAAGCGTGCCGGTGGTGACGGTGGAGAGCTTTTACAAATCGCACGCCGAGAAGCTGCAGATAAAGTTGGAAGGCCCGCGAGTTGGATTTCACCGCAAGATTCGCGAGCCGACCATCAATCGTCCCGGTCTCGCGCTGTCCGGTTTCTTCAGTTACTTCGCCGAAAAACGTGTTCAGGTTCTTGGCGCGGCCGAATACACCTATCTGAAAAGTTTGTCGCAGAAACAGCGCGTTAAGCGGTTTCGTGATCTTTGTGCGCAAAAAATACCGTGTATCGTGGTCTCCCGCGGATTTCACCTCGATCCGGCGGTCCTCGCGGTCGCGGCCGCGGAAGAGATTGCTGTCTTTCGCACTCCGATGATCACAATGAAATTCATCAACGCGGCCACAATCGCCTTAGAGGACGATTTTTCGCCGACCGTGACGGAGTTCGGGAGCATGGCCGACATCCTTGGAGTAGGGGTTTTGATTCGAGGCGCGAGCGGAATCGGCAAAAGCGAGTGCGTTCTCGGCTTGATTGAGCGCGGCCACAGTCTGGTTTCTGACGATGTGACTCGAATTACTTCGATTGAGGGCCGCGAACTGATGGCAACCGCGCCGGAGTTGACCCGCAATCACATGGAAGTCCGTGGCATCGGGATTATTAATGTGGCCAACATCTTCGGCATCGGCAGCATTCGGATCGAGAAGCGACTCGATTTAGTCGTGACTCTGCGAGATTGGCACGAACTGGAAGAAGTGGATCGAATCGGGTTAGACCGCCAATTCTATGAAATTCTCGGGATGCAGGTTCCGCACGTCACGATTCCGGTAAAGCCGGGCCGCGACATTGCTCGCCTGGTTGAAGTCGCGGCCATGGATCAAAAATTGAAAGGGCTGGGCCAGAATAGCGCGTTGGAGTTTAACGACAAATTGCTGAATTTGATGGAGACAAGGTCGGAATAATGGGCTTGTTGAATCGGAAAACGCGGTCTGCCGAGCAGCCGCAAAAGATTGAAAAAGAGATTCCGGTGATCAACCGGCTTGGTCTGCATGCGCGGCCCGCGGCCCTGTTTGTCCGAATCGCCAGCCGCTACCGATGTGAAGTTTGGGTGGCAAAAGAGGGTGAAGAAGTCAACGGCAAGAGCATCATGGGTTTGATGATGCTGGCCGCCGGGCAGGGTTCGACGTTGAAAATTCGCTGCGACGGGCCGGATGCCGACAAAGCAATGACCGAGCTGGCGGAATTAATCAATGCGCGCTTCCACGAGGATTAACTTCCGGTTACTCTTGTCCGCTCATGGGCGGCGATAAAAAGGAAATTCAGTTTCGCGGCGTGGGCGTGTCCCCGGGGATTGCTCGCGGCACAATCCATGTCGTCCGCGACGATCTCGACGACATTGTTCGTTATCGAATTGAGCCCTCGCAGATCCAAAGCGAAATCGCGCGCTTCGAGGCCGCCCTGGTCCAAACGCGCATGCAAATCCTCGAAATGCAGCAAGAGATCGCCGAGGCGATCGGTGCAAAAGACGCGGCGATTTTCGATGCGCATTTGCTGGTTGTCGAAGACCGGACTTTGATCGACGAAGTTTTGCGCAAACTCGAAACCGATTTGTGCAATGTGGAATGGGTTTTTCAGGAGGTAGCCAACAAGTACGCCGAGACGCTTGGTCAAATCGATGATCCGTACTTGCGCGAACGCGCGCTGGACATTCAGGATGTAACCAAGCGAATCATTCGCAACCTCCAGGGCAAAGCGCCCAAACCGTTGCGCGGCGTTACCGACGCGCACATTCTGGTAGCGCACAACATTACTCCTTCGGACACTGCGGCCATGACCCGCCAGCAGGTGCTGGGCATCGCCACCGATTTAGGCAGCCGCACTTCGCACGCCGCGATCTTGGCCCGATCACTCAGCATTCCGGCGGTCGTGGGTCTCCACAATGTGACCGAGAAACTCGTGACCGGGCAGGAAGTTTTGCTCGACGGTTATGACGGATTGCTGATCGTTGACCCCGCTCCTGAAACGATCGCCCACTTTCAGAAAGTCGAAGAAGAAAAGGGCCGCGTCATTCTGCGACTGCGTCAGTTGCGCGAGACGAAGTCGACCACGCGTGATGGGCGGCACATTGTTCTTTCCGCAAACATTGAACTTCCGACCGACGTTGATGCGGTCATCGCGAACGGGGCTGAAGGCATTGGTCTTTACCGAACTGAATTTCTTTATGTAAATCGCGATACGCTCCCAGGCGAAGACGAGCAATATGAGACGTATCGACGGGTGGCGGAGCGGGTGCATCCACATCCTCTCATCATTCGCACTTTCGATCTCGGCGGCGATAAGCTCGCGCCTGGCGCAGTCGAGACGGGAGACGAATTGAATCCGTTTCTCGGTTGGCGCGCCATCCGTCTTTGCCTGGAAAATATCGACATTTTCAAAGTGCAATTGCGCGCGATTCTTCGCGCCGGAGCGCTGGGCAATGTCAAGATCATGTTCCCAATGATTTCCGGTTTGGAAGAATTGCGTCAGGCGATGTCGATTTTGCACCAATGCAAACTGGAATTGGCGGAAGCAAAGGTCGAGATCGGCCGAGAGATGGAAGCCGGCGCGATGATCGAGATTCCGAGCGCAGCACTTGCCTCAGACCTGCTGGCGACCGAAGTCGATTTTTTCAGCATTGGAACAAACGATCTCATTCAGTATGCGATTGCAGTCGATCGCGTGAACGATCGAATTGCTCACCTCTACGAGCCGACTCATCCAGCGGTCCTGCGATTGCTGAAAATTACTACCGACGCTGCTCACGCCAACAACATCTGGGTCGGTATTTGCGGTGAAATGGCCGCAGATGTCGCCCTCATTCCGCTTCTCCTCGGTCTCGGCGTGGACGAACTAAGCGTGAGCTCGAGTTTGGTTCCACGGGTAAAACTTGCGGTGCAGAGCGTCGCGATGCCCGAGTGTCGCCAACTAGTCGATCTGGCGTTAAGGCTAAAAACTCCGACGGAAATTCTTGAGCTCTGCTTGAAACTCGCCAGCCAGCGTTACGGCGACTTGTTAGGCTGAGAAATTACTCTCCCGTTTCGGTCTCGGGATCTGGTTTGAGCCCTTCTTCTTCCATTTTTCGAAGGACATCCGTCATGTCGTCCACTTCGTCCCAAACTTCCTGGCTGACGTAGATTGGCGCCTTTTGCTGTGTGGCCAGGGCGATGCAATCGCTCGGACGCGCGTCCAATTCGATAATTTTTTTCTGCTGCAGCTCGTTCTCGGCGCGAATGATCGCGCGCGCATAGTAGGTCGCATTTTTCAGATCGTTAATGATGACGCGTTCCACTTTTGCCCCGAGCGCAGTCATCAGGTGCGCCATCAAATCGTGGGTGAGCGGCCGCTCCTTGGAAATTTCGCGCATGAACATGGTGATTGCGCTCCCGACGGTTTGATCGACGTAGATGATAAACACCTTGTCGTTGTTTCCGATAAAAACCGCGCAACCGCCACTCGTCGGCAAAACTGCGCGCACTTGCACCTCGATCACCGTCTTATTCATCCCGGTAAGAGGTTATCCGCACGGAGAGGAAAAACAAGGGAGCGCGCTCCGCCATTTTAGGCGTGATTTTTTTTTCATGCGCGCTTGAATGTTTTGCGCACTGCTAGAGAATGCCGGTTGCGAAACGCCGCAGGGATTAAGAGAAATGAAGAGCGAGTGGGACCTTGAGTCCGCTATTGCCACCTACAACGTAGATGGCTGGAGCGGCGGTTATTTTTCAATCAATGAAAACGGCAACGTCGTTGCGATGCCGTTGCAGGAAAACGGCGGCAAGATCGACATTCTCGAAGTCGTCAGTGAAGCCCGCTCGCGTGGACTAAGTTTTCCGCTCGTTATCCGGTTTCAGGATTTGCTTCGTCACCGCGTTGAATCGGTCAACCGTGCGTTTCAAAACGCGATCAGTGAGTTTGGTTATGGCAATCAGTACCGCGGCGTTTTCCCGATCAAGGTCAATCAATTACGCGAAGTGATCGAAGAGATCGTCGATGCCGGCCAGCAATTTCATTTCGGGCTCGAAGCCGGCAGCAAACCGGAACTGGTGGCCGCTCTGGCAATGCACAAAGATTCGGAGAGTCTGATCATTTGTAACGGTTACAAAGATCCGGCTTACGTGCGGATTGCACTGCTTGGCCGAAAGCTTGGGAAGCCGGTCGTCATTGTGGTCGAGAAATTAGAGGAGCTCGATCAAACGATTCGTGCAGCCAAGGAAGTCGGCGTCGAACCTCAAATTGGAATTCGCGTCCGTCTTCATAGCAAAGGCTCGGGTAAATGGGCCCCCAGTGCGGGTGAAAATGCGAAATTCGGTCTCGATACCACCGGCCTCGTCGCCGCCAGCGAAATGCTGAAGGCCGCTGGAATGGCCAATGCCTTGAAGCTTGTCCACTTCCACGTCGGCTCGCAAGTGCCCGACATCTCCACAATCAAGCGCGCGGTGCGTGAGGCGGCCCGTTACTACGCCAAGATGTGCAAGCTCGGTCACGATCTCGGCTATCTTGATGTGGGTGGCGGCCTCGGAGTTGATTATGACGGTTCGCGCAGTGATTTCGACAGCTCGGCAAATTATTCGCTTCAGGAATATGCCAACGACGTCGTTTGGAACATCATGGATGTCTGCGATTCAGAGAAAGTGGCGCATCCGGCGATTGTGAGTGAAGGAGGACGCGCGATCGTCGCGCATCATTCGGTTCTGGTCGTTGAAGCATTTAGCTCGATCGAAAAAACGACGCCAAAGCAGAAAGTGGAGGCGACCGAGAAAGATCACAAACTGGTGGCCGAAATTCTCGATGTGAAGCAGCGTCTCAAGCGCGGCAATCGCCTGGAAAGTTTGCACGACATTCAGCAGATCAAGGAAGAAGCGCAGCAGACATTTGAGCTCGGGCTGCTCGATCTCGAATCAAAAGCAAAAGTGGACACTGTTTATTGGCAGCTGGCGCAGCAAATCGTCAATATGCATCGCGGGCTGCGCTATGTGCCGGACGAAGTAAAGGCGCTCGAAGTGTCGCTGGCCGATCAATACATCTGCAATTTTTCCGTCTTTCAATCGTTGCTCGATCACTGGGCGCTCGGCCAGCTTTTTCCGATCATGCCAATCCATCGCCTAACAAGTCAGCCGGATCGCAACGGAATGATCGTCGACATTACCTGCGACTCGGACGGCAAAGTATCGAAGTTCACCGATCTTCAGGATGTGCGCGACACGCTTCCGCTTCATCGGATCACGCCGGGCGAAATTTATTATCTCGGCGTATTCATGGTCGGAGCTTATCAGGACATCATGGGTGACCTGCACAATTTATTTGGCCGCGTCACCGAAGTGCACGTTTTTCTCGATCCGGATGAAGAGAGCGGCTGGTACATCGAAGAAGTGATCGAAGGAAGCACCATCGGAGAAGTGCTTTCGATGACCCAATGGGACAAGGTCGAGCTGATGCGTTTGCTCAAAACCCAGGTGGACGACGCAATCAAAACTGATTTCCTCAAGCCAAACGATGCAATGAAACTGTTGTCCGATTACGAACGCCTCTTACAGGAGTACACTTATCTCTCACTCAACGGCACCAAACCAGCGCCTCCTCCGGGTAATTGGCTTCCGCTCAGTTAAAGCTGTAGTCGCGCCGCTCGACCAGGGCGCGATTAGGTTCGCCATGTAAACTCTATTGGATCTTCGCCGTGCTGTTCAACTCGCTCACCTTCGTCGTTTTCTTCGTCGCCGTCGTCTCGCTCTATTGGAGTATTCGCAGCTGGAAGCTTCGAAAAAACTTACTCGTGGCCGCCAGTTATGTTTTTTACGGCGCGTGGAATCCGCCATTTGCCGCGCTCCTTTTCTCGACAACGGCGATGGATTTCTGGCTGGGCCACCAAATCGGCAAGGCAAAGGACCGGCATCGCAAACGCCGTTGGCTGGTCGCAAGCGTTTGCATGAATCTGAGCATGCTCGGGTTTTTCAAGTACGGAAATTTTCTTCTTCAGAATTTCCAATGGCTGCTCGCTCGGGTCGGCATTATTTACCAGCCTCCGCACCTCGACATCCTGCTGCCGGTTGGCATCTCCTTTTATACCTTCCATTCGCTTTCCTACACGCTAGATATTTACCGCGGCGTTTTGCAGCCTACGCGATCTCTTCGAGACTTTGTCCTGGCAGTTTCATTTTTCCCGCAGCTGGTTGCAGGACCGATCGTGCGAGCCGGGGATTTTCTGCCGCAACTCCAACATCCGCCACGCTTGAAGACTAATCAGTTCTTTTGGGGGCTCGCCCTGATGACGCTCGGGTTGTTCGAAAAAATCGTCCTCGCCGACACTTTGCTCTCCGGATCGGCCGATCGTGTTTTTGGTTATCCCGGTCCGCTGGTTACGCTTGATTCATGGGCCGGCGTGCTCGCGTTTGCCGGTCAGATCTTTTTCGACTTCGCTGGCTATTCCATTACCGCGATCGGTGCGGCGTTAACCCTCGGGTTTCATTTGAAAGATAATTTTCGTTTTCCTTATGCTGCGATTGGTTTTTCCGATTTCTGGCGACGCTGGCACATTTCGCTTTCCACCTTTCTTCGTGATTATCTTTACATTCCGCTCGGCGGAAATCAGGTCCGTCCGTTCCGTGCGGCGCTCAATCTGGTCATCGTGATGTTTCTAGGTGGTCTCTGGCACGGCGCGGCCTGGACATTTGTCGTCTGGGGTTTGTTGCACGGCTCCTATTTGGTGATCGAGCGGGTATTGCGGATTTTTTTCGAACAGAAGCCGTGGGCTGGAACGTTGCCAGTTCGTATTCTCTGCGGGTTTGCAACTTACGGTGCGGTTTGCATCGCATGGGTATTTTTCCGCGCATCCGACTTCACCATTGCCAGTCGAATGTTGACTGGCATGTTCGGCGGACATCCAAATGGAGACGCAATTCTTACCACGCGCGAGCTTTTGCAAATTGGAATCGTCACCTTCGGCGTAATTGGATTGCACTGGTCGATGCGCGAGGAGTCGTTCGAGACGACGGTCATGCGTTTGCCCGCCTGGGCGATCACCGCGATCGGGTCGATCATGGCGTTCGCGATTATTTTTACTCAAGGAACTAGTAATGCGTTCATCTATTTCCAGTTTTAGAGAACGGTTGCGATTGCCGCGGTTGTTTTTCCGCAGACCTTCGCGCGAAGAGCAAATCCACGGCGGCCCGCCGCTGGAATTCGAGCGTCCAATTCCGGTTGCGCCCTGGCGCGGCATTGCCGTTGTCATCACGATCGTCGTCATCGCAGCAACTACGGCCTGGGAAATCTACTGCCGCTCGATCGGTTACGGTCCAACATTAAATGACAACGAAGATCTCTGGACTCTGCGCCGGCGCGCTGTCACACCCGAGTCGATTGTGATCATCGGTGATTCCCGCGCCTGGTTCGATTGCGACCTTGATGAATTGCAAAAGGGTTTGGGTAAACGGCCAATCCAACTTGCGCTCGCAGGTTCAATGACATTTCCGGTGCTGGCCGACTTGGCAAACGACCAGAGCTTTCACGGCACGATCATTTGCAGCTTTGTTCCGATGTTGTTTTTCGCGCCGCCTGGCACTCCACCAGCGGAGCGCGCCGAGAAAACCGTGAAACGGTTTCACAATCAAACACCAGCCCAGTGGGCGAGTGAATACTTGGCGATGTCGCTGGAGAAGCACGTCGCGTTTCTAAAACCAGATGATCTGAGTCTGGAAGCCTATTTGAACCGATTGCCGATTCCCAATCGTCCCGGGGCGCAGGTGCCGCCAACGTTTCCGCCTTACTTTGACGTTGTTGATCACGAACGGCGCGCGCGGATGTGGGAGAAATGCGCTGAGCCTGGAAGCGAATTGGCGAAACGGACCCAACAGATCTGGATCCCGCTTTTCACGCCGCCTCCTCCTCCGAGTTATATCCCGAAAGATGTTTTCATGGCGAAGATGAAGGATGGAATTGAGAAACGTTTTGCTGACACGGTCGCGGCCGTGGACAAAATTCGTGCCCGCGGCGGCAAAATCGTTTTCGTTCGCTTTCCGCACACCGGCGGACTGAAAGAACTCGAGGATAAAATTTCGCCCCGGCAGCAAAACTGGGATCCACTGCTGCAAATGACCCACGCGCCCGGAATTTATTATTCGGATTTCCCGGAGCTGTCGGGATTCAATTGTCCGGAGTGGTCGCATTTGTCAGCCGGTGATTCTGTTGAATTTACGAAACGGCTCGTTCCTCATTTGCGCGAGGTGCTTCAAATGTAGATATCGATTCGCGATGAAATTTTCACATCCGAATAGTCCGCCCCTCGCGTCGTCTAAATTGAAATGAAAAAAATAGTACTAGCAATGGCATTGGCAGTCGCGGCACCGTTCGCGTGGGGACAGGTCTCGGAGACCACCACCACGACCACGACTGAGGGCGACGGCACAATCACGGAGTTTTCTCCGGGAAGCACGATTGTGTTGAAAGAAACTACCGGTCCGGTCCATTACCGCTTCGGCAAGAAAGTGGTTTATGTGACGCGCAGCGGTAAGGAACTGGATCCGACAATGGTTCAGGAGCGCGTCAAAGTCGGAGTTCCGGTGCACGTGCACTATGTTGGCACGGGCGATAACATGGTCGTTGATCGCGTTGTCCTCGACGAAGATTAAGACCAACTAAACATTCGCGCCTCCTCTGCTTTGCCAATTTTATGAGCGGAGCGGAGAGGCGCGTTTTGCGTACCGGCTCCAGAGCTTAGTCGCCTTGTCTGACCGCATCGGCGAACGCGACCTCGCCGGATCTCAAATCCAGCTCAGCTTCCGCCCGCGTGCCAAAGATTCGGGCGCGATTTTCATCAAATTCCCTCTCCCAGCGAGCAACGACAACGCTGGCGAGACAATTGCCAATCACATTTACGCAGGTGCGCCCCATATCCATCAGCTCGTCCACGCCGAAAATTACAGCGATGCCAACCGGTCCGAGCCCCGCGGGAACAAATGAATTCAGAGTCGCGAGCAAAATAACGAGCGACGCTCGCGGGACGCCGGCCACACCTTTGGAGGTGAGCATCAACGTCAGCATCATCGTGACTTGCTGACCAATTGCCATGTGCCAACCCATGGTTGTTTCGGCCGCCTGCGCCACGAACACGGATGCGACCGCCAGGTATAAGGTTGATCCGGTCAGATTGAATGAATAACCGGTCGGCATCACAAAACCGACAATGCGTGGCGGCACACCGAATCGTTCCATCGCCTGCATTGCTTTTGGCAAAGCCGATTCGCTGCTGGTGGTGGCAAAAGCAATCGTTGCCGGTTCGCGCACCGCGCGCACAAATTCTCGCCATGGAACTCGCGCGATAAAAATCGTCAAACCGAAAACGATTAAGACGAAAATGACCAGCGCGAGATAAAGCGAGAGAATCAATTTGCCCAGATTGCCGAGCACACTTGGGCCTTGAGTCGCAATTGTGTGTGCCATTGCCGCACCGACGCCAATCGGCGCAAACATCATCACGTAGTTCGTGAACTTGAACATGATCTGCGCCAGACTTTCCATCGCGCGCACGATCGGTTGCCCTTTTTCGCCAACCGCGGAGACCGCCAGCGCGAACAAAACGCTGAAAGCAACGATTTGCAGCACGTCGCCGCGCACCATCGCTTCAATTATGCTCGACGGAAACACGTGCACGAGCGTGTCCACGAACGTCTTGGGCTGGCTTTGCCCGATCGTTTTGACGATGTCGATGTTAGATGCGGCGAGCATGACGCCCGCGCCGGGTCTAATCAAATTCACCACCGCCAGACCAATAAAGAGCGCCGCCGTCGTAACGATCTCGAAAAAAATTAATGCCTTGATTCCCATCCGTCCGACTTTTTTCAACGCGCCAGCTCCGGCGATGCCTACGACAATGGTCGAGAAGACAAGCGGCGCGATGATCGACTTGATCAGGTTAATGAAAATGTCGCGCAGAAAATAAATTTTGTTTCCCCAGTCAGGGCGCAACCAGCCAATCAGTCCGCCGACAATGAGTCCGATGAAAACTTGCGTGGTGAGCGACGGTCGATACCAGGGCCGGCGCATCGGAATGCTTTCATCCACAGGTTTCACAGATTTTCGGAGATTATAGAATCTCAGGAACAAAATCTGTGTAAATCTGCGTAATCTGTGGATCAATCCTCTCTTCGATGTTTCTGACTCATCTTGAATGCACAGCCTGCGGATTGCGGCATGACTGGAAACGACTGCAGAATCTCTGCACCGCTTGCGGCAAACCGCTCTTCGCCGCTTACGATCTGGCCGCGCTTCTCCAGCTCGGTTGTTTGAAGCAGTCGACGATTGGATTGCGTGAGAAATCGTTGTGGCGATGGCGGGAGATTTTGCCGCTGCCGCAAGACGTGGCACCGGTTTCGTTGGGGGAAGGGGGAACGCCATTGTTGCGCGCGGAGAGATTCGGCGACGACGACGTTGATCTTTGGGTCAAGGATGAATCGTTGAATCCGACGCAAAGCTTCAAAGCGCGCGGAATGTCGGTCGCCGTCTCGATGGCGAAATATCTCGGCGCAAAGAAACTCGCTGCTCCGAGTGCCGGGAACGCCGGCGGGGCGCTCGCAGCCTACGCTGCTCGGGCTGGACTGGAAGCGCACGTTTTCATGCCGCGCGATACGCCGTTTGCAAATGTTGTCGAATGCCGGGAGCTCGGCGCAGAGGTCACACTGATCGACGGCCTCATCACCGATTGCGGCGCGCAGATTGCACGGCGCAAAGAAAAAGAGGGTTGGTTCGACCTGTCCACGCTGAAAGAGCCGTACCGGGTCGAAGGAAAGAAAACGCTCGGCTACGAAATTGCCGAGCAGCTGGACTGGAGATTGCCGGACGTGGTTCTTTATCCGACTGGCGGCGGCACAGGTCTTGTCGGAATGTGGAAAGCGTTCGACGAAATGGAAGCGCTCGGTTGGATCGATAACAAGCGTCCGCGGATGTTTTCGGTGCAAGCGAGCGGCTGTGCGCCGATCGTTCGCGCGTTCGAAGCCGGCGAGAGATTCGCGACTGAATTTGAAAACGCGCAAACGGCCGCGTCCGGTCTGCGCGTGCCGAAAGCGATTGGCGATTTTTTGATTTTAAGAATTCTACGCGAATCGAACGGCGGTGCGATCGCCATCGATGACGAGGAAATGATTCGGACCGTGCGCGAAGTTGGAAAAAGCGAAGGTCTGTTCGTTGCGCCGGAAAGCGCGGCCTGTTTTGCCGCCTTCAAGATACTACGCGCGACCGGCAAGATCGACATCGGCGAGCGCGTCGTTATCTTTAACACCGGCTCGGGAATCAAATATCTTGATTGTCATGGACGAAAATAAATGACGGAGATCTCTCCAACTTCGGTCAAACAAGCGCTGCAAAGTTCTGCACCGGTTTCCGAAATCCTGGTGCGCGGTTGGATCCGAACTCGCCGTGACTCGAAGGATTTCTCATTCATCGAGGTGAATGACGGCTCGTCGTTGCGCAATTTGCAGATTATTGCGCGAGATTCATTGCCGAATTACGCCGAGATCCAGCGGCTGATGACCGGTGCATCGGTGGTTATCGCCGGTGAGCTGGTTACGTCGCAAGGCAAGGGCCAACAATGGGAGCTCGTTGCCAATAGGATCGAGATTGTTGGTTCGGCGGACGAATCGTACCCGCTTCAGAAAAAGGGACACACTGCGGAATTCCTGCGTGAAATCGCGCATCTTCGTCCGCGATCGAATCTTTTCGGATCTGTTTTTCGTGTCCGAAGCCGGCTCGCGTTTGCCATTCATCAGTTTTTTCACGAGCGCGGCTTTGTTTATATTCACACGCCCATCATTACCGGCAGCGACTGCGAGGGGGCGGGTGAATTGTTTCGCGTCAGCACCATTGATCCCAAAACGCCGCCTCGTCGCCCCGACGGAAACATCGATTATGCCAAAGATTTTTTTGCGCGTCAGGCCTATCTCACGGTCAGCGGCCAACTCGAAGCGGAAGCGTTTGCTTGTGCGTTATCGAAAGTTTATACCTTCGGTCCAACTTTTCGCGCGGAGAATTCGAACACGTCGCGGCACGCGAGCGAATTTTGGATGATCGAGCCTGAAGTCGCGTTTTGCGATCTCAACTGCAACATGGACCTCGCGGAAGAGATCGTGAAATATCTGATCCGCGACAGCCGCGAGAATTGCGCGGATGAGCTCGAATTCTTTGCCAAGTTCGTGGACAAGGAATTGTTGCCACGGCTCGATTTCGTTTTGGAGAGAAAATTTCAACGAATCACCTACAGCGACGCGATCGATCTTCTAAAAAAGAGCGGCCAGAAGTTCGAGTTCCCGATCGAATACGGTTTGAATTTGCAGTCGGAGCACGAGCGCTGGCTGACTGAGAAACATTTTAAAAGTCCGGTGACGGTCTGCAATTACCCGAAAGAGATCAAACCGTTTTACATGCGATTAAATGACGACGGCAAAACCGTGACGGCGATGGACCTGCTCGTTCCCGGAATCGGCGAAATTGTTGGCGGCAGTCAGCGTGAAGAGCGTCTCGATGTTCTGGAGGCGAACATGCGGCGACACAAAATGGATCCAGCCGATTATAAATGGTACCTCGATCTTCGCCGCTACGGCACGGTGCCACATTCCGGTTTCGGTCTCGGTTTTGAGCGGATGCTGATGTTTGTTACCGGCGTTTCAAATATCCGCGACGTGATTCCATTCGCACGTACGCCAGGCAGCGCGGAATTCTGAGCGTTAGTTTCGGGGAATGGCTGACGCCGGGAACTCAGAGACCACCGTTGGATATCTTCCTCGATCGGCCCCTGCACGAAAAACTCCCGATCGATGAACGGATCGAGAAGGAGCGCTTCGTTTGCCAGTGAAATAGGTTAAACTCCGTTTCCCAAAAGCGTAACGGCGTCGTCCCATTCTCGGGAAAAATCGTTGGCCACGTTGGGCATCCTGTTCGTTGGCAAGTACCTCCGCCAGTGATGATTGTAATTTCCGTCATGACAACGGCATGAAGCCTGCAAGTCACGCCGGTGAAC
>Ga0187777_10001794_pt1 | contig 13816 bp, 7 predicted proteins | sample 1015_Q2_SP5_10_M_FD_132416 | JGI IMG/M metagenome (GOLD analysis project Ga0187777, IMG submission 132416) | Tropical peat soil microbial communities from peatlands in Department of Meta, Colombia - 1015_Q2_SP5_10_MG | ecosystem: Environmental > Terrestrial > Soil > Wetlands > Peat | place...
CCTTCTCTGCATTGCACTCCTCACGTGCGTAGCGGTGCTGATTGAGGGCTATCATCCAGCTGTAGAGGACGCGGAAATTTACCTTCCTGGGATTGAGAAAATTCTCCATCCCCAACTATTTCCCATCAACTCGGAATTCTTCGAGGCACACGCACACTCGACATTTTTTCCCCACCTGATTGCCGCTTCAGTCCGGATGAGTCATCTTCGGGTCGAAACGGCCGTATTTGTTTGGCAAATCGTATCGATTTTCCTGCTGCTGTTGGCATGCTGGCAATTAAGCGCGAGATGTTTTAATTATCCGAGCTGCCGCTGGGCAGGAGTTGCGCTGGTCGCGGTTCTTCTTACGTTGCCAATTGCTGGTACCGCGCTGTACATCGTGGATCAGTACTTGAATCCACGAAATCTTTCGGCTTTTGCTGCCATATTTGCGATTGTGGAAGCACTGGACAGGAAATATGTTCAGGCGGGGCTATTCCTGGTCTTTGCCGGCGCGATTCACCCGCTGATGTCAGTATTTGCGTTTTCGTTTTGCATTCTACTGGTAGCGTTGCGGGAAAGAACGCCGATGTTCTGGCTTTTGGCGATTGCTCCGTTTGGGATTTCCTTGGCTCGGCCACCCGGCCCGTATCACCAGGTGGCGCTTGCGCATTCCTACTTCTACATCACGCGATGGCACTGGTATGAGTGGCTGGGGGTAATCGGGCCGGTTCTGATCCTGGTCTGGTTTGCTCGGCTGGCGCTCCAGCGAAAGTGGCCGAATGTAGTTCTGCTTTGCCGAACGTTGGTGGTTTATGAATTGATTTATCTTGCAGCAGCTTTAGTGATCTCAGTTCCGGCGCGGTTCGAGGCGCTGGCCCGCTTACAGCCCATGCGATCACTCTACCTGGTCTATCTCATGATGATTGTGATTGCAGGCGGAGTTCTCGTCGAGGCCGTCTTGAAGAATCACGTCTGGCGATGGCTGGTGTTGTTTGTCCCTCTGAGCGCAGGAATGTTCACCGGTCAACGCATGCTCTTTCCAGCGGACGCACACCTCGAGTGGCCTTGGGCTTCGCGCAAAAACCAATGGGTGCAAGCATTCGAATGGATTCGCGATAACACACCACAAGCATCGATCTTTGCGCTTGATCCTGAATACATGGACATTCCAGGCGAAGATGAGCAGGGATTCCGTGCCATCGCGCAGCGAAGCAGCCTGGCCGACGCGGTGAAGGATTCCGGCGCGGTCTCAATGTTTCCTTTGATGGCGGATGAGTGGTGGCGCCAGGTACAGGCCCAGTCCAATTGGAGTACATTTCAGTTGCAGGATTTCCGCCGTTTGCAAGCGCAATATGGAGTCAACTGGGTTGTTGTGCAACCGCCGCCTGTGGCAGGGCTGGATTGTCCTTACCAGAACCCGGCAGTAAAGGTCTGTCGGCTGAATTAATTCAAAACGTGCACGACGCGTGGTTAGACGCCTGCGATAGGCTGAAAAACTTGCCCACTGTCGTCAGCCCCAATGACGTAGAAAGCGGCGTACGTTGCCCCATTTGCTTTAAGGCAATTGCAGGAAAATGTGGAAGCAGAGCTTTGAATCGAAAGTCTGCAACGGGGCAATTAAGTACATTTACTGCGGGATGGGGAAAAAGGATTGGTGTCGCAGTAAGGAAACTGAGCTCACTTTTCCAAAATAAAGTTGACCACAGCCGTCTCGTTCGGGTTCACTGTCACTGCTTTTTCGATGCTCTTCGGATCACTGAATTGGGGCCGTTGCACCCGCTTTTCAGTCAATACATCGAACATGGATTCTTCCCTGGCAACGCTCCACCCCTCATGCCAGGCGACGATCTCATACTGACCGGGTGGCACGTTCGTAAGCTCGAATTTGCCAGTCTCGTCGGTGACAGCGTAGTAAGGATGGGGCGCAACAAACATCTCAGCATTCATCCACACATGCCCGCCGTTACATTTCAAATTCACTACGCCGGGCGAGTTCATCTCGCGGGAGATCACCTGGCCAGGGAAGGGAAACGGAAGATTGTAAGTGGCGGCGCCATCCATGTGCACCGTGTGAAGGGTCGCATCAGAACTTTTCATTTGAAGGAGTGTATTTTTGGGAACTAAAAGGATATGCGGCTCATAACGGCAATGTCTCTGATCCAGAAATCGCCGTTGTTCGGGCAGATCGAAGGCTTTGCCGCGCGAGACGTCCTTCAAGAACACCACTGTATTGGCTACGCCGCCCTGGGGGCCCACAATGAGCCGCTCCAAATCGCGCGTTTTTGCTGATTCCGGATCGCAAATCTGAGGATCTTTGGTGATTGGGAGCGTTGTCAGATGCGGTAACGGCCCGACCCACTTGATTGTTCCGGTGACGGTGCCGCCGTTGGCCACCGAGATTACCTGGTAGCCACTCTGTGCGAGTGCGCTTCGAACAGAGCCCGATAGAAACGCGGACAAAATCGCGAAGATGGCTGCTTTTTTCACCTCACCCCTCAGTTGTAATAAATCGTAACAAGCTGGTATTTGCGGGCAAGTCACGAAGGTAATAGCACGCCGAGGTAAGTTTCGGTCCGAAAGTAAGTTCTCAGTCAGCGTGGCTGCTGGCGGGGGATATGGTTGATGAGAATACTCTTTTTCGTCGCCAGCGTAGGCGGTCCATATAGAGGTAAACCACGGGGGTGGTAAACAGGGTCAGAGCCTGGCTGACGATTAACCCTCCAATGATGGTGAGCCCAAGCGGGCGGCGTAGCTCCGAACCCGTGCCAGTCCCAAGGGCGAGCGGTAAAGCCCCCAGAAGCGCCGCGGCGGTGGTCATCATGATGGGGCGGAATCGCAGAGTGCAAGCCTCGCGGATCGCCTCAAGCGGCGACTTGCTTTCGCGGCGCTCGGCATCGAGCGCGAAATCGATCATCATGATGGCATTCTTCTTCACTAACCCGATCAGAAGGATGATTCCGATCAGCCCAATTACGTTCAATTCGTTGTGGGTGAGTTTGAGCGCCAACAGGGCGCCCACTCCGGCGGATGGAATGGTCGACAGGATGGTAATCGGATGAATGTAGCTCTCGTAAAGAATTCCCAGAACGATGTATACGGCCAATAGGGCCGTAAGAATCAAAACAGGTTCATTGGCAAGAGATTCCTGGAAGGCGGCCGCGGTGCCCTGAAAACTGCCGTGAATGGTGGCGGGGAAGTTGATCGACCTTTCGGCTTTTTCAATCGCATCGGTGGCTTGTCCCAGCGAAACCCCCGGCCCCAAATTGAAGGAGATGGTCACAGCCGGCCACTGGCCCTGGTGGCTGACAGCCAATGACGTATTGGCAGGCCCAAAGTGCGCGAATGCGGACAGCGGAACGATACTGCCGTTGGATGAACGCAGGTAAGTGTCGTCTAGCGTATCGGGGCTTTGCTGAAATTGCGGCGCTACCTCCATCACCACGTGATATTGATTCAGCTGTTCGTAGATGGTGGAAACGAAGCGTTGCCCGAAGGCATCGTAAAGAATATTGTCGATGTCTTGCGCCGCAATGCCCAATCGTGAAGCAGTATCACGATCGATGACCACGTTTAGGGCCAGGCCTTTGTCCTGCTGGTCGGTATTGACCTGGCGCAAAATGGAAAGCTGGCGCATTTTCTGCAACAGTTGCGGCGCCCATTCGTTCAACTCATTCAGATCCTCGCCCTGCAGAGTGTATTGATACTGCGCCTGGCTGACGCGCCCGCCGACCTGCAGGTCCTGCTGGTTCTGCATATACAAGGTGGCGCCCGGAACCTCCGCGAACTTACGGGTCAATTCAGCGATGACCTGATCCGCCGTGAGCTTTCGCTGACTGAGTGGCTTAAGCGTGATGAACATGCGTCCCTGGTTCATGGCCGTGGTACCGCCGCAAAAGCCGATCATGCTGGCGACATTCGCGTCCTTCATCCCAATATCAACGTAGCGGCGCATTTTTCGGCTCATCGCATCGAAGGAAATATCTTGAGCGGCTTGCACCGAGCCTTGGATTCGACCAGTGTCCTGCTGCGGGAAGAATCCTTTCGGAACGTCTTTAAACAGGTAAACGCTGAGACAAGCGGTCGCGATGGTGATCAGCAGCACGGCAAACTGATGGCGCAAAACCCAGCCCAGGCAGACGCGATAGACAGCCAGGACTCCATCGAATATTTTTTGACTACCCTTGTAGGCTGCCCCATGAGTTTCTTCGCCCAATGATTTCAGCAACTGTGCGCACATCGTGGGAGTCGTAGTCAGAGAAACCACCAGCGATACGCCAATGGCAATGCTCAAGGTCACCGCGAATTCGCGAAAGAGCCGTCCCACAATGCCGCCCATCATCAGGATGGGGATAAACACTGCAACTAGCGATGTGCTCATCGACAAGACAGTGAAACCGATTTCCTTTGCACCCCGGAATGCGGCCTGCATCGGCCCTATGCCTTGCTCGAGATAGCGAGTGATGTTCTCGAGCACCACGATCGCATCATCTACGACAAAACCCGTGGAGATGGCTAGAGCCATGAGCGACAGGTTGTCGAGGCTGTATCCCAGCAGATACATCACACCGAAGGTGCCCACGAGCGACAAGGGAACGGAGATGCTGGGAATAATGGTGGCGCGGACGGTACGCAAAAATACGAATACCACCAGAATAACCAGGATGACCGAAATCAGCAGCGTGATTTCGATATCGTGCAGCGAGGCGCGAACGGTCAGAGTTCGGTCTGACACGACATCGATCTTGATCGCGGGAGAAATCGAAGCCTGAAGCTGTGGCAGCAGGCCCAACACGTTATCGACGGTTTGGATAATATTGGCACCCGGCTGCCGCCAGATGATGACAATTACCGACCGTTTGCCATTCGACAAACCGTAGATATGTGCGTCTTCGACCGAGTCCTCAACATCGGCCACATCGGAGAGACGTACAGCGGCGCCGTTCTGAGGGTTGTAGCCAACAATAACGGGACGATACTGATCTGCGTGCAGGATTTGATCATTGTCATTAACGTTCCACGATTTTTCCCGGTTAGCCACTTCCCCTTTTGGTTTGTTGGCATTGGCTGAATTTAAAGCAGAGCGGACGGCCTCCAATCCAATTCCATATTTATTCAATTGATTGGGATTCAATTCGGCGCGTACGGCGGGATTGGCGCCGCCACCGACATAAACCTGACCAACTCCCGGAACCTGCGACAGCTTTTGCGAAAGAATCGAATTTGCCTGGTCGTAAATATCCGGCAGAAGCATGCTGTCGGAAGTCAATGCCAAGATCAGAATCGGGGCGTCTGCCGGATTGACTTTTCGATACCAGGGATTGCCAGGCAGATAGGAAGGCAACTGGCTGCGTGCGGCATTAATCGCTGCCTGAACATCGCGCGCGGCGGCATCAATATTCCGGTTGAGATCAAACTGCAGCACAATGCCGGTCGAACCCAGCTGGCTGCTCGACGTCATTTGATTTATGCCGGCGATGCGCCCGAATTGCCGCTCCAATGGGGTCGCTACCGCTGAAGCCATGGTTTCGGGACTGGCTCCGGGAAGACTCGCAGAAACCTGAATTACCGGAAAGTCCACTTGGGGCAAGGGCGCGACTGGCAGGAATGTAAACGCGAGCGCGCCCGACATCAACAGGGCCAGCGTCAACAGCGAAGTCCCAATCGGGCGTCGAATAAAGGGGGCAGAGATGTTCATTCGCTAATCCCCCAAAGCGGGCTCCTCGACAGGCTTCCGAAATTGGAGTCTTTCAAATCTTTTGGCCAGGCGGTCAAACCACAGGTAAACCACCGGGGTCGTGTACAGCGTGAGAGCCTGGCTAAGGATCAAACCACCAACGATGGTGATGCCTAGTGGATGGCGCAATTCCGAGCCCGTGCCTCTGCCGAGCGCTAACGGTAAGCCGCCGAGCAAAGCCGCCATAGTTGTCATCATGATCGGGCGGAATCGCAGCAGGGAAGCCTGAAAGATAGCTTCTTCCGGCGGTTTGTGCTCCACTCGCTCCGCTTCCAATGCGAAGTCGATCATCATGATGGCGTTCTTCTTCACGATTCCGATGAGCAGGATGATGCCGATAATCGCCACCACACCCAAATCGTTGCCAGTGATCAGCAGAGCGAGGATTGCCCCTACGCCGGCGGATGGCAATGTGGAAAGGATGGTGATGGGATGAATGTAGCTTTCGTACAGCACCCCAAGAACGATGTACACCGTGACGATAGCGGCGACAATGAGCCAGGGCTCACTGGAAAGTGAGTTGCGGAATGCGGCCGCTGTCCCCTGAAATGCGGTGTGCACGCTGGCCGGTATGCCGATTTCTTTCTCTGCTTCGTCGATGGCTTTGGTTGCGTCCCCCAGCGATTTCCCAGGCGCCAGATTGAACGACAGCGTTACCACCGGAAACTGTCCCTGGTGGTTGACGGCAAGCGAAGTGGTAGATGTATCCACCTGCGTGAATGCGGAAAGCGGTACCTGCGTCCCGGTGCTCGACTTGACGTAAAGATCCTTGAACGATCCGGGATTCTGCTGAAATTGCGGATCGACCTCCAGCACCACGTGATATTGATTCAGCTGGGTGAAGATGGTCGAGACCTGGCGCTGGCCAAATGCGTCGTAGAGCGTGTTGTCGATTTGCGCGGGCAGAATACCCAAGCGGGATGCGGTGTCACGATCAATGACAACGTCCGCTTGCAATGCTCCGGTTTGTTCGTCGCTCGCCACATCGCGTAACTCCGGCAGAGTGCTCAACTTGGCAACCAACTGGGATGAAAGCCTCGACAATTCGCGAGCGTCCGTATCTTCCATCGTGTACTGGAATTGGGTGCGGCTTACCCGGTCCTCCACCGTCAAATCCTGAACTGGCTGCATGAACAGTGTGACGCCCTGGACCTGGGATAGCTTTGGCTGTAAGCGGAGGATGATGTCACTGGCACTCGCTTTACGCTCGTCGCGAGGCTTGAGGTTGATCTGAATCCGGCCGGTGTTCGGAGTGAGGTTGGTACCGTCCAATCCAATAAAAGATGAAAGACTCGCGACATCGGGATCTTGCAAAATGAGACGCGTCAGTTCCTGTTGATGCTCGGCCATGGAAGCAAAAGACACACTCTGCGGAGCCTGCGAAACGCCAAGAATGACGCCGGTGTCCTGCACCGGGAAGAAGCCTTTGGGCACGATGACATACAGCAGCAAGGTCAAGACCAGCGTGCCGACGGTAACAAGCAACGTCGTCGTCTGGTGTTTAAGAACAAACTTCAGAGTGCGCCCGTAGAATTCGATGACTCGAGTATAGAAATCTTCTGAAACTCGATAAAAGCGGGTCTGGTGAGCTGGATCTGTGTGCTTCAGCAGCTTCGCGGACATCATCGGTGTCAGGGTGAGTGACACCAGGGCCGAAACCAGAATTGTGACTGCCAACGTAACGGCGAACTCGCGAAACAGGCGCCCGACGATATCGCCCATGAAGAGCAGCGGAATCAGCACGGCGATCAACGAAACCGTCAGCGAAATGATCGTAAAACCGATTTGTCCAGCGCCTTTCAAGGCCGCATCCAGCGGCGAGTCTCCCTCTTCCAGGAAGCGGGCGATGTTTTCGATCATGACGATGGCGTCATCCACGACGAATCCAGTGGAAATGGTCAGCGCCATCAGGGTCAGGTTGTTCAGACTGTACCCGAGCAAATACATCACGCCGAAGGTGCCCACAATCGAGAGTGGGACGGTCACGCTGGGGATGGTCGTGGCTGACAGATTTCGCAGAAAAAGAAAGATGACCATCACAACTAGAACAATGGTGAGCATCAACTCGAACTGCACATCTTTGACGGAGGCGCGAATGGTTTCGGTCCGGTCGGTGAGAATAGAAACATTCACTGCGGCCGGCAACCCGGCCTGCAGCTGCGGCAGCAGCTTTTTGATCTTGTCGACAACGCTGATGATGTTTGCACCCGGCTGGCGCTGGATGTTCATGATGACCGCGGGATCCTGATTCATCCAGGCGGCTTGCATTTCATTTTCGACGCCATCGGTGACGGTCGCGACATCGGAGAGCCGCACCGGCGAGCCGTTTCTATACGCAATCACGATGGGGCTGTACTGGTCACCCGAGAGCAACTGGTCATTGGCTCCGATCGTGAAGGACTGGCGCGGACCATTCAAGGTTCCTTTTGCCTGGTCGACGTTGGCGGCTGCCAATGCGCTCCGCACGTCTTCAAGGCTCAGGCCATATGCGGCAAGAGTGGTGGGGTTGGCCTGAATTCGCACCGCGGGTTTTTGACCGCCGCTGATGGAGACCAGACCCACGCCGGTGACTTGCGAAATTTTTTGTGCTAATGCGGTGTCGGCCAAATCTTCAACTTTTGAAAGTGGAAGCGATTTGGAGGTGAGGGCTAGCGTCAGAATTGGGGCGTCGGCCGGATTGACTTTGCTATAGATCGGCGGGTTAGGCAGATCACTCGGAAGATAAGTTTGCGCGGCGTTAATCGCTGCTTGCACCTGCTGTTCTTCGACGTCGATGTTCTGATCGAGCCCAAATTGCAGAGTTATGATCGAGCTGCCGAAAGAGCTGGTCGAGGTCATCTGCGTCAAACCGGGTACCTGGCCGAATTGCCGCTCCAAGGGGGCAGTTACAGATGAGGCCATTACATCCGGGTTAGCGCCGGGATAAAAAGTCATCACCTGGATGGTTGGATAATCCACCTCGGGCAAGGCCGACACCGGGAGCTGGCGGTAAGCGACAATGCCGACCAGCATGATGGCGACCATCAGTAGCGCGGTCGCTACCGGCCGGAGAATGAAAATGCGGGACGGATTCATTTCGTCGGACTTCCTGATACCGGCCTTTGCGCAGGACTGGTTGCTGAACCCGATGGCGCGACCGGCTGACTCGCCGGTGCCCTTAGCTGAATTGGACTGCCTTCCTGTAGTTTGTCCTGACCGTCGGTGATCACAACGTCACCGGGCGCGACTCCGCTGGCAATGTTCGCGAGATTTTCCTGGATAAAGGATATGGTCACCGGCTTGATATCAGTGGTGTGATCCGGTTTGACAACGAAGACGTATGTGCCCTGCGGTCCGCGCTGAATTGCGGCGGCAGGGATGACTGTGCTGTTTTTGCGGACCTCCAGCAACAGGTGCGCATTCACAAACTGATTGGGCCAGAGCGCGTTTTCTTTATTGTCGAAAACGGCCTTCAATCGCCCGGTTCCGGTGGTCTGGTCGATCTGGTTGTCGATCGTCAATAACTTTCCGGTGGCCAGCTTGGTCTGATCGTCGCGGCTATAAGCATCTACTTCGAGGGTACTCTTGGACATGCGCTGCGCCACAGAGGGAAGCTGATCCTCTGGAAGAGTAAAAATCACCGCGATCGGCTGCAGCTGAGTAATGACCAGCAAAGCATTCGTATCCGTCGCATGCACAATATTGCCGGGATCGACGAGCCGCAGACCCACACGCCCGCTAATTGGCGAAGTGATATGGCAATAGGTAAGGTTCAACTTTTGGCTGTCGATGGCCGCCTGATCCGTGCGGACTGCGCCCTCAAGCTGGTCGACGAGGCTGCCCTGGGTATCGACTTGCTGCTGGGACATCGCGCCCGAGTTCTGCAGCAAACCTTTGTAGCGCTCGTAATTCAATTTGGCATCGCGCAGCGTAGCCTGATCTTTGAACAGCGTGGCTTGGGCTTGTTCCAGAGCTACCTGATAAGGACGCGGATCGATGACCACGAGAAGGTCGCCCTTGTTCACGAATTGACCTTCTTTGAAATTGACCTGCACGAGTTCGCCGTCAACACGGGTCCTGATGCTGTCTGTGTAGAAAGCCGAAACCGACCCCAAACCTGTGAGGTAGTAAGGCATATCACGCTGCTCGGCAGTAGAAACAGACACGGGCACCGGTTGTACAACATTGGCGCGCGCCCCGCCGGATTTGGGGTCCCCACCGCCGCAACTAATCAAAATGAGGCAGAACACCCCAATTAGCAGCGGCCGTAACCACGACCCATCCGTCCGCCGCGGGACGGACAGAAAAGCTCCCCATTTCGAGTCTCGCTTGGCCGCCTCCACTACGCCATGTTTACCGGTCATCTATGCTCTCTTTTGCAAGTAAAAGTATGAGTTAGGTGAATACAAAGCAAAACCATTCCTAAGATTTGGACGTGCAGTTCCCGATGTCGGTTGCGGAAAAATTGCCGCATTCCGGAGGGACGGTATTCTAACGAATTCCTTCAGAATCAATCTTATGCTCAAAGGCTGCATGAGCCAAAGCCTTTACAAAGATTTACCGGCATTGACTGGCCTTTACCCAAAACTCGCAGGTGATCTTGCGGATTCACCGAGCGATGGCTGACAGGAGCGATGGAGGTCGCGTATATTGTTCGATTTGCATCATGCCCGAAACGAAGCCCAAGCCGACAATCGTGATCCGCGATCTGCGGAATTTTGAGGATCTGAAACAAGTGGAAGCGGTGGAGAGGGAAGTCTGGGCCCTATCCGAACTCGATACCATGCCGCTAACCCTGACCATTGCGACACGGGAATCGGGCAGCGTGTGGATTGGAGCTTTTGACGGTGCGAGGTTAGTAGGCTTCGCCTTCGGAATTCTTGGGTTGGAGGGTACCCGGCCGAACATTCATTCGCACATGCTCGCAGTGCTTGAGCCGTATCGCAGCCTGGATCTTGGTTACAAACTCAAGCTGGCGCAACGCGAACGAGCACTGACCATGCGAGTGGGTGATACGCGCATCACGGAGATTACTTGGACCTTTGATCCGCTGCAGAGCCGTAATGCCCATTTGAACTTTGCCAAGCTCGGAGTCATTTCGGAGTGTTACAAAATTGACTTCTATGGGCCGGAAACCTCGAGCGTTCTGCACCGCAATGGTACGGATCGGCTCTGGGTGAAATGGCCCGTCACCAGCCGCAGGGTACAGAGCCGAATTCAGGGAAAAGACAACCGCTCGGAAATGCTGGATACTCTGAAAACGCTTTCGCCGTTGGTCAGCTTCAATGGGGATGGGCGTCCGCATCGGGCCGATATAGCCGATGCTCTGCAACGGCAGCGGATCGCGATCGAAATTCCCAGCGATATTCTCTCTGTCGAACAGAAAGACCCTGTATTGGCGCACGAATGGAGATTAGCCACCCGTTGGGCTTTCACCGAGGCGGTGAAATCAGGATTCTTCGTGGCCGAGTTTTGCCGGACCGTGCGGGGGCAGCAAGGGCCCGGCGTCTATCTGCTGGAAAAGGGCAAAGCCGAAGAGTATGTCCCCGAACTCGCGATGCCGTAACCGCACGGCTGCTACTAGATAACACCGCGTGGTGGCTCCTGCAACTCCGCTGCTCTAGTATGCTCTGCAAATGGTTCCAGTCGCAGACCGGCAGACGAATCGAACGAGCCATCCTGCGTCCATTTTCTTCCGGCAGGATTTAATAGCTGGTGCGATAGTCGGCGCCGGCTTGGTTCTGCGGCTGAAGTTGGCGTCTGAAACATTTCTGAATGCCGATGAAGCTTTGCACTTCATGGCGGCCAATCAGCCCTCCTGGAAGCTGACCTATCAAGCCAGCCTGACGATCTCGCATCCGCCATTACTGATTTTTTTGCTGCATCTCTGGCGAGGTTTGGGGACGAGCGAAGTCATTTTGCGCTTGCCTTCGGTGATCGCAGGCACAGTCTTTTGCTGGGTATTGTTCAAATGGCTCTCGGATTTGTTCGGACCGAAAACAGGATTGTTTGGCGCAGCGTTTGCCAGCTTTCTCCCGCCCCTAGTTGCACTTTCAGTGGAAATACGGCAATACGCGCTGCTGCTGGTTTTCGCCATATCAGCAATGTATTTTCTGGAACAAGCGCTCGCGCACAACTCTTCGAAACAAATGCTGGTGTCCTCTCTGTGCTTGTGGCTCGCCCTGGGGGCGCACTATTCCGCCGTGATCCTTGCAGTCAGCCTGGGGATTTATGCGCTGTTGAGAATGGCGAAGCGACCAATATCACGCCGGGTTATGGCAGTTTGGATAATCGGGCAGGTTGTGGGTGTCGCGCTTTGCTGGACCTTGTATCGCTATTATGTGTCGGCGTTCGGCTCTCGCGCTCTGCATAGCTGGATGGATGTTTACCTGCACAATTCCTATTTCGATCGTCATCAGCACAACGCTTTCGTCTTCGTGATTGCCAGAAGTGCGTCGGTCTTTCAATATCTTTTCGGGCAAAACGTCGCGGGCGATCTAATGTTCGTGGTATTTGTTGCGGGAGTGGTATTGGTTCTGAGGCACAAGAGCGCGCTTGTCGCGTCGCCCGCTTCAAAAGCACAGATTGCCACTCTGCTGCTTTTACCATTTGTTATTAATTGCGGCCTGGCACTCTTCGATATTTATCCCTATGGCGGGACAAGGCATTGCGTGTTTCTTGCCATTTTTGCTATTGCCGGGATCAGCTTCGCTTTTTCGAAGTTTTTTGGATTGCGGCATTGGCGGGCCGCAGTGTCAGTGGCAATTATCATTGGCTTGTGCTATCTCCTTCCGTCGCGACGGCTACCCTATATCGCGCGGGCAGACCAGCAACGGGCTTACATGGCACAAGCACTTGCTTTCATCCGCGAGCGGATTCCCGACGTAGATTTGTTGTTTGTTGATAACCAGACGAACCTGTTGCTGGGTCATTACCTTTGTCAACAGCGGCCCTTCTTCATTGATGAATGGGCCGAGGGGTTCAACACCTTGCAATGTGGAGGGCACCGCATCATTGGCACCGATGGACGCGTGTTTACCTTTACAGCAGCCAATTTCTTCGCGAGTTGGAATGAACTACTCCGGACGCCCGATCTTATGCCGAGCGATTCAGTGTGGGTTGTGCAAATGGGATGGCATTGGGAGGACCCGGTCGCAGGCGAACTAAAGAAACAATACCCAGAGTTTCAGGATCTGCAGATACACTCATTCGGCCATAACATCAGCGTGTTTCAACTCCCCATCGCAAAGACAATTTCTGGCAATAGGTGACTTGTTGCGCGGCGTTTCCTTGTGGCCGTGCGATAAGCAATTCTTATAACGGGCATAACAACATCGTTGATGCTCAAACCCCCAGCCAAATTTATATTCGAGTCCACTCAATATTCGCAGTCGAAAGAGTTCTGTTCCTCGCAGATGATCATCAGGCCTGCCTCATTGACGGACTTGCCGTCGCTTACCGAAATTTACAACTACTACGTGCAGAATTCCGAGGCAACTTTCGATGTTCAGCCATTCATTCCCGAGCAACGCCATGGATGGTTCCGCGATCATTCCGATTCGCCCGGCCATCGCATACTTGTCGCTGAACAGAATGGCGGCGAAATTCTGGGTTATGCCGCGAGCGGTCCGTTCAGAAGCAAAGAGGGCTATCGGACCACCGTTGAGGTGACTGTTTACTGCAGTCCTGGAGCGACGGGCAAGGGAATCGGCGCCGCATTGTACCGTGAACTCTTTCAATTGCTCGCAGGGGAGGACGTTCATCGTGCGGTAGCAGGAATCGCGCAGCCCAATGCGGCATCGAACACCTTGCATGAACGACTTGGATTTACCAGAGTGGGCACGTTCACGCAGGTTGGGCGTAAGTTCGGAAAATACATAGACGTACTGTGGATGGAAAAAGTCATGCCGAAAAACCAGCCAGTTGAAATCGACCCTGGAGCCAGCTAGAGTTTAGGTACCACCCATCTTGCCGGGATGGCGGAATTGGCAGACGCGCACGGCTTAGGACCGTGTGCCGAAAGGCGTGCAGGTTCAAGTCCTGTTCCCGGCACCATGCTCTAACGTGGAGAACGAGAAATCTAAGAATGGGAAAAAACTTGAGGGACTCGCCCCCTAGCTA
>Ga0187777_10001796_pt1 | contig 13813 bp, 17 predicted proteins | sample 1015_Q2_SP5_10_M_FD_132416 | JGI IMG/M metagenome (GOLD analysis project Ga0187777, IMG submission 132416) | Tropical peat soil microbial communities from peatlands in Department of Meta, Colombia - 1015_Q2_SP5_10_MG | ecosystem: Environmental > Terrestrial > Soil > Wetlands > Peat | place...
ACCTCCTCGAAGTGGGCGCCTGCCTGCTCCGTCTCGTTGGTCGATTGTTGGGTCCCGCCCTTCAGTTGGCTGAGGAACTCCCAGCCTGTAATGTTTAGGCTGGCGAGCTTCTTCGACAGTTTGTTGGCACGCCCTATCACTCCGTCGTTGAGGACCCGGAGCGCTCCGCCCCTGAGTCTGTCTGTTGCCACGCGCTTCAGGTTTCGATGAACAACCACCTCGATGGGATCGGTTTCGATTCCATCAATCTCGACAGGGAGGTTTGATATGGCCCTCCTGATGTCGTCGTCGGTGACTTTGTACTGGAAGTTCCCGACGTCGCGTTCGTAGATTCTCAGCTCCTCTGCGAAACGATCAATCTCTTCTCGACTGGCCCTGTAGTTGCTCAGTCCGAGCTTCTTTGCGGTGAGGTCGGCTATCACCAAGGAGAACCCTGCCTCGGTGCCTCCCGCAGACCGCATGGGGCCGGCATAGGAGACGGACGCGTAGTCTGTGTTGTCGTCGTTCTGTTTGATTCTTACCCCAGATATCCCCTCCAGCGGGGCCACGGTGACTCCGTCCGTCATTACTGCCAGTCCGGCGCGGACACCATAGTTCAGGGCCTCGTGCCTCTCGAGGGCACCGAATCTGCCTAGAGCAATCTCCTGAGATATTGCTAGTGCTGCCCTTTCCTTCGTTGTCGTGTGGAGCAACTCTCGGAGCCGGTCGACAAGTCCCTCGAACTGGTCGAGGCGGAGCATTTGGTTCACCCGATCTGCCAGGTCGAAGACAGTCTTGCTCTCCACGGCATCAGTGGGATCGAGCCCCTTCGATCTCGCTATTGACGCTGCCCTCTGGGCGGCCTCATATTGCGAAAGGATGTCGCGATAATATGATTCGAGCTTGGTTGGGAAAGGGGCCAGCGTCTTGACACGCTCCCAGGCGAGGTCGGCAGAGAAAGACAAGGCTTGGCCGTTGGTTTGGGGGAGGGAATTAAGCACTACTTAGCGGCGGCGTACTGCGAATGCGCCTGCGTTGGCGGGTCCAAGTCACCACAAAGAAGGACGCGATGCCTACGGGAATCCAGAGCAGAAGCTCTCCGGCCCCGAGGTAAAGCCCCGCTGTCTCGATTAGACCAGCTGCTACCAGGATTAGTGCGACGCCGACCATAGTGAAAACGAGCTTCCATGAGCCCCAGTTGGGCCTGTGGGCGAACTCGCTGGGCGAGACCGAGCGCCATGTCGTGATCGCAAGCAGCCCCGCCGCTGTGGCTATCGGATAGGCGGACTCTTCGACCCAGGTGTGTGGGAGCAGGTATAGCGTGACAAGTACCACCGCCGATGAATAGTTGTCGGAGATGGCTATCGCCTGGATGATTCGACCTGTGTTGTAGCTTGCCAGTCCGAAGGAGAGCTGCCCGACCACGGGCAGCATGCCGCCCCATGCGACTTGCAAGTTGTTGACGAAGATCCCCTTGAACGCCTCCATGAATGTGGCGCCCGCAACCTGTGAGCGGGTGCTGTTCAGAATCGTGTTGTACATCTGCGCCTCCCCTGGGAAGAAGGGAAGGACCGCAGCGAGAATGAGGATGAGTTGACTGACCAAGAACAAGGTCAGTGCCAAGGCGGGGAAATGGGTCAGGGTTTTGGGGACCCTTAGGGACTTGGGTGTGTAAGGCACGCCCCATGACGTTAAGCTTCTTTCGATGAGGGGCGCGTCGTCGCGGTCAAAGGTGACTGACATCTTGCGTCGGGGACTTGTGCTCGTGAACCAAAGTGTTCTGCCATCCCAGTCTGCCATTCGCAGAGAGTTCCACGGTACGAGTGTTGGCGTCTTTGGATGGGGGGCCGAGGAGTTTACGTTTACGTCTAGGCGGCGAAGCCCCTGCCATCTCAGCTCGTCGTAAATGAGGAAGGAAAGCGCGATCCAGACAGAGGCGTAAACGGCAAGCACACCCGCCTGGATGACGAGGTAAAAAACAGCCAGCAATGGAATTGTCAGTATTGGGGATAGAAACAGGACTCCGGCAGAACGGAATGTTTCCACACTCAGCCCTTCGGGGATCAGGTACACGACCGCGTTCCGTGCGAGACCCCGTATCGCCGTCGGCGCTTGTTGTGCCTCGGCCTGTATTGTTTGCACTTGTTGTCTAAGATCCACGCCGCAGTTCCTGCAAAAGTTCTGGCCGACAGCCAGTGGCGCTCCGCAATTAGGACAGTAATTGAGGACTAAGACGACCTCGCCCTCCTGTAACCATCATAGGCGAAGGCGAATGGCAAGAGAAATGCGAGTAAAATGAGGGCCGCGTAGGGAGAAACGTTGACCGGAGTCGTCGGAGGAACGTAAGTAAGAATGTCAATCAAATATCCGACTTCGAAGCCGACGAAATAGAAAGCGAATATCAGCGCTCCGAAAATAATCTCCCCCATATTTCGACCAATGCCAGTGTAGACGTAGCCCAGGCCAGGAAAGAAGAAGTTGAGGACCGCGGCCCCGCCTGGGCTCTTGGATTCTGCTGGCGGGGTCTGCGGAGCCCACTGCGGACGGAGAGAGGGCACCGTGGAGGCCGGTGATCCTCCCGTCCGCCCCTCGACCATCTGGCCGCAGTTGGGACAATACCTGTCTGTGACCAGAACCTCCTTTCCGCATCGCGTACAGTACGGCAAATTGAAGGATACGCGCCTGTTGCCCTTTATCGCTTTGTCGGCCCTGGGTCGAATTAGGGCTTGATTGAAGCTGTAATCTGTCCGAGTGTCTTCTCGAACCCAGCCGACTGGAGTAAGTTTCCGATGACCAAGATGTCTGCTCCCGCCTTGGCAGCCTTTTTCGCCGTTTCAGCCGTTGTGATGCCGCCCCCAACGATGAGAAGGCCGTCATAGACTCGCTTGACTGCGTGAATGGTTTCAGCGGGGATTGGCTCTCCGGCTCCGCTTCCCGCCTCGAGGTACAAAGTCCGCATCCCCAGATACTTGGCGGCCAGCGCATAGATGGCAGCGAGACTCGGCCTCGATGCCGGGAAACTGTTAACCTGACCGATGAAACTGGTGGCGCTGGAGCTTCCAAAAACGAGATAGGCCATAGGAATACTCTCAATCTTGCTCTTGTAGACCTCAATTGATCCGAGCGCCTGAGCTCCGATGATGAAGTAGGGGTTGGTTGAATTGAGCAGGCTGCTGAACAGAATTGCATCTGCGAAGCGCGAAACACCTGTGATGTTGCCCGGGAAAAGCACGACCGGGACCTGTGACCCAATGTGATTCCGATGTGATTGGCTGTGACCTTTGATGGCCCTGACAACGGCGTCTAGCTGCCGTTGGTTGGCCAAGGTCGAGCCCCCCACCAAGATCAGTGAGGCGCCGGCGTCGATTGCTCTCCCAGCAGTCTCCCTTGCCTGTCTTGGTGAGAAGTCCTCCGGATCTATCAGTGCCGCACAGATGGGGCTTCTCTTGGTCTGCCGGATGAGACGTTTCTCGACTGGCCCAAGAGTAATCAAATTACGCCCCGGCTTTGGCATAGTCGTCAACGAAGGTGTTGTAGACGTCTATGTCGGCACGCTTCGTCGCGTAACGCATCTCTCTGCCAGCGTGCAAGGGACAGTTGGGGTTACCGCATGTGACCCGGAAGACCGTGTCTTGTGATGCCTCGTCCTGCTCTGATGTGATGCGAATAGAAATCAGACCGCAACGAGGACATGCGAAGACTTTCGGCAAGGTCCGGTGGATAACTCGAAGCGTCTTCTTGCGTCTCCTACCCATCTATCTCGCCCTGCCGCTGGTTAATTGAAGTAAATAAAATAGCGTCTCATGTACTCCTGGTGTGTTTTCCATAAATGTTGGATAATTGGGGCCCACGTACTGATTCCTTTGTCTCTTGCAGTCGGATTACCCAATAATGGTGGATTTGAGGTTAGCACCCTTTAATACACTATTGGCTTAAGACCCTCCTTTGTGAGCTTCCTCGAAGAACTCGTGAATCAATCGTCAATGACCCGCAGGCAGCTTGAGTCGCTTACCAGCTACATGAGGGTCTCAACTGGCGAAATCAAATTGAAAGATGCTGCTTCGCTCGCTTCTGAGGGGCGGACGAAGGGAAAGCGGGAGAGGCCTCTGACGATTGGATCGTACTGCCGAACGGTCCATCAGGCCCGCAGGAACGTCAGAGAGTCACTCGTAACCATTGTCATTGCACTTTGGTTGGGAGTGATTAGGGGTGAAGATGTACAAAGGCTATTCGAGTTAGTGGGTGGAGGAACCCGTGAGCTTTCCGATGAGGAGGCAGAGCGCTTCACCCAGCTCCTCGAGGCTCTATTGGGTCGCATCATCGTGTGATTAGCATCACACTTAAATCACAACTTAGTGTGACTCTGGTAGTAGCGGATGGCCTTCGAGGACGATTTGGTCACAGCGGTGCTCTTGGCTACCACTGCCTTCTTTGTCGTTCTAGCGTTTGGTCTTCTAATCCGGTACAGGCAACTGTCGCAGAAAGTTAGCGCCTCCTCCGACCTGGGCCGTGATCTGTGGCAGGCACTTGAGAATAGGATGAAGAAGCAAGACGAGCGCATACTGGATGTCATGGGGAGGCTCGAGGTCATCCAGGCGAGGGTTTTGGCTACCCCTGCTCCTCAACCTCCCGTTGGCCCCTCTCCACCGGATCTGACTCCTGCTGCCAATCCACCAGCTCCCCCAGAGGTCGAGAGCGGTGTGATAGAGATTACGCCCCCTCAGCGTCGGCCCGAATCACAGCAAGAATCACAGACATCACAGGTCACTTCTAACCAGACCCGGCTCGATGAAACACAGTCGAAAGTCCTTGGCCTGCTCGCCGAAAGCCCGAAGAATACGCGTCAGCTGACGGACGCCATTGGAATGTCTCGTGAGCACACGGCGCGTCTGATGAAAGTACTCTTTGAAGCAGGGGTGGTCGCCCGCAATGACGCGACAAAGCCTTTCGTCTATCAGCTCACTGATCAGGGTAGGCGATTCCTACCTGCTAGCCCCAGCTGATCTCGGTACAACAGGCCGCCTCACCAAATGGATATCTAACGCGGATCCGAGTGTTTGGTCGTCGTGACCTCTGAAGCAGGCATCACGAAGGAGTTGGGCCTTGGTGAAGTCGTTTCAAAGACATTCGACCTATTCCGGCGCGACTTCGTGAAGTACTTCGTAATCTTCGCCGTGGCGGAAGTCGTAGTTGGTTTGGCTACTCTGTTCGCAAACAGCGTCGTGAAGCTGCCGACAATTCCTACGAACTCGACTGACCTTTCCTGGGTCCCGGGGTACTTCACAGCCTTCTTCGAGCTCTACGCCATAATTGAGATTACAACATTGGTCGTCGTTCCGATTGCCGAAGGTTCCGCGATCAAGATGGCGGCCGAAGCTGTTGAGGGGAGGCCAGTTTCTCTGGGGGAGTCCGTCCGTTTTGTTCTTTCGAAGCTAATCTGGTTGTGGGCACTAAGTCTTGTCGTCGGCGTAATCGTCGTCTTGGGATTCGTGGCGTTAATCGTGCCGGGGATAATCCTGGCCATAATGTTCTGCCTTGCTATTCCAGCTCTCCTTCTCGAGAACACGGGAATCACCGGCAGCCTCAGTAGAAGCCGTGAGCTTGTCGGTCACCGGTGGGGAAAGACGTTCGCCACGTTCATCGTTCTTGGATTAATCATACTTGTGATTTCGGTCATTATTACATTGGTATCCGGTCTGTTTGGCAGTGTGGGATCGGTGGTCTCGGGTCTCTTGTCCGCCTTCTACGAGCCAATCATTCCCATAGGGCTCACTGTTTACTTCTTCTCGAACCGGGCCAGGATAATGCCCCCTTCTCAAATGGGGCCGGCGACCACCGGTTCTGGGCAGATTCCGCGGCCAGGGATGAAGTTCTGCCCCAATTGCGGGACCCAGTTGCCGGCTTCGGCGACCTTCTGTGCGAACTGCGGTGCAAAGCAACCAGTGTAGTCATTGCAGCAAGACGTGGCTAGGGGTCGCTAACCCTAGTCAAGAGCCCTTCTCTCACTCCCGGCCATTCGGCTGCGACGATCGAGTAGATCATCGAGTCGCGCATTGATCCATCTAGCCTTCTCTTGTCGTGCCTCAACTTCCCCTCGTATTTAGCGCCCAGTTTGAGTATCGCCCGTTGTGAGTGGAGGTTATTGGCGTCCGTGGTGAATTGAACTCTCTCGGCCCCCCAGTCCTCGAAAGCGTGCCTCAGGAGGAGATACTTGCACTCGGGATTAACCTTCGTTCCTTGAGTGTCCGCCGTATACCAAGTGGCGCCGATTTCCACCTTCTTCTGTGGAGCCGTCACCTGAAGGTATGAAGTGCTCCCTACAACCCGCCTGTCCTTCTTTGTTATGACGGCAAACGCGTAGGCTTCGGCTTTGGCTTCCGCCTTGAGACCGTCGGAGATGCGCCTGTCAACGTCCGCTTTCGTACGAAGCGGGACCAAGAACCAGCCCCAGTCTAACTTCCCAGCTGCGGCTAGTAGTGCGGCTGCGTGTCCTTCACGGAGGGGCTGGAGACGTACCCAATTACCTTCTAGGACGCAGGGGCCCAGCCGATTGGTTGGTCTACGGCGCTCCTGCAGGTTCGATCTTCTGCGATTACTGCTCAACTGTTAGAACCTCCCCCACCCCTGCTTTTCCCCTTCTTCCACTCCAAAGGAGCCCCTCAAAATGTGGTACCGTTACGTAAGTAGAGGAGTCCGTTCTCGGTAGCCAAGTTTGAGTGGATATGCTTTGAGGTCTACCCGCTGTCGCAATTGGTTGGAATTCAGTGCTTGGAATGTCGAATCGAACGGGAGGAAGTACTCCAATGGAAATGGTGGGGTGGGCCTCCAAGTGAAGGCTAGTGAAGGCACGACCGACCCGGGTTACCTGAACACCCCTGTGTTTCCACTGGAGCGCATCCAACCCCAAAAGCCGCGAAACGCCGGAATCCGACCCCTTTGTTTCCATTGGAGCCCCTCCAAGCCTTACCACAATCACCGTCTAGTGAACGCCAGTGAACAGCCTCGACCGTATCAATCCGCAGTCAAACCATCTAAGCTTCTAGTTCACAAGTTCACACCAGACACGGCTTTATCGGGGCCAAGAGCAGCGGCGGGGCCGTACCTTGCGTAAGCGAATCAAGATCGAACTGGAAGATGACGAAGGGACCAAGTACACTCTTGCACTGGAAGGGACGGTCTCCCGGGACAAGCTCATGAAGGCCATGGACATGCTCGAAGTCATGGACGTTCCCTTGGAACATTCGCCCCGGTCACCAGACCAAGGGACGTTCTTCGGTAAGGTGCAGACGCTCCTGGAAACGGCATTTGCAGCCGGAGACTTCTCGTCGTCTGACGTGGCCCGAGAGTTCGAGGACAAGTATGGCCAGCCCGTCAAACTGAGCACCATTTCGACGTACCTGGCGCGCCTCGCAGACAAGCAGTACATCAAACGGGAGAGGTTCGGGAACTCATGGGTGTATCGCAGGGTATACCTGAAGCCGGCCCAGGTCGCTGAAAGGTAGACCAGATTAGTCCTTCTGGACTACAAGAGAGTTTACCAGGGCGTACGCCCTCAGGAAGTCATAAGCCCTTGGGGTCATGACGTAGTTCGTCCCGTCCCCCGAGCTCTGGGACTCGAGGAGCCCAGCCTTAATGAGCACGCCAAGATACTTCCGCGTCCTGTCTAGAGGAGTGTTAGACGCGTACGAAATGTGGGTGATCCTACCAACACCGCCATATGAATCGATGGCGTTGAGCATCGTGCTATAGATATCGAGCTTTGAACGCTTGACCTTCTTCATAGCGGGGGACCTGGTAAGCTGGACACCTTCTGAGGCTGGGAAGAAAACTGTACGTTCCTCCCGACCCTAATCTCGTTGGTGTACAACAGCTTTCCGCCAACCCGGCAACGGTCCCCCACCTCCACCTCCGATGCGTAAACACTCCCCACGCTGGACGACTCCCCAATCCGTAATTCGCCAGCATAGATGTCCTCCGTAGCCGAGCCGCTCTCTATTCGCACCTCGTCCCCGACGATGGGTCCCGTCACCTTACCATGCCTACCAATACCAACAAAGGCCCCCTTGACCCCCTTGTTCGTGACAACGCTCCGACCAACTTTGACATCGCCACGTGCACGAACCTCGTCAGATTTCAGCTCCCCGCCTACGTCAACCGATTCTGCCTCCAGCCTTCGCCCCACTCGCGCTTCCCCTCCTACCACCAAATCATCATTCAGAACCAGATCATCTTGAACTTCCAAGACACCTCCGACTTTGACGCTCTCACCAGCCCCGGCGCCTAACTTGAGGCGCCCTCCGACATCCAGGTCCTCGAACTCTAGTAAACCGACGCCTTCCATAGTTCCCCCGACCCGCGCGTCCTCAACTGAGCCTTTTCCTAAGGTGACAGTCCCGCCCACGTCAAGGTCCTGTATCAAGGCATCCGTTATCATCGCCATCCCTCCCACTTTCACGTCTTGAGCGTCTATCCGTTCGACCCTAAGAGTTCCTCCTACCTTGACATCCCCGCACTTCAACTCCTTGACCTCGAGCGTCCCGCCGACCATAACGTCTTCGCCCGTCATCTTGCCCGCCCGGAGCGTCCCGCCGACGTGAACGTCCTCGACGTCTGCATCTCCCACAAATTCGACCTCGCCTCCAACCTTCACATCTTCAGCTTTGGTCGTGCCCATGACCTTCAATGATTTGGGGATGTCGACCCAATCGGACCTCAGGTTGCCGCCGACCTGCAGGCTGGCACCGTCGTCTAGGCTGATGTCTTCGGCTTCAAGGTCGCCCTCGACCGCGAGAGCCCCATCGCCTCGTACCGCCTCCGCCTTCAAGTTGCCCTTGATCTCGCCCCTCTGCCTGACCACGACCGTGCCTCTGACGTTCACCACGCCGCCTTCCGCCCTTACCACCCCACCGGCAATTAGCAAATCCCCATCGACCACGGCGAGAGTGGCCTCCCGGCCCCTTTCGACTACTGATGCAAAATCACCCATGGACACGGCGTGCCCGGTCTTCGATATATAGCGACCTCACCTCAGGTGATTACCAAACGTGCCTTGAGTATAAACAAAGGCGGTTCGCCCTTTCCTTCTATGACAGAGAAAACAAACGATAAGGCGCGAGACGCCCCCTGGGATCGGCACGAGGCGACGAAGAACTTCCTCATTCAGAGGATTTGGAATAGGTGACCTGTCACCGTCGGACCCGGAGAATCAGAGGCAACTCAGGAGAAACCTCGTCATCTCGTCCAGGTCCGCAAACATCCGGTCCGGCCCCTCTTCGCCGAGGCGCTTCGCCTGGATGGCTCCCCTCGCTATAGCAACCGAGACCACCTTCGCGTTCCTTGCCGCCTGGATGTCTGCGGGCGAGTCTCCGACATACACTGCATCTCGGGGTTGCATACCCATGGCACCCAGAGCCCTCTGAATCATCACCGGAGACGGTTTCAGCTCCTCCTTCTTCTCTCCGAAGAAAACGGCGTCGAAAAATCCGTCGAGGCCAAACCGCACCAATTCCTTTTGAACGCGGGACCTAGAGCCATTCGAGACCAACGCCAGCTTGAGTCCCGCTTCTTTCAGAACAGACAAACACCTAAGGGCGTCTGGGTGAAGGCTGGGGTGCTCTTCATCGTAGAGTCTGAGCCACTCTTGATCTACCTCCCTCCAGAGCGACGGAGGCAAACCGACCTCGACATAGAACTCGTACCAGTTGGGGCTTTGCAGCTCGAGATACTCGTCCTTGGTGAGCATCCTGGTCCCGACCCTCGCGAAGATTTTGTTGTAGACATTGAAGGCCGCGCCAAGAGAATCGAGCAGGACTCCGTCCCAGTCGAAAAGAACCCCCGCCACCCTATCGGCCATCAAGGAACCATCGTCGGAAAAACGAGCTCCTTAACCGGTGTGGTCACCACGATCGGCTCTGAGGCAGCCGTTCTAGCGTTTGGAACGCCTCGTTCTGCGCACTAGGAATATCCAAACTCTCTCCTACCCCCTGACGAGAAAATTGTCCAAAGCCGAAACAAGATCCAAAGCAAAGGTGCTTGTTCTCTCAATAGCACTCCTCCTTGCGGGGACCGCCCTCATGGCACAGCCCACTTCAGCAGGATCGTTCGAAAACGTCCAAGTCTTCGCCACAACGTCGTCCGCCCAAGCGTACAATTTCCAGTTCGCTGCCTACAATCTTACAGGGAGCCTGATTGCTTCAACTACGACCTCCTACCCGGCGGCAGCCTTCGAGCTCCCGGCGGGCGGATATCTGTTCACAGTGAGCGCAACTTCGTTTTCCAACCGCCTCGGCTATGCCTGCCCACTTGCGGAAGGTGGAGCCACCCAGAGCTCGGGCTCCACGGGCATTTCACCAACGGTCACGACGAACGGCTCCGTCGCCACACGCATTCTTCCGATCTGTTACCCTCCGTCATCTGAATACGGCTACGCCACCACGACCGTCTCAGGTCCACAAACAATCAACATACAGATGCAGAACGTCACCACTCTTCCCACCGCCCCAGTCACGGTCAGGGTTTCCTACGTCAATGGCACCGCCGCAGCAGGCGCTTCTGTTTACGCCTCGATTGTGGGCGAGTGGTACTTCTGGTGGGGGCCGAATTCGTCCGTCACCATGGGGGGCCAGACGAGCAGCAGTGGCATCATCCGTCTGATCCTTCCGGTGGCGCCAGCAGTGATTACAGCTTGGAAATGGGTACCCATAACCGCGGGTTCCAACGGCAGCACCATCCAGACAACGGTCGGGGGGCAGAAGGTGAACGTTACCATTTACTGGGAACCCACTTACATCGGGCTCTCAGGTTCTGGGTTGCTACTTCCCCCGCAGGACAGCGCCAGCATAACCCTCAGCTATCAGCAACCCGATTACTGGGTGTTGCCAGCGAGCGTCGACTCTAGGACCGCGTTTTCTAGTGGCGCAGTTTCAGGCACAGTAGCGAACCAGCCGAGTGGTGTGCCCTCACTGGCATCAACCAATTCCGCGTCCCAGGGCTCCAGTCAATATTACCTGCCGTCACAAATTCCCGCAGCGCAGCCGACGATTGGGCCGTCGGTCGGGACCCAGTCATACATCAGCATAGATACCATAACCATCGCGACCGCCGCATTCGTGGTAACCGCCCTCGCAGTAGTGTTCCTCGCAACTCGACGTCGCCTGCACAGGCCGCCCTCCCCAATGGGGTAGGCGGCGCCCCTCGTTTTGAAAGAGCACAAACTCTAGGGCGTTAAACGAATCTTTGACAGAACCGTAAACCTAACACGCTTAACTACTCAATTCTGCCAACGCGCTACACGTCCCACGCCAAATCCATCGAAAGAGCAAGGGACGAATCCCCCGATCTGGAGACCCGCATTATCAAGGCGATTGGCACCGCGGGGCCGAGGAACGTCGCTAGGATTTCTCGCATAACAGGCGCCCATCAAGAGACCATTAGGTACAAAATCAAGAAGCGGTTTGGCCGTCTTGGGTTTAGATTCCACGCCGAAGTCGATTACGGCAAAATCGGATTGAGTCTCCACTGGGCTACCATGGATTTCTCCAAAGGGTACAACGTCATGGCCCCTCAGATTCTCAGGGCCCTTAACCAAGTGGGCTATCTGACCTACTTCGCTAAGATAGTGCCTCAGGGGAACTACGTTGCTCTTTTCGCTCTCCCCGACAACACCGCCGATCGATACAGGGAGTTCCTATCCGGACTCGGCAGAAATGGGATTCTGAGCACCTTCACTTTGAACGAGGTCTTGGTCAACAGGCACAAAGCGATGGACCCGCGCTTTTTCAACTTCCGGTCAGGGAGGTGGGAAATCGAGTGGGAGAAGATTTCAGGGCAGGCGCCAATCCCGCTCCCACAAGGCAACAAACCCCACGCAGAGGACTTTGACTACTACGACCTGCTTGTAATCAAGGAGCTTCAGAAGGACTCCCTGCAGCACCTGACCGGCATAGCGAAGAAGCTGAAGGTGCACCAGAAGACACTCGAATACCACTACCGCACTCATGTACAGAACTGGAAGCTTGTCCCGTCTTACACGATAAGATGGACGCAGGACACAACAAAAAGACTGACTCATTCTGTGGCAGGGACCGTACTGACCTTTCACGGCCTCAGCAGACTCGAGTACTCCGAGGTTCAGGCCGCAGTAAGCAAGATTCCATTCCTGTGGAACGAAGACCTACTCCAGGATGGGGAATACATCGCGTATCTCTACGCGCCAGTTACGGACCTAACCAACGTCACGAGTTACATCAACGGAGTCGTCCCTAACCTATCTTCCAAAGTCGACGTGGGGTTTGTCAAGCCTTCTGAAGCGACCTCGTTCACAATCCCCTACAACATGTATCAGGGCGGCAGATGGAAGTTCGACCTCCGTCAGATGGAGAACGCCCTCAGGAAAGAGCCCGTCATTCCCCTGAAAAAATAGTGGAGCTTCCAAACACCTATCTAGACCAGTGTTTCCACTGTTCTCGTTTGTCAGAAGGCATAGACGAAATCTTCCGCAGAGCGAAGGAGGGGAAACCGCTTTTCTTGAACCGGGATGCCCTGGGACCCGACTACATGCCGGGACGACTGCCGTTCCGCGACGCCCAGACAAAGGCCGTAGCCCAAATCCTGGCTCCGATATTGAGGGGTTCCAAGCCGTCAAACCTTCTCCTTTACGGAAAGACGGGCACTGGTAAAACAGCCGTCACAAACTACGTCCTTTCCAAGCTCAAGGTCGAAGCCAACAACCCGAACTTAGTGCTAGCTTACGTCAACACCCGGCTGGCCGACGGCGAGTACAGGACCCTGGCCGACTTCGCGAAGTCCCTCGATTTGAAGAAAGAGAAGCAGATTCCGCTGACCGGCCTGGCCATAGGCGAAGTCATCGACAGGATTTCGGAAAACATAAAGTCGAACAAGAAGAAAGTGGTCCTGGTCCTCGACGAAATCGACTACCTGGTGAAGCTCTTCGGGGACGACATCCTGTACGCCTTCACAAGATCGGGAGACAGGCTGGCGCCTGGGTTCCTCGCCCTCGTTGGCATCTCTAACGACCTGAAGTTCAAGGAGAGCCTCGACCCCCGCGTTCTAAGCAGCCTCAGCGAAGAGGAACTCGTCTTCCCACCCTACACCGTCGACGAACTGAGGCAGATACTTACCGAAAGAGCAAGGGTCGCCTTCAGACCGTCAGCGGCTTCTCCTGCGGCCATCAACCTGTGCGCCGCCATGGCAGGGTCAGAGCACGGAGACGCCAGACGCGCCATCGACTTGTTGCGCATAGCGGGCGAGGTGGCAGAGCGGGAGGGATTGAAACAAATCGACGATTCCTGCATCAGAACGGCCTCCGCCAAGATGGAGGTCGACAGGGTGGACGAGGCCATCCGCTCTCTGCCCGTCCAGAACAAGGCCATCCTGGCCGCGGTCTCTCGCTTCGACGGGGGCACAAACACAGGCGAGCTCTATCTGGCGTATAGCAACCTCTGCAAGAGAATGGGGATTGAGACCCTCACCCAGAGGAGGATGAGCGGGATTTTGGGGGACCTCGACCTTCTAGGCCTCGTGGAGGCATCTGTCGTCAGTAAGGGGCGCCGCGGACGAACTAAGAGAATTCAACTTCTAATCGGAAAGGACACCCTCGAGAAGACTCTGTCTGAGGACCCCGCCTTCGGAGCCGCGGCCTAGGCGGCTTGGAATCCTGCAGCGCCGAAGTTACGCCTGACCGCCTTGAGGGTCGAAAGATTGAGCACCGGTATGATGCTGGGAGTCGGCTCCATCCCCATATTCAATTGGAACTGCGTCTGGGCCTGCCACGTCCCGGAGTTCACAAGCAAAGTTCCCCTGTAGGAGAGCTCCC
>Ga0187777_10001797_pt1 | contig 13806 bp, 15 predicted proteins | sample 1015_Q2_SP5_10_M_FD_132416 | JGI IMG/M metagenome (GOLD analysis project Ga0187777, IMG submission 132416) | Tropical peat soil microbial communities from peatlands in Department of Meta, Colombia - 1015_Q2_SP5_10_MG | ecosystem: Environmental > Terrestrial > Soil > Wetlands > Peat | place...
AATCGTGACTCGTTGGCCGGTCACATGAATCGAGCCCTCAATCTTGCCGTCGATGTAGAGCGGTTCCGAGCCGGTGATTTCTCCCTTAATGACTATCGAGGCGCCGATCGTGGCATGCTCACTGGGAGCCGCCGCAGTCCGTACGGGAGTGTAGGAGGTTGTGGTTGCGGGGGCCTTCGGAGCTTGGTTCTGGGCTGGTTGCAGCATTGATTCTTGCCATCCTTGTTCAGCGCGGTTTCGGGCTTAGCGCGCGCGAGGTGTATACCGCTCAAGGCTGACTATCGCACGAAGATTAGAGACAGAGCAGGTTACGGAAGATACTGTACAGGTGCCAAATCCGGCTAGACTTCGAGTGCTTCCTCCAACTTTTCCCACTCAGAGAGATGTAGCTTTAAGGCGCTTCGCTGACGTTCGAGCTCCTGCCCGAGCCGCGTCGTCTCTTCAGCGCTGACAAAGGTTTGCAGGGCGGTCTCACATTCGGCAATGGCAGTTTCGGTGCGACCGATCTCTGCCTCCAATTCCCTAACCCGGTCTTCCATCTGCTTACGCTTGATCGGATTCAGGCGCTTGGATTTGCCGTCTACTGGTTCGGGCCGCTTGCCATTACTTGGCTGGGCGGGTATGGTCGCAGCCTCGACACTCTCCTGCAATTTCGCCGCTCCACCTTCCTTTCGCCAGCGATAGTCCTCGTAATTACCGGGATAGACTTCGATTCGCCCGCTACCGACCTCAAAAACTCGCGTGGCCAGTTTGTCGATGAAATAGCGATCATGGGAGACAAACACCACTGTTCCGGTGTACTTCGACAGAGCTTCCAGAAGGACGTCTTTCGCCCGCATATCGAGGTGGTTTGTAGGCTCGTCGAGCAACAAAAAATTTGCCGGATGCAGGAGCATGCGTAATAGTGCATAGCGATTGCGCTCGCCTCCGGAAAGCACGCCAATTCGCTTGAAAACTTCATCGGCCGAAAACAGGAAACAACCCAGCAGACTTCGCAGCTCCGTCTCAGTCGATTGCGGTGACAACCGGCCAATGTCATCCAGGATGCGTGCGTTGGCGTCGAGTTCTTTGTACTGATCTTGGGCAAAATAGTCAGACTGAACGTTGTGCCCGAGCTTGTACTCACCGCTACTCAGCGGCTCCCTTCCCGCCAATAACTTGATCAGCGTTGATTTGCCGGCTCCGTTTACGCCTACCAGAGCGATTCTGTCCCCGCGCTCGATCATGAAATTCACGCCACGAAACACTTCTTTCTCTCCATACGACTTCGCGACTCCCACAAACTCAGCCACGATCCTGCCGCTTTGCTTGGGCTGGGGAAATGAAAAGTGAATTGTCTTCTCTTCCTCCGGCAGTTCGATGCGCTCCATCCTTTCCAGTTCCTTGATGCGGCTCTGCACCTGCTTGGCCTTGGTCGCCTGATAGCGGAAGCGGTTGATGAAAACCTCCAGTTGCTCGATGCGCTCGCGCTGATTGCGGTATGCCGCCTCGAGTTGCTCCTGCCGCTGCGTCTTCTGCTCGAGATAGTGCTCATAATTGCCGGGATAGAAATGAATGCGCTTGTTCCAGATTTCGACGATTTTGCTTACCGTAACATCAAGAAAATAACGGTCATGCGAAATCAAAACGAAGGCATAGGGATAGTTCGTGAGATAGTCTTCCAGCCAGTTGCGGGCTTCGAGATCAAGATGATTCGTCGGCTCATCCAGCAACAAAAGATTCGGTTTCTCGAGCAGCAACTTCGCCAGGGCAATCCGCATTTGCCAGCCGCCGGAGAATTCGTCGGTCTGACGGTACCAATCCTCCTTCCCGAATCCCAGGCCCATGAGTACGCTCCCTACCTGCGCTTCAATGGCGTATCCGTCACGCATCTGGAACTCATGCTCGATGCGCTGGTATCGCTCCGCGACCTGCGCGTATTCCGGTGAACCGTGATCCACCTCCGACATGCGCGCTGTCAGTTCCTCCATTTCGCGTTCCATATCGCGCAAATTGGAAAAGACCGACATGCACTCAGCGAACACAGTTTGACCAGAGAGCGTCAAGCCTTCCTGCGGCAGGTATCCCGCGCTGATGCCCCTGGCGATGCTGATTGAGCCATAATCGAGGGTTTCCAGGCCGCCGAGAATCTTCAGCAACGTGGATTTGCCCGTACCATTCGCGCCGACGAGGCCCACGCCGTCGTGGTTGGTGATCAGCCAGTCCACTCCTTCAAACAGGAGCTTCTGGCCATAACGTTTTCCGGCAGAAGACAACTGAATCATGCGTAATTCAATCGTCTCATGAGATGTACGGTTTCAAAAAGGACCCCCGGGAGTCTCATCCTGAGCAAAGGCGGGAAATTCGCAAGCCAATTCCTCTGCTCCGCTTAGGATGAGGGGTGAGACTACTCTGCGGCAGTCAGTTTCGCCGCACCCAGGTGCTCTATCGCCCTGTCAATTACTGCTTCTGTTTCCCGCGCATATTTCACTTCGCGGCCTTTGGCCAGGACTTTCTTCGCTTCTTCTGGTGAGAACCAGGTTGGATTCCGCTCGGGTTCGTGGCCTGGCTCCATCTGCTCCACTTCCATCAGGAAAGCTTTAATGACAAATTCCTTCACTCCCGGCGGTCTCCAGAACACGCCCTTCGAATGCAGATAGAGATGGAAGTGCCTCGGCTCGATGTGTCCGCGCACACCCGCTTCCTCCCAGGCTTCGCGCTCCGCCGCCTGACTGTGAGAAATGCCATGTTCGGGCGTGCCCTTAGGAAAGGTCCACTTGCCGCCACCATTCGTGTTGACCAGAAGAAACTCAAGGGCTTGCCCACGGCGGCGGTAGCAAATTGCCGCCACCTGCAGGGGCAGCGCAAAACGGGGCAAGCGGGTCGCGGCCAAAATGCCATCCTCCAAGGAAAATACGGGCCTTTTTCATGATAGGAGTCAAATATTTCAGGAGTGTTAAAGTGCAACAAAAAAGGTGCACTGTGGAGGTTACCTGGGTTCCCAGATGGAACAAGGGTTTACAAACCTTGTCCATACACCGGAATAGCCGCCCCGTTCACGTCCCTACCCGCTTCGCCCGCCAGCCATACGATCAATGCCGCAATTGATTCCGGCTGGACCCATGTGCTGCGATCGGCGCCTGGCATGGCGTCGCGATTGGCACCGGTGTCGATAGTTCCCGGAAGCAGCACATTGGCCGTTATGCCGTGCTTTTTGTTCTCGAGGGCGACCGTTTGCACCAGCGAAACCAGGGCGGCCTTGGAAGCGCTGTAGGCGCCAACGCCCGGACCCGGCGACTCGGCCGCCCGGCTGCCAATTGCGATGATCCTGCCATTTCCCGCTCGCCGCATGTGCGGGATCACCGCTCGAAGCACGTAGAAGGCACTCGTCAGATTAAGTTCCAACATCTTCTCAAACATCGCATCGTCGGTTTCGGCAATCGTCTTCCCTCCAACGAAGCCCCCGATGAGATGCGCGAGCACGTCAATCCTGCCGAAGCTTGACAGGACGTCATCCACTATTTTGTTTGCTGCATCAGCAGTGGAGAGGTCCGCAGCCATCGCCACAAATGCAGGATTATTAAACCCGGGCTGCTGAATATTTCGCGAGACTCCGACCACCGTCGCTCCCGCATCCAGAAATGCCCGTGTGACAGAAGTGCCGAGGCCGCCATTGGCGCCGGTAACCAGCACGATTTTATTTTGCAGGGAGATGTTCACCGGAATGTGTGGGAGGCTGCACCCGAATTGGAGCTTTCTCAAAAATTCCCATAGTGGTCAGAATAATCGAAATCACATTTTGGTTTCCGATCGCGGTGTTGACCATCATGTGATACAGCGACCGCGTTGGCCAATCTGCATCGAAATAGCGCTTCACAAACTCGATGCGTTCACGGTCAACGTTCTCCAGCAAGTGCTCCGCTTCTTCCTGACTCTTGCCCAGCAGTCTTAGCCGTCTGACTTTTTCCGGAAAGGGTGCGTACAAGAACACATGAAAAACGTCGGCGCGTTCACGCAGGAAGTAGGGTGCTCCCCGGCCTACGATCACGCCATTCCCAGTCCTTGCAACCTTCTCCATGACGGTTTGGCCGACGTCGACAAAGCGATCGGTGTTAAACGGCTCACTGCCCGCAGCTGACATGTGGCTCTCATAACTGCCCCGTAGAAACGTGTTTACCAGCCGCCGAAAGGTGCTGTCGGCGCGTTCTTCACAGCGCTCCACGGCAGCGCACTCGACGTTGGCGAGCTTGGCTATTTCTTCGGTAAGGGCATGGTCCCAGAGTTCCCAACCCAGGCGCTGGGCAAGCTGGCGCGCGATCTCCCCCGCTCCGCAGCCATACTCCCGCTCAATGGTAATGATTCTGTACAAAGTTTTCCTGTTCCTTCAGATGTGCTCAATGCAGCCAAACCTTTGGCTCAACCGACATGCCGGGCCGCAGCACGTGCTCTTTCGTCTCTCCTGGATCGAAAGTGATTTTCACTGGGATTCGCTGCACCACTTTGACATAGTTTCCGGTTGCGTTCTCAGGGGGCAACAGGCTGGTCACGGCTCCCGTCGCCCCAGCAATACTCTGCACGTGGCCTCTGTAGTCTTTTCCATTCTCGTCCACACGAATGGTGACCGGTTGCCCCACCCGCATGTACTTGAGCTGAGTCTCCTTGAAATTTGCCGTGACCCATATGTCATCGAGATTTATGACCCGCATCATCTCCTGCCCGATGGCGACGTTCTGTCCAACCTCGACGGTTCGATTGGTAACTGCCCCGCTGACCGGAGCCACAACCAGCGTATAAGAGAGATTGAGCTGTGCTTGATCCAGTGCCGCTTTCTTCTGCTCCACTTGCGCCGCGGCGGATTCGGCCCGCGACCGGATGGCCGCGACTTGCTGGGGTCCGGTGCGCGCCGCACGAGCATTGGCCTCCGCCTGCAGCAAACGGGCGCGGGCCTGGTGCACTTGTTGCTCCGCAGCTAACGCCGAAGCTTGCGCTGCCGTAACCGCCGCCGCACCGGCCTTGGCCGCCGCCAGGGCCTGATCATATTGCTGCTGCGAGACCTCCTGCTTGTCCACCAATTGACGATATCTCACCAGGTCATCCTGCGCCTTTACGTTGTTGGCTTCCGCCTGGGTGAGCTGCGCGTTCGCGGCATCGTACTGTTGACGAGCAGCCGCGATTCCGGCTTGCGCGTTTTCTACGTCCGCCTCCGCGGCGGAAATCTGACTGCTCGTACTCACAGAGGTGATGGGTACACTGACGTTGGCCGCCGCCGCCAGCGCCACCGCATCATCGTACTCAGCCTTCGCGCGATCATACGCCACCTGGTAGTCTTTCGGGTCAATTTGCACCAGCGGAGTTCCGGCCTGCACATACTGATTATCCTGCACCAGAAGCTTGGCGACATGGCCCGAAATGCGCGCGCTGATGGAGTTCAGATGTCCGTCAATCTGTGCATCGTCAGTATCTTCGTAGCTGCTGAAATAGCGCCAGAGAAAGAATCCTGCCACCACCAGCACGATGATTCCGATAATGAGGAACAGCCGGAATCTCGGGTCGCGCGCTTTGAAGCGCCGCCACCGCAGATCTCTTTCCGATGCGGGTAAGAGACCCGGTTCCGGCCGAGACGGTGCCGGCGGCGATTCCGGTCGAGTATGGTGTATTTCCGTATCCGTATCTGGTGCCATATTACTTGCCTTGCAAGTATTGCTTCACGCCTTCTTCTGCGAAACCGATAGCCTTGGCCAACTCGATCTTGGCGAGGTTATGGGCATACAGGCTCGAAATAAAACTCTCATTGGCCGCGACGACCGCCTCCTGCGCCTGGACTACCTCCAGGTTATCCGTCACGCCGGCAGCAAACCGGTCCCGTGCCTGAACCAAAGTCTGATTCGCCAGATCAACTGAACTTCGTGCTACCTCCACTTGGTCAGCCGCAGCATTCAAATCCAGGCGCGCCGCTCGGACCTCATAATCGATCTCGCCGCGAAGATCTTCCAGTCGCTGCCGGCCCTGCCGCAGCGCCGCCTCCGCCTTCAGGACGTTGCCGTGTGTCTTTCCCCCTGCGGTAATGGGAATACTTAGTGTCGCCCCGATTTGGAATACACCGTGCGAATTGCCGATGTTCACTCCTGCTGCTCCGTAATCCCCAGCAATGTCGACGCTGGGGTAATGCTCGGCAGTGGCTGCTCGCCGCTCCGCCTCTGCTGCACGTTCCTGTAACACAGCCGCCAGATAGTCCGGACGCGACATATACGCGCGGCGCAAGTCCTCCTCGATGCTCAACGTAACCAGCGGTTCGTAGGGGGCCTGCGTCGTCAGCGTGAATTCCTGTCCAGCAGGCAGGCCGATGACCCGTCCAACTTGCAGCTTCTCCTTGGCATAATCATTACGCGCCACGATTAGCTGCTGCTGCCGGTCCTGCAATTCTACGCGTGCGCGAAGTACGTCAATCGCCGGACTGACCCCGGCTTTTTGCTGGTCCGCCGCCTTGTCGTAAAGCGCCTGCGCGGTTTGCACGTCGGCCTGCGCCGTGTCCAGGCGCGCCGCCCCGGACAGAGCCAGCAAGTACGCATTGCCAACAGCAAGGACTACCAGTTCACGAGCATTCTTATAGGAGTACTGCGCTGCTCTTTCGTTCTCCCTCGCTCCCCGGGTGCGCAGGATTGCGTTGTAATCAAACACCGACTGGCTGAGATACACCCCGCTTTCAAAGACACCGATCGGTCCAATCACTTTGGGAATGCCGGGCAGGGTGAAGCGAAACCCCAACGCCGCCAGATCCAATTGTTCCGCACTCTGCGTCGCACTGGCGCTCAGATGTGGAAGCAGAGCGCTCAGTTCTTTCCATTTCTCCCCGCGTACCGCTAATGTCGTATCTCCCTGTAACAGGACTCCCAGGTTATTTCTCAGTCCGCGATCAAGTGCATCCTTAAAGGATAATTGCAGCAGTTCTGCAGTCGCCTTCCCCTCCGCCACGCTGCCCAAGAATGGGTTCTGCCCCGGAAAGGTCGTCCCGCTCCCACCGGCGCCGGTTTGGGCCGCGCTACTGCTTCCGCTATAGCTAGGCTCTGTCTGCGGCGAAGGCGCCGTATTCAACTGCCCTATTGCCGAGCAAGCCAGAATGATGACCGTGGTAAGAAAATCGAAGGTACGTCTTTGAAATGCCCTCTTTCTCCGCGATGGTTTTCTCTTGCTGGATTGTTCCATGGCGATCAAACGAGGAACATCACCGACCCGACAAGTACATCTTGATTCCAAGCGCCGCCCAATAGATGCAAACCATTGCGGTCGCGCCGCATAGAACGACGCTTAGAAGCAAAGCACACCCGCAGAAGATTTTCGCACATACCGGACATTCCGGTGCATACTGGGGGAAAGTTGGTTGACTAACCTGTGGGGACGCAGGACGTCTAAATAGAACGCGTAGGCAATGTTTGCCCAATTCAATTCCGGCCAGCCAAAGCGCCAGTCCGCTTTGCTCGGCGCATCCGTTGCCGCCCATCTGGTTTTTCTCGGCTTCATCCTTCGCAGCCCTCCGCCGATTTTCGTGGCACCTTCTCTGCTGACCAAAGGGGAGGGTGGAAATTCCTTGACTCGCATTTATTTCGGAGGTCGAACGGGGGTCGCGCAGGCGCGTCCCGCGCCGCACGTGTTCCGCCATCAGACCAACTCCCGCCGCATTGCAGAATTGCCGCCGCTACCCCCAAAGATGCAGCAGGGGAACGCAGCCGCATCGTCTCTGGCGCACGACGGGAATGCGGCCGGCTCAGTTTACGGATCACTCTCCTACGGGCGAACTACCGGCTTTGAAGTTCGTCCAGCCCTGCCAGTCGTGTCCGTCGATCCGGTGATTCAACCTGCGATGCTCAACGGCGAAGCCGGCGACGTAGTCATTGAAATCACCATCGATTCCGCCGGAAACATCACCGAGATGAAGGTGCTGCAGGGCCTTAATCCGCTGGTCGATCAAAAAGTCATTGCGGCTTTGCAGAAATGGCACTTCGCTCCCGCCACTCGTGACGCGGTTCCGATTCCATCCAAGCAGGATGTCCACTATCATTTTCCGCGTTGAGTGTCCCTATTGCCAGTCCCAGCCCACATCGACCGGCAATATTCAAAATCAGTTTTTGCAATAAAGACCTTCGAGTGCGATCAGATACTGTGAAAGAGATTTGCTTGAGATCGACAAGCCTGGGGTTGATCATTTGTATGCTTTTTGTGTCCTCGAAAACCAGAGCACAAACGCATACGGGCGGAGATACTGCCAGTACTTCCCACAAGGTTATAAGTTGCAAATCGGACTCGGATTGCCCGGCCCACCAGCGATGCGGCTTTAGGTTCGGCTGCCGGAGCAAGGGTCAATGCATCGTGCCCAGCGGCACTGCCTCGTGCATCGACCCGGGTGGTCGGTGCGGTTGCGATGGCCGTCCGGTCGACATTTTTTGTGCAGCCGGTTCGCGCACGGAATTTACATCCGCGCCGGTCGGTTCCATTGGTCCATGTCCGCGACCCTGTACCAAAGAACTGGGGTGCGGAACATCCGGTCTCGTTTGCAGGAACGGATTCTGCGTTCAACCCTGACGCGTGTCTCGGGATTCGCCCTCGTGTTATTGTTGAGTATTCCTGGCAGGACTGGCGACTCTCCCCTGGCATAGTGTTTTTCCGTTGTTAATCGTGGCCGTTGCAGAGGCGCGCATGGGCAAGAACAGCGCGGACGACAAGAGCGCCAGAGTCATGAACTGGCTGGCCACGCCCAATTTTCAGGGATGGAGTTGTTCCCGCTGCGAATGGAATTACCCCCTTCCCACTCTTCTTACAGATCCTGAAGCCAAGACCGCTTATGATCGCCTCGCCTCCACAAAGTTTCGCGAGCATCAGTGCTCGAATTACTTATCCCGGCTCAAAACTGGCGAGCCCGCCAGCTTCACGGACCGAATCCGCAAACTGGTTTCGCAGGGATTCAAGCCGAAGGATGCGGTCGAAATCATAGTGCAGGAAGCGGAACTCGAGCATCGCGATGATCCGAAAGTCCTGGAACAGGCGCGCCGCGAGGGTGAAGATTTCCTGCGCCGCATCCGCGCCGGCTTGATGTGAGCCAGAAACTCATTTTCGGCCAGAGTCGACGGTCGTCAGTCTTGCTGGTTAGAGGAATGCCGGATGACGATGTCCGGCGCGCCTGTTGGCAAAACAGGAACTAGCCACCTGAACAGCACCGTAGCCTCTCTGCTCCTGCCAGCTGCGCTCCAACCAAGCCCGGTATGTCCGCGGCACGGATGCCTCTGAATGATTAAAGTGTGCTCCCGATATGGGGCCAAACGTTAAAATCAGCGCAACCAAGGCTGCTCCCGTGGCGATAGTATTCGCAAGCAAGGCGATCGCAACATTCCCTCCGGCCAGTCGCTCCCCCATGATGCCGGAGCCAACGACGGCAGCGAGAAGAAAAGCAGTGCCTACCAACTCTGCAATCAAACGTGCATAGAGGCTGAATTTCATTGCCGACCGATGTCGTCAACCTCTTTCTTCAGCGCCAGTCTGTCTATCGAGGCGTGTGGGAGACAAAGGAACAGACTGATCCGCCGATCCAGCAGGAAAAAAGCATCCCGGAAAGCCTTCTTCAGTTCTTCGTCTGTTCCTTTAACGGCCGCGGGGTCAGGAACGCCCCAATGGGCCGTCATGGGTTGCCCCGGCCAAATGGGACAAGCCTCCTTCGCTGCATTGTCACAAACGGTGAAGACGAAATCGAACGTGGGAGCTCCCGGTTTTGATAATTCATCCCAAGCTTTGCTGCGGAGGCCGATGGTTGGGATTTGTGCTATTTCAAGCTGTCGCAATGCTTCCGGGCGAACTTTCCCGGATGGGTGGCTTCCCGCGCTATAGGCCGTAAACTGCGGGTTTCCCTTAAAGTTCATGATTGCCTCAGCCATGATGGAGCGTGCCGAGTTGCCAATGCAGAGAAACAGCACGTTGTAATGCGGCTTCATTGGTTACGTTTCGCTGTTGCGGCCTGGGCTGGATCAGGATTGCTTCGCTTGGGCTTTACCGCCTTGACGAAAGCACTGATGAACTTGCCATCCACCTCCGGCGCAAGAGTATCCACGTCGAGGTTTTGCGCAGACAGAAACTCTCTGGCATCTTCGACTCGATAGATTCTTGTTGGCTCAATCTGAACTTGTTCGAAGCCTGCGCTTGCCAGCTTGCTTGTGTAGTCATTCTCATCAAGCGCCCCGGCCACACACCCGACCCACAACAGGACGCTCTGACGTATTTCTGCCCGAATCTCCCCACGAGTCACCACATCCGAGACCGCGAATCGCCCTCCTGGCCTGAGCACCCGGAAGCTTTCACGTAGCACTCGATCCTTATCCGCAGAAAGATTGATGACACAGTTGGAAATAACAACGTCGACAGAGTTGTCGGGCAGAGGAATGTTCTCAATTTCACCCTTCAGGAATTCGACGTTTTCAACCCCTGCTTTCCGTTTGTTCTCGTTCGCCAGGGCAAGCATCTCGTCCGTCATATCCAGACCATAAGCTTTCCCGGCCGGGCCGACTCGTCTGGCGGACAATAGCACGTCAATGCCGCCACCGGAGCCGAGATCAAGCACTACTTCGCCACTGTTCAGCTCCGCCAAAGCGGTTGGATTCCCGCAGCCCAAGGAAGCCAGCAAGGCTTCTGCTGGTACTTGGCCTGTTTGTGCATCGGTGTAGAGATTGGAAGTGATCGGATCGGCGCGGCCGCAGTTTACAGCCGAGCCACAGCAAGAGCTGCCGCCATTCTTGACGCGCAGTGCCGCTTCGCCGTATTTCTCTCGAACCACCGCCTTGATATCAGTGCTGCTCATTGGAGTCTCCCTCATCTGCAACATTCCGTCACTTGTTCTGGTTTTAGCGCTTTGTTTCGGGTGCAGCACTCTGCGTAGAGGAACCGCAACAATTGCTGAAGCGCATCGGTGTCGGCGGTATAGCGTAGGAACGTGCTTTGCCGTCGCACCTCAACCAGGCCCTCATTTCTAAGCTTGTCGAGGTGGTGGGAAAGAGTTGAATTTGGGATGTCCAACTCTTCCTGGATTTCACTCACAACCAGGCCATCCGGGTGCGCCGAAAGCAACAATTGCATGATGCGAAGCCTCGCCTCTGTCCCCATCGCCGAAAACATGTCGGCGAATTTTGCGACCTGCGCTTCCGATTTCCTGTCTGTCATATTTCGATAATTGCAGAAATATGGTATGAACGTCAAGTATCCATGGTCTGAGGGCCGTGCTGCGTCTCAGTTACCTCCCGGGGCGAGGCTCATATTTTTGTAGTTGGTCTAGGCAGGAATTGCGCCCGTATTACGAAAGAAGGCGCAGCTTGGGGTCCGCTGTTTGCCACCTCGGTGACAGTCTTAGCAAAAAAACCCAGGGCCAAGGGTCCAGCTCGGGTGGACCCCCTCACTGTCCGTAAATGGAGTACCCAGCTCCGATTAAGCTCTACCAGCCCGGATTTGCTGCTTGTGTTTGTACATTTCAGCGTCGGCGCGCTCAACCACTTCGGTAAGCCCTTCTCCACGTCGCCATTCCGCCAGGCCAACAGCTGCGTCCGCGTTGACTTTCAGCTCCTCGGAACCTTCTCCCGGGCGGATCGTGTATGTGCCAAACACCCACTTCTGCAACCGTGCGATCTGCGCCTGGGCCCCGGCCGCGTCGGCGTCGAGAACGAGCAGGAACTCGTCTCCGCCCCATCGCCCGATCACGTCCGAGGAACGCAAGCTGGATCGCAACTCCTGGGCAAATTGCTGCAGCAGGATGTCCCCGGCGAGATGTCCATGCTTGTCATTCACCTGCTTGAACCGGTTCAGGTCGAGCATAACCACGCAGAAGGTCTGGCCGCAGTTGATCCGTGTTTCAATGCGCTCCTCCAGATTCCGCCGATTCGACAAACCGGTCAAAGGATCGCGCAAGGCCAGTTCTTCAACCTTCTTGAGCTTCGTCTCGTAGGCGGTGACCTCGGTTTGCAAATTCGCGACCAGTTTGTGGCTCTCCTCTTTCATCTGGTCTACGCAGGTCTTTAGTTCGGCGGCCCGCTGGACCAAGGACGCGCGGACCTGGGTCAGATCCTCGAGATTGGAAATGGCCCGAAGTCGGGTCGTGAATTGGTTGAAATTTTCCGCGTATCGGTTATCTCGCTCCCCTACCGATGCGGTTGTACGCGCCAGCACGAGAAGAAGCTCTTTTACTTCGGCTGTCTTGGCGTTGAAGTATTCGACGGCGTGATCCCCCCACTCCCGTAATTCCTGGCTGGCCTGCGTGCCAGTTTCGGTAAGTACCCCTGTCGTGAGGTCGCCCTCCAGCCCCTCTGCGAGCCGCCTGAGCACAGGCTGAAGGTCGGAACTCACGGCCGGGCAGGCACGGGCCCCCGCCGCACCGGCAGCAAGCAATGTGGCGCGGTAAGAATCAAGGGTGGCACAAAGCAAATCTCCCGGCTCAACCTCGGTGGGCCGCTCCCGGATTTCCATATCGAGGTATTTCTTCAGAGAAATCACGCTTGCCGTTCTCCTGTGTCGTCGGTATGTTGCTGAGACAGATAGTGACTAAGGTGTACTGGAGAAATAAACAACGGTACGGACCTGTAGGCTATCGGCCGTTTGTTAGAAAAACTTTAGCTTTCTGATTGGTGCGGCTTCAACTGCGAGACGTGAAGGTAAACCGGGGTTCAATCGCTGTTCCGATCAGCGCTGTCGCCATGCCCCGGGGTTCTCACTTAACCCGTTTCAACCAGCCGCCGGGATAGAAGGTCAACAGAAACTTCTCGCGGCTGCGATCCACCACGAAATTGTCGTGTTTTCGCAGAAACTCCTCCACCGCTTCGTGGGGGCCCGGCCCAAAGTCCGATCGTACCGGGTTGCCATTGATGTTCGTGTCTTGCACCACCAGATAGCTGCCCGGTGTTACCAGCGGGGAGTAGATCTCCATTTCTTTCAGGACGTGCTCACGCGTGTGAAGCGAGTCGAGGGTGACCAGCACTTTCTTGCCCCGAACCTCCTGTGCAATACGATCGGTCACCGCCGGGTCGACTGAGCTGCCAATGATCGCTTCAACGTGCTCTTGCCATAGGGCACGCTTCGACGCCTGGCCTGCCATGCGCTCGACATCGATAGTGATCACTTTGCCTCGGGGATTCACATTAGACAACACGTCAGCATAGAACAGGGTAGTCCCGCCGAACAGCGTGCCAGTTTCGATGATGTAATCAGGAGCGACCTCAGCAATCACTTCCTGCATGCTCCAGTTGTCTGTTGGAGCCTGTTGCGACTGAACACCCAGCCATGTGGTATTGGTCCAAACCCGGGAATTGTAGTAGTCCTCCTGAAACTTGCGAGCCACAAAGCCTGAAGAGTCTAGTTCACGGCGGTAGTGAAGGGCAAAAAGAAATTCGCCGCAAGCCAAGGCTAGTGACATAACGATCAGGACCCTCAGGAAAGTGATGGAAGACGATCGCGTGCCGGGACGTTCATCGGCGTCGGTATTCATCTGCATTGGGATATTTGGATCGCGCCTGTGCTTCATGAGCACACTATCGAGGAAATGGAAGAAAACGTCCAGTGGGTCTGAAGTGTCGTCAACAAGGATTGGTCGGGGCGATAGGATTTGAACTTGAGGCGTTTACGCGGCGTCTGAGCCGCGTGCCGAAATCCCGAGCGCAGTCGAGGGCGGCCAGTTCAACCCAAAAGCTAAATGAGTGCAAACGCCTTCCATGAGAAGGCCGGTCGGAGTCAAGTGAGTTTTCTCTAGGACAGGGTTTTTTCTCCCGCCGAGTTAGCCACTGTCGCCATGCTTCCATTCGCACTCTCGAG
>Ga0187777_10001798_pt1 | contig 13801 bp, 11 predicted proteins | sample 1015_Q2_SP5_10_M_FD_132416 | JGI IMG/M metagenome (GOLD analysis project Ga0187777, IMG submission 132416) | Tropical peat soil microbial communities from peatlands in Department of Meta, Colombia - 1015_Q2_SP5_10_MG | ecosystem: Environmental > Terrestrial > Soil > Wetlands > Peat | place...
CGGAGGAGGGGACGCGGCTGCTCTCGGCCGACTACAGCCAGGTCGAGCTGCGGATCCTCGCGCACGTCTCCGGCGAGCCGGTCCTGAAGGAGTCGTTCGCAGCGGGGGAGGACATCCATCGGCGGACGGCAGCCGAGGTGCTCCGCAAGGATCCAGCCACGCTGACGAAGGACGAGCGAGACGTCGCGAAGATGGTCAACTTCGGGATCATCTACGGTATCTCTGCCTTCGGGCTCTCCGAGAACCTGGAGATCCCGCGGGAGGAGGCGCAGACGTACATCGACGCCTACCTCGCTCGCTTCCCGCGCGTGCAGGAGTTCATCGGCCGGACGATCGCGCAGGCGGCGGCCGACGGCTACGTCACGACCCTGCTCGGGAGGCGCCGTCCCATCCCGGAGTTGCGCGCCTCCAATCGCGCCACCCGCTCGCTCGGCGAGCGACTCGCCGTCAACACGGTGATGCAGGGCACCGCCGCGGACGTGATCAAGCTCGCGATGATCCGGATCCACGACCGACTGCGCACTGAGGGCCGGGCCGCGAGGCTCGTCCTCCAGGTGCACGACGAGCTGCTGCTCGAGGTGCCGCAGACCGAGGTTTCGGCCGTGCGCGAGCTCGTCCGCGCGGAGATGGTCGGTGCGTACCCGCTCGACCCGCCGCTTGCGGTCGACGTCGGCGTCGGCGACGACTGGGCCGACGCGAAGTCGTGACCGCGTTCACCGCCGGCTAGAGCTCAAGCGTCTCGCCGTCCTCCGGCACGAGCGCCTCCGGGACTGCGGCGCGCAGCTCGGCGCGAGAGAGCAGGCAGTGGTTGATCGCCTCCATGTGGACGGCGACGACCGTCGGAACACGCGCGACGACCTCGGCGACGTCCGCGGCGGTCATCGTGATCGGGTCGCCCTCGAGGAAGCGCGCACCGCCCGCGTAGACGACGGCCACGCGCGGCCTGTGCTCGGCGATCCAGCCTTCCACGCCCTCGTACCACACGGTGTCGCCAGCGATGTAAAGCCCGTCGAGCACGAAACCGCTCACTGGCGCAAGCGCTTCGGCGATGGCGCCAGTGCCGTGTCGGCCGCCGGTCCGGACGATGCGCAGCCCGTCCCAGTCGACTTCGGTCTCGACCGGCCGCGCGTCGAGGCCGAGCCCGGCGAGATACTCCTCGTCCGGCGGCTGGCAGAAGACGGGCACCTCCCTGGGCAGCAGCTCGGCCGCGACGATGTCGAAGTGATCCTCGTGGAGGTGGGTGACGAGGACGGCGTCGAGCCCACGCACGACGTCCTCCGCGGGGAACGGCAACGGGACGGTCGGGTTATGGACAGGGTTCGGCGTGTCCTCGATGGGCGGCTCGCTCCCCATCTCGCCGAGCATCGGATCGACGAGCAGGCGTCGCCCTTCGAGCTCGACGAGGAGTGTCGCGTGCCTGACGAGCGTGATCTTCATCTCACTCTGTAGTTTGGCCCCATGAGGGATTTCCAGCATGAAATGCCGGCTATACTCCGCGCTCCATGCCGAACGACACGGTAGAGAAGCCTACGAAAGAGGAGGCCGGCGTCTGGACGATGAGCCCTGAAGGGGAGCTCGTCCCGGACTACGACGCCACCTTCCCGACGATCAACGAGGGCGAGGTCGTGCACGGCACGGTCGTCCGTGTCGACAAGGACGAGGTCCTCGTCGACATCGGCTACAAGTCGGAGGGCGTGATCCCGGTCGCCGAGCTCTCGATCCGGCGCTCCGTCAACCCCGCCGACGAGGTTGCGGTCGGCGAGGAGATAGACGCGCTCGTGCTGACCAAGGAGGACACCGAGGGCCGGCTGATCCTGTCGAAGAAGCGCGCCCGCTTCGAGCTCGCCTGGAAGGCGATCGAGGCGGCGGCCGAGAGCGGCGAGCCCGTCAACGGCCGTGTGATCGAAGTCGTGAAGGGCGGCCTGATCCTCGACCTCGGCGTGCGCGGCTTCCTGCCGGCGTCGCTCGTCGACATCCGGCGTGTCCAGGATCTCGACGAGTTCCTCGGCAAGGAGCTCCGCTGCAAGGTGATCGAGCTCAACCGCTCGCGCAACAACGTCGTGCTCTCGCGCCGCGCCGTCCTCGAGGACGAGCGCAAGGAGATGCGCCAGGCGATCCTCGACCGGCTCAACCCGGGCGACGTCGTCGACGGGCAGATCTCCAACATCGTCGACTTCGGCGCCTTCGTCGACCTCGACGGCATGGACGGCCTGATCCACATCTCCGAGCTTTCCTGGAGCCATGTGAACCATCCGTCCGAGGTGCTCGAGATCGGTCAGAACGTCAAGGTCAAGGTGCTCGACATCGACCGCGAGCGCCAGCGGATCTCACTTGGCCTCAAGCAGACGCAGACCGACCCGTGGCAGCAGGTCCTCGACAACTATCACGAGAACGACGTGGTCGAGGGTCGTGTGACGAAGGTCGTCACATTTGGCGCGTTCGTCGAGATCCTCCCGGGGGTCGAGGGTCTGGTCCACATCTCGGAGCTTGCCCAGCACCACGTCGAGAACCCTCGCGAGGTCGTCGCGCAGGGCGACCCGGTCAACGTCCTCATCCTCGAGATCGACGGCGAGCGCCGCAGGCTGTCGCTGTCGCTCAAGCGTGTCGAGGAAGGTGCGGAGCCGCTGCCGCGGGCCGACGGCGCCGAGTCGGTGCACTTGACTCCGAACCTCCGGCTCTCCGAGGAGGCGTTCCCGAGCGCCGGCGCGATTGCGACGGACGACGTCGAGGTGACCGACGTGACGGAGATCGCAGAGGCGGACACGGTCGAGGAGGTCGAGGCAGAGGACTCCGCTGCGGAGGTGCCCGAGGCCGACGTCGAAGCGGCGGCCGAGGTCGAAGTCGAGGCCGAGGCGGTGCCAGAGCCAGAGCCCGTCGAGAGCACGCTGGCGGACGCCGAGTCCGAGCAGTAAGGGCTGTCAGGCGTGAGCCGGCCGATCGCGGTCGCGATCACCGGTGGCATCGGGGCAGGCAAGAGCTCGGCGCTCGGCGCGTTCCGCCGTCACGGCGCAGCGACCGTGTCGAGCGACGAGATCGTCCACCATCTCCTCGCCGCGGACGACGACGTGCGAGCCGCGCTCGTCGATCGGCTCGGCAGCCAGATCCTCGGAGAGGACGAACGCCCGGACCGAGCTGCGATCGCGCGCATCGTCTTCCGCGACTCCGACGCGCTCGCCTTTCTCGAAGGCCTGCTCCACCCGCTCGTCTCGCGCGAGTACCTGACCTGGCGCGAGCAGCTCGCGCAGCTCGATGACCCTCCCACGGTTTGCGTCACCGAGGTTCCGCTGCTGTTCGAGGTCGGTGCCGAGGAACGCTTCGACAAGGTCGTCGTGATCACCGCGCCGAAGAGGTTGCGCGAGGCGCGCCGCACGGCTTCGCTGGACGAACGCGACGCCCGCCTCCTGCCCGACCGCGAGAAGGTGCGGCGGGCCGATTTCCACTACCGCAACGTCGGGACCGAATCCGAGCTCGACGCCTGGGTCGCCGGCGTGATGGAGACCCTGACCCGCGACGCCGAGTCGTGAGGCGCCTCGGTGTCCTCCTCGTCCTCGCCGCGGTCGTAGGCGGAGGAGCGCTCTACGTCGTCCACGCGCAGCCCCCGTGGTACGAACGGCTTCGCTACCCGCTCCGCTACGAGCCGATCGTCCGAGCGCACGCGCGCAACTACCGGCTCGATCCGGCGCTCCTCGCTGCCGTCATCTACACGGAGAGCAAGTTCGACGCGAACGCGCACTCCGACGCCGGCGCGATCGGGTTGATGCAGCTCCTACCCGACACGGCAAAGGGCATCGCGCTGCGGACGGGCGGCAAGCGCTTTGTCGTGTCCGACCTCTACGACCCGGAGATCAACGTCCGCTACGGCGCCTGGTACCTCCGGCATCTACTCGACCGGTACGACCAGGACGAGCGCACTGCGCTCGCTGCGTACCATGCCGGCCAGGCCAACGTGGACAAGTGGCGCGCCGAGGGCGTCGGGGTCCAGTTCCCGCAGACCCGCTACTACGTCGACAAGGTCGAGCGGCTGAAGAAGGTCTACGCGAAGGCCTACGGCCTCTGATCACGAGGTCATGTGGCTCCAGAGGTTCAGGAGCATCCGGTTCATCGGCTCGAACAGAACCGAGCCGCAGAAGTTCATCGCGCCCGCGTTGAAGACCTTGGCGCCCGCAGCCGTCTCGTAGTAGGTCATCTGGGCTGTGAAGCCGGGACCGAAGACGTCGGGAATCTCCGCGATCACGATCGTTTCGGGCGGTGACTCCTTCGTGGTCGCGTCGATCTCGATCCCGTAGCCGCCTGTCGCGTCGCCGACCGTCGAGCCGTCGACGACGTCGGTCCCCTCGAAGAGCCACGGCACTGCGGACGCGTTCCGGACCTGGAACACGCCCCGACGCGAGCCGTTGTCGTTGCCGCGGTACTGCGCCCCGAGGAGCGCGGCCTCGGGCTTGCCGAGCTTTCGCCACGGCTGGGTTCGATGGAGCGCAGCCGGCTTCGAGCTCGGTGTCACCTTCCAGTAGAACGCGTCCGCCGAGAGGAAGATCAGCCTCCCGCCGAGGTCGCGGAAGCGGCTGACAACATCGTAGACGTGGGCGCTCTCGTACTCCGTGTGGCCGTGGAACACGACGAGGTCGTAGAGCTCGCGCAGGACGTCGCCCGAGGGGAACGTCTCGAGGTCGTCGTCGCAGATGAAGTCCGGCGTCTTCTCGGTCATCGCCAGCCAGTGGAGGAAAGGTGCGTCGAGCTGGTGGAAGCGCGGTGGCACGCCTCTGTCCCGGTACGGCCGGGTGAGAACGACCGGTGGGTTGCCCCCCGCGTACCAGGTGTCGCCGTATCCGTCTCCGTCTGCGTCGTAGAAGTTGTAGGCCTGCCACGTGTTGGTCGGGATCACGACGGCTTGGCGAGACGCCCCCAGCTCGGCTGGGCGCAGCACGAACGGCGCGAAGCCGTCGACCCCGTTGGCCTTGGTGAGCTTCACTGCGTAGACGCCCGTCTGCCAGTCGACTCCGGCGCGAACGCGGATCGTCGCGGGCGCGTCCCGGTTCTTCCGCCACGGGAACGTGACGAGCTTCCCGACCGGGATGCCGCTGATCTGGTCGACCTTCTGCGAGTACTGCGGCTCGGGCCCGCTCTGGATGACGCCGAGCGTAAGCCGGTACGCGTCGGAGAAGACCGAGAGCCGGATCAGGTCGCCCGGCGCGTAGCTGCGGCGGTCGCACGCCGCCTCGACTCCGAGTACGCGCACGACGGGGCAGCGAGAGCCGGCTGCTGTGAGCGGTCGCGGCCCCCCGTACACGCGCGGAGCGCGGCCGTCCGCGAGCACCGTCAGCCGGAGCAGATACGAGCCGACGGGTGTCGTCAGGTCAGGTGCCCAGGTCAGCTGCTGCGGCCCGGCTGCTAGGTGTTGCTCGACGGTCGCGACGACCTGCCTCCGCTCACGCGCCGTCCTGATCACGTCGAGCCGGACGCCGGCGGCGTCCACGAGGTCGAACTCGACGACGGCCGTGTCGCGATTCGCAACGCCGGGACTGACGGTCGCGAACAGGCGCCGATCGCCGGCGTACGGGCGTCCGCCGTTCCCCACCCGAATGCGGTCGAGACGCGGTGCGTAGCGGCGGGCAGCGAGCGCTGTTCCCGGGGCAGCGACGATGCCGGCAAGAAGTGGTGCCAGCCCGCCGAGGAATCGTGAGCGCGTGAAGCGGGACGGCACCTCGGGAGCGTAGCCGGGCTCTGGGTAGAGCCGTGGCGGCATCAGCGTCGTGGCGGCTAGACGGCGGGCGAGCCTCGTCCGATCTCGAACCGACCGCCTCGTTCTGCGGAAGACTCGGGACGAGCGACGCCACCATCAGCGGTCACCGGAGCTCACCGGTTCGCCTGGTCGAGGCAAGTACGCTAGACGGAGATGCCGGAGCTCCGCACCTCGGGCGCGTACCAGCCGACGGGCGACCAGCCGCGCGCGATCGATGAGCTCGCCGCGTCGCTCGCAGGGGGAAACCGGTACCAGACGCTGCTCGGCGCGACGGGAACCGGCAAGACGGCGACGATGGCCTGGGTGATGGAGAAGCTCCAGCGCCCGGCGCTCGTGATCGCCCACAACAAGACGCTCGCCGCGCAGCTCTGCAACGAGTTCCGCGAGTTCTTCCCGGCGAACGCGGTCGAGTACTTCGTCTCGTACTACGACTACTACCAGCCCGAGGCGTACGTCCCGCAGGCCGACCTCTACATCGAGAAGGACTCCTCCCGGAACGACGACATCGACCGTCTGCGGCACGCCGCCACGTCGTCGCTGCTGACGCGCCGAGACGTCGTGATCGTCGCCTCGGTCTCGTGCATCTACGGCCTCGGCTCGCCAGAGGAGTACGCAGAGCGCGTCGTCAACCTCGACGTGGGCGGGGAGCACGACCGCGACGAGCTGCTTCGCAAGCTGATCGACACGCAGTACGTCCGGAACGACACGCTGCTCGGCCGCGGTCGGTTCCGCGTGAAGGGCGATGTCGTCGAGGTGCAGCCGGCGAACTCCGAGACCGCCTACCGGATCTCCATGTTCGGCGACGAGGTGGAGCAGATCACGCACTTCGACCCGCTCACGGGCGAGGTGTACGCACGGCTCGACACGCTCACGCTCTTCCCCGCCACGCAGTACGTGACCTCGAAGCCGACGATCGACGCAGCGATCGACGTCATTCGGGACGAGCTCGAGGCGCAGGTGGCGCTCTTCGAGCAGGAAGGGCGGATGCTCGAAGCCCACCGCATCCGGCAGCGCACCGAGTACGACATGGAGATGATGAAGGAGCTCGGTTTCTGCAACGGGATCGAGAACTACTCGCGGATCCTCGAGGGCCGTCCGCCCGGCTCGCACCCGTTCACGCTCCTCGACTACTTCCCGTCCGACTTCGTCTGTTTCGTCGACGAGTCGCATCAAACCGTGCCTCAGGTGGGCGGCATGTACGAGGGAGACCGCTCGCGCAAGCAGACGCTCGTCGACTACGGCTTCCGGCTGCCGTCGGCGCTCGACAACCGGCCGCTCCGGTTCGACGAGTTTCTCGAGCGCGTCCACCAGCTCGTGTTCGTCTCGGCCACTCCTGGCCCGTACGAGCTCCGCAACTCGTCGGTCGTCGCCGAGCAGCTGATCCGCCCGACCGGGATCGTCGACCCGGAGGTCGAGCTGCGCGCGACGCGGAACCAGATCGACGACCTCCTCTCGGAGATCCGCCACCGCGAGGAGGCCAATGAGCGTGTCCTCGTCACGACGCTGACGAAAAAGATGGCCGAGGACCTCACGGACTACTTGCTCGAGTCCGGCGTCAAGGCGCGGTACCTGCACTCAGAGGTCGACACGCTCGAACGGATCCAGATCATTCGCGAACTCCGGCTGGGTGAGTACGACGTGCTCGTCGGCGTGAACCTCCTGCGCGAGGGCCTCGACCTGCCGGAGGTGTCGCTCGTGGCCGTGCTCGACGCGGACAAGGAGGGGTTCCTGCGCGGCAAGACGGCGCTCGTCCAGACGATCGGGCGGGCGGCGCGGCACGTGAACGGGAAGGTCCTGCTTTACGCGGACAAGGTGACGGAGGCGATCCAGGGCGCGATGGACGAGACGACGCGGCGTCGCGCCGCCCAGCTCTCCTACAACGAGGAGCACGGGATCACCCCGGAGTCGATCGTCAAGGGCGTCTCCGATATCGCCGAGTTCCTCTCGCTCGAGTCGCCCACGGTGCCGGGCCGCCGCAGGCGCGGCAAGCCGGAGGTGGAAGGGATGTCGCGCGAGGAGCTGGAGAAGCTCGTGGTCACGCTCGAGGAGGAGATGTTCGCCGCGGCCGAGGAGCTCCGGTTCGAGTACGCGGCGAAGCTGCGGGACGAGATCAAGGAGCTGCGCCGCGAGCTGACGGCGCTCGCCGAGACGGCGTCCTGAGCGACGGTCCGCCGTGGAGACGGGCAAGACGTGGTCGAATGCGTCATGGCATTCCTCGGCATCGACGTCGGGGGCACGTTCACCGACGCGGTCCTGCTCGCCGACGGGCATGTCCGCACGGCGAAGGTGCCGACACGAGCACAGCAGGAGGAGTCCGTCGTCGAGGCCGCTCGCGCGGTGCTCGCGACCGCCGGCGCAGTCGAGGTCGAGCGCTTCACGCATGGGACGACAGTTGCGACGAACGCCCTCCTCGAGCGGAAAGGTGCGCGCACCGCGTTCGTCTCGAACGAGGGGTTCGAGCACCTCCTCCACCTGAGAAGGCAGAACCGGGCGCATCTCTACCGACTCGACGTCCACCACCCGGAGCCCCTCGTTCCTCTGGAGCGCAGCTTCGGCGTGCGCGGGCGGATCGGCGCCAGCGGGGAGATCGAGCCGCTCGACCTCGCGACGCTGCCCGACATTGACGCCGAGGCGATCGCCGTCTGCTTGCTCTTCGCGTTCCGCGAGCCGTCGCACGAGCGCGCCGTCGCGGACGAGCTCCGGCGGCGGCATCCAACCGCTCACGTTGTCGCGTCGCACGAGATCGCTCCAGAGTTCCGCGAGTACGAGCGGGCGTCGACGACGGTCGCCGACGCCTACCTCGGGCCGGTGACCGCGCGCTATCTGACCGCGCTCGGCGACGCCGCGACGGCGGCGGATCTGCCCGAGCCTCTCGTGCTTCGTTCGTCCGGGGGAGTGGCGACGATCGGCGAGGCAGCGGCGCACCCGGCGCTTGCGCTCGTCTCCGGCCCCGCAGGCGGAGTCGTCGCTGCCGAGCGGATCGCGGCGCTCGCGGGCTGCGAGAACGCGATCGCGTTCGACATGGGAGGGACCTCCACGGACGTCTGTCTCATCGCGGGCGGGCGAGCGGACCAGAGCGAAGGCCGCGACGTCGGTGGCCTGCCTATCCGTCTCCCGATGGTGGACATCCACACCGTCGGGGCCGGAGGCGGTTCGATCGTCTGGCGGGACGCGGGCGGAGCGCTGCGCGTCGGCCCGCAGAGCGCCGGCGCGGATCCCGGCCCGGCGTGCTACGGGCGCGGCGGCACGGCTGCGACGGTGACCGACGCGAACCTCCTCCTCGGGCGCTTGCCGACAACGCTGCCCGGCGGAATCGAGCTCGACGCCGACGCGGCGGCGCGGGCCCTCGCGGGAATCGATCCGGAGGCGGTCGTCGCGGTCGTCGACGCCGAGATGCTGCGCGCGCTCCGGGTCGTCTCCGTCGAGCGCGGCCACGACCCGCGCGACTTCGCGCTCGTGACCTTCGGCGGCGCCGGCCCGCTGCACGCGTGCGCGCTCGCGGAGGAGCTCGGGTCGACACGGGTTCTCGTCCCGGAGGCGGCTGGGGTCCTCTCGGCACTCGGGCTCGTTGCGAGCGACGAGCGGCGCGACCGCGTCGTCTCGTTCGTCGTCCCGCTCGAGGACGCCGGGGAGCTGCCGCGCGAGGGCACCGCGAGCCTTCGATACCGAGGCCAGTCATTCGAGCTCGCCGTGCCGCTCGGAGAGCGCCTCGCGGAGCGGTTCCACGAGGCGCATGCGGAGCGCTACGGATACGCGGATCGATCGCGCTGGATCGAGCTCGTTGCCCTGCGCACATCGGAGATCGTGGTGGGGCCTAAACTCGAGCTGCGAGCGACTGTCGGTGCTGAGTCGGTCGTGGGGCCGACGCTGATCGAGCTGTCAGGGGCGACGTGCTGGGTCCCCTCGGGCTGGGCGGGCGCCTTCGACGAGCATGGCACGCTGCGGCTGGAGCGCGACGCATGAACGAGGCAGGAATCCCCGTCGAGCTCCAGGTCATCGGCAGCTCGCTGCGAGCCGTCGCAGAGGAGATGGGCGCCGTCCTCGTCCGCGCCGCGTTTTCGTCCAACATCAAGGAGCGACGCGACTGCTCGACCGCTCTCTTCGACGGGTCGGGCCGCATGGTCTTCCAGGCGGAGCACATCCCCGTGCACCTGGGCGCGATGCCCGACGCAGTCGCCGCCGTGATGGCTCGAGCGCCCGAGCCGGGGGAGGTCTGGGCGCTCAACGACCCCTACACGGGCGGCACGCACCTTCCCGACATCACGCTCGTTTCTCGCACGGCCCTCGGGTTCGCCGTCAGCCGCGCGCACCACGCGGACGTGGGCGGGATGGAACCGGCGAGCCTGCCGGCCGGCTCGCACGAGCTCTACCAGGAAGGGCTGATCATCCCTCCGACCCGGCTCGACGAGGGTCTCGTCGAGCTGATCGCTGCGAACTCGCGCGCTCCCGAGGAGCGCCGCGGGGACCTGCGCGCCCAGCTCGCCGCGCACCGGCTCGCGGAGGGGCGCATCGACGAGTTGGTCGCACGTCGAGGTGCGGAGAAGGTGCAGGCCGCGATGGACGCCCTCGTCGCCTACTCGGAGCGACGCGTGCGCGCCGCGATCGCGGCGCTCCCGGACGGACGCTTCGAGGCGACGGACGTGATCGAGGCGGTCGAGGGCGATCTTGAGATCCGAGTTGCTGTGACCATACGGGGGGACGAGGTCGAGATCGACTTCGCCGGCACCGCGCCCCAGTTCGCCGGCAATCTCAACTGCCCGCTCGCGGTCACCCGAGCTGCTTGCCACTTCGTCGTGCGGCTCGTGACCGACCCCGACATTCCGGCGTCGGCCGGCGCATTCGTGCCGGTCAGCGTGCAGGCCCCCGTCGGCTCGCTCGTGAACGCGCGGCCGCCGGCGGCCGTGGTCGCCGGGAACACCGAGACGTCCAGCAGGATCACGGACGTCGTGATGGCCGCGTTCCGCCAGGCGACAGAGCTTCCGGCGGCGGGGCAAGGGACGATGAACAACACGACGTTCGGCACGAGCTCCTGGACGTACTACGAGACGATCGGTGGCGGACAGGGCGCGAGCCCGCACGCGGATGGCCCCTCTGCCGTGCACGTCGCGATGTCGAACGCGCTCAACACGCCGGTCGAGGCGCTCGAGCTCGCCTACCCTCTCCGCGTAGAGCGCTACGCCGTCCGCGAGGCATCGGGCGGTGACGGGCGATTCCGAGGCGGCAACGGCGTCGTGCGCGAGATTCGAGTGCTCGAGCCGTGCAGGCTCTCTGTCCTCGGAGACAGGCGTCGTCATCCTCCGCCCGGCGCCGCCGGGGGACGCTCGGGGGTGCGCGGACGAACGCTCGTCAACGGCGAGGAGATCCCCGGGAAGGACACCCGCTGGCTCGAGTTCGGCGACGTCGTCCGCACCGAGACGCCGGGCGGCGGAGGCTACGGGCCGCCCGAGGCGGAGGGCGCTACCGGTTAGGCTCCCCTCATGTGCCGGAACATCCGAACACTCCACAACTTCGAGCCCGCGGCCACGGACGACGAGATCCACGCCGCCGCTCTTCAGTATGTCCGCAAGGTGAGCGGGACGACCAAGCCCTCGAAGGGCAACGAAGCGGCCTTCGCGCGGGCGGTCGAGGAGATCGCCCATGTCACGCACCACCTGCTCGCCGACCTGGTGACGTCCGCGCCGCCCCGTGACCGGGAGGTCGAGCGGGCGCGGGCCCGCGAACGGTTCGAGCGGCGTCGCGAGCGGCTGGCCGCTCCCCGCGGCAGCTGGTAGGTGAGGTCGAGCCACCCAAGACTCACGTCACGCGAAGGAACGGCGCGCACGTCGGTGCACTTCGATTGCCGGACGGATCGGAGGCGACGACACAGAAGCGCAGGCGGCGGCTGCGCAGTTGCTTCGGGACGTGCCACGTCACGCTCGCGTGGCGCGTGCTGATCTGAAACTGCATCTGGGTGACGAGCGTCGCGAAGAGCGCGCCGCTCTCGTAGACGTGGACGACCGCACTGCTTCGGCCGCTGTCGTCGAAGACGTCGAAGCGCAGAGTTGCTGGTCTGCCCCGACGCGCCGAAGCGGGATACGCGGTAACGAGCGGTGCTCTGATGTCCGTCGAATCGAGTGCCGACGCGGTCGTCAGGTGTTGAACCGCCGTCGTCGCACTCTGTGTGAGGCCGTCGGGGCTCGAAGCGTCCACACGAAGGGAGCGCAGGATCCCATCCTCGGCTGCGGTCGAGCGTCCACCGTCGTAGATGCCGAACCCGGCGGGCATCACAACAAGCACCGGGCCGAGATACCAGAGCCCAAGCTCGACTCCCAGGAGGTGCGCGTAGTCGGCGGGATGACCGAAGAGAGACGGGATCGAGCCGAGATCCGTCGGGTCGTTGATCACAGCAACCTTGATGCGGTTCCCATGTCCATAGACGCGGTCAACGGCCTGTTGCAGTGCGATCTGCGCAGATTGCGACGGTGCGTCGTACGGGAAGAAGACGCTCTGCTCGAGCAGCGTGTCGCTCGCAGGGTCGCCGTCGGCTCGCGAGACAGACGCCGCCAGCGCGGCGGCCGCGGCGACGGCCGCGAGCACCAAGGCTCGCCGCACGCCGCCGCGGCCGTGCGCGATCACTTGCTGCAGGTCGACGGCTGGTCCCTGTCGATCCGCAGCGCGGTGGTGGGCGTGCCACCAGGGACGATGAACGTGACGATGTCGCTCGCCGGCGCGCTCGTCTCGTTCTTGACGATGAACGTGTTCGCGCCCGTCTCCGTCCACGACTGCCCGGGGTTGTACGTCTGCGATGAGCAGTCGGTGCCGTATTTCGTGAGCGCTCCCGTCAGCTCCGTCGAGACGAGGAAACCGGGATGGGTGTGCCAGCCCGAGTACGCACCCGCGGGGAAGTTCACCGTCTGGGTGACGATCTCCGGCGAGTGGAGCACGCCGATCGGCACGAGACCGAACGCCGCCGAAACCCCCGGATGCAGGTTGAGCCAGTCACCGAGGTCCGTCACACCTTCTGCGCGTCGCGCCATCAGGAACTCCGGCAGTTGGTCGACGTTGTAGTGCTTCGTGCCCCACGTCAGGCCGTTCGCCGAGACCGGCACACCCGTGTTGAAGGCAACGTCGCCATTCAACGTGCCGATCGACATGATCGTCGACTTCGTGCCGTTTGCCGGCGTTGCGAGTGCGACTGACACCCAGATGGCCGCACACGCCAGAGGAGCGAGAATGAGGAGTCGTTTCACCGTTGCCTCCGATCTCCGTCGGGGGATCGACCCATGCGACCCCGCTGACGGTGACGCTAGAAGCCGGGTGGGTAGTCGCCCACGGTGCTGCCAGGCGGAACATCGGGGTGCCACCCCGCCATTCGCCAGGCTGGATCCGCGATTCAGCACTCTGAGCTTAGGGAGGCCTGCATCCTTGACGAGCGGCCGGGCCGAAGCGAAGGATGTCCTCTCCGAGACGGAGGGTTCGACGGTGGACAAGGCAGAGGTGCCTCGGGCGCGAGTCGAAGAGGACTCACTCGGCGAGCTGCGTGCGTCGCGCGCGCGCATCGCGGCTGCTGCATACGCAGATCGCAGAGATATCGAGCGCGAGCTCCACGACGTGACTCAGCAGAACCTCGTCGCGCTCGCGGTGAACCTCCAGATCGCGCAGCAGCTCACAGCCTCCGATCCCGCTGCTGCAACGGCCGTCCTCGAAGAGATGGCGGGCGACGTGAAGCACGCAATCGACGATGCTCGCCGTCTTGCCTGGCGGGTCTACCCGTCGCTGCTTCGCGACCGAGGGCTCGGCGAGGCGCTACGGGCCGCGGCAGCCGAGGCGGCGTTACCAACGCGGATCGAGTCGCTGCCCGCGGACCGCTTCCCGCCGGAGATCGAGGACGCTGCCTACTTCAGTTGCGCCGAGATCCTGGAGACGCTGAAGGGGTTGGCGAGGTCCGCGACGATCAGAGTGACGACCGAAGACGACGTGGTTGCGTTCCACGTCGACGCCGAGCGGATCGACCGGGCGCTCGGCGGACTTCCGAAGCTCGAGGCAGTCGGGGATCGCCTCGCCGCTGCCGGCGGATCGCTC
>Ga0187777_10001799_pt1 | contig 13793 bp, 8 predicted proteins | sample 1015_Q2_SP5_10_M_FD_132416 | JGI IMG/M metagenome (GOLD analysis project Ga0187777, IMG submission 132416) | Tropical peat soil microbial communities from peatlands in Department of Meta, Colombia - 1015_Q2_SP5_10_MG | ecosystem: Environmental > Terrestrial > Soil > Wetlands > Peat | place...
AGACCTCCAAGAGGTCACAATAGAACGAAGCCCCCAAAGGTGCAAGAAACCTTGGCCTAGTGGTTAGAAACGCGCCCTGAAATCGCGCTTCAGCCCAACCCTTGCCGCGAAGCGGGCGCAAAGGCCGGTGGGGTGTGTTGATGTTGAGATTGGTCGCAATAATTTCTCACCTACAAAGGTACTGGCAGCAAGTCGAGCCCCCGGCTGGATCATCCCCAGGCCCTGCCCTGATTACGCCATTAGGTCAGCGCACTGACTCAGAAAAAATTTCAGGCAAGTTCAAATCTGCTAGGGCCGACCATTCCTGATGCTTGGCCCTTTGGAAGATGAGATCGAAGGGTTTTCTGTATGTGGGCCAAAGACTTACACCATCTGTCGCGCAGTTCAAAAGCACCATTTTGAGCAACTGTGCTCGTTCTGCGTGATTGCGTGTAAGGTACAGAAAATGCGCCTTTTGCGCGAGTTCAAAAGTCCTTTCCACCGTCAGCAGGCAGTCTCTGGTGAGCGGTTTGTCGAGCCGTTCTTGGTCTGCCAGCAAGTGTATCTCGCGGTTGCGGTACTCAGCCATCTTGGAAGCAAACAGGCTTTCGTCGATTGTGCCGTCCAGCCGGTCCTCGTACATGCGATCCATGCGTGAACGTAACGTGGCCAGCCGCTGCTGGACCGCTTCTAGTTCCTGCATCCTTATCAACTCGCTGTTTTCGCGGTCGCTATTGATCGATTCCACGATTGCCTGCGCGATGTTTTCAGGCACGTAGATGTCTTTCAGGATTTCACCCAGCTTTTCAGAGATCGTTTCCTCTTTCATGTATGGCGTATCGCAGCTTCCTCTGCCGTGCGAGCAGCGGTAATAGGTGTATTTCCCTTTGTGCAGCTCCGCCGTGACGGTGCAGCCGTCCTTAGCGCAATTCAAGAGGCCGGCAAAGGCAAACCCGTGCTTGCGGTACTTTGGCTTGTTGAAGCTGGCAAACACCTCCTGCACCTGCTCGAAGGTTGCAGCATCAATGATGGGTTCATGGGTCCCCCGGTATTCCGTGCCGCTCCAGGTGAAGAATCCAATGTAAAACCGGTTCTTCAGGATCTTTTCCAGGTATGAGCGATTGATCTTAACTCCGGTTTCCTCGAGAATTGCTGTTCTTAGTGCAGAAAGTGAGTAATTCCCGGTCTTATACAGTGAAAAGATGCGTTGCACGATGGGCGCTTTCCCCGGGTTTGGAACCGGAGATCGCATTACCGGGTCGCTCTTGTATCCGATCGGCGCTTTTCCAGGGAAAATCCCCTGTTCTGCCTTTTCCCGCATCCCTTTCTTTACCTCTTCCCGTAAGTTCTCGGAATAATTGCGGGCCAGCAGCACATGAAATCCGTGTATCAGCCTGGTGGTCGATTTCGAGTCTTTTGCAATCACCTGGTTCTCTTTCACCAGGTGGATTTCCGCCTCTAAATCCTCCAAAGTGACGCAATCGCGGAAATTGCGGTATAAGCGGTCGGTTTTCTCCACCAGAATGACCTTGCAGTGACTTTTGCCGATGAATTCCAGCATTTCCCCGAAGGCCTTGCGTCCCGTGGTCTTCGCGGTTTCAATATCGACGAATTCCCGGACGATCTGGAATTGATTCTTAAGTGCATATTCGCGCAGTAGTTTCTGTTGTGCTGGAATCGAATATCCCTCGCGTTCCTGCTCACGGCTGGAAACACGGCAATACAGAATAGCGTTTGTTATAGATTTCATCATTGGCCGTCCTTTATTCTTCTTCTCCAAACCGACTCAAAGACATCAATAAAGCCCCTACATTCTATTCTTCCTCCCCTCGCTCCTGGGCGATGGCTTCAAGCTCGCGTAGCAAGTGCTTCAGGCGCTTTTTGAGCGCATCCCGAGCCTGCATCAATTCCTTGTCGGGTACAAAGATGCCGATCTCGGCATTCAGCCTCTTGATCTCCGCTTTCACCTCCCGAATCTCGTTCAGGATTCCTTGCATCTGGTAAAAGGTCTGGGCGGAGGCTTTGGCCGCCAGTTCGTGCTTCTGCAGGTTATGGAGCAGGGTTTCCAGCTTCGCACGACCCGCTTTCCCGCGCACGAAGTATTGCGTTCCGCAGGCATAACAGACGAAATAGGGTTTGTGGTTCTTATCGAGCCGCTGTTGCTGTTGCTCGCCACACAGGACGCAAGGCAATTTGGACGCAATCAGTAGGGCCATCGAAAGATCTCCCAAACGTTAACGTTAGGAAGCGGCATGTTAGCTCCCGCGAAAGTATGCGATCCGGGCGTAACCACGCTCAGTGAGCCGGTATACCAGTAGCTTGCTGTTGGTCCCGTATGCCCGTTCCAGCAGCCCTTGTCGTTGCAAGCGGAGCAGGTAGCTATAGAGTGCACGCCGACGCGGTCGCGGGGGTGTAAGGCGCATCCATACATCGTCTGGCCGCAAGTAGCCACGGGTTTTAGCGAAAATTGTCGAGAACTTCACGTTTGGTCATGGCTTGATGCAGTGTCATCAGTCGCTAGCGTATGACCGCCCTTGGAATGTGAGGTTCTTTGTGCCTCGTGTGAGTTGTTCATGTTTGCGCTGCGGTCCCAGTCATCCAGAAGTGCAAAGAATGCAGCGAGTGCAGCAATCTGATCGGCGGTTTCAGCGACGAAAGGGACGACTAAAGCCGCATTGTCTGTAGCGGCGGGCATTTCTTTACCGGGTTCCACCATGGCCGAGACTATGCTTTGCCCGTTGATCTTGGAAACCCTCGGTTTCCCCGCATTGGCGCGACCAGGCATTCGATTCCAGCTTTCGGGCAGCAAGAGAATAACCCCGGATTTCGGGTTGCCAGGCACCCCGAACAACTGCTGATTTATTTGTGGGGAAATAACGGTATGATGCTGTTATTTATGGGGAGATCACGACATGAAAAAGTGCACTTCCAGAGACGCTATTCTCTGTCCCTCTTGACAAGAAAAATGGAAGTGCTGGAAAACCGGCTGCAACGGCTGGAAGCCCGGCTTTCCGTCATTGACCCCACCTTCCTAATGAAATCCAGGGAGCAGGGCCTTCGCCGCCGAGGACGCACCCCCAGGCTGTCGCGAATGGAGCTTTTTGGTATTCGCGAGCGGCTGGTGCATTATTGCAGCTTCAACTGGCCAGAACTGGTCTGGATTCTTAACTATGCACAAGACGCAAGCGATGCCGCTCGACTAATTCAGAGACATTTAGAGCCTGGGATCTGGAACGAGCACGAGCATCTTTATCAAAATGCTGATCAACTATGGTCATTTGTGAAGAGCAAACGCTATCACGGCGATCCTCGTCAGGTGGCTGACGCCATGGCGGGAGTGCCAAAGCTCTCGTGGCGCACATCCTGGAATCGCTGCATGAGCGATCCCACCCACGTCAGCTTGCACCAACGGGCTTATCGCGATTACTTGCGAAGAAAGTTCCCGGAGCGCTTCCACGAGTTACTTCGGGCAGAAACTACCGACGAAGTGATCACTATCCTAGACCGAGCCCGAACCGATGATGTGGTGATTCGACTGTTGCGTGCGTATCCGGAAAGGGTGCTGACCATCCTCGAAGAGGGAAAGCCAAGAGGCACGTAACTCTATAAGTTCCGACTATTCTTGGCTTCTTAAGCGGTCAGAAACAATTGCCCTTCCTGGTCCTGGCCGAGTAAAACAAACACTATTTTATAGTTGACAAGAGCAGGAAGGGGTGTATGTTAGCTGCCGCAAAGTCCCCCCGTCCCCGACTACTTCGTCAGGAGGCGCATATGTTTCGTCTGCTTGCAATCTGTTTGTTCTTGTCTCTGTCTTCGAGTCTGTTTGCCCAGAGCGTAACGCCGACCGCGACAGCCAATAGCGACCCACAAGCATTGACGATAAGCGCTGCAGCACTGGCAGCAATGACTAAAGGCGTATCTGTATCAGATGTAACGCTGACTGGAACTGCCACAGAGACCGCTGGTGCCACTGTCAACACCGGCGCAGCTACCTTCAAAGCAAAAGGTTACTTTGAAGCACGAACAGATTTTAGCGCTTCAGGCGACAGCATCGTTCGAGCAGTCGGTTCATCCGGTTACCCAGTTGGTAGCTGGACGACAGGAGACGGAATGTCGCACCCACTGGCATTCCATAATGCGTTAGTAGACGCAGCCTGGTTTTTTCCTGCCCTATCTTGTCTGTCAATCGCAACGCAACCCAACGCCGTGCTCAAATATGTTGGGCAAGAAACCCGCTACGGAACCTCAGTGCAACACATTCGGTTCTGGCGAGTTGCCGATGGTAGCTTGGCCAACCAAGCTCTATTGACAGACCTTAGCGCTATTGATGTTTTCCTGGATGCTAGCACCTTTCTACCTTCGGCCATTACCTACAACACCCATCCTGAGAACGATGCCTCTCGGAGCTTCCTGGTCGAGGTTCGCTATTCGAATTATCAGCCTGTGAATGGCATCCAGGTTCCCTTTCATGTTCAGAAGTTCCTATCCAATAGCCTGATTGTGGACTTTCAGGCGGCACAAGCCGCAATCAACAGCGGTCTTTCAGATTCGGACTTCGCCGTCCAGTAAGGAAGAGAGCCACAATATGAAAGCGCTGCGGATCTCCATAGCCCTGCTATTCGGATTTTGCTCGTTAAATTCCTTAGCACAGGCCCCTCCAGGTACGCCGCCCTTCGGCACGTTCAGCGGCGGGCCAGTTGACACGGTCAATGTCTCAGATCTCAATATTCATTTCTCAATTCCCATATTTTTCAAGTCCGGTCGTGGAGTCTCGCTCGCATATGCTCTGCAGTATGACAGCTCATTCTGGTCACCAAATGTCCCGAATTTTGTTAATACGTGGGCACCCATCACCAACAATTTCGGCTGGCAACGGCTGACAGAGGTTCTCGCCGGGTACGTCACTTACACCGTTCAGAGCTATCCAGGCTGCAATATCTATTCGAACTGGCAGTATTACGACTCATCAGGAACTTTGCATCCGCTGTTCGCATTGAGCAACGGTAATCCGATTTCCATCGCTCAGCCGGGTTGTGGAGGGCAAACGAGTCAACAAGGCACAGCGACCGACGGTTCTGGTTTTCAGCTCAAAGCCAGTGTTTCCGGTTCTGTCGTGAGCGCAATCGTCTACCCGCCAGGAGGCGGAAGCATTGTCCCACCCCAGCAGAACCCGAATGGTAACGCCACCATTACCGATGCGAACGGCAATGTTCTTTCTGTGAATGTTTCCGGGAGCACAACAACAGTCACAGATACACAAGGGACTGCAGCTCTAACAATCAACGGGAACCCACCTAGTAGCTACTCCTATACCGCTCCCAATGGTGGCACTTCGACTGTAACGCTCACGTATACGACGATGACTGTGCAGACAAATTTCAACTGCTACAACATCTCCGAATATGGTGCGCATAGCGCTTCTTTGCTTACCAAGATCACGCTGCCGGATCAAACTACGTATCAGTTTACCTATGAGAGCACTCCGGGTTTGACGGGCAAGACAACGGGCCGAATCGCGTCTATTACGCTTCCGACTGGAGGCGCTGTCTCATTTGCCTACACCGGCCAATGCCAAAGCGGAGGAGTTGCGAGCGGAATCTTTCGGGACGGGAGTGCCGCTGGCTTGACGAGAACCCTAACACCCGGGGGCAACCAGGTAGCAGGTACCTGGACCTACACTCGGAATATGCCCCAAATTCAAACCACTGTGACGGATCCGACTCCGCAGGCAAACCAAACCGTCTATACCTTTTCCGGAATCTATCAAACCCAGAAGCAGATCTACAGTGGCTCATCGTCGGGCGGCACACTGCTACAAACCGACCTGACTTGTTACAACAACAATTCAACGAACTGCGCCACTGCGACAGTTACTGCGCCCATAACACGGCAGACGGTCCTCCAGACCCTGCAGCACGGAAGAGAAGCTGAGTACGACAGTCAGTTCAATAATGGTTTGCTGACCGAGATGGACACCTATGACTATGGCGTTAGTGCACTCGGCCCAATCCTGTCCAAGAAGGTCATTACCTATAACACGTCATTGGGCAACAACATCACTAATCGGCCTGCGAGCATCTCCGTGCTCGATGGCTCAAACAACACGCTCGCTCAAACGACATTCGCCTATGACGAATCAGCTTACCCATTGGTTTCAACGGCTAACTACTCACCGCCTGTTCCTCAGCATGTTGCAATTTCTGGAAGCCGGGGAAATCTGACGAGTGCCAATTCCTGGGTTGGCGGCTCGACCTACCTGAGCAAGCATTTCACGTACTACGACACGGGAACGCCGAGTACGGTGATTGACGTGAACGGTTCAACCGCCGCTACCTATGCCTACAGTTCAGGGGGCTCCTGTGGATATTCCTTTGTTACGGGCATCACCTACGCAATCGCAGGGTTGGGAACTCAAACCAGCTGGAATTGTGCCGACGGGGTCGCGGCTTCCCAAACGGGATTGAATGGCGAGGTTACGTCCTTTAGCTATGATTCATCCAGCGATCATTACATTTGGCGACTCAAACAGGTTACTGATCCCCTAGGGAATATCACGAACATTAGCTACTCACCGAATGCGGTTGAGAGCCAAATGATCTTCAACACAACTTCGATCATGGACTCGAATCAGGTTGCTGATGGCCTTGGCCGCCTCTTCATATCTCAACGCAGACAGGGAGCGACAGGGGCGTCGTACAACGCACTCGATTCTGTTGAGACGGATCGCGATGTCGCGGGTAATCCTTATCGTTCGACAATGCCATATGTAGCAGGAGTCGCGCAAACGGACCCCGACTCAAGCCCAATTTATGCTTCGACTACGACCTATGACGCCATACATCGGCCAGTGCAGGTTACCGATGGGGGAGGCGGCACCGCCACATACGACTACTATGACAATGACGTTCTCATCACGGGCGGTCCGGGTACAGGGTCGGCACCAGCCACAGCTCGCCAACTGGAATATGACGCTGCGGGCAGGCTCAAGTCAGTATGCGAGATTACTGCGGGGAATCCTGGCGCTGGTTGGCCAGCCGCAGATTGCGGCCAATCACGCTCTGAGACCGGCTATTTGACCAAGTACACTTATGATGCAGCCGGACGGCTGCTCTCCGCTTCGCAGGATTCCCAGACCGGTTCTGGCTACGTTCAGACCCGCACCTTAACCTATGACGGCTTGGGACGTATGCTTTCTGAGGTAAATCCGGAAGCCGGAACTACCACCTACACGTATGACACAGCCAGCACCGGTTCATGTATTCTTACCAACCTTGGAGACTTGATCTTCAAGCATGACGCAGCCGGCAACACTATCTGCTACGCGCATGACGTAATGCACCGCGTTACCTCAATCGGATACTACGATGGCCCATATCAGAACACCACGCCAGCAAAGTTTTTCGTGTACGATGCGGCAAGCTATTACAGCACACCGATGGCCAATGCCAAAGGTCGCCTGGCCCGTGCATATACCGCATTCAGGCCATACACAAGCGTCAATACAGACCTCTTCCTTAACTACTCCGCGCGAGGAGAGACGCTAGACACGTATGAAGCAACATTAAACTCGGGCGGTTACTTTCACTTGACAGCTAGCTACTGGCCGCACGGAATGCTGCAGACTCTAAGCGGCCTCTCAGGTTTGCCAGCGACCACTTATGGCGGAAGCATTGGTGGAGTCAGCGGCTTGGATGGAGAGGGCAGATATGTTGCCGTCACTGCCGCGACACTGCCAAACCCCGTTACCAGTGTTACTTATAACAACACAAATCCTGCGCAGACCGTCGCGCCAGTCGGCGCTCTACTCGCGCTGACATTAGGTTCAAACGGTGTAACTTCTTCCGATTCATACAGCTGGGACAAGACCACTGGTCGCATGACCAATTACACGTTCCTGGCCGCTAATTACTTGGATGCTGGAAACCTCGTCTGGAACAGCAATGGCTCACTTTCCAGCTTGGCAATCTCCGATCAATTCAACGCCCAGGATAGTCAGACCTGCAACTACACGCACGATGAGTTTGCACGCGTGGCCAGTGCCAATTGTGGCACAACCTGGAGTCAGACATTTACCTATGATCCCTTCGGCAACATCAATAAGAGCGGCAATGTGAGTTTTGGCGGTTTTGGGTTTTACGATCCAAGCCATAACCAGGTTTACCAAAATCCGCTTACTATGTTCGGCTATGACGCGAATGGAAATATACTCAGCGCGGGCGGTGTCCACAACTACACATGGGATGCTGATGGCAAGATGGTGTCCGCCGATACAGTGAGTCTCATCGCTTACGATGCCTTGGGCCGCATGGTCGAGCAGACGAGTGGTAGCGCTCACACTCAGATCGTTTACAGCCCAACCGGCGACAAGCTGGCGCTGATGAATGGCACAACTAATCTGGTGAAGGCATATGTTCCGCTGCCCGGCGGAGGAAGGGCTGTTTATGCCCCCTCAGGATTGGCCTATTACCAACATGCTGACTGGCTAGGAAGCTTGCGTTTGGCGACGTCCCGTGGCGGGAGTTCTGTGTGGGACGGCGCATATGCGCCATTTGGAGAGTCCTATTCCGAGAGCCCGGCAAACTACGCATATCACTCCTTCACCGGCCAGAACGAGGACACTGTCCAAGGCCTGGATGACTTCATGTTCCGCGAGTACAGCGTCGCCCAGCAAGGGCGATGGATTTCACCTGACCCGGCAGGTTTGGCAGCTATAAACCCTAACGACCCCCAAAGCTGGAATCGCTATGCGTACGTGGCTAACCGACCGCTCAATTCGGTTGATCCGTTTGGATTGTGTGGTTTCGATGATGTTGTGGATGCCAGCAAGGGAAGTGTCGATTTGAGCCCAGGTGCTTTGCAGGACTGTAACGACCGCGATACGTTTAAGGGCGATTATTTTGACCTGCCAGGCCACGAAGATATCATCGGACAGGCTCTAGGTCGTTATCAAGCCCAGGTTGATCAGGGATTCTCCAATCTGCTTAACCAGGAATACGGTTGCCCTGTTGGAGCTGACTGTAAAGCAGATGTGACAATTGATGTCCCATGCTCAGGTGACGTGGCCGCTGGCGACTATGAGTGCCAATTTCCTGAATCGCCATTTACTTATGGTGGAACCTTCTACGCAGGCTGGTACGCGTCTGCAGCGACTCTGCGACTGACAGGTCAGCTTGGAGGGTTTGTTACAACGCCGCAGTTCGTGGCTGTCTTTTATGCTGTACCAGCCCTCGGTGCCGCCGCAGGTGACATCGGCCTGGTAGAAGAAGGAAACCTCTTTGGAACCCGCTTTGCCGGCAACATGCCCCTTCTCAACTCATCCAACGTGCTACGGGTTGGTTGGAGTTATGTCGGAAATGGCCAGTACGTCTTCAGGATAGGCGGGTCGCTACTCGGAACCTTTCTTCAGAACCCCCACATAAATCTTTGGCCACCGAGCTGGTGGCTTGGCCCTCCAGTACCATAAGGGCACAATGCAGGCAGACCGAAACCGACCTAAAGATCCGCCGTGCCCAAATGCCGGGTTCGAAGCAGGTGTGATCCAAGAAGTCGAGCGACTTGTTTCTGAGCTGCCTCCCGGCACAGCGAATCTGCGGATTAGTCGCATCCCCGACCACCCTGAGTGGCCGGAACCGTACTTCGCGGTGATTCCAACGAATTCGAGGGCAGCTCGTTTTGAGGGTTTTGTCGTCGCAGACGATTTGACTCTGACCGTCGGGGAGGCAGTACGTGAGTTCATAGGGTTCGCTCGCGGCGGAACACTTTTTCGCGGAGCTTGCTGGCAACAAGAGCTACATTGGATATGGAAAGCAGTTGAGTCTGGAGGATTTACACAGCGTCACTACTTGGATACTCATGGAAAGATCATCGGCTGGACGACTAAACTGCCAGTTAACGGAAGAGAAATTGTCTTTCGTAATGGTCGGCGTGCCGAACGTCTGTTTGCTAGAGAAATAGTAAGAACCGTCACCTATGCACCATACTCGTCTGGCCATTAGTGGGCTTATTGTAATGGTGGAACAGGACGGGTTCTATAAAAGGCGAGGTCAAGAGCAAACACTTCTCCCTTTCGCAAGAAGCAGGTCGATGGATTTCGCCTGACCCGGCGGGCGTAGCGGCGGTTTCACCCCCTTTCCTCTGCCAGACACCTCTTCTGTTGCTCTCGCCTCACGGGTAGATTCGGGAAGTGACGACCTCAATATAACCTGTAGTGATCGCGAGCTGCGCTGCGTTTGGGACGCTATCTGGTCCATGTTGTATTGGTGTCGCTTTTAGGCGGGATCGTAGGGCTCGTCGGGGATCAACTGCTGCGGCCTATAGGCTTGCGCACGAATATCTCGCCTGCACTAGTACACATTCCTGTGGTAGGAATTGTCCTTGGATACTTCAGCAGGACGGGTGGCCCGCCCCAAACATTTCATCCTTGCAAAGCCGAGGGTGCCCCGCCCCTGGCTGCGCTAGGGCGGGGTTTTTCAGAATTCCAGCGCAGTTGCAGTTGTGCAGTCGGAGTTCTTGTAACATGGCTAGCCTCGGCGTACCCTGAGAGTTTCTTTGGAAACGCATGTCATGCACGCTTCGAGCTCGAAGCGAAGAGAGGGGCCGTGGTAGTTGTGAGCGACGCCTTCGACAAACGCTCATTTGGCCTCTGAGCATAAGCTTTTTGGTGGTCAAGACATTTTTCCCCGGTACTCACCTCGCGGCTCAGAGTCGTCCCTTTACTCTTCAGGTTGTCCCAGCTTCCCAGCTAATCCAACCCTCGCCTGGTGAATCGTTACATTTCAGAGCATTCAGAGTCACTGTCGGGGGGAAGGGGCCTCGACTACAAGTCGCTTCTTGGTCTTCATCTGACCCCACCCTTGCGACGATCGATCCAGTCACCGGAGTACTAACTGCCAACAATTCGGGGTTGACGGGGACGGTGACTATAACGGCGACAAGCGGACCATTTCGCGGTTCAACGCCCCTCACGATCAGCTACGCGTCTGTGACTGACATTTCGGTTCTCCCCGCAAGCATTGCCGTCCCCAAGGGAATCCCAGTCCCTTTCACTGCGACTGGCATCTACTCTGACGCCAGTATGCATGATGTCACTACCCAGGTGACCTGGACCTCAAGCGATATGAGCGCCGCCACGGTCAGCAATGCATTTGGATCTGAGGGCATGGCAAGCACCGTGGGACAAGGAAGCACGACCATCACAGCAACACTCGGGCTGGTAAGTGGCTCTTCTCAGCTGGCCGTTCTCCCACCCGCACTACTAAGCCTAACGATCGCGCCGATTGACCCTGCAATTCTTAAGGGGGCAAACCAACAATTGACAGCAAGCAGCCACTACACTGACGGCTCTGAGCAGGATGTCTCCTCGCAGGCTGCTTGGAGCTCCTCAAATGCAAATGTAGTCGCCGTGAGCCCATCCGGTCTAGTGACCGGGAACTCCCAACTCACGGGAAGCTCAACTGTTACCGCCGCGCTGTCAGGTTTCTCGGCGAGTACGAACGTCGAAGTCACAGACCTTCCCACACGGTTTGTCTATACGTTCAATCTTGGAGACCAGACCATCTCCGGATTTAGCGTGGACAAAGCGCGGCAACAGTTGCGCCACATTGGGTATTGGTACATCTCCTCATCCTCGAGCTTTCAGATCCAGGCTGCAACAACCACACCAGATACGCGCTTTCTCTATGTTGCCGTCAACCCCGGAAAGATATACAGCTTTAGCATCGACCAGAACAACGGCAACCTCACCCCATTAGGAGCACCTACAGCCGCTGGGCATTCACCCACAGCACTCAAGACCGATGCCACAGGGCGCTTTCTCTATGTTGCCGACTTCACTGCCCCCCAGCTCCTTGGCTTCAGCATCGATCCTATTACGGGTCAGCTGGCTCCGCTGCCGGGATCGCCCTTTCCGGCGGGCACTGTTTTCGACAATCCCAGCGATGTAGTTGTTGACCCCAACGGTCGCTTTGTGTTTGTGATGGTCCCACCCTGTGAAGGGTTCTGCCTCGGAGAACCAGGAGCGATTTTCATCTATCGCATAGATCAGACGACAGGCTCTCTCACCGAGGTCCCTGGTTCGCCCTTTGTGCCTCAGGCTCTCGACCCTTTCCAACTCGACATCGACCCCGCAGGGCGGTTCGTTTATTCAGTAGGTGATCCCTATGTGTCGGCGTACTCCATTAACCCGGGCACCGGCTTGTTGACTGAGGTTGCAGATGCGTACACACCCGCCAGCTATCCCGAAGGGCTGCGGGCCAGTCCGACCGGCGATCAATTATTCGTCAGTTTTATCGTCTATGAGCAGCCCGGAGTGACGCCTGTCCCTCACGTCTTCACATTTCGTGTGGATCGGAACAACGGAAATCTAGTCAAGACTCAAGACGTAAGGATCAACGCTCTAGCCATGGCAATCGACCCCAGCGGGGAATTTGCCTACTTTGCAGGCTCGAACGATCAGCAGCGCTTTGGCCAACACACGCCGGTCTATATCTGCTCGATAGCCCAACTTGACGGCACGTTGCAGTGCAGCCCGCCGACCGAAACCTGGCTTGGGGATACCCCAGCGGTGGTTGTGGCTAAAGGCACGAAGCCAGTCACCTATGCTCCACAATTTGCTTACATTGCAGCAAACAACCCCGATGCGATTCTAGGCTTTAATGCGGATGCATCTTCGGGGAAGCTCACGCAGTCAGCTGCTTTTGCTTTGCCATCTCCACCAACAGCCCTCGCAGTAGCGCCGATTCAGAGTCGGCTCTTCAGCGCCAGCGACGCGAGTGGAATTGTTGCCAGTTATGCAGTCAATGCAGCGGATGGATCCTTGACCCAACTCTCTTCAGCCCTGGCGGGGCAGAACCCTGGTTCAGTAGCAATCGACCCGTCGGGGAGATTTCTAAACGTAGCCAATAGGGGCTCAAACGACATTTCGGGATATGTTGTTGATTCCGGATCGGGAACGCTCACGCCTAGTTTTCAGGCCGCTTTACCATCCGGCAGTCATCCATCGGCAATAATCTTTGACGTAACCGGACAGTTCCTTTACGTTGCGGACCCCTCCCTGAATGAGATCTCTGGGTTTCGGGTGGATCCGGGAACGGGCGCACTGACCGAGACGTACCAGTCTCCTTTCCCTGCTCCGGTACAACCTAGTGCGCTCGCAGTCGAACAGTCCGGACAATATCTCTATGCCGCGTCGCAGATGAACAACCAAGTTTTTGGGTATTCGATTGAGCCAAGCCTGGGAACACTGACCCAGCTCCCGCAGCCACTGCCAACTGGGAGTCAACCAGTGTCGATGGTCGTTGATCCAACCGGAAGATTTCTATATCTGGCAAACAGAGATTCCAACAATGTGTCGGCCTACATTATCAGCCCGCTGGATGGAACGCTATCATGGATGCTCGGCTCCCCGTTCACCTCCTGCACCTCACCGGAATCGCTCGCCACAGATCCCTCCGGGGCTTACCTCTATGTAGCCTGCGGGAGCAGCCTTGCGGTGTCAGAATATTCAATTGATCCAGCTTCCGGCGTACTGACCCCATTACAGCTTCAGACGTTTCCTTCGAATAACGATCCCAAGTCGATCGCATTGACTGGAGTCTTTCAATAACCAGTGCAGGCTGGGTGGCGCGGTGCGCTGTTGAATCTGCTAGTTCAAGAAATTCTCTGCTCGGAATAGCGAAGTTCGGAAATCGTCTGCCAGGGCTGACCATTCTTCCAAAATCGGACCTAAGCTATTGAATCTGCTGGTTCAAAAATTCTCTGCTCGAAAAGGAGAGTTCTGAAATCGTCTGCTAGGGCCGACCATTCTTCCAAAATCG
>Ga0187777_10001800_pt1 | contig 13790 bp, 12 predicted proteins | sample 1015_Q2_SP5_10_M_FD_132416 | JGI IMG/M metagenome (GOLD analysis project Ga0187777, IMG submission 132416) | Tropical peat soil microbial communities from peatlands in Department of Meta, Colombia - 1015_Q2_SP5_10_MG | ecosystem: Environmental > Terrestrial > Soil > Wetlands > Peat | place...
CCGACCACCGCGACGACTCGGGCGTCCGCCATCTTCCCCGTCGTCTCCTTAATTGCAATAAAACTGATCGACAAGCTAATCTTTTATCAGATTACCGTCGATGGGGGAGGTTCCCATGAGCACGACCGACGAACTGCTCGCCAGCAACGAGACGTACGCCGCCGAGTTCTCGAAGGGCCACCTGCCGATCCCGCCCGCCAAGCGGGTCGCCGTCGTCGCGTGCATGGACGCCCGGCTCGACCCCGCGCGTGTGCTCGGCCTCGAGGAGGGCGACGCCCACGTCATCCGCAACGCCGGCGGCGTCGTCACCGACGACGTGATCCGTTCGCTCGCCATCTCCCAACGCCTGCTCGGCACCGAGGAAGTCATCCTCATCCACCACTCCGACTGCGGGATGCTCACGTTCCGCGACGACGACGTGAAGGCACAGATCACCGCGGACACCGGCATCCGGCCGCCGTTCGCGCTCGAGGCGTTCTCGGACCTCGACGAGGATGTCAGGCAGTCGGCGGCGCGCATCCACGCGAGCCCCTTCCTGCCGAAGAAGGACCACGTGCGCGGCTTCGTCTACGAAGTCGAGACGGGCAAGCTGCGCGAGGTCTCGTAGTGGCGCAGGGCGGCGCGCCCAGACGGCCCCGCACGGGCGTGTACGTCGGTCTGATCGTCGCCGGTGCCGGCCTCGTTGCAGCGCCCTTCGTCTTCTCGATGTTCGATCGGGCGCCGGCAGGTGGGCAGATGATCGACGCCTTTCGGCCGTTCATGACCCGAGCCCAGGTCGACAAGTTCCGAGGCTTCCTCGCCGAGATCGGCGCCGCCGACGATCAACAGCGCGCCGTCGTGGATCCTGCGGCGGTCGCGCGGCTGGGAACGACGGCGGCCGAGTACGCGCAGCGGGCGAGCTATCTGCGGACGTTCGAACAGCAGTGGCACGGTATCGACGCCGACATGAGCGACATGCTCGATCGCATGCAGCGCAACCTCGGCAACTACCAGGGCGTCGACGCGCTCCCGCCCTTTCCTGCGTTTCCGTGGTTCTTCGTGGTGCCCGGTGTCTTGGTAGTTGGACTCGCTGCCGCAGCGCTGGTGAGAGGGCGACGCGGTCGCAGCACGCGTGGTGCGGCGATCGCGATCGTCGTCCTCGGCCTCGGTCTGATCGCCGCTCCCGCGGTCTTCCAGATGTTCACCCGCGCACCGAACGGCGGGGAGATGATCGACGACTTCCGTCCTCTGATGACGCGCGCCAAGCTCACGACGATCCAGGGTTACTTCATCACGATCGGGAACGGTGAGGCGCAGATGCGGACGGTGGCGCTCCCTGCCGCCGCGCTGCCTCCGGGTGCCGCGCCCGACGTGAATCGCTTCGTGGCCGACTGGCCGCGCATCAACCGCGAGATGTCACCGTTGGTCGGCGTCATGGCCGACAATCTCGACAACTTCGCCGCGGTCGATGCTCTGCCGCCGTTCGCGCTGTTCCCGTGGTTCTTCGTGATCCCCGGCGCGTTGATCGCAGGTCTCGGCTTGCTCGCCATGCGTGAACCTCGTCGTCCGGCGATCACGCACCGACACATGGGAGGCTCAGTGAGCAATGCAACCAAACCGACGGTCGCCGCGGGCGCGCTCGTGGTGATCGCCCTGACGGCAATGCTCGCCGGGCCGGCGGCTGCCAAGTCGAGCAAGAGCACGGCGCTCGTGGGCACCTTCGAGGTCACCGCCGCCGAGTGCGCGGCTGGTGCCCCCACCAACGGTTCGTACTTCCGCATGGTGCAGAGCGGCGGCGACACGACGAACGGACCGTTCGTGCCGAACGCCGACTCGTCGTGCTCCGACAAGACCTACACCGCGCTGGTGCCCGGAACCGCGGGCGGACTCGTGACCGGGAAGTACCAGCCGCAGCCGAACCCGCCCTTCGACACCTCGGGCAACGGAACGGCGGCGGCGATCCTCGCGCCCACGAAGTTCTTCGGCGTGCAGTTCGCGGTGTCGACGAACAAGACCGATCCGCAGACCGGTGACGCCGCCAAGGTCCCGAGCCTGACGGTGAGCTACAAGGGCGCGCTGAGCGGGAACCTGAGCGCGTTCGGAGTCGCATACGGCAAGCAACAGTTCAACCAGGGAGCGCCCAAGCCCAACGGCACGAAGCCCACGGGCACGCAGGGACCGACGGGGACCTATTCTGGGAAGACTGGCTCGTTCTCGCTCGAGTGGACCAGCGCGATCGTGGGCGGCCCCTTCGACGGCTTCACCGGTGTGTGGCACCTCGAGGGGACGTTCAAGAAGGCGAAGTCGTGACGGCCACGGAACACGGCACCGCGGTGCATCGTCTGTTCGGCTTCCCGAACCCCGTGAACGAGGTCTCGGCTCGACTCGTGGCCGCAGGAGTCGTGGTGATGTGCGTGGCGACCATCGCCTTCGACCAGGCCTGGATCCTCGCGATCCTGGCGTACGGGTTCGTCGCGCGCGTGCTCACCGGACCCACGCTCAGCCCGCTCGGCCAGCTCGTCACACGCGTGATCACTCCGCGCCTCCCGTTCGCGCCGAAGTACGTGCCAGGGCCGCCGAAGCGATTCGCACAGGGCATCGGCGCCACGCTGTCGGTCACCGCGGCGATCCTCTCCTTCGGGTTCGGCGCGACGACCGGTGCGTACGTGCTGGTCGGGATGATCGTGATCGCGGCGACACTCGAATCCGCGTTCGCGTACTGTCTGGGCTGCAAGATGTTCGCCGTCCTCATGCACGTCGGGCTGATCCCGGAGTCGGTCTGTGCGGAGTGCGCCGACATCTGGGCGAAGCCCAGACCCGCGCGCTGACGAACGGTCTCTTGGTCCGCCGTGTCGACCTCCGCGTGTCGAGCATCCGCGGTCTTGCCTCAGAGTCTGCGGGGCGGGGTCGGTAACGCCGAGCGGCAACGACGACGAAGTTGGGATCAGCTGAGGATCTCGTGCTCGTCGCGCTCGATCTGGTCGGGCTCGCGTTGCGGCTCCACGACCTCGACGCGGTCGCAGCCGAGTCGACTCGTTTCGTCGAATGCTCCGCGCTCGCTCTGGATCGTCGCTCGATTCGGCTCGCTCACCTCACTCCACGATGGTCCCACACTCGTCCGACGAGTTCCGACCCGTGCCGATCGCCATCGACGCTTGATCGCCGTCTCGTCCTAGAGTCCGCTCGTGAGCGACGTCCGTCCGATCGAGTTCGGGACCACGGGCTTCTATCCGGCGTTCAGTGGTGCTGCGAACGCGGTGACGTCGGAGGCAATGGGTTTCGACATTCAGAGTTTCAGCGAGAACCACTCCATGGTGGCGGACTGCTTCGGCGAGATGCGCGACGCGGCGCGCGAGACGACGAAGATCCTGCTCGCGGCCGGTCCGGTCAACTTCGTCACCCGGGACCCCGGGGTGATCGCGGCGGCGGTCCTGCCCATCCAGATCCTGAGCGGCGGCAGAGCGGTGTGCGGAGTCGCGAGCGGCGATTCCGCGGTCGCGGCGGCCGGGCGCGCACCCCAGCGCCACGACGCGCTGGACCGCGACGTCCGGCGGTTGCGCACCTATCTGCACGGCGGCGACGTCGCCGTCGGCGGACGAACGAGCCGCGTCGAATGGGCGGACGACCTCTCGTACGAACCGGTCCCGATTCAGATGGTCTGCAGTGGACCGAAGGCGATCGCCCTGGCCGCGCGCGTGTCGGATCGGATCTGTCTCGGCGTGGGCACCAACCCGGAGCGCGTCGCGTGGGCCCTCCGGATCATCGAGGAGGCCTTGCACGAGAGCGGCCGCGACCGCGACGACGTGCGCCTCGGGCTCTTCGCACCGCTCGCCGTCACCGACAACCGGGTCACCGGGCGCGCCGCGATCCGAACACGGGTGGCTGCGTGGGCGCACATGTCGAGCGGGCCGGGCATCGACCTTGCTCAGCAGCCCGAGATACTCCGGCGCGTGACATCCGTGCTACGTGCCACCTATGACTACCGCTATCACCGGCCGGGCGTCCCGCCCGACAACCCCAACTCGGCGGCGTGCGACGAGGACTTCGGTGACTGGATGGGCATCGGTGGCCCTACGTCCTACATCACCGATCGACTCGCTCGGCTCGTGGAGATGGGCGTCGACTTCTTCATGACAGCGCTTCCCATGACGGAACGGGAACTGTTCGCGGCAGAAGTGATGCCGGCGGTACGGGCGCTGCGCTTCGACGCAAGGAACCCGGCGCCGCTCTCGAGCTCGTGACCTTCTCGAGACACGGAGAGGACCGATCGCTACGAACTCATCGGCGGTACGGCTTCATGTCGATGCCGGGGTAACGGGCCGCGACGCCGACGACCGCTACGGCGTGCAGCTGAGATCAGCCGCTCGTCTCGGTAGCGACGCCGAGTCGCGTCGCAGCGATCACGACCGTCGCATATGGCATCGTGAAGCTACCGCCCATGACGTCGATCGTCTCGCCGACGCCGGCCAAGAGTTCGGCCAGCTCGTCGGGTGAGAACTGCCCGACGTCACCGAACGTCGGCACTTGATCGAGCCACTCGTCCCGCGTGTAGGTCCGCTGCCAATCGAACTGCCAATGCTGCGGGGCGCTGAACGCGCCGGCCGCCCGCATGCCGTCGCCCGCCCGGGCGAGCACCCCCGCGTACGCGTCGAGCGGAGGGATTGCCCACGGATCCAGCGCCAAGTCCGGCATGACCCGGCGATACACGCGCGAGAACGCTCCCGCGACCTCGGGCGAGGGCCGGAACACGTTCCAGAACACCGCCAACACGCCACTCGAACGCAGCACCTCGGCCGCCTTGGCGGTCCCGGTCACTGGCTCGATCCAGTGCCAGGTCTGTCCGGAGACGATGGCATCGAATACCCGGCCGACAGGATCCCAACTCTCGAACGCCGCCACCTCGACCTCGAGTCCTGTGTGCCGGGCCCACTCCGCCATCCGCGCGTCGACCTCGACACCCACGACGCTGCAGCCGGCCGCTTGGAACTGCCGCGCGGCGATACCGGTTCCGCAGCCGACATCGACCACCTGCCTTCCGGGCATCGCGGCAACCACGCGCTCGACCATCGCGGCGGGATAGCGCGGTCGGGCACGGTCGTACCGTGCGGCATCCGCGCCGAACGACTCGGCCAGCTCGCGCGCACGATGCGGCTCTCTTTCTGAACCGCGCGCTCGCTCGTGCGGTGGCGTCGACATGCGACCACCCTAACGAGGCGCTGGCTCAGCCCGGGGCAGGCGCGCTGTCGGCGACGTCGCGAGCGACGTCACGGACGGACCATCGCGCTTGCTCGTGTCGATGCCGGTCAGGAAGCGAGCCGCTGCGTCACCATGTGAACGCGACCGCGTGATTCGGTGCCGGTTCCGCGCCTGGCGTTCTGGCGATACTTCTGGCTATGACGAGCGGGCGGGTCGTCATCACCGAGCACGGGCCCGCAGCAGTCATGCTCAGCGTCGAGGACCTGCAGTCGCTCGAAGAGGGCTCGAGATTTCGAGCGACCCGGCGTTGATGCGATCCATCCGGCGGGTTGAGCGCGAGGCCGCGAGCGGCAAGGCGAGACGCGGCCAGCCGTTCGCGATCGCTTGGTCACCGAGTGCCCTGCGCGATCTGGCCGGGCTTGCCGAGAAGGTGGCGGCGGCGGTCGAGTTCGTCTACGGCGGGCAGCCGCTCCAGCTCGGCCCGAGCTGCCCGTGACTTGAAAGCCGCGATCGAACGACCGCTCCCCATACGTGTACCAACCCGCTGAGGGCTTCGTCACGCACCTCAGCTCGTTTCGACGGGTGTCAGATCAGCGAATGTGCACGCCGCTGATCGACCGCGCGATGACGAGCCGCTGGATCTCCGAAGTGCCTTCGAAGATCGTGTAGATCTTGGCGTCGCGGTGCCACCGCTCCACGGGGTACTCGCGCACGTACCCGTAGCCACCGAGGATCTGGATGGCTTCCTCGGTGACGCGCACCGCGGTCTCGCCGGCCTTGAGCTTGCTCATCGAGCCCTCGCCGTTCTCGAACTGCTTGCCGTTCTTGCCCATCCACGCGGCGCGCCACACGAGCAGGCGCGACGCGTCGATCTCCGTCTTCATGTCGGCGAGCTTGAACGCGATGGCCTGGTTCTCGATGATCGGACGCTCGAACTGCACGCGCTCCTTCGCGTACTCGAGCGCGTACTCGTAGGCCGCGCGCGCGATGCCGATCGCCTGTGCGCCGACCAGCGGGCGGGTGGCCTCGAACGTGGCCATGGCCGCCTGGACGCGGCTGCTGCCTCCCTCGCGGGCGCGCGCGAGGCGCTCGTCGAGTTTCTCCTTGCCGCCGAGCAGGCACGTCCCCGGGACGCGGACGTCCTCGAGCACGACCTCCGCGGTGTGACTGGCGCGGATCCCGTGCTTCTTGAACTTCTGGCCCATGCGCAGCCCGGGGGTGCCGGGCGGCACCACGAAGCTGGCGTGGCCGCGCGCCTTCAGCTCGGGATCCACCGACGCGACGATCACGTGCACGTCGGCGATGCCGCCGTTGGTGATCCACGTCTTGGTGCCGTTCAGCACCCACTCGTCCTTCGCCTCGTCGTAGACGGCGCGGGTGCGCAACGAGCTGACGTCGCTGCCGGCGTCGGGCTCGCTCACCGCGAACGCGCCGAGCTGGATGTTGTCGGGCGTTCCGTAGCACTGCGGGACCCATTCGGCGATCTGCTGGGGCGTGCCGTTGGCGACGATGCCCGAGACCGCGAGCGTGGAGCCGAAGATCGCGAGGGTGATGCCGGCGTCACCCCAGCACATCTCCTCGCTGACCACCGGCCACGTGAGGCCCGTGGGGTCGGCGATCGCGTTGGCGCCGAACTCGACGGAGTACAGGCCGATGCGGGCCGCCTCCTCGATGATCGGCCACGGGGTCTCCTCCCGCTCGTCCCACTCGTGGGCGGCCGGGCGGACGACGTCCTCGGCGAAGTCGTGCACCCACTTCTGGAGCTGGAGTTGGTCCTCGTCGAGGTCGAGGGAGAAGGCGGCCATGGGTGCTCCTGACGCCGACGTCACAAGTTACCGGCCGGTAACTTAGCACCGTGCCGGGACGCGGGCGTGCCGGGACGCGAACGTGCCCGCCGGCGGGGCCGGCGGGCACGTTCCCCGGACCGAGCTCGGTGTGCGTCGGTGGGAGCTCGGCCCCGTACGGAAACGGTGTCGCTCTGGTTACACCGTTCCGTGTTGGCCGAACTGGTGGTTCATGATCGTGTCGACCCGGCCGGGAACCTTCTGGGTGAGCTGGTCGGCCCGGGCCTGGTCGATGCGGTGGTTCGCCAGGGCCTTCTGGATCAGCTTGTCAGCGGCGTTGACGAGGGCGGTCTTCACGGCCCCAGGGTCCTTGGTGAGCGACTGCGCGTACTGGGTGATCGTCTGGCCGCCCTTCAGGGCCGTCCGCAGGTCCTGGACCGAGACCCCGAGGGTGTCGGCCACGATCTTGGCGGCGTGCCGGCGGATGGCGATCCGCAACCGGAGGCCCGGGTGGCCCTGGGCGGTGGCAGCCGGCTGCCCGGAACCCGAGCCGGAGCCGGAGCTGTCCGCCGCGTAGGCGACACCGGCGGTGCCCGCGGTGAGGGCCCCGGCCAGCGCAACCATGGCCACGAACTTCTTCATCTTCATCGTCGGTCCTTCCCTGTTCCCCGCTCTCTCGGTGGACTGGACCGGGGGGTTCGGTCCACGTCACCTATGCAACCGCGGGAACATGAGGTGCGTGTGAACCGGGAGGCAGCCCTCGGCCAAGCCGAGTAGCGTCCGGGCGCCATGAGCAACGACGTGACCGTTGCGGTCGACGACGACGTCGCGACGGTGGAGATCCACCGCCCGCCCAACAACTACTTCGACGTGACCCTCATCCGCGAGTTGGTCGACGCGGCCTTCGCGCTCGACGACGACCCTGCCTGCCGTGCGATCGTCCTGTGCGCCGAGGGCAAGAACTTCTGCGCCGGCGCCGACCTCGGGCCGGAGTCGGACCTCGTCGACCAGACCGCCGACCTCTACGCGCAGGCCGTGCAGCTCTTCTCGGCGAAGAAGCCCATCGTCGCCGCGGTCAACGGCGCCGCGGTGGGCGGTGGCCTCGGCCTCGCGCTCGCGGCCGACTTCCGCGTGGCGACGCCCGAGTCGCGGTTCAGCTGCAACTTCGCGAAGCTCGGGTTCCACCAGGGCTTCGGCATCTCGGTCACGCTCCCGGCGGTGGTCGGTCAGCAGCGCGCACTCGAGTTGCTCTACACGGGAGGGCAGGTGAAGGGCGCGGAAGCGCTCGCGATCGGCCTCTGTGACCGCCTCACCAGCCCGGAGGACCTGCGGGCCGCCGCCCGGGAGCTCGCGGCCGAGATCGCGGCCGCGGGCCCGCTCGCAGTGCTCGCGATCCGCGAGACCATGCGCGGCAGTCTGGCGGCGCAGGTTCAGCAGGCCACCACGCGGGAGCACGACATGCAGCAACGGCTGCGGCGTACCGACGACTTCCGGGAGGGCGTGGCGGCGATGGCGGAGCGGCGCCCGCCGAACTTCACCGGGCGGTAGCGAGGGGTGGACGCGCACGCCCCTGCGGGAGTGGACCTCGAGCGCCTGGCCCCCTGGTTCGCGGCGAACGCGCCGCAGTTCCACCCGCCGTTCACCGCCGAGCAGATCGCCGGCGGCCGCTCCAACATCACCGTGCGCCTCACCGACGCCGACGGCCGCGACTGCATCATCCGGCGGCCGCCGCTGCACAGCGTCCTCGCGACCGCGCACGACGTCGGCCGCGAGTACCGGGTGATCCACGCGCTGGGCCCTACACCGGTGCCGGTGCCGGAGGCGTACGCGAACTGCGAGGACGACGGCCTGATCGGCGCGCCGTTCTACGCGATGGAATTCGTCGACGGCATCGTGTTGAACGACGTCCGTACCGCGCAGCGCGCGCTCGACGAGGCCGCCCGCCACCACGCGAGCTACTCCGTGGTCGACGCCCATGTCGCCCTGCACGCGGTCGACGTCGACGAGGTCGGGCTCGGCGACCTCGCCCGCCGCGACGACTACATCGGCCGCCAGCTCCGCCGGTGGCACCGGCAGTACGAGCAGACCCGGACCGCGGACCTGCCGGGTGTCGACCGGGTGTACGAGCTCCTGTCGGCACGGATCCCCGAGCAGCGGGAGACGCGGATCGTGCACGGCGACCTGCGCCTCGGGAACTGCATCATCGACGACCGCGGCACCGTGCGCGCAGTGCTCGACTGGGAGCTGTGCACGCTCGGTGACCCGCTCGCCGACATCGGCTACCTGCTCGCGACGTCGCCCGAGTCCGGTGACGAGACGATCGCCGATGCCTTCTCCCCCACGATCGCGGACGGATTCGCGACCCGCGACGAGCTGGCCGAGAAGTACGCGCGCGATTCGGGCCGCGACCTCTCGCAGATCGAGTACTACATCGCCTTCTCGCACTGGAAGCTCGCGTGCATCCTCCAAGGGGTGATGGTTCGCGCGGCAGCAGGCGCGCAAGGCGAGCGCGCGGCCGACTCGGCGCCCATCCGCCGCCGCATCGAGGCGAGCGTCGAGCTCGCGGAGGCCCATGCCGCGAGGTTGTGATGCCGAGGGGTAGGGCCGCTCCGCGACCACGGAACACCACCACCGTCGCCGCCTACAGCCACGTACCGTCGTGGTCGACGGCCTCGACGCCGCGATCGCCTTCTACCGCGACACCTTCGGGCTCGAGGCGCTGCTCTGCCCCGAGCCCATCGACGCGCTGGCGCCCGGCGCGTGGCCGGCGGTCGCCGGTGGCCGGCACCGGGTCCTGTGCCGGTGCTTGTCGGGTTCGCCATCGGGCATGCTGGTGCACATGGGAACCGGGATCGCCGCGATCGAGATCACGCCCCTGACGCCCGAGATCGGAGCGGAGGTCCGCGGCGTCGACCTTGCCAGTGACCTGTCGGCCGAGACGATCAGCGCCATCCGTACGGCATGGTTGGACCATCTCGTGTTGTTCTTTCCCGAGCAGCGGCTGACGCCCGACACCCAAGTCGTGTTCGCCCGCCGGTTCGGCGACATCACCGAAGGGCACCCCGTGGAACCTTCGCTGCCGGGGCACCCCAACGTGCTGCCCATCGACAGCGTGAAGGACCGTGTGGACTTCTGGCACACGGACGTGACCTTCATGTCGAAGCCGCCGACCGGTTCCTTGCTCTACGCGGTCCAACTTCCGGCCGTGGGTGGCGACACCCTGTGGATCAGCACCCGGGCCGCCTATGCCGCGCTGGCCGAACCATTGCGGCAGATGTGTGACGGACTGACTGCGATCCACTACGACCCGCACTACGCGCAGGTGATCGCCGACGGTGGCGGCAAGGACTGGGAAGGCCACCACGTCGAACGCCTCCGGCCGGTCGAGCACCCCGTCGTGCGTGTGCACCCCGAAACCGGACGCTGCAACTTGTTCGTGAACCCACAGTTCACCGTGGCGCTGAAGGGTTTCGATGGTCCCCAGGGCAACGGTCTGTTGCGGGTCCTGTACGACCACATGGTCCAACCTCGGTTCACCGTGCGGTACCGCTGGCATCCCCACACGCTCGCGTTCTGGGACAACCGCGCCACCATGCACTACGGCGTGTACGACTACGAGGGATCACGACGAGTCATGCACCGCGTCACCCTCGAGGGCGACCGACCGTACGGACCGGAATCCGCTGCTGCCGACGGCCGCGACGCGGCGCCGCGCCACCCGGCCGGCGAGACGAACGAATGCTGATGGTGGTGCACGTGGACGGGCGGTGCGCGCGGCATTCAGCCGACTCGGTCGAGTTCGAACTGGTTGTGGCGTGGCCGATGTGGCGGCCGACCGACTGGTGACTCGACGACCCCGACGGCGCGATCACCTGCCGCACCGACTTCGGCCGCCCGCCACCTGAACGCTCCGACCGCCTCGTAGCGTGACGCCGTGGATCGGCGCACGTTCCTCCTCGCCGGCGCGGCCGCCATCGCGGCCGCCGCGTGCTCGGGCGGCGAGTCAGCGAGCCGGGCCGGCACCACGACGACGACCACGAGCACCACCGCGCCTCCGCCGCCCGCGCCGAGCGCCACCACCACACCACCGCCGCCCGCGCCCGCGGCGTTCGTCGACACCGGCCCGCGCACCCACGATCGGGTCGCGCTCACGTTCCACACCAACGGCGACCTCGGCCTCGCACAACAATTGCTCGACACGCTGGCGTCGCGCGACGCGGTGGTCACGTGCTTCATCGTCGGCAACTGGCTCGACGCCAACCCGTCGTGGGCGAAGAAGCTCCAGGACGCGGGCCACGAGCTCGCCAACCACACCTACACGCACCCCGATTTCCTGTCGCTCTCGCCCGACGCCATGCGCGACGAGGTCGTACGCTGCCGCGACGTGCTCACCCGCCTGACCGGCTCGCCGGGCGCGTTCTTCCGGCCGTCGGGCACCGACGACGGCACCGCCACGCCACCGGAGATCGTGCTCGAGGTCGCGCGCGACGCGGGCTACGCGACAGTGCTCGGGTTCGACGTCGACCCGCTCGACTACCAGGACCCCGGCGCCGACGCCGTCGTCCAGCGCACGCTCGCCACGGTCGGGCCCGGTTCGATCGTGAGCATGCACTTCGGCCACCCGGGGACGATCACCGCGATGCCCGCGGTGCTCGACGGCCTGCAGCGCAAGGGCCTGGTGCCCGTCACCGCGTCGAAGCTGCTCGCGCCGGGCTGACGTCTCACATCGCGGCGCGGCCGGCAGCCGCGATCCACGACGCGTACAGCGCGGCGTAGCGACCCTCGCGGCGGATCAGCTCGTCGTGCGTGCCGAGCTCGGCGAGCACCCCGTCGTCGACGACACCGACGCGATCGGCGCGTGCTGCAGTGGACAGACGGTGGGCCACCACCACGACGGTGCGGTCGCGCGTGAGCCGTTCCAGTGCGCGCTCGACGACGCGTTCGGTGCCGGGGTCGAGGTTCGACGTCGCCTCGTCGAGCACGAGCACGGCCGGGTCGGCGAGGGCGGCGCGGGCGAGCGACACGAGCTGGCGCTCCCCGGCCGAGAGCCGCGAGCCGCGCTCGCGCACCTCGGTGTCGAGCCCGTCCGGCAGCGACCGGAACCGGTCGCGCACCCCCAGCGCGTCGATGGCGGCGTCGACCTCGGCGTCGGTCGCGTCCGGGCGGCCGACGCGCACGTTGTCGCGCACCGTGCCGCTGAACAAGAACCCCTCCTGGGGGACGACCACGATTCGCCGCCGGAGTGACGCGAGCGTGGCGTCGCGGAGGTCGACACCGCCCATCGAGATCGAGCCGGCACGCGGGTCGTAGAAGCGGACGATCAGCTTCGCGAGCGTCGACTTCCCGGCCCCGGTGGGCCCGACGAGCGCCAGGCGCTCGCCGCGCCCGATCGTGAGGTTCACGTCGTGCAGCACGTCGGCGTTCGAGCCGTACGCGAACGACACGTGCTCCACTGCGATGGCGCCGTCGGGCGGGAGGTCGACCGCGCCGGGGCGCTCGGTGATCGTGGGCTGCTCGTCGAGCAGGCCGAAGAGCTTCTTCATCGCGGCACCCGACGACTGCACGATGTTGTACTGCTGGCTGAGTTGCTGCACGGGCTCGAACAGGTTGTTCAGGTAGAGCACGAACGCCGCGACCGTGCCGACGGACACGATGTTCTCGCTGGCGAAGTAACCGCCGAGGCCCACGATGACCGCGGTCGCCGCGATGCCGAGACCCTCCATGAACGGGAAGTAGCGGGTGGAGATCCGGATCGTCTCCATGTTCGCCTCGTACTGCGCCTCGTTCGTGGTCTCGAAGCGACCGGTGAACGCCTGCTCCCGCGAGAACGCCTGCACCACCCGGACTCCGGCGAGCCCTTCCTGGAGGGTGGCGAGGTTGGTGCCGATGCGTTCCCGGACCTCGAGGTAGGCGCGATTCGACTCGCGCCGGAACCACCGGGTCGCGTACACCGCGGGCGGCACGACGAACAGTGTGCACAACGCGAGTTGCCAGCTCATCACGAAGATCACCACGAGCGCGCCGAAGAAGAGCAGCGCGTTCATCAACATCGAGGTGATGCCGGCCTGGACGAGCTCCTGCAGCGCGTCGACGTCGGACGTCATGCGCGCCACGAGCCGCCCGGTCTGCTCGGCTTCGAAGAAGTCGAGCCCGAGATCGAGCAGGTGGTGGAACACCTGGACGCGCAGGTCGCGCAGGTAGGTCTCGCCCACTTGTGCGGTGAGGATGATCGCGAAGCGCCCGAACACGAGCGCGGCCACCGCCACCACCACGTACGCGAGGGCAGTGACGTCGATGACGTGGCCGTCGTTGGCGTTGATCCCCGCGTCGATGGCGTGACGCACGAGCGCGGGCCCGGTGAGGAGGCAGCCGACCTGCGCGGCGATGCACAGGAGAGCGAGCGCGACACGGCCCCGCCACGGGCGCAGCATGCGCAGGACGCGCCCGAAGATCTTCTGCGCCTCGCCCCGCTCGAGCTTGTCGTCGTCGGCCAGGCCGTCGGTGTCCCACACCATCAGGTGCCCCGCCCCGCCGCCGGCTCGACGGCCGCGCCATCCCCGACCGGCTCCTCACCATCGGGCGGCGCGACGCCCGCGGCCTGCGCCAGCACGTGGCGGTAGCGCTCCGAGCTCGTGAGCAGCTCGTCGTGCGCACCCTGGTCCACCACCCGGCCGCCGTCGAGGAGCACGACGCGGTCCGCGAGCGCGATGGTCGCGGGGCGGTGGGCGATGATGATCGTTGTCCGTCCCGCCATCACCTCGCGCAGCGCGGCGCGGATCTCGTGTTCCTTGGTGGGGTCGACCGACGAGGTCGCGTCGTCGAGGATCAGGA
>Ga0187777_10001803_pt1 | contig 13774 bp, 12 predicted proteins | sample 1015_Q2_SP5_10_M_FD_132416 | JGI IMG/M metagenome (GOLD analysis project Ga0187777, IMG submission 132416) | Tropical peat soil microbial communities from peatlands in Department of Meta, Colombia - 1015_Q2_SP5_10_MG | ecosystem: Environmental > Terrestrial > Soil > Wetlands > Peat | place...
GCGCGGCCTCCATCGCGGAGCTGCCGAATGCGAGCGCGACGAAGAACGCCCCGTCATTTGCCCGAAGGTCGATCTTTCCCACGAGCGCGACGTTGCCGTTCTCCGCACGCTCGTACTCCGTCCGCAGCTGCCTGTCGGCCGTCAGCTGCTGCCACCCGTCGGAGAAGCCGACGAAGCCCGCGGAGCGCCGGGTCCAGTCAGGCGCGCAGGCCACAGCGAGCGCCGTGCCGTCGCGCTCCGCCAGGAGCATCGGTACGCCCTTGTAGTCGTCTGTCCACGCGGTATTGCCCCATCCGTGATTGGCCAGGTGCGGCGCGAGCAGCACGTACAGGTGATACTCCGCGGCCGGCGGCATCAGAGCCTCGAATCGGCCCGAAACCAGAACCGAGTCCCGGTGCGGATCGGCCACGATTTCCTTTTCGATGCGGTACCGGCCGAGACGACAGGTATTCGTCAGGTGGAATCCGGGAACACCGGGCGCGAGCGGCGCCACCACGCTTGTCGCGTCGCGCTTCTCCTCCGAGAAGAAATCGGCGCCGTCGGTCACGATGCAGCCCAGATCCCTGAGGCACGCCCGATCGAGCCGCGGGTAGTAGACCTCGTTCAGGATTCCGTGGCTGAGAGTGAACCACACGCGGCTGTTGTCGGCGAGCGCGGTCCCGACGCCGCTCTTCGCGCTCGACGTCCAGCGCGGCGTAATCCCCGGCCATCCAGGAGCAAACCGCGTCATCTGCGTCATTCGCCTTTCGTAAGAAATCAGCAAGCCTGAAAAAGCCGGCAGCGACCGAACATCGTCGCACGCGTCACATCGAGATTACATCGGCGACATAGGCTCGCATCTCCTGATCGATACGCCCTCAGCCACACACCTCGTCACGAAAGGGAGCGGCGGCAACGGCTTCGATGCCGTGTACCAGGTCAATCCTCTTGGAGGCGACTACGTCGCTCCCGGTTCCAGCGCCGGCTTGCCGACGGGCGCCAACGCCGCCAACGCGAGTCTGAACCCGCTGCCGGGCTGGCCGCTGGACAGCCTGGGTGCGTGCGAAGCGAATCTCGGAAAAGTTCCTCCCGCCGGGTGCTCGATCGTGTATCACCCCTTTGGAATCTGGTTCGCGAACGCGACCACGCTCTACGTGGCCGACGAGGGTTCGACGACCCTGGCCAACCCGGCCCCGGGCGGCCTCGAAAAGTGGATCTACAACGCCAATCTGGCAAAGTGGGAATTGAAATACACGATCGCCGCGAGCACGATTCCCGGTTACTCGGTCAACGGTGTCGGGAACCTGTTTGCCGTCGGCCTCCGGAACATCTCGGGCATCATCGACGACAACGGCGTGGTGACGATCTATGCGATCACGTCGACCGGCGGCCAGACGCTCAATGACGAAGGGGCCGATCCCAACCAGCTCGTGTCGATTACCGATCCCGTCGCCGCGACGACGCTCCCGGCGGGTGAGTCCTTCTCGGTCGTCGAAACGGCGACCTACGGAAACGTCCTGCGCGGTGTGGCGGTTTTGAGCCCGGGCAGCGGCGCGCAAGGTCACTAGACAGAATGCTCATGACGGTGGGAGGCCGGGCCCTCGAGCCCGGCCTCCCACCGAGAGCGTGTCAGTGCCGGTCGCCGTCGTGGCCGTGGTCGACGTCGGCGTTGCGGCCGAAATCGAACAGGTCGAAGAGGTCGCCGATCGCCGGCATGTTGCGCGGCACGTAGTCGTCGATGTCGCCGTCGTTGTCCTGCTTTGGATTCGGCAGGTTGTCGCGGCTCCGTTCCGTCAGCGTGGTGTGCAGCTTCCAGTTGCGCTCGACGAACTTCACGAACGACGAATGCTCGTTGTACACGTGGCTGACGTGGCCGCCTCGTGAGTAGGGCGACACGGCGATCATCGGGATGCGCGGGCCGGTGCCGAAGAAGTCGACCGGCTGGATGAACCCAGAGTCGTAGTAGCCGCCACCCTCGTCGACCGTGATCAGGACGGCGGTCTCTTTCCACTCCTCCGGATTCGCCTGGACGAGGTCGAGGATGTTCTGGACGAACCCCTCGAACAGATCGAACTTCGAGGAGGCCGGATGGCCGTCGAGCGCGCCGTCCGGCTTCACATACGCGACGGCCGGCAGCGTGCCGTTCTGAATGTCCGTGAAGAGGTCCGTCACGTCGCGCATGTGATCCGCGAGCAGCGATGGATAGTTGGCCTGGTATTCGAACGGATTGCAGATGTTGCAGAAGGCCGCGAGATTGCCCGGGTTGTAGCCGTTTCCGTAGTACTTCCACGGGATGTCGTGCGCGCTGAGGACGTCGCCGATGCTTCGCTGGGTGACCGGCGGAACGCGGTTGGTCGTCGACGTGTTCGGCGTGCCGTTCGGATTGAACGCCGGGTTGACGTTGACGGCGTTGTAGTACGCGCCCGGATCGCACGTCGGCGACACGTGATACGGCAGCGCGGCGAGATAGTTGAGGATCGGCGCGATGCCCGGCGCGGTCGGATCGCTGCAGTTGAACCACTGCGACCGCTTCGTGTAGAGGTTCAGCGTTCCCGTCTGCGGATCGGGGTTGTAGATGAGCGACGCCGGCGGCGTCACGGGATTGCCGGCGCCGTCGCCGTAGAACACCTGGTCGGCGAAGCCGAGCGGCACGCTGTCGGGTCCGGTCCCGCCCATCACCGGCTGGTGATAGTTGTCGCTCATCGTGAATTCATCGGCCAACCGCTTGAAGAGCGGCACGTCACCCTGCTGCATATTGAAGAACGCCATCGTCTGGCCCGTGTCCGTCGGCGTGCCGGTGGGCGGCGTGCTGTAGGTGGTGGTGATCGCCGACTGGAGATCGTGCAGGCAGCCCGTCGGGTTGCCGCGCGAGACATGCTCCTTGTCGATCGCGCAGTCCATCTGCTGGTACATCTGGAAATACTGGTGGATGGTGTCGGCGGTGTACGCGTCGTACGGCATCGTCGGTCCGGTCATCTGGAACGGCCCGGGCTGCAGCGTGCTCACGCCCGCGATGCGCGTGTCGGGTCCCGATGAGAACGGCAGGCCCGTTCCGCCCGTGCCGAGCAGCGCCTGCGCCGGCGCCGACGTGGGGCCGAGGCCGACATCGGTCTTTCCGAGATACGGCGGCGTCTTGGGCGCGCCAGCCACATCCGGCGGCGGCAGGAAGCCATACAGCTGCTTCTCGGCGAGGTCGGCGCTGATGAAGAACTTGCCGCCGTTCGGCGCCGCGACGATCTTGAACTGGTGGCCCTTCGCGAAGTTCGGACCGGGCGTCCCGTCCGCGTTGACGATGCCCTCCGACAGCAGGTTGAGCACGCGTTCGTGCCTGCGCGCCGGCTCGTACGTGGCGAACAGATGATCGAAGCTGCGGTTCTCGCCGACGATGATGATCACGTGCTTGATCGGCGACTCCGTCGGAATCCTGTCGACGGCTCGATCGACATCGGCTGCGGCGTGTCCGGTGTACCCGCTGCTCAGGGTCGCCAGGGCGACCGTCGACAGGAGAGCCGTAGCCCTCTGCCATCTTCGAACGTGCGTGCGTGATTTCATGTGTACCTCCAACGCTTGCTGAACGACGGTTGGAGGATAGGGATTGCGTGTGACGCGCCCTGGTCGTCGCGGTGTCGGTCGCGAAAAATCTCTGCGACGATCAGTACTGTCGAGCCGGCTCGCTCAACGTCCTTCTTGCGATGCCGGTGCTCTTCTGTACGACTTGCGGACTGAACGCGAACACGGCGGGATCGTGCGGATCGACCGCGACCCGAATCCAGTGCACGAGCGGCGCGCCGAACGTGGAGACGCGAGTCAGAGTCGGCGCCGACTTCACGGGAGTGTCGATGGTAAAGGCGTGCGTGTCGCCGTGGACGAGAACGACCGGACGCGGCGCGACGGCGCGCGCGCCATCTTCGATGGCCGTCATCAGATCGGCGAGCGCCGGGTTCTCTGCGAACGATCCTTCTTCGATTGAGTCGCGGAGAAAGGGCCGCGCCTGAAAATAATCATGATCCCGCGTATCGGCCGTGCGGCCGACGAGTGGGCCGCGTCGTCGAACGCGGCGTTCACTTCAGCCAGATTCGCGCGACCGCGTCGAACGTACTCGCGCTCGTAACCGTCGCGCCTGTTGTCGTCCGGCCCGGGCACGTTCAAGCCGACGAATCGGACGCCGTCGACGGTCCAGTGGACGATTTCAGGATACGAGGCGTCATGACGATGGAAGTCGAGCGACGCGGCGTACGTAGCGGCCGCAAACTCACGCCGCAGCAGCGACAGCGCCTGCAGCTGCGCGTCGATACGCGCTTCGAGAGGGTCGTCGGACGACTCGCAGTCCCGAATTCTGACGAGCGTGCGCATCGACGTTCGGTCGCCGTCGTGGACCTGGCTGAGGCCGAACTGGCAGTTGTGCGAGTAGAGCAGGCGATAGCCGCCGAGACGATCATTTGACGGAAGCGCCTGCTGCTTGAACTTGATCCGATACTTCCCCGAGATGTTCGGCCGGACGTCGGTGGCGGCCGCGCGTCGCGCGTCCGGATAGCGGAACTTGAACACGATCTCCGGATCGCCGGCCGGGAAGCCGTCGACATAGCGGGCGCGCCGCCGGAAAATGAACCCGTTGTGATAGAGGCGGAAGTCCGGCGTGTCGATGAAGATCACTTCCCGTACGCGGGGGCCGCGGCCCGGCTCGGCATCCTCGATGGCGCCGACCTTCATCGACCGCGCCGTCCGCTCCACGACCTTGCCGAAGTCAGCGAAGCGATTCGCCGCCGAGAAGCGGTCAGGCTTCAGCAGCAGCTTCGCCTGCAGGCAATGGATGTCGTCGAACGGCTGGCCGTCCGCGTAGGTTCGCTTCTTCCGCCCCATGTCGTGGTCGTGTGAGGCGTCGGCTGCAAAGGTCGTGCGGCGCTCGCGGCTCGCGCTCGCCAGCCATAAGAGGCACGGGTCACGACGGTCCGTGATCGACGTTCAAGATCTCGACTGCATGTAGGGATCCGAGCTCGTCAGACGGTGACGCCTGGGATTGGTCGATTGACCTTCTCTTCGTCGTTGATCCGTTCACGGTTTGGGGGGCGGGCGGGTACCGCCATTGCGTCCGAATCTGCTATGCCGATCACCCTGGAACAGGTCCGTGAACTCGTCCGTAGCGTCGCGCGGGAAGGACATATCGATGCCGACGTTGTCGGCGTCGTCGGCGGCCAGGGCACCAGGGACTACGCGGAAGCACTGGTCGTTCTTGCGCCAGACGCACGTCGCGTGTCGGTGAGTGTCGCACGCAACTCCGACGTCGCGACCGTTCGGCGCCAGGTCGATTCGCAGCTGAGCGCGGCGGCCGGCCGGCCGATGCCCAAGTGATCGCCGCCCGCAGATGTTCGGCACTTGTACACCGGGCGCGCTCTTTCGTACACGCGCCCCGGAACTGGAGGCACACCTGGACGGGGCGTTCGACGCCAGCGCCGAATCCATGGGGAGGCTGGCGATGATGCTCGACGTGGCGCGGCGCTTCAGATGAGAGCGCTCAGCGCGTGTCACTCCGGGCGGGCGGCGCAAAGCCAAACGATCGCAAGGCCTGCATCGTCGATGGCTTCTTCAGGTAGTCGACGAACTGCCTCGCGATCGCTTTCTGTCTGGACGACGCCACCACGATAGCCGCCTGCTCGATTGGCGGGTAGAACGACGCTGGGAGGTCCGCGTAGGTGCCGACCGCCTTCAAGGTCTGACCGAGCGCAAGCGACAGCGCCAGCAATCCGACCTGCGCATTGCCTGACTGCGCGAGCTGCGCCGTCTGAGCAATATTCTCGCCCAGCACCAGTTTTGACTGGACCTGGTCGTACAGACCTTCATGACGCAGCGCCGCCACGGCCGCGCGTCCGTACGGCGCGGTCCGCGGGTTCGCGATCGCGATTTTCGTGACGGCCGCCGTAGTCAAGACGGCGAGTCCGCGTCTGACGTCGATGCCTGAGTCGGATCTCGTCCACAACACGAGGTGGCCGGTCGCGTACTCGTACAAGCTGCCGCCCTCGCCGAACCCATCGGCTTCGAGCCGCTTCGGATAGTCGATGTCCGCCGAAAGGAACACATCGAACGGCGCGCCGTTTTGAATCTGCGCGAACAGCGTGCCGGAGGAGCCGAAGGAGAGCGCCACCTTGTGTCCGGTCTCCTTTTCGAACTGCGCGGCGATGACCGGAAGGGCGCCCTGCAGGTCCGACGCGGCCACCACCGTGAGCGGCGTTTGCGCCCGCGCCGCCGGGGACAAAACGCCTGCGGCCGCGACGAAGGAGAGCGCCAACACCCGTGTGCGTCGCATCGCCCGCATGGTTCCCGGGATCATATCGCGACGGCGCTCGGCTTTTTTGCTACGATGCCGCGTCTCATCCGACAACGAGGGTGTCTCATCCGAGGAAGACATGACGAATACGAAGCTGCTCGCGCTCGCCGCGTTCGTGGCCGTCGGTGTCGTTGCCGTCGCGCAACAACAGCCGGCTGATCCGATCCGTACCCCGGGCGTCCAGGCCGGACGCGACCCGAACCGCGACGCGTTCGTCGCGAAGAACTGCAAGGCGGCTGCGCCGGCTCCGGCCGCGAATGCCGCCGGCAGAGGGCGCGGCGCGGGCGGTGGCGCGCCGGCTCAGCCGCCAGCGTTCGAGAACGCCGGCGTCACGGCCATTCCCGGTGTGGTGGCGGCGGGACAGAAGTGGCGCAAGGTGTGGGAAGGCAGCGGCAACAATACGGACAGCCCGATTGCCACGCCGAACGGGATCCTGCTGGCGCAGAACGACCTCAGCCAGATCCTCGAGGTGCGTCTCGATGGCACCACGCAGGTCGTCGCCTCGGATACCTACACCGGCGGCGCGCTGGCGTTGACGCCCAACGGCACGCTCTACGTCGGCGAGCGCGCGCTCAACCGCGGCATCTGGCAGGTGTCGCCGCGCCGCCTCTTCACCAACACGATGAACGGCGAGCCGCTCGAATGCCTGGGCCCCGGCGTCCTCAACGACCTGGTCGCGGACAACAAGGGCGGGATGTACATGACGATGGGCGGCGTGTACTACGCGAACGCCAAGGGTGTGGTGAGCGGGCGGTACGGGCGCCTCACCGGAAACGGGATTGCCGTGAGCACGGATGACCGCACGCTGTATGTCACCGGGAGGCTTCCCGGCGCGATGCCGCCGGCGGATCTGAAGCTGCCCGCGGGCGCCCCGGAACCGAGGGGCGGGCTGGCGGCGTATGACATCCAGCCGGATGGTTCGGTCACGAACGAACGGCAATTCGCCTGGGAGGGCGTGGACGGCACGGCGGTCGATACGAACGGACGGCTCTACACGCCGGACGCCGGCAATCTCTGGATCATCGATCCGAAGACGGGTGCGCCTCTTGGATCCTTCCCCGCGCCGACCGGCACGCACGGCTTCCATTTCGGCGGACCGAACCGGCGCACGTTGTTCGCGATTACGCTGGGCGCGCAAACGTCCGTCTGGGCGATCGACACGTTGTCACAGGGCTTCCAGGTCGGTGAGTGGAAGCGATGAGGGTTCCATGAGACGCGCGTTACCAGCCATCCTGGCGGCTGCGGGTGTGTGTCTGGGACTCGCAGCCGCGATGAACGCCCAACAGCAGGAATTCCCCCGCGGCGGGGTCCCAGCGAATCCGGCGGCCGCCGGCAACACGACCCTCGCGGCGCAGCTCAATCAGCAGCTGTCGTTCGTCGAAGAGGAATTCGTCGCGGCGGCTGACGCGATGCCCGAAGACAAGTACGCGTTCGTGCCGATGAACGAGTTCGCGAACGCCAACTTCAGGGGTGTTCGGAATTTCGCCCAGCAGGTGCTTCACGTCGCCGGCGCCAACTACCAGCTGTACGGCGCCATTCTGCCGGACGAGCCGCGCCCGATGGCGCCGCAGGCGGCCGCGCCGAAAGCCGAGATCATGAAATACCTGCGCGACTCGTTCGCCTTCGCGCACAAGGCGACGTCGAGCATCACCCCCGAGAACATGCTGATGCCGGTCCGTCGCGCGCCGAATCAGTTCGCGGGCACGAACCTCGAGCTCGCCGTCTTCGGCTGCACGCACGTCACCGATATCTACGGACAGGTCGTCGAGTATCTGCGGATGAACGGCATCGTGCCGCCGGCCACGGCGAACCAGCCCGCGCGCGGCCAGCGCGGAAGACAATGAGGGCTACTTCTGGTCGGCTCCGGCGGGGCAGTGCGACAGCTCCGGCTGCATCAGCGCGAACGAGGAGTTCTGCACGCCGGTGCCCGTGGACGTGACGGTGTACGGGCCGCCGCGGCCCGAGCGGATGAACGTGCTCGCCTCGTCGGTCGGCAGCATCGAGACGCTGCGGCAGAAGTTGACGTAGGTCCCGGCCGGCACCAGGAACTGCTCGACGTTCGACAGATAGAACGCCGACACCGTGCCCTTGATGCTCTGCAGATAGGCGGCCACGGCGCGGATGGCCTTCGTCCCGCCGAAATCCCCCACGACCGGAATCACCTTGTTCCGCTCCTCGAGATCCTTGAGGTACTCGAAATTTTCTTCCGTCGCGAGATAGCTGCGATTCACGCCGCGGCCGTCGTCGGCCAGCATCAGGCTCTCGTAGGTGACGAAGTTGTTGCCAAAACGCGGACCAGGCGAGACCGCGCCCACGATTGTCGGGGCGGCGGCGGCCGACAGGCTCGAGTTGTAGCTGATCGAGGGGCCGAAGCGCGCGTAATTGCTGAGCGCCCACGCGATGCCTTCGCGGTCGCCGTCCGAGAGCGGAAAGTGGTGGACGTTCATCAGGCGGTCCTCGATGGCCTTGAGATTCGCCTCGTACACCGCCACGACGGGCTCCGTCTTGTCCACCGCCGCGAAGATTTCGCTGATGGAGGATTGCGCCGTCAGGCCATCGGGCCGGTTCCGCGAGAACAGGCGCGACACGAAGTCCGCGCGGTCCTTCGACATCTCGAAGATGGCCTTGTAGAGCAGATGCACGTCGAGGTTGCCGTGCCGGATGTCCACGATGAAGGCCAGCGTCGGACGCAGCGCCGTCATATACGTGAAGTTCTGCTCGGGACCGACGCCCATGTATACGCGTCCGGTCTTCGCGGTCTCGACGAGCCGCGGCACGATCCACTGATAAGTCGTTTCGTTCGAGAGGAGGTTGTCCGAACGGAAGAAGCCGTCCTCCTCGGATGAATCCCTGGAAAGCTTCCAGAACTGATCGTCGCTGATCCGCTCGGGCACCTGCGCGCGCGCGCGAAGGGGTGCGCCGATGAAGACGACCGCGAGAGCCAGGGCGGCGAGGTGACGGAAACGTGGCTGGAAACAGGTATTCATCGCGGGCGATGCTAACACGCCTGCCGAGCGTTCGAACCCGTGCATTGAACGCACGAAATGGATCGACTCATTAGTGACTGGCATAAGTGGGCGTTGACACTCGCAAACGCGGCTCCTATACTGTGCGGCCATGCACGCTCAATCATCGACGTCTCGCCGCGTCTTCTGGACGGCGCTCGGCCTGGCGGCCGCGATCGTGGCGGTTGCGTTTGCCGGCCGCGCGAAAGCCCAGGCGCCGCAGGCGCCCCCATCCGCGTCGGCTCCCGGATTCGGCGAGCCGGTGAACCCCTACCAGCCCGCCGCGGCGCGGCGGGACGACGGCGAGCTCCATGCCGACCATCTGCGAGGACAGCTCTGGCTGGTCACGGGCGAACCGGGCCAGGCCAACGTGATCGTGCAGCTCGGCGACCAGGGCGTGCTCGTCGTCGACACCGGCACGAGGGCGATGTCGCAGAAGCTCCTCGCGCTCATCGAGCGGCTCGCGGCGGAGCACGGCGGCGAGCATAGGGAAATCCGGCGGGTGATCAACACCAGCGGACGCCTCGATCACGTCGGCGGGAACGAGACGATAGCGAAGGCCGGCAGCCAGATCATCTCCGGGGAGGAGCGGGCGCAGCAGGTGGCGTTCGTGAGTCCCGGAGCCGAGGTGATCGCCCACGAGAACGTGCTGCGGCGCTTCGGCGCCGGCGGCGACGAGTTCCGGGGGCTGGAGCCGACGGATCCCGAGAGCTTCGAAGTCGACAACCAGCGCTTCAACGGCGAGGCCGTGCAGATCCACCATTACAACGCGAATACCGACGCACAGCTGGTCGTGCTCTTCCGCGGCGCCGACGTCATCGTGGCCGGCGACGTCCTCGACATGGTGACGTATCCGATCATCGACACGAAGGCCGGCGGGACCATCGACGGCGAGCTCGCCGCGCTCAACAAGGTGATCGGGATGGCGTCGCCCGGCCCTCAAGCGGAAGGCGGCACCATGATCGTCCCCGGACACGGCCGCGCCGTCGATCAAGCGGAAGCGGCTCTCTATCGCAACGGGCTCACGATCATCCGCAACACGGTTCAGTACTACAAGAATCAGGGCAAGACGCTGCAGCAGGTGCTGGATCTGAAACCCAGCGAGGGGTACGACCAGCGCTGGGGTGGCGCGGGCGGATCGTGGACGACGCGCGATTTCATCACGGCCGTTTACGAGACGCTGCCCGCGAAGGGACAGGTGTTCTTCTCGATCCAGACGACCACCACGGGCCCGGGCGGCAAGAAGTTCTAAGCGGGAGACATGTCATGAAGCTTCGTCTGATTCTGGGCGCCGCGGCGATGGCGGGCGCGCTCGCGATCATTCAGGGCGCGCTCGTCGCGCAGGCTCCCCCCGGCGCGCCGGCGCCGCCTCAGGGTGGCGCCGCGCCGGCACAAGGACGGGGAGGCGGCGGTGGGCGCGGTGGTGCGGCGCCGCCGGCGCAGCCGAGCGCGCAGCAGGGCGCGCTCATCGACCTCACCGGATACTGGGTGTCGGTCATCGACGAGGACTGGCGCTTCCGCATGATGACGCCGCCCAAGGGCGACTACTACGAGGTCCCGCTGAACGCGGCCGGTCGCGCGATCGCCGATCAGTTCAATCCCGAGCTGTACGGCGGCGCGGCGAAGTATCAGACCTCGGGGATCATCGACTGCCGCGCCTACGGCGGCGCCAACCTGCTGCACATGCCGACGCGCCTGCACGTCACGTGGCAGGACGATCAAACGCTGAAGATCGAAAGCGACTGGGGCGGCCAGACGCGGCTGTTGCATTTCACGTCCGGCCAGCCGTATGGGGACATGACCGTGGCTCTCAGGAACGGTCAAGTTGGCGGGAGCCGCGGATCGGCCTCGACGCAGGGGTATTCGGTTGCCGCGTGGGAACAGCCGTATCGGTTCAACGCCAGCTTCTTCCAGCGCGGCCCCGCGGCGGGACGCGGCGGCGGCGCGGGCCTTGGACAGAATCGAGCGGGCGAGACGATGCCCGGTGGGGACCTGGCGGTGGTGACGACCGACCTCACCCTCGGCTGGCTGCGGCGGAACGGAGCGCCCTACAGCGCGCGCACACGGATGATCGAGCACTTCATGACGTTTCAGGATCCGACGGGCAAGGATTGGTTCACCGACACCACCGAGATCATCGATCCCGAGTATCTGAACGCGACGTTCTACATCAGCTCCGAATTCCAAAAGGAGCCGGACGCCTCGAAGTGGGCGCCGCATCCGTGCAAGCAGGTCCAGTAATGCGAATCAACATTCGTCTCTCGTTGTTGGCGGCCGCCGTCGTCGCCGGCGCGGTGCTCCTCGCGACTCAACCGGTCGCGACTCAGTCCGTGGTGATCGGCTACTGGAATCCGCTCGGCACCCAGGATTCGTATCACTACCTCGGCGGTCCGGATCCGGGAGACTTCTCCGGTCTGCCGATTACCGACGCGGCCAGAAAGGTCGCGATGCAGTACGACGCGGACGAATTCGAGATGCCGGAGTTGATGTGCCGGCCGTTCATGGCGACCTACGCGCCGCGCACGCTCAGCACCATGCGCATCTGGGAGACGACCGACGCGCAGACGCAGGATCAGATCAAGATCGAGACGACGATGGCGTTCGCGGCGCCGCATCGCACGTTCTGGATGCCGGCTTCGAATCACCCCGCCCCGTCGGACGCGGAGCCGTACACCTGGCAGGGGTACTCCACGGGCAAATGGGTCGGCAACGTGCTGTGGGTGCATACCGACCGCCTGAAGCCCGGTTACCTGCAGCGGAGCCAGGGGCTCCCGCTTTCCGATCGGACGACCATGGACGAGCGGTTCTTCCGCTACGACGACCTCCTGGTCGACATCATGATGATTTCCGACCCGGCGTACCTGTCGCGGCCGTTCATCTACAGCAAGCTGTACGCGTACATCCCGCAGGGGAACATGGATCCCTATCCGTGTTCGGTGCACAACCAGGTTCCGGCGCCCGAGGGGTACGTCCCGATGCGCCTGCCTTTCTACACCACGAACTACAACGATCTGTTCGTGGCGAAGGGCATCCCGCTCGAAGCGGCGAAGGGCGGCGAGCAGACGATGTTCCCCGAGTATCAGGACTATCTGAAGACGCTGCCGCCCAATCCGACCTGGGAGGAATTGAAGGCGGAACAGGAGAAGCAGGTGGCGCAGCAGACGGCCATCAGCCAGGGCAAGGATCCGGCGGCTGCTGCGGCTCCAGCGCCAAAAAAGGGGCAACCGCGCCGGTAAGTGCCCGTCCAGGGGGTTGAAATTGCCGGCCGGTCGTCTACACTGTCCGCTTCAGGAGGCCTTATGAAGCACCGGTGGACGGCGGCGGCTGCACTTACCCTGGCGGCGAGCGTCGGAGCGATCGGCCAGCTCACGGCTGACAACGGATCGCTCGAAGTCAGAGTCCTTTCCAACCGCGCCGACCTCCTCTCGGGCGGCGACGCGCTGGTCGAAATCGATTCGCCATCGAATGCCGCGACCGGGTTGAGGATTGCGGTCTCGAGCGCTGCCGGTGTGCATGACGTCACGCCCCAATTCGCGCTCCGGTCCAACGGCAAGATTCAAGGCCTTGTGACAGGACTGCCGAACGGCAGTTCCGAGATCGTCGCCTCGCTGAACGGCAGAACGGCGCGGCTCGCCGTCACGAATCATCCGATCGGCGGTCCGATCTTCGCGGGCCCTCAGGTGACGCCCTGGATCTGTTCGACCGAGCAGAACGGCCTGGGTCCAGCCAAGGACGCGCAGTGCAACGCGCCGTCCAAGGTCGAGTGGTTCTACAAGCCTGCGGACTCGGCCAACCTGAAGCCCTACGATCCGGCGAAGCCGGCCAAGGACATCGCTGACGCGGTCACCGACGAAGGAAGAGTCGTGCCCTACATCGTGCGCCGCGAAATGGGCACGGTCGATCGCGCGATCTATGTGTATGCGGTGCTGGCGGATCCGAGCGCCCCCGCGCCAGCGCCGTGGGCGCCGCCCGCCGCGTGGAATCACAAGCTGTACTGGACGTTCGGCGGTGGCGCGGCGCCGGGCCACCAGCAGGCGACGCCCGGCAGCGTGTTCATCGACGCGGCGCTGTCGCGAGGCTTCGCCGTCGCGACGACCTCGCTCGACACCTTCGGCAACAACTTCAACTCGGTGGTCTCGGCCGAGAACGTGATGATGCTCAAGGAGCACATCATCGAGACGATGGGCGAGGTGCGCTACACGATCTCAACCGGTGGATCCGGCGGTGCGATGCAGCAGCAGTTGATCACCGCCGCGTACCCGGGCCTGCTCGACGGCATCGAGCCGAGCGCGAGCTTCGTGGACATCTGGACGAACTACCGCGAAATCCAGGACTGCTCGCTCATGCTGCGCTACTTCAAGGAAACGGCGGCCGGGAACTGGCAGGACGTGAAGCAGCGGAACGCCGTCATGGACAACGCGAACGAGCTGCCGGGCACGTGCGAAGCCTGGCGCGATACGCGTCTGAC
>Ga0187777_10001804_pt1 | contig 13770 bp, 10 predicted proteins | sample 1015_Q2_SP5_10_M_FD_132416 | JGI IMG/M metagenome (GOLD analysis project Ga0187777, IMG submission 132416) | Tropical peat soil microbial communities from peatlands in Department of Meta, Colombia - 1015_Q2_SP5_10_MG | ecosystem: Environmental > Terrestrial > Soil > Wetlands > Peat | place...
ACCACAAAATTCAAAAAAAATCCGCCCTGGGTGATCGGCTACTCGAACCCCTCTTTATCCAACGAGTGGAGAGTGTACATGGTGGAGTTAATGAAATACTATGCAAAGCAGAACCCCAACCTCGTGAAGGCGCTGCACGTTACTGATTCGGAGGACAACCCGGTAAAACAGATAGCCGATACAGAGGACTTAGCAGTGAAGGGCATCGACATTCTGCTTTCTTCCCCAGCCACCCCGGCGGCCAACCCTGGCCAGGAGGCGGTCTTCAGGAAAGGCAAGCCTGTCGTGCAGTTTGACCGCACTGGGGGGACCGAGGAGTACACCTGCACCCAGCTGACGCAGGAGGTCGAAGTTGGAAGAATGCTGACAGAATGGTTAGTGAAAGCGATAGGCAAGAAAGGCAACATCGTCGTCTTCAGCGGTGTGCCGGGTGGATGGCCCAGCGAAGGCCGCTTGATGGGAATGAGGCAGGTTCTCTCCAAATATCCCGACGTGAAGATCGTTGGAGGTCCTGTATACACATTCTGGAGCATGGCGACTGCCAAGAAGGCCATGGAGGACTGGATTGCTGGTATACCCAAGATCGACGGCATCTGGTCAGACAGCGGCATGATGGCTAAGCCGGCCATGGAAGCATGGCTGGAGGCCGGTAGAAAACCGATTCCAACTGTGGGTGATTGCTTCAATGGTTGGATGAAGATGTGGAAAACCAAGAAACTTCCAGCGTACGGGACGACCAACGTACCTCTTTTTTGTGGTGTCTTAGCGATGAAAGCCGCTTTCAGTATCCTCAGCGGGGAACCGGTTCCGAGGTCATCCGAATACAACGTCTATGAGATAACGGATGAGAATTTGGACAAATGGGTTAGGATGGACCTCTCCGATGCTTATTTCAGTTACGACAGTGTACCCGGTTTTTTTCAGGCGCCGGAGGAGTTAAAGAAGAAGCTTTTCAGTTTGAAATAGTTTCCGCGTCCTCAGAAGAACAGCTCTCCTTAGGGGCAGTAAATCAGCCCCTGGGAGAGCTTAAGAAAACAAATCAAAAAGGAGGTATGGCGATGCTGAATACCAAGAAGTTTTTACGATTCATCAGTTTCAGTGCGGCGATTGTTTTCTTTGCAGGCACAGTGCTGGTTTGCGTTGCCGCCACGTCAAACGCAGCGGAGCAAGTGCCGATTCCAGGAACCATCGTAAAGCGGGGCGTGCCCTGGGTGGATACCACAAAATTCAAAAAAAATCCGCCGTGGAAGATAGGCTTCTCGTGCCCCTCTTTAACCGACGACTGGCTCGTCTACCACCTGGAGTTGATGAAATACTTCGCAAAACAGAACTCCAAGCTCATTAAGGAGTTCTACGTCACCGATGCGGAGGGCAACCCGATAAAACAGATAGCCGATACAGAGGATTTAGCAGTGAAGGGCATCGACGTCCTGCTTTCTACCCCGGTCAGCCCTGCGGCCAACCCGGGCCAGGAGGCGGTCTTCAGGAAAGGCATCCCCGTTGTGCAGTTCACCCGCACCGGGGGGACCGAAGAGTACACCAGCATCCTGCTGACGCAGGAGGAACTCATCGGGAGAATGATCACAGAATGGCTATGTAAAGCGATTAACTACAAAGGCAACATTGTCGTATTCAGCGGCGTGCCCGGTGCGTGGCCGAGCGAAGGCCGTTTGATGGGCATGCGTCAGGTTCTTCTCAAGTATCCCGACGTGAAGATCGTAGGTGGTCCTGTGTATACGTACTGGACTTTGACTATTGCCAAGAGAGCCATGGAGGACTTCATTGCTGGCATACCCAAGATAGACGGCATCTGGTCGGACAGCGGCATGAGCGCTCAGCCAGCCATGGAAGCATGGCTAGAGGCTGGCAGAAAGCCTATCCCATCTGGCGGCGATATTTTCAACGGCTGGCTGAAGATGTGGAAAGAAAAGAAGCTTCCTGTGTACGCGACGACCAACGTGCCGCTTTTTATCGGCGTCACCGCCATGGCAACCGCTTTCAAGATCCTCAGGGGAGAACCCGTTCCCAGGACAGCCGAATTCCCCGTATATGACATAACTGATCAGAACATAGACAAATGGGTGAGGATGGACCTCGGAGACGCTTATTTCCCTTTCGACAGCGTACCAGGTTTTTTTCAGGCGCCGGAGGATCTAAAGAAGAGACTCTTCGGTTCGAAAAAATAGTTTCTGTGTCCTAAGAAGAACAGCTCTCTTGGGGACAACAAATAAGCCCCCAAGAGAGCTAAAACCTCAATTTCTATTCCTTCCACCTTGCGGCCAGGGGGCGGAAATGGCTACGGAGAGAAACAGGCATGTCTGAGAACTTCGTCTTAGAAATGAGATCGATTACCAAAAGGTTCCCTGGCGTCCTAGCACTGGATGGAGTGGACTTCCATTGCCAGAAAGGCAGTGTTCATGCTTTGGTGGGGGAGAACGGTGCTGGGAAATCAACCTTGATGAAAATACTGGCGGGTGCCTATCAGCCTGATAGCGGGGAAATAATACTGCGAGGCGAGAAGGTCGAAATCAGAGATCCACGAAATGCCTTGCACTTAGGTATCAGCATCATTTACCAGGAGTCAAACCTTGTTCCATACCTTGATGCTGCCCAGAACATTTTTTTGGGCAAAGAACCTAAAGGGCGGTTTGGAAGGTTGAAGAGCGAGGAAATATACAAGCAAGCTACAGAGCTTGTTAGCCGCCTCGGAGTCTCAATCCACTTGAAGCGGCCTGTTCACTTACTGAGTGTCGCTCATCGTCAGATCATCGAAATCGCCAAGTCGCTTTCCTATGATGCACAGATATTGGTCATGGACGAACCTACCTCATCCCTGCCTTCGAAGGAGGTAGAACGTCTCTTTGCCATGGTGAGGTCGTTAAAAGCACACGGTGTTGCCATCATCTATATATCCCACCGTCTTGATGAAATTTTCGAAATCGCTGACATGGTTACGGTGCTCAAAGATGGCAAGAAGGTTGCTAGTCTCAACGTCAAAGAGGCCACTAAAACGAATCTCATCGAGATGATGGTGGGCCGGCCCCTCTCGGATGCTTTCCCTTCCAGAAGCAGCCAGCCAGTTCGTAAGGAAGCGCTACGCACGGTCGACTTGACCCGGAAACCTTTCTTAGACGGCGTGAGCTTCGCCCTGGGCTGTGGAGAGATTGTGGGGGTGACGGGGTTAGATGGATCGGGACGCCGCGAGCTGGGTCGGGCCGTTTCAGGAGATGATCCTCCAGAGCGAGGCGAGGTATATCTTTTTGGCAAAAGGGTAAGCTGTAAGTCCCCGCGGAAGACCATTCGCGCCGGCTTGGCCTTTATGAGCGATGACAGGAAATCCGAAGGGCTTATTATGGGCCTCTCTCTTTTGGAGAACATATCGCTGCCCAGCTTAGGGTTCCGTTTACGTGGGTTTGTCATTAACCGAGTGCGGGAGAAAAAGGAAGTAGCCAAAGCGGCAGAGAGTGTGAGACTTGACTGTGGTTTTTTGAAGCGTGAAGCGCAATACCTCAGCGGTGGCACACAGCAGAAAGGGGTCTTGGCTAAGTGGCTGCTCATGGACGCCAAGCTTATTGTGTTAGATGAGCCGACCAGAGGCATTGACGTGGGAACCAAGGTTGAGATTTATCATCTGATGAGAGAGCTGGCCAATCGCGGCACCGCTATCCTGATGCTTTCTTCCGAGCTTCCTGAAATCATCGGGATGAGCGATCGCGTATTGGTGATGCGTAAGGGACGGATCGCTCGTGAGTTCAAAGGAGGAGAGCCCACGGAGAAAGACATTTTGACCGCGGCTATGATGGGTGTAAGGGAAACATAAAAAAACATTGCGCTGAGAGAGGAGAAATGTCTCTGTTCAAGTTTCTGAGGGAGGTTAGCGCCAAGCGTACGACGCCGGCATGGATCATCTTGATGATCCTGGTCGTATTCGTGATCGCCACCAGTCCGTTCTTTTTACAGGCAGACAACATTGGTAATGTTCTGCGCCAATCCGTGGCTCTTGGCATTGTCAGCATCGGGCAGACGTACGTCATTCTCATCGCTGGCATAGATCTGTCAGTGGGTTCCACCATCAGTCTCGTGTCCGTTTTGAGCACCGGTATGATGGCAGGAAGAACAGAGATGATCTTGCCGGCGGTGGCCATGTCGTTAGTCTTGGGACTGGTGATAGGGCTCATCAATGGATTGATCGTCACGAAGCTTAAGGTGCCAGATTTTTTGGTAACCTTGGGAATGATGTTTATGATTGGGGGAGCTGCCTTGGCTTATACCCCGAAGCCGGCCGGTTTGGTGGCAAAGCCATTCGCCACGATCGCCAGGGCTTCCTGGGGTCCTCTGCCCTTTAGCGTCATCGGATTTGCCCTTTTGGTCGTTGTTGCCATCCTTATTCTTAATAAAACGACCCTTGGCAGGTATATCTATGCCGTAGGTGGAGATGCTGAGGTGGCTCGGCTATCGGGTATTCAAGTCGGACAGACAAAGCTCTTGGCTTATTTAATCTGTGGCTTTACCTCGGCTCTCACCGGCCTGTTTGTGGCGAGCCGCACAACGATAGGTGACCCGACAGTGGGCTCAGGGTTTGAACTAGCCTCTATAGCCGCCGTGGTGATCGGAGGAACAAGCCTTTTCGGGGGCAGAGGAGGCCTGTCAGGGACCATCGTCGGGGTTCTGATCATGTCTGTGCTCGCCAACGTCCTGAATTTACATAGTGTCGGCGGATACACACAGCTGATGATAAGAGGGATAATCATCATTCTGGTGGTATCGCTTTATGAACGGAAGCGTGCTTTGGTAGTGGGCTAGGGGCGAAACAATTCAGCAGGACACTAAGGCCGAGAGGGTGGCTAAAGAAAGGCCATGGCGTGATGTTCTGATGCTGGAAAGATTTCCTTGTGTCGCAACATCTGCATAAAACACACATCCCGGTAGGTGCTACCAAAACATTTTGTATGTCCTTTGTTTCCGTCATTTCCTTCCCGCTTCTCCGTCGCCCTTGCCAGGTTCTTGTTAGTCTTCCCTACCCCGCTGGCGGAGATGCGGCGATTCGTCTCCGTTCTTGGCGTCGTCGACGGCATCCAAATGCTTCCGTCCGTCGACAAAGTCACTGATGGACTAAAACAAGACGTGTGCTTATGCTGAAAGATATCTGGGTATTTGCTGAACATAACAATTGCGAGATGGAAAGTACCACGTGGGAAATGCTCACCGAAGGACGAAAACTGGCCTCCAATCTCAAAGGACAGATTTGCGCATGCCTTATTGGCGCTCAGAATGATGAATATATTGGTTCCCTTTCTCGCTATGGCACTGGGAAGGTGTACCTAGTGGAGAATGAGGGTCTCGCAGGAGATTCATCGCATGACTATGCTCATATCCTGGAAGAATTGATAGAGAAGTATAGACCATCGATGATGATGATTGGGGCCACGGCAGTGGGAACTGAATTAGCAGTGAGAATTGCTGCAAAGCTTAGGCTTCGTTGCATCACAGAAGTAAAAAAAGTGGGTTTTGACGGGGAGAAAATATCAATATCAAAATCTGGTTTCAACGACAAGCTGTATCTGAATTTCGACCTTGTTCCGAATAAGACAGTAATCGTAACCGTCTTGCCCGGTGATATGGAGAGTGATGAAATAAAGAGGCCCACCGAGCCTGAGGTGATAAGGGAAAACATCCAGGCTCCGTTTGATGATACACGTGTTAGGAACAAGGACTTCATCAAGGGAGACCCAAGGGAAATCGACCTCGAAGAAGCCCAACTCATCGTAGCAGCAGGGAGGGGGGTAGGCACAGAGGGATTTGCTCTCCTTGAAGAACTCGCAGATATGTTGGGAGCCTCGGTAGGGGTCACAAGGCCACTGGTGGATGAGGGGATTGCACCGCATAGGCGACAAATTGGGCTTACTGGGAAGTCAGTTGCTCCGAAGGTATTAATAGCCTGTGGTATTTCAGGAGCTCGTGAATTCACCGGGGGGATAGAAAAGGCGAGTCTGACCATCGCCATCAACAACGATTCTAAGGCACATATCTTCAAGGCTGCGGATCTGAATGTCCTCGGGGACGTAAAGGAGGTCATACCGGCCATCATTGAAAGGCTGAAAAAAAGAACTGAGATCAGAGGATGAAATGGACTCTTTCCCTTTATGCGGCAAGTTATTCATGCTGCCTTATTGTGATGAAGAAAATCAGAGAGTAGAGAATAATCCAATCAGCAGATAAAGTAAAATAGCTACGGTCTGTCATGAGAATAGTCGTTTGCGTCAAACAGGTGAGATATGTCTATCATCATTTGCCCTTAGGCGAGGCAAGGAATGAGATTGACCCGGAGAAAATGGCATTGATGATCAATCCTTACGACGAGATCGCAGTCGAGGAGGCTGTCAGGATCAAAGAGCGCTATAAGGATTGCGAGGTGATTCTTATTACCGTTGGGCCACCCGCCTCTGAAGAAATGCTTAGATATGCTTTTGCTTTAGGCGGGGATAGGATGATACGGGTAGATTCTGAAAGCGATGATCCGTGGTCTATTTCAGTCATTCTGGCTGAAGCAATCAAAGATCTAAATTATGACATCGTACTCTGTGGAAAAAAGACTATTGATAACAACGCTGGCCTGGTCGGTTCCTTTCTCGCTGACTTGTTAAATATTCCTCATGTTTCGCGTATTGTCAGGCTGGAGCTGTCACCTCAAGAAAAGAAGGCTGTGGTTCACAGATCCTTAGGAAGAGGCGATAGACAGGTGCTAGAATGTAGTGTGCCGGCTTTATTTACGGTTGAAAAAGGGCTGAATGACCCGCGATATCCCTCACTTCCCAATAGGCTTTCAGCGAAAAAAGCAGAGATTGAGGTGATAGAGTCAAGCTCTCTGGGATTGAGCACCGATGATGAGATGAACATAGTCCAGTATATGACGTTATCACCACCAAGACCGAAACCAAAGAAAGTATTTACACCCGACAGTAATCTTTCGGCGAGCGAACGCATGAGATTACTCATGACTGGCCAAAAAACTGAAAAAAAGGTTGGTTTGGTTGAAGGAAATGTAGGAGATATCGCTGGCAAAGTAGTGGAGGCATTAGTTCAAGAAAAGGTTGTGTAGATCGAAAGGGATTATTTTGTATAAGAAGACGAGGACCAACCGCAGTTATCTGCCCTTTCTCTGAGCATAGCGGTAGTTGCCGAGAAAAGATCAGGCTGGTAAGAGGAACCTGCTAGGATATGACAGAAGGAAAGAGCAAAGAACAAACGGCCGGAGAAAGGATTCGTGAGACTCACGGCTCGAACAATTATAAGACCGAAATTGTGCTGACGGGTGGCTGTTTCGATTGCGGGGGGAAATGCCCTTATAAAGTCCACCTCAAGGACGGAGTGCCCGTCAAGATCGAGCCGAGCGAAGAGCTGAAGGCCTGTGCCAGAGGATACGGCATCCTGAATAGAATGCTCTCGCCTGAGCGACTGAAATACCCTCTGGTGAGAGTCGGTCCCCGGGGGTATGAGGACAGTTTTCGGCGGATATCCTGGGAGGAAGCTTTGGATCGTGTCGCTGGCGAGCTCAAGCGGGTCAAAGAGCGATATGGAAATGAGGCCATCTTTCCGCTGACGGCGAGCGGGAGTCCCGGTCGCCTGTACAGCCCCGCAATACTTTTCAGATTGCTGAATAAAATAGGGGGCTATACCATGCGGTGGGGAAGCTACTCCGGCGAGGCGACCTATTTTGCCGGCAGGATTACCTACGGCTCTCATGCGACTGAGAATACGAGGGATGACTTGGTGAACTCCCGGCTCGTCATTATGTGGGGGTGGAACCCAGCGAATACGATATGGGGCACCAATACCCCTTATCATATTTGCAATGCGAAGGATGCGGGAGTGAGGTTTATCGCCGTCGATCCCCGTTTCCACGATTCAGCAGCCGCCTGGGCTGACCAATGGATCCCAATTAGGCCTGGTACCGACACTGCCATGCTGATATCCATGGCGTATGTGATCCTTAAGGAAAAGTTACAAGATCAAGACTTCCTCGATACCTATACCGTCGGCTTCGACAAATACCGGGCTTATGTATCAGGAGAAGAGGACGGCGTACCCAAGACGGCCTCTTGGGCGGAAAAGATTTGCGGCGTACCGGCATCTACCATTGAAAATTTGGCGCGCGATTATGCTACCAAGAGACCGAGTGCGCTGTTACTCGGTTTTTCACCGGGCCGCACAGCCTACGGAGAGCAAACCCATAGGGCAGCAGCCGTGCTTGCTTGCATCACCGGTAACGCCGGAAAGAGCGGCGGCAGTACGGGTAATGCCGCGGTCATGCGTATTGGCGTTTCGCCCGGTCCCACGCAACCCACAGCTCCCTCTCTTATGCCAACAGGGCCAAATCCCCTCGACCCGAAGCGGAATATTGTTAGCCTCAACCCAAACATAAAAGATAAATTCTTTATCCGTGCAGGAAATCTCTGGGATGCGGTACTTCACGGAAAAAGCAACGGATATCCAGCGGACATTAAGTTTGTTTGGGTTGTGTTCGCCAACCCGCTGAATCAGGCGTCGAATGTTGAAAAGGGGATCAAGGCGATAGAAAAGTTAGATTTCATGGTGGTCAATGAGCAATTCATGACGACGACCGCAAGGTACGCTGACATGATTCTTCCTGTGTCATCCCACTGGGAGCGAGATGACTATGCAAGGCCCTGGCTAAGCGGTGATTATCATCTTTTTTGCCACAAAGTAATGGAGCCGCCCGGAGAGGCCAAAAGCGATTTATGGATTGTTGATCAAGTCGCTTCTCGTTTGGGCATTAGCGATTTCCTAGAGGGAAAAACGACAGAGGACTGGCTGAAACATTCCATCTCTTCTTCGCCGGAGGCGGCCAGGGACCTCGATGATCTGGAAGACTTTAAAGCGAAAAGTATCATTCCTCACAAGGTGAGCCGACCCGTGATTGCATTTAAAGAGCAATTCGAGGACCCGGTTCGTAATCCTTTTCCTACTCCATCCGGAAAAATTGAGATCTATAGTCAGCAATTGGCCGATTTGAACGATCCTTGCATACCACCGATACCCAAGTACATCGAACATTGGGAGGGGCTGAATGATCCCCTTACTTCCAAATACCCTCTTCAGCTCATCAGTTTTCACTTCAGAACCAAGGCCCATGCTGCTTTTGAATTTACTCCACTGCTCAAAGAGCTGGAGCCTCACGTCGTTTGGGTCAATCCAGCGGATGCGAAACGAAGGGGGATTTCGGATGGAGAAAGGGTGAAGGTTTTTAATGACAGGGGGACAGTGGCCATTCAGGCTTATGTGACTGAGAGGATCATGCCAGGGGTAGTGGCAATCGGAGAGGGTGCCTGTTTCCAACCCGATGAAAAAGGGGTAGACCAAGGAGGGAACCCTAACACGTTAATCCGGGACCAGGGGTCACCCGGCGGGGCATTTGTCACGGGGAGCACCCTGGTTGAAATGGCGCCGCTGTAAAAGGAAGTAAAATATGCAGATGGCCTTTTTCTACGACCAAACTCGCTGCGTAGGCTGCTATGCGTGCGTGGTCTCCTGCAAGCAATGGCACCACATTCCTCCTGGGCCGGTGAGATGGAGGCGAGTATCCACTATGGAAAAAGGGAAATGCCCCAACGTGTCCGTGCGCTTTCTTTCCATGGCCTGTTGCCACTGTGAGAATCCACCGTGCGTGTACGCCTGTCCCGTGAATGCTATTACGAAGAGAGAGAAAGACGGGATCGTCCTCGTAGACCAGGAAGTCTGCTTAGGCGGCCAGAGATGCGGTTTTGCTTGTCGAGAGGCTTGTCCGTATGATGCGCCCCAATTTGACGTTGAAGAGGACGCCAAAATGCAGAAGTGTAATTTCTGTCTTGAAAGACTTGAGGAAAACAAGAAGCCCATGTGTGTCGAAGCATGCATGACAAAGGCTTTGGATGCAGGGCCCTTGGAGCAATTGAAGAGGAGTTACAATCAAATCTTTGAAGCCGAAGGCTTTGCATATTTGCCAGGCCTTAACCCTTCGGTCCTGTTTAAGCCAAGGCTTCATGCCAAAGTGGGGCCAAAGTAGAAAATGATTAATGGAAAGGCGATTCATGCCGTGTGCCATGACCCAGTGCAAGTTATGCTTTATAGGTTATGATTGTATGAAAGATGAGATTGAGTCCCAAATGTAGACCGGGCGGAGCGCGGCGAGTTGAGTCCACTTCGCGGTAAATAAGGTGAGGCAGGGAATGCTATTGAAGGACCGAGTAGCAGTCGTCACAGGCGGAGGGAGTGGCATCGGAAGAAGTATTGCTTTGGGTTTGGCAGCTGAGGGAGCAAAAGTGGCTATCTACGATGTCGATGGGATAAAGGCGCAAGAAGTATCGGGCCTCGTACCCTCACATGAAGCAGAAGGGATGGCGATCCAGGGATCTGTTGCGGATGAAAAACAGGCCAGGGCAATGGTTGAAAAAGTCATCAGAGCCTACGGCCGTATTGACATTCTCGTCAATAGCGCGGGAATCCTGGGTACAAAAGGGCTTTTCGAAGAAACGAGCACTGAAGATTGGGAAAAAGTGATTAAAGTTAATCTCACCGGCGTTTTTATTTGCTGTAGAGAAGTATTGCCGTACATGAAAGAAAAACGGTATGGCAAGATCGTAATCATCGGCTCGACAGCCGGGCAAAGGATGGGAGTCCTGGGAGGGGTCGCCTATGCTTCCTCGAAATCAGGGCTGAACAGCCTTACAAGGCATTTGGCCTTCGAGGTCGCGCCATTCGGAATCAATGTAAACATGGTGCTGCCAGGCCCGGTGGCGACGGCAATGCGGCAAGACGATGGAAAAGCGGCACATGCTCGCGAGCGGCAGGTGCCCATGGGGCGCTTGATAGAGCCGAGCGAGGTCGCTGATGCGGTTGTGTTCCTGGCAAGCGAAAAGGCGAGGATGATCGCAGGAGCTTTCTTGCCGGTTGATGGCGGGATCCTAACGGGCTGGTTTGAGCCTGATGTTTATTATGAGAAGTTTCTTGGAAAGAAGTTAAAAGTTTAGAACATGAGTGAAGATAAGGACATGGAGGAGCTATGAGAGCAGATATTGAGGCATCGATCCCCTCGAATATAGAAATTGATTTAAGACCGGGTGAAATCGTTTACAGTGAAAATGGCAGCTACACGGTTCGAGTGGACGATACCATTCAAAGAGCCGAAAGAATACTTGAAAAAATTGGAATCACAGCGATCTATCGGAGTGACGAGCAGGGAACGACGCGACTACCGATTGTCAAGCTGAATAGAGCTCTGGGAAAAGCAAGATGTCACAGATTCGCGTGCCTGTCTGCGCCTCCACCAACCCCTCTGAATCGGCCCCCCAGGGAAGTATTTGGAAAAGGGGTAAGCGAATCGCAGTGCAAGGCAAGTGCCATGATGGAGGCGGTTGAGCGGTATTGCGGGCAAAAGTTCGCCCACAGCAGGACAGTGCATGTGCCGTATGAAAAGGTAAAAGACTGGTCCATCCACCCAAGTGAATTTAAGTTTCCGAGCCTGCCGCCCAAGTGTGCCAGTTGCCCAGACAGGGAACGTGGCTGCTTTCAAGATCTGAACAGGGTCTCCAAAGAGTGGACATGGGGATATTCGTTGCTCCGCAAGGTGCCGGTTCTTGTCCCTTCAGCGGTCGTGTATTATCCGTATATTTCTGACGAAGCTGAGTCTTTCATGTTTAATGATACCGGTGGACTTTCATCGGGTAATACCATCGAGGAGGCGATACTGCATGGTATTGCTGAGATCGTTGAAAGAGACGCGTTGTTTTATGACTTTAACTTGGGAAATTTGGAAAACGCCCATCTTGTCAACCTAGCGCAGTCGAAAAGCAAGTACATCCAAGAGTGTGTTTCTTGCCTCGATCCCTTACAAAGTATATTTATATTTCTTATAGCCAACAGGGAGATGAAACTTGAAATTCCTTCCTTTAGCGCATTCGTTTGTTACAAGAGAGGAAATGCGCGTCGATATTTTGGGGGGTCTGGAACCAGCCTTAATCCGGAAATCGGCCTGCTAAGAGCTCTGACGGAGATGGAGCAGCAGAAGGTCAGGCAAGGCGTCATTGGGAGATTGGATGCTAGCACGTTGGTGACGCGAACCGATTTGGACCCGGAGAACGCTATCACCCTCGGGGAGGTGCCTAATAGATCAACAGGAAATGTCAAAGGCGATATAGAACTATATCTGGATGAGTTTTCAAATATTGGGACGGATGTCATCGTGGTCGATTTGACGCATCCCGAGATAAAAATACCAGTGGTGAGAGTCTTGGTCCCGAAGTTAGTGGCGTACTCGGGAAGCGCAGTTAAGGAAGAAGTGTTCCTCAAAGGGATGAAGAGATCGGGCATAGATGAAAGTGAAGAGAGGTTGAGTGGCCCTTTGGATCATTCTCGGCTCTCTGCGCAAGCTGCAGAAGTTCTGGATAAATAACTAAAGGATGGGTAAATGAGAAAGCTAGAGGAACCGCCGGGGATAACACGGAAAACCTCCGAAGAAGAATATTCGGCGTCGAGTTCAAACAAACCATCAGGAAGCAAGACGAATTTCGTTACCGATATTGGCTTGTCGCTCAAGTCAGTCTATATGCCTCAGGATCTAACCGAATCGGGATTCAATTATGAAAAAAACCTGGGGGTTCCCGGACAATATCCCTTCACGCGTGGAATTACCCCTCAAACGTATCGAAACGAGCCCTGGGTGATCAGGGCTTACTCCGGGTTTGGAGAAGCGTCCGTCTGCAATCAGAGGTATCGAAAATTGGTGGAGTGGGGAGCAGAGGAGATTACGGTGGCAGCTGACCTCCCTACGCAGGTAGGGTATGACTCCGATGACATAATGGCAAAGGGAGAAGTGGGTAGAGTGGGAGTGGCGATCGATAGCCTTAGGGATATGGAAATTCTGTTTGAAGGTATCCCTTTAAACAAATTGAGGCGTGTTGGCATCCTTGGAAATTCATTCGGTCCGATTGCCTGTGCACTGTTTGTTGCGCTTGGGGAAAAACAGGGTTTGAAACCTACGGAATTTTGCGTTGATTTCCAAAACGATGTCCTGAAGGAATACATTGCGAGGGGCACCTATATCTTTCCTATACGGGATGCAGCGAGAGTCGCGTGCGATGTGGTAGGCTATTGTGCAAAGAATGCCCCGCACTGGTACCCTATGACGCTTTGCGCCAATCATATGAATGCTGCAGGAGCTGGTTCATCGAACGCGACAGCTTTTGCCATGGCGAACGGTGTTTATTACATTCAACATCTCCTCGAAAAAGGGTATCAGATAGATGAGATCGCACCGCTTCTGACCATGTTCTTGGACGAAAGATCAGAGTTTTTCACTGCCATAGCAAACCTTCGAGCCAGCCGCAGGATTTGGGCCAAGGTGATGAGAGACAAATTTCAAGCCAAAGATTGGAAGTCGATGGCGTTGAAGGTGACCGCATATTCCCATGGTGGAGAGACGATGAATGAACCTGTTAACAACATCGTCCGAATCACACTCGCCGCATTGGCCTATGTTTTGGGAGGGGTGCAGTTCTTGTTCAACGCGTCTTATGATGAGGTCCTTGGAACCCCGACGGAAGACGCAGCGAAGATTTCTCTGAGAATCCAACAGATCCTGGCTCATGAACTGGGAATTAGCGATGTGGTCGATCCAATGGGCGGGTCGTATTTTATGGAAACCCTTACCAATCAGATCGAGCGTCAGATTTATGAGGAGTTCTCAAAAATCGAATCCTTAGGGGGTGCTATCCC
>Ga0187777_10001805_pt1 | contig 13770 bp, 15 predicted proteins | sample 1015_Q2_SP5_10_M_FD_132416 | JGI IMG/M metagenome (GOLD analysis project Ga0187777, IMG submission 132416) | Tropical peat soil microbial communities from peatlands in Department of Meta, Colombia - 1015_Q2_SP5_10_MG | ecosystem: Environmental > Terrestrial > Soil > Wetlands > Peat | place...
AACGCGGCGTGACGGAGATCACGGTCGGTGACGATGCCGAGAACCTGACCGGCCTCGTCGACCACCGGGAGGTGCCGAACGATCTTGCTCCGCATCAGCTCGGTCGCCTCTCTCAGCGGGGTGTCGAGACCCACCACGGCCGGCCGCCTCGTCATCACGTCGCCCACCTTCATGGAGCCAGGCCCCGGCGATAGACGCCGCCTGTCATGGACGGGTTGTCTTGGACACGGCGGGCAGGTTCAGGAGCGCCCGCAGCTCCTTCCCCATCTTGAAGAAAGGCGCCTTTCGAGGCGGGACGCTTACGCTGGCGCCCGTCTTGGGGTTCCGGCCCACGCGGGCGCGCCGCTGGCCAATGTCGAACGTGCCCAGCCCGCGGAGCTCGACGTGCTCGCCCTTGGCGAGTGCCTCGGTGACTTGCTCGAAGATGGCGGTCACGACGGTGTCGCTCACCTCTCGGGTGAGACCAGAGATCCGGGCTAACTCCTGGACAAGCTCGCTCTTGTTCATGGCCCCGTACCCGGTCCTGTGCAACAGCATTGCCATCTGCCATCCCGAAAAGGCGACGCATTCCCGCCTAGTTGTGATGGGCGAAGACCGGTCTCCGATGGGGCGGGCGCTCCACACATGGGACGGGAAGTTCCTCGGGCACTCACGGCAGCCGGGTCAGCTCGTCCCGAGGGGACCACTCGAAGCGCACCCGCTTGCCCTCCCGATAGGCCGCTACCCCGCGGCCACGCTTGACCGCCCCGATCACGGCCGCGCTGACTCCACGGCGCCTGTAGGCCTCGAGCAGTGCCTCCGCCCGGCGCTCTGGGATCGTAACGAGCAGCGCGCCCGAGGCGATCAGCCCGAGCGGGCGAAGCCCGAAGTGCGCGCAGAGGAGGGCGGTGTGAGGATGGACGGCGATGCGGTCGAGGTCGGCGACCAGGCGCCGGCCCGAAGCTGAGGCGAGCTCGAAGAGGGCCGCGGCCACACCACCCTCGGTGGGGTCATGCATCGCGGTCGCCCCGACCTGCGCCGCGAGCAGGGCCTCCCGGACCACCGAGATCCCGGGTCGGTGGTTGAAGCGGGCGGCTTCGTCTCGCGCGCGGTGCCCGAGCGCGTTCTTGGCCTCGCCCGCGAACCGGCGAGCGATGATCGACGTGCCCTCGATGCCGGCGACTGCGGTCATGACGATGACATCTCCTGGCCGCGCACCCGCAGCGGTCACCAGGCGCTTTCGCGGGACGAGCCCCTGCATGTCGCCCGCCACGATCGGCTGCCTCACGGCCCTGGAGATCTCGGTGTGGCCGCCGGTCACCGCGATGCCGAGTCCTCGGGCACTCCGATCGATGTCGCGGAAGATCCGCTTCACCGCCGCGTGCGCGGTGCCGGGCGGCACGATGATCGTGGACTGAAACCAGGCCGGCCTGGCCCCCATGACGGCCACGTCGTTCGCATTGACGTGCACGACATACCGGCCCACCTCCTCGACGGTGAAGGTGACGGGGTCGCTCTTGAGGATCAGGTATCGCCGTCCTAGATCGATGACCGCGGCGTCCAGGCCGAACTTCGGGCCCAGAACCACGCGCCGGTCGGCCGCGCCATGAAAGCGGAGCAGGCCGCGGAGGAACGAGGGGGGTAGCTTACCGGGGAGCAGCGCCATCGACCGGTCCGGGTACGCCGATTGCACCGGAATGACGAGCATGGGGGCTGTGACCATCTTCCTGTGCGGCGACGTCATGACGGGCCGTGGTGTCGACCAGATCCTCCCGCACGCGGGCGACTCCCGACTCCACGAGGAATACGTCAAGGACGCGGGACAGTACGTGCAGCTGGCCGAGGCCGTGAGTGGCCCGGTGCCCCGGCCTGTGAGCTTCTCGTACATCTGGGGCGACGCGCTCGAGGAGCTCGCGCACGTCGCGCCGCAGGCGCGTGTCGTCAACCTGGAGACCAGCATCACGTCGAGCAACGACTACTGGCCGTACAAAGGAATCCACTATCGGATGCATCCGGACAACGTCGCCTGCCTCGAGGCCGCGGGGATCGACGTGTGCGCGCTGGCGAACAACCACGTGCTCGATTTCGGCGAGGCCGGTCTCCTCGAGACCATCGACACGTTGGCCGAAGCCGGCCTCACGAGCGCGGGAGCGGGGCGGACCCTCACGGAAGCTCGCGAACCCGCAACAGTGGAAGTCCCCGGGGAGGGTCGTCTGCTCGTCTTCGCGTCCGGAGACGAGTCGAGCGGCATTCCCTCGGGCTGGGCGGCGGCGCGGGACCGACCTGGCATCGACGTCTTGCCCGACCTGTCGGAGGAGACGGCCCGCGGCGTCCTGGAGCGGGTCGGGCGGGTGAAACGAGCGCGGGACATCGTTGTCGCGTCCATCCACTGGGGAACCAACTGGGGCTATCAGGTGCCCGCGCCGCAGCAGCGGTTCGCGCGGCAGCTGCTCGACGGTGGCGTCGACATCGTACACGGTCATTCCTCCCACCATACCCGGCCGATCGAGCTCCACCGGGGCAAGCTCATCCTCTACGGCTGCGGCGATTTCCTGGACGACTACGAGGGCATCGTCGGCCACGAGGAGTTCCGCGACGACCTGGCCCTGATGTACTTCCCGACGGTGGACGCGGAGAGCGGTCGCCTCGTGAGCCTTCGCATGACGCCGATGCAGATCCGGAAGCTCCGGCTCACCCGAGCTCGCGCCGCCGACGCCGAGTGGCTCGCGCGCACCCTTGCCCGAGTCAGCGGGCCGTTCGGCACGCGCATCCAGCTCGGCACCGACGGCACGCTGGTCCTCCGAGCCGACTGAGCGCGTCGATCGGCCCGATCACCAGGGCCCCGGCGGAACCTCGAACACGCCACTTCACCGACCGCCGCAGCATCAGCTCGCGCTCGGCTCCCAGACGTCGATCCGCACCGCGGCGGCGTGCTTGCCCTCGACCTTCATGGTCACGGTCACCCAGTCTCCGGCCTTGACCTGTGGCCCGGGAAGCGGGCTCTCGACGAAGTCTCCGATCCAGCCGCTCGGCGCCGGACCGGTCGCACGCTCGAGCCGCACGAACTGGGTCGATGTCGTGATGTGGATCGTGCGCCGCTCGAACTGGGTCACGCCGTCCTTCACCCGCCACGGCCCCATGCCCTCGACGACGATCGCCCCGGCCGCCTGATCCACGGCGACCACCGTACCCGAGTACTTGCGCTCCCGTTCATCGCTCCATGCCGGCCTTGCCAAGGCCGCGACCGCGATGATGATCGCTGCCGTAGTCCAGATCCTTCTCGTTCTTCTCATCGCCGGCTCCTTTCTATCTGCCGGTTCAGCTCGGCAGCACGATCTCGAATCGCTCCCAGGGCATGGCCGTCCACGTCTCGGTCTGCCCGTGGCCATACGAGCGGATGATCATCACAACCTTGGCCGCGATGATCTCGTCGGGGGCCTCGAAGACGTCCATGTAGTCGTACGGGCCCAGGATCGCGTAGTTCGCCAGCCACTTCACCTGCGGGCAGTCCCTTCGGACGTGATCGGCCACGAGCTTCTCCAGACGCTTGAGCTCGCCAGGAGTCTTCACGGCCTCAGGCGTGAGGCGGGTCAGCACCACATATGTTGGCATCGAAGTCCTCCTTTCATCATCGGGATGCGGCGAGGTCCGAGGCGAGGACCCAGGCCGGTTGCTCGCGGAGACTGTGAAGAATCTCGAACACGCGTCGCGGGGTGCCGAGGTCCGACCACACGACGCGCGGCATCGCAGCCACGGCCAGGAACGGCGGACAGGGCGCCAGGATCGCTCGGGAGAAATCGGCCTTCGGCATCAGGGTGTAGGCCTGGCGGATCGCCCAGGCCTCCTCGTCGGTGCCGACGAAGGCGGTCGCCCGCCGGAGCCGCTCGTCCATCTCCGGGACGGTCTCGCGACCAGCCCGGAGGAAGGCGGTCGCCTTGCCCACGAGAACGAACGTGTTCCAGAGGCAGCCGGCTTCGAGACAGACACGAGCCTCCTCCTCCGAGGGCTTCTCCCAGAAGCGACGAACCTCCCAGATCCGCTTGTCGAGGCTACCGTCGAGCAGCCGTCCGATCTCGATCCAGCCATACTCGACCTCGGGGGCGGTCGCACGAGCGCCGAGAAGCACGAGCCGGTCGGGCCGCTCATCCACCCAGGTGGCGATCTGCGCGATGTGGGCCATGAACGTGCGGGGCTCCGAGACGAAGTGATCGGAGGGAAAGACGGCGACGGTCGCGTCGGGAGCCCGCCTCGCGATCCAGTGAAGTGGCCAGAGAGTCCCGGCCGCCGTGCCGCGATCGGTGGGCTGCACCAGCACGTGCGGGCCCTCGAGGCCCGCCCACGGGTCGCCGAAGTACGATGCGTGACTGCGCAGGGTGACCACGACGGTCCGGGCCGGAGCGATCCCGAGACCGACGCGATCGAGGGTTTGTCGCAGCAGCGTCCGCGCACCGAGAACCGGGACGTATTGCTTCGGGCGGTCGTCACCGCAGATGCGCCGGGACAGGGCGCGAAGCCTCGCCCCCTCGCCCCCTGCGAGCACGACCCCCCAGAACTGGCGATTCGCCATTGTCGTCTCCAGTGGTGTCATCCCACGCACGAAGGGCATTACTCGTGCCAGCCCGGATCATCTCGATTGACCGACGGCAACATCTTCGTGCCCGCGATGACTTGCTGCGCAGAGCCGCCCCGAGGGGGCACTCCGAACATGTGGCAAGTCGGCCACACATGAGGCGCCCGGCGGGATTCCTGGACTCCGATCCGCCGGCTTAGATTCCCAGTTCCGCGCGGGCCCGGACGTAGCGGAGAACGTGCTCGCGGGCGACCAGGCCGAGGAGTACTCCTGCCTCGACGACCGGCATCTGCGCGACGTCGGTGTCGTCCATCCTCTCGAGTGCGGCCAGCAGGTCCGTCTCGGGGGTCACCGTTATCACCTTGTCGCCCGGCAGCATCGTCTGGCGGACGGTGACCGTGGCCCAGCGGTCCTTCGGGATGGCCTTGATGTCGTGCAGGGTGAGCAGCCCGACCAGCCGTCCATCCTCGGTCACCGCGAAGCATCGCCGCCCAGCTCCCAGCACCTCGTCACGGATCACTCGGTCGAGGCTCCAGTCGAGTTCGACGCGCGGGCAGCTCCGCGTCATGACCTGCCCGACCCTCACGGCGCGCAGCATCTCGCGGATATCGGCCTCGGCATAACTGGCCGCAGCCGCGTTCTGGAGAAACCAACCGATGAAGGTGATCCACATCCCGCCGATGACGTTGCCGCCGAGTACCATGAGGATTCCCAAGCCGATGAATCCAAAAGCCACGAGCTGTCCGATCGTGGACGCCGCCTCGCTGGCCCGGCGCTGGCTACCGGTCCAGCGCCATAGCAGCGCACGAAGGAGGCGGCCACCATCCAGGGGAAAGCCCGGCACGAGGTTGAAGAGCGCCATCATCGAGTTGATGCGGGCCAGCCAGATCGTAGGCGCGGCCAGCACCGGCACCTCGCGGACGAGCCACCAGGTACCGGCGAACAACCCTGCCAGCGCGAAGCTCGTCGCCGGACCGGCCAGTGCGATCCGGAGCTCCGCGCCCGCGGCGCTGGGCTCACGCGCGATCTGGGCGACCCCGCCGAAGATGAACAGCGTGATACCGCGGATCGGGATCCGGTTCCGCAACGCTACCCAGGAGTGGCCGAGCTCGTGGACGAGGACCGAGGCGAAGAACACCAGCGCCGTCACCGCGCCAACTGCCCAGTAGGTCCGGCCTGCCCACCCTGGATACTCGTGCGGGAAATACCCCGCGGCCAGTGACCAGGTCACGAGGCCGAAGACTAGGAGCCAGCTGAAGTGAATGCGGATCGGGATCCCCCAGATCCGGATGATCTGGAATCCCCCTTTCACTCTGGCACCACCTGCTCGTTCAACGGCTGAGCGCGGTCAGGCCTCCTCATCGAGGAGCCTCTGGACCGCCCGCAGCACGTCCACGTAGCTGATGATCCCGAGCACTTCCTGCGTGTCGGGGTCGACCACCGGGAGCGCGCCGATCCGGTGCTCGATCAGGAGATCGATCACGTCGCCGACCTCCGTATCTGGTTCGACCGAGATCACATCGGAAGTCATGACCTGAGCGATCGGGGTCGCCAGCTCCTGCCGGAGCGCATTGGCGCCTTCGATCTTGAGGAGGCGGGCCATATCGACGCGACCAAGATCCCGGTCGCTCAGGATGCCCACGAGGGTCCCGCTCCGGACAACGGGCACGTGCCGGATCTCCACCTCGCGCATCAGATCCCACACGTCCGCGATGCTCATCTCGGGGTTCACGGTCAGCGGGTCGGGAGTCATCAGGTCACGAGCGACCATGGGCTTCCTCCTTTCGTGTCCCTCCGCTCGGAGCGAGGATGTCAACGCAGGCAGCAAGGACGATGCCAGACCCGCCCGGGCGGATTCGCCCTGCATCGCTGCCTATCGCCGCGCCCAGACGAGAGCCAGTGGGGTGACGGCTCCCCGGATGAGGCGGCCGTGACCCGCGGCACCAGGATCGGCGGCCTCGGCGAGCGCCTGCTAATCCTTCGGCGCGAGCTCCTCGACCCTGATCTGCGCCTCGAGCGAGCGCTGAAGCGAGACGAGGCGCTCGCTGTAGCTCACGGGATAAGCGGTAGCGGTGCCGCCGACCTCGCGAAACTCGTCCGGTAGACCGGCGACCTGGGCCGCGCAGTAGTCGCGGATGGCCGAGAGGGCCGGATGGGGAGCCAGGAGACGGCCCCGCTCCATGACGGCGCAGAGCAGCATCTCGACCACCCCGGGCGGCGCCGGCTCCTCGCGAAGCGCGATCACGTCCCCCGCAAAGCCCTCGCCGCTGCGCAGCCGCCGGAATACCTGTTTCTGGCCCGCCCACGTTGCCTTGCCGGCGCTGCTCTTCAGCACCGGGCGGCCGTCGTATTCCACGAGCTTGTAGGCCATGTCCAGATAGGGCCGATCGGCCGAAACGTCCATGTGCGTCCCCACCCCGAAGGCGTCGATTGGCGCGCCCTCGGCGAGACAGTGCCGCATGCTGGCCTCATCCAGGCCGCCACTCACGAAGATCTTCACGTAGTCGAGGCCTGCGTCGTCGAAGATCCTCCGGACCTGCTTGCTGAGATCGACGAGGTCCCCGCTGTCAAGCCGCACGGCGGCGAGACGGTGGCCTTTGGCTTCCATCTCCTTCGCCACCAGCACCGCCTTGTGCGCGGCGACGACGGTGTCGTAGGTGTCGATGAGGAGCGTGGTCCGCGCCGGGAACGAGCGGGCGAACGCGCGAAAGGCGTCGATCTCGTGCGGGAAGGCCGAGACGTAAGAGTGAGCCATCGTCCCGCTCGGAGGAATACCGTAGTGGAAACCCGCCAGCACGTTGCTGCTCATCGATGCGCCGGCGATGAACGCGCAGCGGGCAGCCTTCATCCCAGCGTCGATGCCTTGCGTCCGACGCAGACCGAAGTCGACCACCGGACGCCCGCGAGCGGCCAGGACACAGCGCGCCGCCTTGCTCGTGAGGAGCGTCTGGAGATGCACGAAGTTCAGGACGGCGGTCTCTACCAGCTGGGCCTCGATGATCGGAGCGGTGATCTCCAGCAGAGGCTCGTTGGCGAAGATCACGGTGCCCTCCGGCACGGCCCTGACGGCGCCGGTGAACCGTTGGCGGCGGAGGAGATCGAGGAAGGGCGGGTCGAAGAGATCGAGCGAGTCGAGGTACGAGAGAGCGTCGTCCGAGAAGCGGAAGTCCCTCAGGAAATTCAGGACGTCCTCGAGCCCGGCCGCGACGAGGAAGGCCCGCTCGCCGGGAAGCTTCCGGACCACGAGGCTGAACGTCGCCGGACCATGCATCCCCTCGCGAAGGTAGGACGCGGCCATGGTCAGCTCGTACAGATCCGTGAACAGCGCGGCGTCGCGGGTCAGGAGTGGACCGGAGGCGAATGCTCCGCGTGCCCCTCTGGGGCGACGCCTCATGGGAACCTTTTCCGTCACGGTGATCTCCTTCCCGAGAGGCTACGAGACCGGGCGCGCCTCCGATCCCGCCTGCCTCCGATGAGGAACGTCTGGCCGTCGGTCGCCATCTCCCCGAACGGCGGCTGTTGGCCCTGGCCGAGCGCGCGAAGCGTCGGACGACCGATGTGCGCGAAGACGAGCCGCTTGACCCGCAGCCGCCGTGCTCGCTCGGCGACGGCCAGGACACCAAGATGGCCACCGACTCCTCCCCTGAACCGGATCGGACGGCCCCAGCCGGCCGCCTCCCCGAACATGACGTCGGCGCCCTTCGCCCATGGCGGGAATCGATAGAACTCGGGAGCCCAGACGACCGTGTGACCTCGAGCCCGGATCCGGTAGCCGTACGTCGGGTGGCTCGTGTGGATCACTCGCCGCCGCTCGACACGCACCTCGCCCTTCCGGAAGGAGCCGGCGTACGGGCGCAGCCCCTTGGCCCCGGCCGATCGTCGGAGCGCTCCAATGAGCTCGGCCCGTTCGTCGGTCACCAGCCACGCGTCGAGCCTGCCCCGTGGCACGGCCCCGGGCCCCCCGTCGATCATGATCCGCACGGAGCGGGAGACGACAAGGAGCCCGGCGGGCCGATGGCGTGGCGAGTTCTGGGCGCCGACTCCGAGCGTCACCAGCCGCACGCTCGTCCCGGTCAGTCAGCCTCGACATCGGGCTGCAGATTGAAGGGATCCGGTACCGGCAGCCCTTCCTGACGTCGGGCGTCGACACGCTTCCGGATCTCCTCCCAGTAACACGCTCTGAATTGCCGTAGCTCGCTTCGCGACTCCGCGGCCAGATCCACTTGAAGATCACCGTCACGCCCCATCCGGGTCAGGTGCACGGTGCCATAGTGGTCGCACTGATGGGCCGCGGCCCAGTACACGTCCTCCGTGAGACCCCAGCGGAGCTTGTCCTCCGGTGACAGCAGGGCGCAACCACCCGCCAGCAGGGCGAGGGCGAGGGTCGCTCTACGCATGGCCGACGTCCGATCGCACGACGCATGCCGCGGCCAAATAGTCCATGCACCCATCCAGCGTGGCCAGCTTTGGATAGTCCGCCTCCGGGATGTCCACGTGGAGCCTCGCGTGGAGCGCGATGACGAAGTTGAGCAGGTCCATCGAGTCCACGTCGAGCTGGTCACGGAAGGACACGTCGGGCTCGAGGGTCGATAGATCGGCCTCCGGCGCGATCTCGCCAAGCGTGCGCAGGACGGTGGCGCGGATCTCGTCGCGGGTCACAGTCGCTCGGGCTCCTGGAGCAGACGGCCAACCGCGGACAGGAAGAGGCCGCCACGGTGGCCATCGCTCACGCGATGATCGGCGGACAGCGTGGCGGTGACGACGGGCCGCGGCACGATCTGGCCACCGACCACCCATGGGCGCTCGACGATCGTGCCGAAGCCCACGATGGCGACCTGGGGCGGGAAGATGATGCCGAACAAGCTTTCTACACCTCGCTCACCGAGACTGGTGACCGTGATCGTCGGATCCGAGAGCTCCGAGCTTCGAAGCCCACCGCTGCGCGCCCGCTGGACCAGGTCGCGGAACCGTCGCATGAGCTCGCCCAGATCCTGCTCGGAGGTTCCGTGGATGGCGGGCGCCACGAGCCCGCCACCCCGCAGCGAGATGGCCACGCCCACGTGGACGGCGTCGCTCCGGACCGCCTCGCTGCCGCGCCAGAGCGAGTTGAGCTCCGGCACCTCCTTCAACGCGAGCGCCACCGCTTTGATGAGGAGGACCCCGTAGAGCAGCCGGTCCTCGACCGCTCGCTTCTGGTTCTGCTCGGCGAGCCAGCTCATCGCCCGGTGCATGTCGATCGTGGTGGCGAGGTAGTAGTGGGGGATCTCGCGCTTCGAGCGGGCCATGGCCGCGCCAATGGCCTGGCGTGCGCGCGTCTGTCGGTCGAGTGGCGCTCGGGGCTGCTCCGCAGGCGCCGCGGCCCGCGCGGCGGCCGCCCGCTCGACATCTTCCCGGCGGATCACGCCGCCCGGTCCGGTGCCCCGGATCGTCGCGGGATCGACGCCGAGCTCGGCGACGAGCTTTCGAGCCAGTGGCGAGATCTTGCGCCGCGCCTCCGCTGGGAGAAGCGGACCGGGGTGAGCGGGCGGTGGCGAGACCGGCTGCAGCGCGGGCAGGATCGGGGCGATCGGCGGCGGCGCGGTGATGGCGGTCACCGGGGCTCCGGTCGGCCTCTCCTCCCGGATCACGGCCAGCACGGTGCCGGTTGGAACGGTCGTCCCCGGCGCAACGACGATGCGCTCCAGCACCCCCGGCGAGAAGACCTCGATGTCGATCAACCCCTTGTCGGTTTCCACGAGGGCGATGATGTCCCCGCGGCGGAGCGTCTCTCCCGGCTTCTTGCGCCATTCGACCAGCGTGCCGGCGCTCATGTCCGCGGTCAGTATCGGCATCAGGAAATCAGCCATGGTCGGTGAGCAATCCCTTGACCGCGCTCACGATCGCCGGCACCTGCGGGAGCGCCGCATCCTCCATGTGCTTGGCGTAGGGCATCGGGACCTCGGCGCTACACACGCGCGCGACCGGCGCGTCGAGGCTGTAGAAGCCGCCCTCCATGATCCGGGCGCTCACCTCCGCCGCGAAGCTGCAGGTGCGCCAGCCCTCGTCGACGACCACGGCTCGATGAGTCCTGGCTACCGAGGCGAGCACGGTCTCGGTGTCCAGCGGGCGGAGGGAGCGCAGGTCGACCACCTCGGCCTCGATGCCGCCGACCGCGAGCTCGTCGGCGGCCTGCAGCGTCTTGCCCAGCGTGCCGCCGTAGGTGATGAGGCTCACCGCGTCGCCTTCTCGCCGCACCAGGGCCCGGCCGATCTCGGCGGGCCCGGCCTGCTCGTCGACCTCGCCTTCGACGGGGTAGAGCGTCGCGTGCTCGAAGATGAACACCGGATCCGGATCGCGTAGCGCGGCGAGCACCAGCCCACGGGCGTCGGCCGCCACCGCCGGGACCACGATCTTGATTCCCGGGATGTGCGCGAACCAGCCTTCGAGGCTGTGCGAGTGCTGGGCGGCGAGCTGTCGGCCGCCGCCGGTCGTCATCCGCACCACCAGGGGAACGCTGAGCTGCCCGCCCGACATGTGCCGGAGCGTCGCCGCATTGTTGACGATCTGGTCCAGGGCCAGCAGGCTGAAGTTGACGGTCATGATCTCGACGACGGGCCGCATGCCGCCGAGGGCGGCGCCGATCCCGGCGCCCAGGAACGTGTTCTCCGACAGCGGCGTGTCGCGGACGCGCTCCGGGCCGAACTCCTCGAGCAGCCCGTAGGTGACCTTGAAGGAGCCCCCGTAACGCCCCACGTCCTCACCCATCAGGAAGACCCGTGGGTCGTCCCGGAGCGCCTCCCGCAGCGCGGAGCGGATCGCGTCCCGATAGCTCATCTTGCCCATGGCGTCGTGTACACGTCCCGGGTCAGGTCCTCGACCGGTTCCCAGGGGCCGGCCTCGGCAACGCGCACCGCCTCGTCGATCTCCGCCTCGACCGACGCTTCGAGCGCGGTCAACGCCTCGGGCGTCAGGGTGCCGGCGGCCCGCAGTCGCGCGGTGAAGAGCGCGATGGGATCGCGCTGCCTCCACTCCGCGACCTCCTCCCTGGTGCGGTAGAGCTCCGGGTCGGCCGTCGAGTGCGCGCGGAAGCGATACGTGCGCAGCTCCAGCAGGAAGGGGCCCCGCCCCTTCCGCACGTGATCCGCGGCCCGCCGCGCTGCCTCCTCCACGGCCAGGACGTCCATGCCGTCCACGGCCTCCGAGGGCATCGCATAGGCGTCGGCCTTCCGCCTGATGTCCGGCTGCGCCTGGTGGCGGGTCAGCTCGGTGCCCATCGCGTAGAGGTTGTTCTCGCACAGGAAGAGAACCGGCAGCGTCCACAGCGCCGCGAGATTGAGCGACTCGTGGAACTCACCCTCGGCCACCGCCCCATCGCCGAAGAAGCACGCGGTGATCGACGCGAGCGATCTGAGCCGGTCGGCCAGGCCCAGTCCGACCGCCACCGGCAGCCCGCCCCCGACGATCGCGTGGCCGCCGTAGAACCGCCGGGCGGCGTCGAAGAAGTGCATGGAGCCGCCGTGGCCACGGCTGCAGCCGTTGGCCTTGCCGTACATCTCGGCCATGAGCGCGCCGGCCGGGATCCCGCGGGCGAGCGCCTGCCCGTGCTCCCGGTAGGTCGCCACGATGCGGTCTTCCGCCGTGAGAGCCTGCATGGCTCCCACCGCCACCGCTTCCTCACCGATATAGAGGTGGAGGAATCCCCGGATCTTGCCGAGCGTGTAGAGCTCGGCGGCCTTCTCCTCGAAGCGCCGGATGAGGAGCATCTGGCGCAGGAGCATCGGGCCGTGCGAGACGTCGCGGCGGTCGATGATCACCGGTCGGGCTCCGCGCCCTCGAGGGTCGACGTGTCGCCTTCCGGCTGGCCCAGCTCGCGCGCCTTGAGGAGGCGGCGCATGATCTTCCCGCTCCGCGTCTTGGGCAGGTCCGGCTCGAAGGCGATCTCCTTGGGGGCGACGACCGCTCCCAAGCGCACCCGGGCGAAGGCCAGCAGGTCGCGCCGCAGGGCCTCGCTGGGCTCGTGGCCGTCTCGCAGCGAGACGAAGGCCTTGACGATCTCCCCGGCGACCGGATCCGGCTTGCCGATCACCGCGGCCTCGGCGACCGCCTTGTGCTCCATCAGGACGCTCTCGACCTCGAACGGGCCGATGAGGTGCCCCGAGCTCTTGATCACGTCGTCGGCGCGCCCGATGAACCAGAAATATCCGTCGCGGTCGCGCTTCGCGAGGTCACCGCTCAGATAGAAGCCGTCGACGAAGCACTTCCGGTACCGCTCGGGCTCCCGCCAGTAGCCGCGGAACATGGACGGCCATCCAGGACGGAGCGCCAGCTCGCCTTGCACGTCGGGCTCCTCGATTGCCTCCACTCGGCTCTCGCCGGCCCGCCGGACGATGGCGGCCTCCACGCCGGGCAGCGGTCGTCCCATCGAGCCCGGCCGGATGTCCATGGCCGCGTAGTTTGCGATCATGATGCCGCCCGTCTCGGTCTGCCACCAGTTGTCGTGGAACGGCCGGCCGAAGGCGTCCAGTCCCCACACCACGGCCTCCGGGTTGAGAGGCTCTCCCACGCTCGCGAGGAAGCGCAGGGCCCGGAGGTCGTACTTGCGAACGAGCTCGGCACCGGTCTTCATCATCATGCGAATGGCGGTCGGCGCCGTGTACCAGACGGTCACGTGCTGATCCTGGAGGATGCCGTACCAGCGCGCGGCGTCGAACTCGCCCTCGTCCACGACGCTGGTCAGGCCGTTGGTGAGCGGTGCGATGATCCCGTAGGAGGTGCCGGTGACCCATCCAGGATCCGCGGTGCACCAGAAGACGTCCTCCGGGTGCAGATCGAGCGCGAGCCGCCCCGTGACGTGGTGGGCCACCACGGCGCCGTGCACGTGCACCGCGCCCTTGGGTTTGCCGGTGGTGCCGCTCGTGAAGTGCAGCAGGGCCAGATCCTCGGGATCGGTCGGGTCGATCGTGAACTGCCCAGCGGCCCGGGCCATCAGCGTGTGGTAGTCGTGCGTCTCCGGGGCGCTCGTCGGTCCGCGGTCGTCCCCGATCAGGAGCACGTGCTCGAGATCTGGGAGCGATGCCCGTAGCGCCGCGACCTTTCGCCGGTAGAGCGACTCGCTGGTGACGAGCACGCGGGCCTGACCCGTGGCCATGCGCACCCGGATCGGCTGGGGCCCGAAGGCCGAGAAGAGTGGACAGAACACGCTCCGGTTCTTCAGCGTGCCGAGGGCCGCCACATACAGCTCC
>Ga0187777_10001806_pt1 | contig 13762 bp, 20 predicted proteins | sample 1015_Q2_SP5_10_M_FD_132416 | JGI IMG/M metagenome (GOLD analysis project Ga0187777, IMG submission 132416) | Tropical peat soil microbial communities from peatlands in Department of Meta, Colombia - 1015_Q2_SP5_10_MG | ecosystem: Environmental > Terrestrial > Soil > Wetlands > Peat | place...
AAAGGATAAGACCTTATGTCATATGACATTCACGATCTCTTATTGGCGGAGTCTGGGCAGCGACGTATAGCCTGGGCAGCCCGTCATATGCCAGTGCTTAGACAGATCACTGAGCAATTTACTTCGGAACAGCCTTTTCGAGGAAGGCGCATTGCAGCCTCGCTACATATTACGACCGAGACCGCAGTGCTGCTTTCTGCGCTGCAGGCCGGAGGTGCGGAGATTGCACTCTGCGCTTCCAACCCGCTTTCGACACGCGACGATGTTTGTGCCGCGCTGGTCGCGCGCGGCATGTCTGTCTTTGCTAGCTATGGCGAAGACCTTTCCACCTATCAGCGTCATATCGAACAAACGCTGGCAACTGCTCCGCACATCGTGATGGATGATGGCGCAGACCTCATAGTTGCCCTGCACCATCGTCCTGCGGATGGCACGGTATTGGGTGGGCTGGAGGAAACCACGACCGGGGTGGTGCGTGCGAAAGCCCTGGCAGCGGAAAAGCTATTGCTCTTTCCCGTGATTGCTGTGAACGATACTCCGACCAAACGCTCCTTTGACAACCGCTATGGGACCGGTCAGAATACGATTGATGGTATTCTCAGGGCCACAAACGTACTGCTGGCAGGCGCAACCTTTGTCGTGGCAGGTTATGGATGGTGCGGGCGCGGCATCGCCATGCGCGCGCGAGGAATGGGGGGGCGCGTAATCGTCTGCGAGATCGATGCCTCGCGCGCTCTGGAGGCGGTCATGGATGGCTTGCAAGTGTTGCCCATGCGAGAGGCTGCTGCCCTGGGCGATATCTTTGTGACCGCGACCGGTATGGCAAGTGTCATTCGCGCTGAGCACTTTACGGCTATGAAAGATGGAGCTATTCTGGCGAACTCCGGCCATTTCGATGTCGAAGTGGATGTGACTGCCTTGCGTGACATCGCCACTCGCGAAGTGCAGGTGCGAGAGCACCTGACGGAGTTTCAGCTTCCCAATGGGCGCGCACTCTACCTGCTTGCGCAGGGGCGTCTCGTGGGTCAGGTTGCTGCCGAGGCCAGTCCTGCAGCGCTGATGGATCTGAGCTTCGCCGATCAAGCCCTATGCACACGCTACCTACTCGAATCAGCTCAGCACTTACCTCCCGCCGTCTACGATGTGCCATCCGACATCGACGAGCGGGTGGCTGCCCTCAAACTCCAATCGCTGGGAGTCCAATTGGACGTGCTAAATGAAGACCAGCTGAGTTACCAGAACTCGTGGAAACTGGGAACGGTGTAGGTGAGAATCGCAGAAGGAGCCATGTGTGGTACACTTAAGAGGAGTCCAGGTGGATGGCTCTACAAGCAGATGTGAGCGAGGCACTCCAGAACTATCTCGATGGCGAGAAGCTGGTATTTCCCGTTGAGAGTCAGATTATCATGGCACGCATGTAAATATTGAGTGAAGGAGATACCGGTGACAGATAATTCAGAACGGTATCTACTAGCTGGTGGAGATGCCGAGCTAGAGCGATTGCAACTACAGGCCAGAGTATGGGAACCAGAAGCTGAAAAGATGCTCGATCACATCGGCATCGAAACAGGATGGCACTGTCTGGATTTGGGGTGCGGAGCTTTGGGTATTCTCGGTCCCCTGAGTAGCAGGGTCGGCCCAGCAGGTAGAGTGATCGGAGTGGACCTGGATGCAAAGCAATTAGCGGCAGCTCGCACCTTTGTCGAAGAGGCGGAGTTGCGCAATGTTGAGGTCGTAAAGCAGGACGCCTATCATACCCCATTCCCGCGCGAGTCCTTCGATCTGGTCCATGTCCGTTTTGTCTTCGCTCCGGTGGGTCGAGATAGGGACCTCCTACGTGAGATGGTCGCCCTCACCAAACCAGGCGGGATTGTGGCCATCCAGGAGCCAGATGCCACCTGCTGGAACTGTTTTCCACAGCAGAAGGCCTGGGATCGACTCAAAGGAGCGATTCTGGCCGCCTTCAAGCGAGGGGGAGGGGATTTCAATGCAGGGCAGCGCACCTATGGTATGCTAAGACAGGCAGGACTGGAGGATGTACGCATCCGGGCCGCGGTGGTTGTCTTGCAGAATGGACATCCCTATATGCGACTCCCTATTCAATTCGCGACCTCCTTGCGACAGCGTATTCTCGATGCCGGTTTGCTGACGGAATTGGAGCTCGATGAGGTGATGTCGGAGTGTGAAGAGATTGTCAAGAATCCTGACACCTTCGTGATGAGTTTTCTTGTGACACAGGTCTGGGGACGTAAACGAGTTGACTAATATGCCTTGAGCATTATTTAAAACCACCCCAGCCCGCATAGAATACCCCACGCTGGTCTGTTCTTGCTAGAGCTTGCAAAACAAGATCAGCGTTTTCCTCTGGTTTGTTACTGTTCATGCTTCCAAATCCCATATAGGCAGGTGGTGCTCCTGAATTGAGAAAATGCAACACGTCTTGAGGAGGTTGCCATCCTTTGGGTGGCTCCAGGAACCAGAAGCCAGTAATATTTTGAGAGTTATCCCAATTCATCGGATAAGGTAGAACGTGTGAACTGTATCCATAGAGGACCGGTTGCCTTTGCCGCTTCAATGAGGAGAGTGGTACCCAGAAAGAGGTTGGAGGCAAGTGTAAAACCTCGGTTCGTGCTTTCGACTGCTACAAACGTAAGTAGCACGACAAGTAGTGCACATTCTCCTATCTTCTCGTGTTACATCTGTTGATTGAGAGGAAACTGGTGCACCTCTCTAAGCTGGAATGAGTTCTAGAACGACACCGGCAGGGCCTCTAAACCGCGCAGGACGAACGTGCCGCGCCAGCGAACTTGATCAGGCTCGACACTCAAGCGCAAATTGGGCATTCGCTGGATGAGCGTGCTTATGGCGATCTGCCCTTCGAGTCGAGCCAGCGGAGCGCCAAGGCAGAAATGCACGCCGTGGCCGAATGCCAGGTGCTTGTTGTTCTTACGGGTTATGTCCAACGCATCAGGATCGTCAAAATAGTGTGCATCACGATTTGCCGACCCTAGCACTGCCATGACCAGTTCACCTCGTGGAATGGTCGTTCCGGCGATTGTGATATCTTCGCGCGCATAGCGTTCGGTTGCCATCTCGACCGGGCACACAAAGCGCAACAGTTCTTCAATTGCAGTCTTGATGTGTTCTGGCTCTTCATGAAGTTTTGTAAACTGGTCGGTATGTTCTAACAGAGCTAACGTTCCACTGCCGATCAGGTTCACGGTTGTTTCGTGACCCGCAATCAGTAGAATCAAGATCATCGCCAGGATTTCATCTTCGCTTAATTGATCGCTACCATCTCTGGCTTGCACCAGAGCCGTGATCAGATCGTCTTTTGGATATGTCCGTCGCTCCTTGATAAGCTTCCTGAGGTATCTCATGAAAGCCATAATATTGGGAATGAGCACAATCAGATTTCTGTTCGTTCCCCCTGAAATCAATGTCTTGCTCCAATGGTGAAACTTAGGATTGTCTTCGGCAGGCACACCCAGAATCTGTCCTATGACAGTCAGGGGCAGTGGAAGCGCAAAATCAGCAATCAAGTTCATGCTGCGCTTTGGCTCAACTGCATCCAGCAACTGGTCTGCCAGGTGTTGTATCTGGTCGCGCATCTGTTCAATCATGCGCGGCGTAAATGCTTTGTGGACGAGCGCACGCAACCGGGTATGGTCTGGGCTATCCAGGTCGAGCATATTGCGTTCGAGCGGCTTGAACATTGGTGGCACCCAGGGTAACTTTTTCAATTGCTCAGGCGTTTTGGCATTGCGGCGATCTTTCGCAAAACGTTCATCTTTCAGCACATTGAGTACATCGTCATAGCGTGTAATGAGCCAGGCACGCTCCTTTATGAGAGTCACCGGAAAAACGGGCGCTTCGGCACGAAGTTGCTCGTAAAACGGAAACGGATTGGCCTTGAATGTTGCGCTGGTAACGTCAACAGGCGCTATTGAAGTCGTCGAACCAGTTGCAATGGCCGTTTGTTTCTTGATCATGATTTATCTCCTCCTATTCCGTCCAATATCATATCGGTAAGTACATCTGGCAAATCATCCCATTGAGATTCCAAAGTCTTATCGCCCATGATGTATTCCAAAATAAGGCCAAGCACCATGCCTGATAGTGCCCGAGTTGTCAGGCTGATATTTGTAGGTTTGATGATGTGCTGTTCTGCCCATCGTTGATGGTACTTATCAGCCAGCATAAAAGTTGGTTCAATAATCTTTCGATAGTAAAGCTCTCTCAGCTCTCGATTGACCAGAATCTCTGAAACAACAACCCTGAATGTCTCGAAGTTATCAGCTTTGAGTAACTTTAACCGGTGCCGGATATAAGCTTTCATAAAACTGCGAAAGTCGCCTACAGTAAACTGGGAGAAATCTACATCTCGTTGCTCAGATTCATTCATCCGGTCAAGGATGCCAAGCATGAGGGCCATTTTATTCTCGAAGTAAATGTAGATGGTGCCGTCGGCAATACCAGCTTGTTTCGCAATATCCTTTATGGTTGTAGAATGAAAGCCTTTTTCGGCGAACACTTTTGTTGCCGCATCGAGAATCTGATTTCTCCTTGCCGCGATAAGCTGCTCCTGAAGCGAGTCTTTTATAGATTTATTCTTCCGCTCCGTACTAATTTGTTATAACCTCCAATGAATATCAATTCACTATGAATGAATGTTCATTCACAATTTAACATATATTAAGCTGCCTGTCAAGAGTTTTTGAGGCTTTATGTATTCTTCTTGTCGAATAGCTCTCCCCAAATGTCATTCTGAGAGAAGCGAAGAATCTCGTCACCCTGCACGTGAGATTCTTCGCTTATGCTCAGATTGACATGCCATGAGTTGAGAAAGACAAGGAAGAACAAAGGAAGGGCTGCCCACTCTGGAAACTGCGCTCTGAGCAACCGGCGCGCCAGAGATATGTCGATATCTACTTCTTAGGCATGCATTTTGCCAGGAGACATATTTACTTTATGCTTTCTCTAAGTTAAAGGGCACCCAATGGCTCGATTCTATGAAGAAAAACAGCCATTTGTCAAAACCATGCCTCAAACGATGACCATAAACGTATGGCTTATTATGGAAGATTACATCCAATCAGGTGATAAAATACATGCAATGAAACATCTCAGGGTTATGTACGAGATCCTTCGCTTCGCTCGGGATGACAAACCGCGATGGTCAGGAAGACGGACATGGGATGACGGGATGGCAAAGGTGGGAGATTGATTGACAAACATGGCATGGCAGGATAACAAAAAAGGTGAGTTTGATAGGAGAGAAGTAGTATAAACGATGTACCTCCGGAAATGACGAACAGATTACGTATACAAACAGGACTGTTTCGGCCTATATTGCGATACCTTTCACATGCATATGCTGATATTTTGTCCATGGCAGCAGAGAAACATTCTGAGAAAGAAGCAATCATTTTCTCTTCACCGGTCAGATCTATAAATGATGCCAGGCATAAGCAGATTGAATATGAGAAAGATGTGAACCTGAGCTATCGAGAATTAAACGCACTGGTCAATGCGTTCGCCAATGCTTTACTCGACCTGGGAATTCGAAAAGGTGATAGGGTCTGCTTGCTCATGACGAATAGACCTGAGTTTATTATCAGTTGGTTTGCGCTTGCGCGAATTGGCGCAATCATTAGTCCAATGAATCCATCTTACAAAGAGTGAGAGGTAGCCAATTAATTGAGCAATTGTGAGGCAATCGCAATCATTGTTCAACACGAACTATTGTCGCTTATCGAAAAGGTACACGAGCAAACGCCCGCATTGGAGCATGTAATTGTCGTTGATACCTACCATCAAACACTACCGTCGCATGTGCATTCCTTCAAGCAGATGGTACTTGCTCATGCATCAACTCCTCCAGTATTTTCAGACGAAGATTTACTTACACTCCCATATAGTAGTGGTACAACGGGTTGCCAAAGGGTGTCATGCTCAGCCATAAGAACGTTGTGTGTAATGCCTACCAATCGGTGGCTACTGCGCGGATAACTTCGCATGATCGCATGCTGGTTTTCGTCCCACTCTACCATATCTATGGCATCATGCTCATTGGAACCGCTTCTCTATCCGGCGCCACTCTGGTGCTGATGGAGCGTTTCGACCCCGAAGGATGTTTGCAGCTTATTCAAGGTGAACGCATCACGCTGTTGTACACCGTTCCTCAGGTGTTGGCTATACTGAGTGATTGGCCGCGTTTAAAAGAGTACGACCTATCAACTGTTTGTTATACTTAGTGTGGCGCGGCACCTGGGCCACCTGCTTTGGCAAATCGCTTTCAGGGGCGAACCGGTATCACTGTGATGACCTCTTATGGTTTAACCGAAGCGTCACCAGGGACGCACTCGAACCCGGTTTATAACCGGAGGCTGATTAAAGTCAAAACAATTGGACTGCCAATACACGATACAAAGCAAAAAAATGTTGATATTGAGACCGGCCAAAAAGAGTTAGGGGTAGCCGAAGTTGGCGAATTGATTGTGCAGGGACCGCAGGTTATGCAAGGATACTGGAAAGCATCAGAAGCAACTGCCGAGGCATTACGAGATGGATGGCTTTACTCAAGAGATATCGGTTGGTGTGATGAAGATGGATATGTGACGCTTACTGACCGCAAGAAGGAGATGATCAAGTTCAAAGGCTTCAGTGTTGCTCCTGCACAGATTGAGGCTTTGCTGCTTGAGCATCCAGCAGTTGCCGATGTAGCTGTTATAGCTAAGCCAGATGAGGAAGCCGGAGAGGTTCCAAAAGCTTACGTGGTTCTTCGACCAGGTTACGAGCATCAGTCAGCAAAGGAATTGATGGAGTGGGTAAATAGCAAGCTTGCAAACTATAAGAATGTACACGAGATCGAATTCATCGATGCCATTCCCAGGAATCCATCTGGTAAGATTTTGCGTCGTATCCTCAAAGATCAAGAGCGGCAGAAGATAGGTGAGTGAAAAGAAATATAGGAGTTCTGTTTATATGGATATACATAGTCTGGTGGCGATTGACATGCATACCCATGCTGAGGTATCGAGTAAAGTTCCAGATGATCCCAGGTGGAAGGAGATCGAGGAAGCATCAGAACAATATTTTAAGGATGAAAGACCTCATATGACTATTGCTGAGGTTGCAGCATACTACAGGAAACGCGAGATGGCGTATGTCATGTGTTCGTGCGGTGTTTGGTAAAACAGCCCAAACACACGTTCTCCGCCACTTGCGGGTTTGCCTGCGAATACCCCTGGTTACAATAGGTACAGATCAGATGCGCCTTGATAATGGCACTGATCTGCTCGTATGCCTGCTGGGTCACCGCTAAGTGGTGTGAGGTACTTTCGAGATAGACCTGCTTGTAGTCGTCTCTCATATGTGATTAATCCTTTCTGTGTGGGTTTCAAAACTGCAACACACATTGTCAAAGTGCCAAAAACAAAACAGACGAGCACACAAAGCCGTATCGCGTGCGATAGGCGGTGCTGTCTGTTCGTTCTGGAAAGTGGAAGGGGTTATAAGCAGGGCAGGCAAGAAAAGCTGTAAGCTAGCTTGGATTGGGTAGCTGACGGTGTGTCTATATTGGAAGTGAAGAGCGAAGCAGGTGCCCTGGTGTGATTGTGATGCTGCTGTGAGACGAAACGGGTGTGCGACCTTGATCGCCGGCTACTTAAGAGGGTATACTGTAAGTGTCGCAATGAAGATGAGTGCAACAAGACTTGTCTGAGATTGCAGGCCAACTCCGTTAAATCTGCTACGTGGGTGAAAGTTACGTAGACGGATGACTGACCGAGATGCGCTTCTCCTTGCGGCTCTTAGACTTTCACGGCCTGGAGGAGTGAACGGGAGCCGGGTACCGGCAGGATATTAGGCAGGTACTCGGCTTCAGTAGTTTTGGGACGGCGCGTCACGCACACGCCAATCGTATAAAAAGGGTATCCCCAAGGGATACCCACTTTTCTTTCCTCTTCCGCTCATGTCCAAAGCTTACGCCTCAAGGCCAATCAGGGGAGTGGTTACCAACTCGGCCTCAGCGTACGCAAACCACACTGGCTCCTTGCGCTACGTCCCTTCCAGAGCCACCAGGTAATAGCCAAAGGGAGGCGTTTTCGCTCCCAATTGCTCTTCGTCTACTTGGCCGCGTCCGTGGTGATTGTTGCAATTTGCCTGCGGTGCTCGGTCAAGTAGTCCAGCAGCGCCAGGGTTTCCTCGGCGGTGAAAAAGGCGCTGCTCATGGTCTTGGTGTTAAAAATTTGGAGCGTCAGGGTTTCCGCCGGGTGAACGGTATACTCATATTTCCCGCTTTGCTGGCAATCTCCAGAGGCGTTCTCTGGTTGCGTCCCTTCTTTCATAGTCTCCTCCTTTGTGGGCAAGCCGGTTGTGCGCTTCAGACTACTCCTGACAAGCTTATTCCTGCATCAAGTTTACCTGCTGTGGGTCACAAACAGATCGCAAAAGCGGCTTGTAATCTCACAGCTGGTTCACAAATTCCCGGGGAGAGGCTGGGAGAGGTCAGTGGGTGGGGGATTACTGAAAAGCGATGGGGAAGACATATTAGGGATACATTGCATTAATTTGATTGGAATAGGCGGCCTCTGCTCTTCAAGCTCGGGTGGACGCGCTCTGATCAACTGAGCTCCTCCATCCTTTCAGCTTCCTGCGGCTTCCCACAAGTGCGGCTGTAGTGGGAGTGGAGAGTGATGAGAGTTGGAGCAATCAGCTCGTCGAAAGCTGCGACGTTTCCCCTATTCCACACCTCTTCATACACACGGCGGACAATAGCCTTGTTGTCTTCGAGTGACATACGAGAGACTCCTTTCTAGGGTCTATGCAGACACGAAACTGCGAGAGATGACAGGAGTTGTCAGAAAAACCAGACGATGCGCGAAAACAGCGGTTACCAACCTCAAGTATATCCGTACAACCGGACAGATGCAAGAGCCGAGCTAGCCAATTTGGCCAACGCGGCTATGTTCTACTCCGATGGGGAAAGCCCATACTTAGGGTACCACCAAGATTCATACGTAAAGTACTCATAAGGATGTTTTGGCTAATCCCACCTGCGTATTTTTTCTACTCTCTCCAAAGAGCTTGACCTTCCAACGGTGGGAAGAGGTATAATTTTTTCAAGAAGAGGAACTCTAAAGACTTTTGCACTACCAGAGGGCAGATAAAGTTCAACGTTCATTGAACTCTAACAGAATGCAAGCGGAAACTCTATCAAGTGACGCTCAGAAAGGAGAGATAAGCAAGTGGATACGCGGATGATGAAGATGATGGAAAACATGATGACAGCGATGATGAAATCTGAAAATATGCCACAGATGATGAACACCATGATGGATAAGATGTTCTCTGCAATGACTGTAGAAGATCGTATTCAATTCGCTACCACAATGATGCCAAAGTGCTTAAATATGATATTCGCAGAGCTTAGTCCCGAAGAAAAAGAAAAATTAGCCAGAGAGATGATAAACAACATGATGTCCATTTTCAAAGATCAGTTGTATACCGACAAGTGATTTAAAGCAGATATCTCTATTATCTGTAAAGAATCACTATCTCACCAAGTTTCTGTTGAGCTTGTTTTCTCCATTCAAAATAACTTTGTACTCTGCAAGAGGGCTGATTATAGCAAAAAATAATCAGACTATTGAATAGGGAAGCATCCTGACAAAGTGGCCGTTCTCCTGCAAAAAGCCCGCGACTTTAAGAAGAATAGCGCCTAAGCGCGGCTTCTTGTTTGTTTGACAGATGAACACCCCGCCTTTGGGCAGGCTATTGGCAATCTTTTGATACTTGCCCTTGCGGGGGAGGAGTGGCGCCGGCACTAAGGCCACATTATCCAGCTGTGCTTTTCTCAGGGCTTGAGGCGGTCTGCCACTGTGACAGGGAAGGGCTAACTATTTCATAGACTGGTCTGCTCCATTGCCCGCCGGGCGCTCTCTTTGCTCATATGCACATACAGCTGTGTGACGGAAATGGAGGAGTGCCCCATCCATTCTTTTAACTGGAACGGGAACACCCCCTGCTCGGCTTTGTAGCTGCCGAAAGTGTGACGCAAGGAGTGGCTGGAGAACCGCTTGCTGATGCCGGAGAGCCTGCGGTATTTTTCAATGATCTTCTCGGCACCCCGCCGCTATAGCCCAGTCCCGGTGTAGTTGAGAAAGAATGTCTGGTCCAGACTCTCTCCCCGCACGCTTAGGTAGTTTGTTAAGGCAAGCACGGCTTTTTTCTCCAGGGGAATGGTTCGTTCTTTGCTGCCCTTGCCAGCGACTTTAATCACTTTATTGACAAGATCCACATCTTGCAGGGTCAGATGCACCAACTCGCTCACCCGGATCCCGGTTTGCATAAACAGTTGCAAAATGGCAAAATCGCGGGGATTGGCACCAGCCGTCGAGAGGAGCTTGGCATATTCTTCTGGTCGCAAATAGGTTTGGGCTTTACGCTCTTTTTTTGGGGATCGCAACCGAAGCAGCCGGCGAAACCGGAATGTGTCTGCTCTTGCAGATAGGAGAAGAACTCTCGCAGAGAGGCCAGTTTCCGGGCGCGAGTCACCCCGGAGCGGCCAAGACTGGAGAGATACGCGAGGTATTCAATGAGGTCTGTCTTGATGAGATTGCCGATCTCCTGTGGCATATCTGTCGTCACCCTGGCCGAGCCTAAAAGAGAGCAGGATTTGCAGGAAATTCAGAGATTCCGCCGGGCTATTGCAGAAGAGTTTGAACCCTCACTCGTCTCAGACACACTGCAACACCCGGATACTTTTATCGGCCATGTGACAGGCTGGTATTTTTGTCAGGCTCTAGACACACAGCAATACAGCCGGTTTAAAGACATTATGCAGCGGCATGATCTGCAGAGGGAGCCTTTAGGCGAAGTTATCGTAAAACAGATTGAAATGTGGAGATTCACCTCTATGGAAGCCTGGGGAAATAAGCCATTGGCTCAATTGACATTAGCTTTTTGCGGGGATAGTTAAGAATAGCCACTATACGGACTCTGTTCTCGTTACCAACTTGTAATTTTGCTTGCAACTTGACCATCAAGGGACGTGTCGGGTACGTCCGAAAACAATCGCTAGCAGCAGAAATGCTATGGGAGATACCAAGGCGTACCCGATGATTCCGATATTTCGAACAATCAGCCAATACTCGACATGCATGATGGCGAGTGGCACACCGAGGAGGCCAATAAGACTTAAAACTCCGCTGGCAAGCAGAACATACCGGAGGCTTCTCTCAAGCCTGGTGTCCTTGAACACGGGGACGGCAAAGAGCAGTGAGAGAGCAAAGAACCAATCCCATGCCAGGATATCGAGCGTATAGGCCACCGACGGCCATTTGAAAGAAAAGAGCAGGGGAGCCGCTGTTAATCCAGCGGCTTCGATCGGACGGCTGACGGTGAGGATAACGAAGTGGAGGCAAGACGTGATCACCCCCATCATGATCATGAACACAAGGGCAGCAGAACTATACGGTTTGGCAGCTTGAGGTGCATAGGCGTGCACTGCAATCATGCTGATGATCAGAGGAGGCACTAACAGGAGTATGAGCAGCTCCATAATAGTGAAATACGGATCACCGATTTGATCCTGAGGTGATTTGAGTGAGAGAAAACCAAGAATGGTCGTAATCGCGTAGATCACGGTAAGCATGACCACGGCCAACGCGGCCACTCTGCCAAGTCTGCGGTATTGTGCTGTGAACCCCTCGTGGGAAATTGTTTCTCTTGTTTTCATATTGATATTTTGTGTTGTGTTCTCAGTGCCTTACTACTTTGGGCGGCAAGTCATTATGTCTGTCTTGCTCGCCAAAGGTAAACAGAAACCAGCAGAGTGAATACCGGAATCATGATAACCCATCCAAGGATAGTGGAATGTTGCCGGTTGCATACTTTACTACCCTAGTGCATTATTTGTGAGCTTGTCAAGGAGCTGATAGTCCTATCATTGTGCATCAGCCAAAAGAGGCTGCGATGCTAACCGAAGTCAAGGACGTATTCTGCTTCAAGACTATCTGCAGTCGGGGTATACCTGAGTTGGTATAGATCTCACTGCCATATCAGTTTCTCATTGTCCTTGCTCTGCCGTCACAGCCACTTCTGTATGCAATTATCTGCAAATAGTTGGCCCTTCTTTCTGTAGGAAGAGGGCACCTAGGCTACCCTCTTCTTAACTCCCTTCTGGCGCTTCAAGCAACAGGAGGCGTCAGGAGTTACACACTTACTCCTTCCCTGGTCTTCTACCCCACACTCTTTCCAAAGTTCCCGGGCTCACCCTGAAAAGCCAGCGATGAAGTCAAAGGCGCAGAACCGATAGTACCAGGACTACTTTTCCCTTGCCCGCTTCCGTCTTAACCCGCGACCTTGAAGGAGGCTTATAAAAAAGATACAGAACGTGTCTCACATTGAGGTCTCAAAGCAGCAGACAGTCTCACAGCGAGGCCACGGAAGGAAATCATAAAAAGGCGGGTTTCATACTTCTGCATAGCCGATGAAATCAACAATAGCATACGTCTCATCCTCCTGGCCGTGAAGGGGTAGCGTCCGGTAGTAGTAGACGTACACCTGGTGTGTGCCAAAGGTTTTCTCGGCAGTGTAGCGTCCGGTTGTCAATCCCTCTCGGGTATCGGGGTGGTTAAGCGTCTCTAGCACCTGCTTGAGAGATATGCTGAAGAGCGCCTGGTATTCCTCAGCCTGGGGGAGAATCAAGGTGTGGCCCTAGTGAAGCAGGGCATAACGGGGAAATTATATCATTTCGGCGTGTTGGTAAATCGAGCGTAATATTCAGAGACCTCATAATTTTTCACATCTTACTTTGGTGCGTGAACAGGTCTTATACATAACCAGCGGGATTGAAAGGTGTTTCAAGCATGTCGATGGTGTCTTTCCTGATGCGGTGGCGGTTGCGTCTGCCTTCCCGGATCGTCTCAAACGGCAGGATACCGCTTCTGATCCAGCGCATGACGGTTGCATCATCAATTAGTAGAGAGTAAACAACCCTCACTTCTCATGTTTTCTGAATAAGAAAAAGTGAAGGCATGTAACGAATGCAACAAGTACGAGTATTGTAAACTACGGCCATGTTTCGTAGCGGTTAGCAACTAAGCCCCAAACGCCACCAAAAACCAGGGACAATATGATTCCCACCGAGTTATTAACGTTAAACAGACCCCAGACAAGAAGACCTTAATAGCCTGCATAGGTTCTCCTGATGATTTACGATGCTCAACTGCTCTCAGAACAAGTATAACCTGTCAAATGTTGAAGTATCAAGGCATGCAACAATCAATTATGTATTTATCAAAACTAATGTTCAATGTTTATTGAAACATTTGTCTATAACTTTAACTGTTTTTACTTTTCAGAAAAGGAATAAGCAGTTTCGCAGATTGGGGAAAATTTTCCTGTTCCATTTAGAGGTAAGTCAGCAATTTATCAAAGATAACTCTGCAAACTATCCAAATGTCTTAAAAAACTCTTCTTATTGTAAAAAATAGAAAGTACACTTTGAAAGAGATGGGTAATTTCATCAGTGTTATTGACCAAATATAGATAGAGGCTTTGATTTTGCATACATGCCCATATTGTTGGCCAACAGAAAACTGCATTAAAAGTGGTTTTAACCGAAATGGAACACAGCGGTACCGATGTCGTCGTTGCAAACGCTATTCAACAGCTAAAACTAAACGAAAGAATCCTAAAGGTGAATTTGGAGCACGAGCAGTCAGACTTTACCTTGATGGTATGAGCCTGCGTG
>Ga0187777_10001809_pt1 | contig 13755 bp, 10 predicted proteins | sample 1015_Q2_SP5_10_M_FD_132416 | JGI IMG/M metagenome (GOLD analysis project Ga0187777, IMG submission 132416) | Tropical peat soil microbial communities from peatlands in Department of Meta, Colombia - 1015_Q2_SP5_10_MG | ecosystem: Environmental > Terrestrial > Soil > Wetlands > Peat | place...
TACAGGCTGGGAGTTCCTCAGCCAACTGAAGGGCGGGACCCAACAATCGACCAACGAGACGGAGCAGGCAGGCGCCCACTTCGAGGAGGTCATCTCAGGAAGGGCAGTCCTCTCAATGCCTCACAGCAAAGGAGGCTTTAGGCTCAGGTACGGACGGTCGATGGACACGGGCCTCTCCACCATAGGGATACACCCCGCAGTGGCCATACTCCTGGACTACCCCGTCGTCATCGGGACGCAGGTGAAGGTGGACTTGCCCGGTAAAGCAGCCACAATTGCATTTGTGGACTCGATCGAAGGCCCGACAATACTGACGAAAGACGGGAGCGTCGTCAGAGTGTCTACATCGGCCCAGGCCGAGGAGCTCCACGATTCTCTGGCGAAAATCATAGATCTCGGCGACGCACTCATAAGCTACGGTGACTTCCTCGAGAACAACAAGGCCCTCCCACCGTCTCCCTACGTGGCCGAGTGGTGGGTACAGGACTTCCGCCGCGCCCTTGCTGCAATTCCAGGCGCGTCAGACATGCTCGCCGCGGCAGGCATTTCGTCGGCAAGGGCAACCGAACTCCAGTCCTCTCCCATGACGATTCCAACGGCAACCGAAGCCGTCGCCATCTCGCAATCACTTGGGCTCCCACTCCATCCATCCCACACGCCGCGCTTCGATCGGGTCACTTCGTCCGACATCGCCGAGCTCAGGAAGTACTCGCTCGTGGAAGGGTCCAAGGTCGTGGTAAACGCCAACGTCCCCCAGATCCGATGGGTACTCAATACCTGTCTCATCGAGCACAGGATAGAAGGTGAAGTCGCAGTCGTCAGTGGCGAGCCAGCACTTGTCCTTAGTGCCCTCCTCCGGCTCAGGGAGCCGGAATTAGTCGTCCCCTCGGACGAGCCTGAATACGTTAAGAAGCTCTCCGGAATTCAGCTCGGGCGTCAGAGTACCACTACTATCGGGGTCAGGGTCGGCAGACCCGAAAAGGCGATGGTCAGGAGGATGAAACCTCCAGTCCATACATTATTCCCAGTAGGATATGAAGGAGGATCAATGCGGGACGTCTTCACGGCTGCCAAGGCGGGCAGGGTGAAGGTCGAAATTGTCAACCGGTTCTGCTCCAAGTGCGGCGAAAGGCGGACGTCGTTAGAATGCGAGATCTGTGGCACGCCCACCGCCAAATTCATGTCCTGCCCCCGATGCGGTACGACCACAGAAGACGAAGCTTGCCCCAATTGCAGGACGAAGACCGTTAACTACTCTAAGATGGACTTCGACCTACGGTCCAGACTCGAGGCTATCAGAACAAAAATCCCGCATAACACAAACAAACCTGTCAAGGGAGTGCGGGGCCTCACCAGTGCCTCGAAGCAGCCGGAGGCAATCGAGAAGGGAATCATTAGGAGCAGACACAACACCTACGTCTACAAGGACGGAACGCTAAGAATAGACGCAACCAATGAACCCCTGACACACTTCAGGCCGAGGGATGTCAAAGCGGACATCCACACGTTAATCAGACTTGGTTACTCCCTAGACAGGGACGGGTTCCCGCTGCAGCGGGACGATCAGATACTTGAGCTGAAGCCTCAGGACATCATCGTCCCCGTGGAGATTGGGGACGACCTGGTCAGGATGGCCCAATGCGTGGACGACATGCTGCAGAACATCTACGGATTGCAGCCGTTCTACAATGCCAAGGAGCCGTCCGACCTACTGGGGAGGCTGGTCATAGGACTCGCACCTCACACTTCCGTCGGTGTAGGCGGGAGGATCGTAGGTTATTCTGCGACTCAAGTCTGCTTTGCCAACCCCTACTGGCACTCGGCAAAGAGGAGGGACTGCGACGGCGACGGGGACTCCCTTCTGCTCTTAATGGACGCTCTCCTGAACTTCTCGCTGGAGTACGTCCCCGCCCAGATAGGAGGGTACATGGACACGCCACTGCTCATCCAGCCTGTCATCCTGCCATCGGAAGTGGACGAGCAGGCGCACAACTTCGACATAGTGTCATCCTATCCGCTCGAATTCTACGAGAAGACTCTCGGCTCCCCACCAGCGGCATCACTATCCAATTTGGTGGAGGACATCGGCTCCAGGTTGGAGAAGGACACCCAGTTCTACGGCTACGGCTACACCCATCCTACGAGCTCCCTTACCATAAAGCGCTCCAGAGGCTCCTATTCTACCCTCAGGACACTCAACGAGAAGATTTCCAAGCAGATAGAGGTCGCATCTCTCATCGAGGCCGTCTCTACCCGGGACGTGGTCGAATCAATCATCAAGACCCACCTGATTAGAGACATAATGGGGAACGCAAAGAAGTATGCCACTCAAGCATTCAAGTGCAGGGGCTGTGGGCTAACCATGAGGAGGCCACCTCTGTCCTGGAGGTGCCCCAACTGTGGGAGTGAAATCAGAGGGACCTTGACCAGGGCCTCCGTTGAGAAGTACCTCTACATCGCACAGAGGCTGGCACGAGATTACGACGTTGACTCATACCTGAGGAACCGCCTGGACATGCTCGAAAGGGAGCTCGACCAGCTATTCCAGGGTCCGAGGAAGGCGGACCAGCTGGAGCTCACCGACTTTCTGAAGCCGGCACTGGCTGATTGAGCTGAGTGGTCGGCGGTTGATTCCCGCCCTTGACCTGTGGCTCCTTCTTAGCGGGTATACGGTAATAGTGTTCTTCTTCGTCGTCCAGCGCCTTCTCAGGAGAGGCGAAGGTGCACGTTCATTCAGGGGAGGTCCATATGACAGGGGCAACATGATTCTCGTCGGATCAGCAACGGGAATCGGACTGTGGCTACCACTGGTAATGGCCCTCCTAGGGGTGGCCGCCCATCCTGTCAGCCTGTCCGAAGGGGCAGTCGCGCTTGCGGTCATGGTCTTGGGCGTGGGAATTCGAATCTGGGCTGCAATGACACTGGGAAGGTACTATACGACAACACTGATGATGAGTGAGGGGCAGAAAGCGGTCACTACCGGACCCTACCCACTTGTACGGCATCCAGGGTATCTCGGCGAGATAATGATTTGGACCGGGTTTGCAGTGCTCTCGAGTAATCTGGCGCTGTTCTTTCTTCTTCCCACCATGTTCGTAGCGGTGTACTTGTACAGGATCTCGGTCGAGGAAAGGATGCTAGTGAGGGAGCTTGGCGATGACTACGTAAGGTACCAACGCAGGACTCACCGTCTAATCCCCTCAGTGTACTGAAGTGCCTCCGCCACTCCTCTCACTTGAACGAATATGCGGGCGACTCTCGGAATGAGTACTTGACCTTCTGAAAACCCTTCCTCATTTCCTTGATTCGGCTCACAACCTCACGTTTCCTCTTGCCTCCGAGGGCGACGTGCACTATGTCTGCAATCTCCCTCATCTCAGACTTGCCCATGCCAAGTCGGGTAAGCTCGGCGACGCCTAGCCGTATGCCTCCGGGGTTGGTGTAATGTCTCCCCGCCTGGAGGTCGCCGGGAATGGGCTCCCTATTGCATATGATGTTCTGTTCCTCCAAGAGCTTCTCTATGACACCCCCGTCAGAGTACTTCGTGATATCGAGAGCCACCTGGTGAGACTTGGTGTACCCATTCTTCTCGCCAAGCACCTTCTCCCCGAGATCGGCCAGCCTCACCGCGAGCGTCTGGGCGTTCACGACGACATCCCTGGCATATCTTCGCCCGAACTGGAGGAACTCTGCGAACACCATTGCCTTGGCCGCCACGTTCGCTAGGTGGTGGTTGCTGGTCATGCCAGGGAACACCGCCTTCTTCAGCGGTTCTGCGAACTCTCCCTGCGCCGCGATTGCGCCGCCCTGAGGACCAAAGAGCACCTTATGCGTGCTGAAAGTCATCATCTGCGCTCCCTCGCGCAGGGGGTCTTGGAACTGGCCTCCAGCAATCAGACCCGCGACGTGGGCGGCGTCATAGCAGATGATCCCTCCCTTGTCGTGAATGGCCTGCTCCAGCTCCTTGATGGGATGTGGGAATAGGAAGAGGCTGCAGCCGAACATAGCAAGCTTCAGCGACGATAGCGCGGCAATGCGCTTCTTCGTTTCGTCCACATCAATGTTCATCCCTTCCTTATCGAAGGCGAAGTAGGCTACCTCCAGACCGTGGACGGAGCCCGCCGAGCCTCCAAAGTCCCTCTTCCCATGAGAGATATGTCCTCCATTGGGAATCGACAGCGCCATCATCGTATCACCGGGGTTCGTGAAAGCAGTGTAAACAGCCAGATTCGCCACCACCCCCGACACTGGCCTCACGTCGATGTGGTCTGCTCTAAACAGCCTCTTGCCCAGCGCTATCGCTTGGAGCTCGATCTGGTCGATGTATCTGCACCCAGCATAGACCCTCTCTCCGGGCCACCCCTCCGCATACCTGTGTCCCAGGTCAGAAGAGAGCACTCTCCTTACGGGCCCTGAGGCAAGGTTCTCACTGGCAATCATAGGGAGGCTCTCGGAGAACCATCTCTCATGAGCTCGGACCTTGGCCACGACCGACTCGAACTCGGAAGCATAAGAAGGCATGAGACGTGACGAATCTCTTTGATAGTTATACGTTTGGCGGCCCCAACTGATTTCGGAAGGTTGCTTAATACCCCCCGCGACTCCGGGCCGAACCGCCAGGTTTGTTCTCGGAACCCACAGTAACGGCCTACGGTATCGAACTTGCTCACGTAAGCAAGTCCTACGGTTCTGTACCGGCACTCACCGATTTAAGTTTCGAAATTCCACTTGGCGGAAGGTTCGCCCTGCTCGGCCCCAATGGGGCCGGCAAGTCGACTACACTGAAACTTCTCATTGGGTCGCTGAGGCCGGAGATAGGGTCAATCAGGATACTCGGCCACCCGCCGGAAAGTAGGGAATCGAAGGCACTGGTGGGCTATCTCCCCGAGGATGCCCTTCCCTACAGGATGCTTTCGGTGAGGGAAAACCTTGAGTACATTGCAGCACTGAGAGGGGTGGCCGACATCAAGGGTCGGACTGACTACCTGCTCGACGAACTCGAATTGAGACAGTATGAGAAGTCTAACGTGGGGCGTCTCTCAAGAGGGAACACGCAAAAGCTGGCTATCGCACTTGCAATCGTCCATTCTCCCAAGGTCCTACTCCTCGACGAACCCCTGAACTACCTGGACATACCCACCCAAGAGAAGGTGATTTCCATGCTTGACAGGCTGGAAGGAACACACCTCGTCTCGACCCACATCATGTCTATTGCTAACAGGCTGACCGACAGCGTCGTAATGATATCGAAGGGGCAATTCCTCTGGGAAGGGACCATAGAGGAGCTGAGGAAGAAGGGGTCTCCAGAAGAGCCGATCGAGAAGGTCGTGGCGAGGATGATGACTGGTGCTACGTAAGCTCCTCCAATTCGTCCTCAGAACCCGATTCTCCCGGCCATTCCTGATACTCGTCACAATAATGTTCGTCTACGCTCTGATCATCTACACGACAATCCCTCCATCGGGCATTAGTACCATTCTCGGATACTACGCGTCGGGCATTATTGCACTGTTCTTGGCAATGGCACTAGCAACGGGCGGGGTCATGGTGATGAAGTCTGACCGAGACTACCTGTTCACCCTCCCGCTAAGCCCTCGGGACCTTTCCCTGTCGATTTTTTTCGCCCAGTTCATCGCCTTCGGGACTACGGTCCTCTTCATGTTTGTCTACCTCGCAGAGGCCTTCACCTCTCCCCTGCTCGTTGTGGACATGGTCGCACTTGCACTTACGTTCACCTCGCTCGGGGTCATCGCCCCCCTGATACGGGCCCGCATCCGCATCTTGCTCTCTGTAGCCTTGGCTCTCTGGACGCTTCTCTCCTTCGCTAACTTTCCCTTCACCCCAGGATCTGCGTTCAATGGAAATCTGTACGGGGGGACGGCTACTCTCCTGGCACTGACGGCGGTGACCGTTGCCTTCGCCTTCCGGAGCCTTGGGAGAATCGAACTCGACATGATGAAGAGCCTAGTCAGGACCACCTCCGCAGACATCAAATCTCCAAACAGTTACGTCGGCAAGAGCCCACTCGGTGCGATTTACTCGATGAATCTCACTAACATGTCGCTGGCTGGGAGATTGAACATGGCGGGAACCTCACGGTATGTCTCAAGGCGAATAAAGACCCGATGGGTCGCACTGGCATCGTCAGCGGCGGCGGCCGCTTTCTTCGTCTTCGCCCTTTCACTGGGACCGGCCAACTTGACAAACGATGTGCCACACGGCGACGTGGCGAACATCATACTCGCATTCGGCCTCAGTTTTATCGGGTTCTTCTTCTCCCAGTCGGCGATAACAAACGAGAGGCTCTGGCTGTCTCTGACCTCGCTTCCGCCCTCGACCTATTTCAAACACCTCATCTCATCTAAGGTAGTTTCGCTCCTAGTCATTTTAGCGCCCTTTGGGATAGTCGACGCCGCATTGCAAGTGCTCGGTGACCCGGAGGCTCTAGGGGTGCTGATGACGATTCTGCTTGTCATCCCTGGCGCATTCGTCCTCGAGATATGCTGGGCCGCCTACATCGCCCCCATTCAGATCAAGGGAGACGACATGATGATGCCTGCCCAGTTCAACCTTCGCCAGATGGCGGTTGCCCTACCCATGGGTGGAGTGGTGATTGTCGCCGTATTCGGGGTCCTGTTCGCACCATTCGCAGCGGCAGCAGGCCTGGTTCTCTGCCTTGTCTCAGCCTTGCTGACAATGAGTGGAAGGTTCTGGGGCCGAGTCGTCACCAAGCTCACAGAGAACGGATTCGTCTAGGCCGAGTTGTAGGCGCTCCGGGCTCATCTAAACTGCCACCACCATAATCTCAAACGGCCAAGCGAGGGCGTTAGCCTTAAGAACGCACGGCGCGTCGCGCCCAATCACATGAGTAAGAAGGATAACGCCCCGATGCCCGCGTCGAGCGCAGGCCTCCTGACCTTCTTCAACGAAGAGACCCAAGGGGTGAAGATCAGGCCAGAAATAGTCCTCATCGGGTCGATTGTACTGATTACCGTCTCAATTGTCATCAACCTCATCTAAAGACCGAGGTTCAAAGACACCTTCGGCTACCGAGGCCCTTGCAAGCCGCTATAGGCACCTTTTTGTCCTGCCATCAGCCCCTCAGCTGATCCTCTACGGAGGCGCAGCGTGCCTCCTCCTGTCTCTCCTCTCCAAGGGAACCGGTGGAATCCTCGCATTTGCACTCTCTCTACTTGTCTTCTTGTTATCGGCCTCCTCAATCTCAGGCGTCCTCCTGACGATCAAAAGAAGAACCATCGCCACATTCCGCCGCGTCCTGGCCATGCTGATGGCAGCGATGTTGCTCTGGCTCCTGATTGCGGCGGTCGGGGGCGCATATTCCTTGGTGTCCGGGTCGCCATACGCGCTCACCAACGCCATTCTTTTCGGCGCCTTCGTTTCTGCGGGATTCGAATTCCTAGTCATCCAAGGGGTTTTTCAGAGAAACGCATTGGTATCATTCGCGCTAGCAGTCATCCATCCTGTGACGACGGTCCTAGTAGTCAGGACTCCCGAACTAACAGAACGCTTGGACCCCATCGCGATTTTGTGCGGAGCCATGGCTACGGCGCTGCTCGTCGCCTTTCCCCTGCTCCTCCGCAGGAAGAAGACAAGCTTGGGGGATGACGCCCTAAGCCTGTTTCAGGCTTTCATGAAAACATGGGCGGGGGGAGACTCCGACCAGCTCGAAGGCGTGATTTCCAACCACTCCGAAGAGATCGAAGTAACCACGAAAGTTCTGAGATTTAGAACCAAGATCGGAGACACTTACCTCGTATTGCCGGGGGTGCACCCAGGCCCATTCCATCCGGTGGGGAGCTATGACCTGCCAGGGGGCATCACCAGAGCTTTCAAGGAACTCGGGCCTGTTATGACATTGCATAGGCCAGGGGGCCACGAACGGAATCTGGCCACCCGGGCTGACACCGCGAAGTATGTGCAGAGCGTGACCGAGCTTGCCAAGACGATTACCTCGGGCAAAGATCAGAGATTCCTGAGAGGTCCCCTTTACGCCCACATCGGAAGGGCGACTGTCAGCTCGTCGGCCTTCGACAACGACTTGATCATGACAATTTCATTCGCCCCACTCGGTTCGGATGACATAGACACCCACTACGAGGACGAACTCGCCAGGATCGCCTCCGAGTCGACCTTCGATTTGTCCGTGGTGGACGCTCACAACTCCATCGACCCTGACCTGCAGTCACCGACAATGGATGCCCAGGGGTGGAGGCGTCTGTTCGAAGACACCAGAACATCTGAGGCGGACGGACCGAGAATCGCGTACTCGCACTCGAACGAAATTGGCTTGGCTGCCAAAGGGGACCTAACCGAGAACGGCCTCGGGCTCTTCATGATTGAAAAGGAAGGTACCAGGTCGGCCCTAATGCTGGCCGACGCGAACAATTGTGTCTCCGGCCTCCGGGCTCAGGTAGCCAACGCCCTCAGCTCGGCTGGCTATGGCATCATCGAGTTCTGCACGTCAGACAGCCATAACCTCGCCGCGAGGGGGCTCACTGCTGAAAGAGGGTACGAGGCCCTAGGCGAAGCCACCCCACCGGCTTCGGTAGCCGAGGCAGCGGTGAAGATGGCAAATTTGGCCGCATCAAGGCTCGCCCCAGCCGAGTTCGGCTCCGCCAAGATGAAAAGTCGAGTCAGGGTCTTTGGGTCCAAGGCACTTGGCGAGTTCGCCTCGCTCACCCAAGCAAGCTCAGAGTTCTCAAAGACATACTTCAAATTCGCAATTATAGCCGAGGCTGCTTTCCTGCTGGTGTCCGTATTCTTCTAGGAAACGGATTTAGACGCTCAACCTGCGGCTGACAACCATGAGTCGGCCGAAGGGGATTTTCATCGTCATCGAAGGGATAGACGCGGCAGGGAAGAGAACCCAGACCTCCATCCTTCGGGCCTGGTTCAACTCTAAGGGTTTGACGACCCGCACGCTTTCGTTCCCGGCCTACGAGACCACAATCGGGAAGGAGATCAGGAAGTTCCTAGACGGGAACGTCGACTACCCTCAGCAGGTGAGAGCCATGCTCTACGCCGCCAATAGATGGGAGAAGAAGGCGGACCTCGAAGCCATCCTCTCTAGGACCGACGTCACCATCGTGGACAGGTACAGCGGGTCCAACCTCGCCTACGGGGTCAGCAACGGGCTCAAGCTCGAATGGCTTCTGCATTTAGAGGAGGGGTTACCGGAGCCCGACCTTGTCCTCCTGCTCGACGCCTCACCCACGAGGCTCGTTCCCAGAAGGGGCGACCGGAAGGACTCCTACGAGCGGAACATCAGCCTTCAGGAGAAGGCGCGGGACACATACCTCAGACTGGCGAAGCAATTCGGATGGAGCGTCGTCAACGCAGACGGAGGTATCGAAGAGACAAGCCGAGGGATAATTTCTGCAGTCTCTCGGTCGCTGGAAACGAGGCTCCCGACCGAGAATTAACGACCAGGCGCACGAAATCGTTTAAGACACACCGGCAACGCTTGGGGCATATTTGACGCTGACCCCCGTTGCCGAAATCAGGGACCCTGTCCACGGCTACATCAAGATAACCGAAGCAGAGAGGGATGTAATCGACACGCCCTTCGTGCAGAGGCTCAGGAGAATCCATCAGCTTGCAGGTGCCTATATGGTCTACCCTGGAGCTGTTCACACCCGCTTCGACCACGTGACTGGGGCCATGCACGTCGCAGGAGAGATAGCGGACGCGCTTTCGCTGTGGACCGACCTCAATTCCGACGCAGTCCAAGAAATCAGGCTTGCTGCCCTTCTCCATGACGTCGGCCACGGTCCGTTTTCGCACACCTTCGAGGAAGTCTTGGCAGACAAGACAACGATCACTCATGAGGACATTTCACAGCGAATCATAGTGGAGACCTCGATCCGCGATGTGCTGAACAGCCACGGTTTCTCCCCGAAGAAGATCTCCGCCTTTGCCGTCGGAAAGCAATCGGCCAAGCCGCCATTCATGAATGAGATCATAGCTGGGGGACTCAGCGCGGACATAATGGATTACCTTCTGCGAGACTCCTACTTCACCGGGGTGGAATATGGCAAAGTGGACGTGCAGCGTGTAATAGATTCGCTCAGGGTCGCCGACAGACACCTCGCCCTGGCCAATGCCGCACTCTACGCCTTCGAGGCACTCCTTCTTGCGAGGTATGAGATGTTCAAAGCAGTCTACTTTCACAGGACGGTCAGGGCCGCCGAGCTCATGCTCGTCAACTCGATGAAGCTCGCAGAGGAGACACTGCACCTGACAGACCTCTCCAACATCGACGATTATCTCGAGATGACCGACGAAAGAATACTCCACGATCTCGTCTCTCTCAATCCAGCCACCCCAGAGCAGCAAGAGGCCAAACGACTTGCGCTCGATTTCAGAGACAGGCGTCTTGTGAAATGTGTCTTCGAGCAGCTCGTCCAGAGGAGAGATACGGTCGTGGAACAGCTCTTCGAGCGAAGTCGCATGAGGGACCAGGTGATTCTCGACATAGCCGAAAAGGCAAAGGTCGACAAGAGGCGCATCTACCTCGACGTCCCCACCACTCCCTCAGTACCACACACTTCGACAAGGGAGGCACTCACTTCAATCAAGGTTATCTACGGAGAAGGAAAGAGCGCCACGCACCGGAATGTTCCTCTCAGCGATCTTCCACTGGTGGGTTCGATTGCAGGCTTCATGGATATTCTGAGAATCTACACAACGGTGGAATATAGGACCGCTGTTGAAAGGGCGACCTCTCGCCTTTTTTCCGACGGCGGCTACATGACAAAGATATCGGTCTGAAAGAACCCAGCGGCCGAAAGAAGCTGGTCGTAAAATACCATTCACGCCTCCAGACTCGTGGCTATAGACGAGAGATTCGCCTATGAAACATTCCGCCCAGGGCAGCGGGAGCTGGCCCAGCGCGTTCGCGTGGCCTGTCTCGACGGCGAAGTCCTAATTGCCGAAGCCATGAGCGGATTCGGGAAAACAGCCGCGGTCCTGGCAGGCGCGCTTTCCGCCGCAGAAGAGCTGGGCTGCAAAGTGGTCTACACCTGCAGAACGAAACGGCAGATAGCCAGGGTCGTACAGGAGGTGTCCAGACTCCAGGAGAAACACCCATTCAAGGCCGCTTCTATGCTTTCGAAGTTTGACTATTGTCTCCTGCGGCGCCAGAGGGCAGTCCCACAAGAGTCGTTCGGATGGTACTGCACGTTCAACGTGAGCAACAACCTCTGCTCATATTTCCTCAACGTGTCACTAACAGAGGAATTCGATCGCCTCGTCAGGGACGTGCTCATCAAGACCCCCCACCACGCTGAGCTGATTAGGAAATCTGAAACCGCTTACGTGTGCCCCTATGAAGTGGCAAGGCTTGCTATGGTGCAGGCGGCCGTAGCAATCGTCCCGTACCAGTACGCCTTCGATCCAAGAGCAGCGCCGGTACTTTTCGACCGCAACTCGGCAGAAAGGAGGAACACGATACTCGTCGCCGACGAGGCCCACAACCTGAGAGATTTCTTCAGGGGGCTCAACTCAGCAACCCTCACCCTTGACCAGGTAAAAGGGGCAGTCCGGGAGGCCGAAGCAATGCTGATGACCGAGGCGGCCTCTTCTCTCGCTTCCCTCCTCCGCACTTTGGAGGAATTGATGGCGGAGCACAAGAGTTGGTTGCTCGACAGAGAGTCAATCATTGAAAGGTTTCGTGACGACCACGGCACCGTCTGGCTCCAAAACCTCGCATTCGAGCTCAGCGCTAGCTCCGGCGCCGCCTGGGGGTCCGTGGTGTACGAGCGGAAACTTCCCTCCTTGATACTGAGGGTAGGCGAGTTCCTTGTCAGGCTGTCGTCCTCAAGCAGGTCTGTCCTCGTCAGATGGGAGAACACGCTTGGCTTGGTGGACCCCGACCCGGTCAGAGGACTGGCGGAATATCTCAGCCAGTTCAGGAGTTCCGTGTTACTTTCCGCGACCATAAATCCATCGGCCGTCTTCGCCAGGTCTCTGGGCCTAGCGCCAGAGACGGTCAGGACCTACGAAGCTGCAGCCGAACCGCTGGTCGTGGTCAGAACGGCAGTGGACACCGGGACTTCGACTCGATATAAGATGAGGACGCCAGAGATGTATTCCAAGATCGCAGAGAGAATCACAGCGGTGATCAATTCCACCAGATCTGGCGTAGGAGTCTTCGCTCCCTCCTACTCCGTATTGGGGGCGCTTTACGAGATGGTCTCCAAGCAAGTTACGGACAGACACATGGTGTCAGAGGAACCGGGCCTTTCGAGCGACCAGGCCGAGGCAATCTTCGATTCGTTCAGATCGACAGACGACTCGATTCTATTCGCCGTCCAAGGAGGACGCTTTTCCGAAGGCGAAGACTTCAACGGAGGAGCGATGGGGTCGGTCGCAGTGGTGGGGCTGGCCCTCCCGCCTCCGTCCCCTATGATGTACGCGGAGTACGCGTGCCTCAAGAGGGCGGGAGAACAGGACTCGTACTTGATGCTCTCTCGTCTCCCTGCGCTCCGCAAGGCGTTCCAAGCGGCGGGGAGGCACGTCAGGCGCCCCGGCAAGAGGGGGACCGTGTTCTTCCTCGACGAAAGATTCGGCTCACAAGCGGCGAGAGACCTTATGCCTTCATGGCTCAAGAGTGATCTGACCATAGGCGACATGACACCAGGGTTTATCGAAGAATTTAGCCACGAGTTCTGGTCATCCCAGGGCTGACCACCTCGCCCTTCCGGAAGGCGATCTTGGCAGCCGCTACTTGGTCACGCTGCACCCCTTTCATCTTCGAGCTACCGGCGGAGGTCCCCGACTCGTCGACCACTTCGATTGTTGCGGCCGGCACCTCCTTCCGAAGTCCATCTACAAGTCTGGAAGCCAGTGGCTTATTTCCGTTCCCCACCCTGACGAGCAAGCGGCTGTGCGGAACTCCTCTAGCGAAGGCACCGACTCTTGAACAGACAGCTGTTGCGGAGTCAAAGGTATTGAAGGCAAGTCTCGTCTGTCCATAGAAGACCGCAAGGCCAGTCCTCTTTCCGGGGTCGACTCCGATAAGAATCACGTCTCCGTCTCCCGACAGTCGGGATACGACCTGCCCCTTGAAGATCCCTGGGTTCTCGTCAAGCTCTTCGAGGGTCATAGCCTTTGGACCGAACTGCTCTGCTTCGTCGGCCGTGGTGAGGACAAGGTCGCAATCCTCAAAGTCGGAGTCGGGGAGGGCACTCGAAAAAGGAAGGCCAGCCCTCCTCAGCCTCGAGACGAGGGCGTAGTAGGCTCTGGCTTTCGAAGTGACCACACAGACTCGGTTCATTCGGGGTACCGAAAACGAACGTCCGGGTTAACCTAATGAGCTTTGGCCATGCTGGCCTCTTGCCCAACTTCGAGCGCTATAGACTAGAACTGCACTCCAGAAGGCCCTAGGTCCGCCAGTTTGGGCTACTTGTCAAGTTTCATCCCCTCACAACGCTATGCGACAGAGCAACCAATGAGATTCTCGTTTCATAGTTGTTAGAATCCGCATGGAATGCCTACAATCTGGTTTGGCAGTTGCTTAACCTTATCTGCTGGCCATTCAATACCTTGGTCAACATGACTCTGGATGAGAAAATCCGGTATGGGATGGTCGCCCTAGCAGGAGCGAGCGTCGTCTTCGCAACGCTAGGCGTGCACATCAACCCGCTGGAAATCATAGGTGGGGCTGGCGGAACTTAGACAAGCTAGAGCTGGAATCCCAGACTCAGCTTGTCGCCCCCTTTATCTCCAACACAA
>Ga0187777_10001811_pt1 | contig 13744 bp, 13 predicted proteins | sample 1015_Q2_SP5_10_M_FD_132416 | JGI IMG/M metagenome (GOLD analysis project Ga0187777, IMG submission 132416) | Tropical peat soil microbial communities from peatlands in Department of Meta, Colombia - 1015_Q2_SP5_10_MG | ecosystem: Environmental > Terrestrial > Soil > Wetlands > Peat | place...
AAAACAACGTTGTCATTGATGGTAAGCGCGGAAACTGGTGCGCCATCGGCGAGGATAAGATCGTCCTGGCTCCAACCTTCCCCATAGCGCTCGAAGGCGAAATAGGAGTCATCAGCAACTATGTCGCCATCAATGTACTTCACGCCCTTTTCAGCCAGCGCATCCGCCAGTTGCTCGAGCACCTGGATGGGATGATCGTTCCGTTGGGTGTGCAACAGATAGGGCAACTCGCGGCCGGAAAGATTCGGATCGCCTCTTCCCACCAATACGAGATCTCCGTTTAGGCGGCCATATTTGTCGAGAGAACCGTTTGTCTCAACTGTTGTCCGAAAAGTGTACCCCGGGCCAATCAATGCCAGCGCGGCAGCGGTAGTGAATAGCTTGGTGTTGGACGCTGGGGTGAAGAGCTTGTCAGCATTTTGTGAGTAGAGGATTTTGCCCGTCTCAAGCGAGACTACCTCAATGCCGAAAAATCCGCGCTCCAAATCAGGACTGTCGAGGGCAGAATCGATCCGTTTGCTGAGGGATTTCCTGGGAGCAGCTTGAAGGTTGGCCGCCAGAAGCAAGCAAAAAATCGTTGCTAAAGCTGCACGCTTTCTGTGCATCCGAGTATTCTCGATTGTAGCACCGGGTTGCGTACCAGCCGGTGTTTCGCCCTTTGCTGCAGGCAGTTCTCCATCGACCGGAATCGCGCCTCAAGGTTTAGAATCAGCCAAATGCGCCCAGTGTTCGAATGGCATCTGCGAACGCGTTGTCTGCAACTAGGCAAGCGAACATTGATCATGGGAGTGGTCAATGTGACTCCGGATTCATTCTCTGACGGGGGCTTATATCTCGACACCGAACATGCTGTGGAACATGCGCTGGAGTTGCTCAATGATGGCGCCGACATCATAGATGTCGGCGGTGAGTCAACCCGGCCTGGCGCCCGGGTTTGGGCGGATAAAGTTGCTGAGGGAAAAAAACCTGCTCCCACGAGTGAGAACCCATTGAAACAGCCCGTCACTGAAAAAGAAGAGACGGAGCGTGTAATTCCTGTAATTAGCTCCGTCAAACAGAAGCGTCCTGAAGCAATCATCTCGGTTGACACGTACAAAGCGAGCGTGGCGAGAGCGGCAGTTGAGGCGGGCGCAGAGATTGTCAATGACATAAGTGGATTCCGCTGGGATGCTGAGATGGCTGAGACTTTGGCGTCCCTTAGATGTGGAGCGGTGCTGATGCACACGCGCGGTAGGCCGGAGGAATGGCGGAGTCTTCCGCCAGTTCAGGATATGGTTATGCTGGTAAAGCGCGAGCTACGTGACTGGTCGGATGCCGCACGGGTAGCCGGAGTTAAGCGGGACCATCTTGTACTCGACCCGGGATTTGGATTTGGCAAGAGTTTTCAGGAAAATTATCCGCTGCTCAGGCGCTTCGAGGAGTTCCACGAGTTGCGATATCCGTTGCTGGCTGGCGTTTCACGAAAATCGTTTATCGGACGCGCTCTTGCAAGAGACGGGAAAGATGCGGACATTGCAGACCGTGCGATTGGAACATTAGCAGCCGAAACCGCGCTGATCCTAAAGGGCGTCCATATTGTTCGCACCCACGATGTGCGCACCTGCATGGATGCGGCAAAGATTGCCGATGTCGTAGTGAGCTGAAAGATAATTAGCTCACGGGAGTGGGCAAAATGCACTTTGACATCCTGCGTTCGCCCGCCGCATTTGTGAACTCACTGATCGGACCCTCGGAACTCAGCCCAGTCCTGCAGGAATACGAAGACTGGTGGAAGCAGGAGGGCCAAGCCATTTCCGACGCCGTTGATCGCGGCGGCACTCCATGGCTGCGAATGTTCAATCCAAAAAGCCAACGAGTCGATGAAGTTCTTTACCCTCCGGAATACTGGTACATGCTGCAGAAGGGCTACTTAAGCGGAGTGTTGTGGCGGGCATTTCAGGAGAAATCGCTTCTGCCGTCATTCTTGCTTATCTATGTCACTGGGTTTTACGACAGCGGACTTTCATGTCCGTACACCGTTTCGCTTTCGACCGCTTTGCCGCTGAGCAAGTATGCCAAACCGCAGATCCAGGGAAAATTCCTGTCCAAGCTTCTGCAAAAAGACGGAAAGCCTTGGCAAGGCGCAACCTGGATGACCGAAATCAAGGGCGGGTCGGATCTTGGGAATAACGTGGAGACTGTCGCCGTGCAGGATGGCGACATTTGGCGGCTGAGTGGCGACAAATACTTCTGCAGCAATGTTGGCGCAGAGATGGCGGTGGTGGCAGCCAGGCCGAAGGGCGCGCCTGCCGGGGTGCGAGGCTTGGCAATGTTCCTGTTGCCGCGCTGGCGAAAGAGCGGAGAACTGAATTACACAGTGCGCCGCCTCAAAGACAAAGTGGCAACCCGCTCGGTTCCCACCGGCGAAGTAGAGTTGCGCGCGAGTGAAGCTTACCTCTTAGGACAACCCGACGAAGGGATCTATCTAATCCTGGAAGCGCTGAATGTTTCGCGTATTGCGAATAGCATTGGCAGCGTTGCCTTGGCACAACGGGCGATGGCTGATGCGTTGGAGTTCGCTAAGTCACGGGTCGCGTTCGGTCGTCCTGTAAGTGACCACCCATTGCTACGCGAGCAGTTTGATGATCGATTTCAGGGTTTGCGTCGCGCATTTGCACTCGCGTGGGAAGCGAGCAAACTACTGAACGAGGTTTGGCAAGAACGCCGTCCCTACTCGCAACGCTATCATCTGTTTCGCCTGATGGCTCATTTGGCCAAATACTGGACGGCCGAGTTTGCGGTGCAAACCGCGAAATGGTGCATGGAGGTGCATGGCGGCCTGGGAGTTTTGCAGGAATTCCGGGTAGAGCGCTGGTTGCGCGAGGCGATGATCCTGGCAATTTGGGAGGGCACCGCTCACCGTCAAATGCTCGATGCACTTGAAGTTATTGAGCGCAAACAGGCGCATCACACTTTAGTTGAATATGTCGAGCAGGGAGAAGAGTGCTCAGACATGCGAGCGATCGTTAGTGATATCGACCGGCATCTACTGCTTGCGAGCGATCAACGCGAGGCGAAGTGGGAGCCGCTTGCCGCCCGTCTGGCAGTTGTAACTGCAGAGGCTTTATCGAAGAAATTAGCATGTGAGTCGGGCCGCACTGCTGATTAACGGCGGAACGCGGAGTCGCCCCAGTTCGCAGTGTAGGCGGCTTGAGCTTTAACTGAAATGACCTCCAGCCGATTGGCTTCCGGACCTACTTTGCCTCGCACCGAGAGCTGCCGGCCTTCGTAGCCTCTCAAGGCATCCTTATTCGCGATGACCCAGGTTCTATGGGTTGCGTCGCTGGCCAGTGTTTTACCATCATCGCTAAGCTTGCCTGAGATGGCGATCAGCTTGGCGTGCTTCTGATGCAAAGGTTTCTCAGTTGCCGCGATGTCCTGGCCCGTCGCGCCCACAGTGCAGAGAATTACACTGCCTAACCCGAACAGCAATAAAGATTTCTTCACGCCACCCCCTTAAAAGCAACACACTCTAAGCATTCCCCGTACTGTAACCTTGGCTGGACGTTTGCGGAAATCGAAAGTTTTTATGATTGCTATCAGTATTGTGCTGGTTCCGTATGTTACGGCCCTGTGAATCTCCCAAGAAAGCATTAGTGCGACGCCGTTCGGGCGGGTTTCAGATCAACGAATCAAGGTGCTTGTGCCAGTCATGCAAATTGACTTTAAAAGGTCGTAGCGCTCATGAAACGCTGCAGCGCACGCTGAGGACAAGAAGAGCGGATGGCTTAACTGTTGTTGTTCACACCGCTTGCGTGGACACCCGTGAGCGGCCGATGGTAAGCTTGCCCTCCGACTAATAGAGGCCGGCCCGTATCACCAAACATTCCAGATACCGCGAGGTTGACGACCGATGGCGTCCCATCCGATTACCAGCCCTGTAACGAGTGGCGCTGCGTCGGGCATCGCACAACCGGTAGCCGCACCGCTTGCTCGCGCCGCAATCTTCCTCGTGGTCACCCTAAACTCGGGCGCGGATAGTTGTATGACTCTGCGATCATTCTGCGGCGATTTGTCGGCACTGTTGCGTGCAGTTGGATTCCGTGACATTGAAGCAGGGCTTTCATGTGTTCTGGCGTTTGGATCGGAAGCGTGGGACCGGCTCTTTGGACCGCCGCGGCCGGCGGAACTGCATCCTTTCCGCGAGATTCATGCGGGCGACCGGCGCGCCATCGCCACGCCCGGCGACCTGCTATTTCATATCCGTGCTAAGCGCTTCGATTTGTGCTTCGAGCTGGCGACGCAAATCGCGGCGCGCATTGGTGATGCCGTTTCCCCAGCCGACGAAGTGCATGGATTCCGCTACTTCGACGACCGTGATCTGATCGGCTTTGTCGACGGAACTGAGAATCCCACGGGGCAGGCCGCGATTGACGCTGTAGTCGTGGGCGACGAGGATCCCAAGTTCGCGGGTGGGAGTTATGTCATCGTGCAGAAATATCTTCATGACCTCTCAAAATGGAACGCGCTGTCGACAGAAGCGCAGGAGCGCATCATCGGCCGCACCAAGCTGTCCGACATCGAATTGGACGATTCCGTCAAGCCATCCTCTGCACATAACGCGCTGACGACGATCGTCGAGGACGGGAAAGAGACCAAGATCTTACGAGATAACATGCCCTTCGGGCGGGCTGCTCAGGGGGAATTTGGCACTTATTTCATAGGCTATAGCCGCGCGCCCCGGACGATCGAGCAAATGCTCGAGAATATGTTCATTGGCCGGCCGCCCGGCAATTACGACCGGCTGCTCGATTTCAGTCGTGCCGTCACTGGGAACTTGTTTTTCGCGCCCTCAATGACATTTCTGGAAAACGTATCCGAGGACCCGACTGCGGACTCTACAGCCCCAGCCAAAGACTCTTCTCCGCCCGCGCGTGGAAGCGACGGTTCGCTAGGTATCGGTTCCCTAAAAGGAGAAATCCCGAATGAATAATCTACATCGCGAGCTTGCCCCTATTTCCGATGCCGCCTGGGCACAGATCGAGGAGGAAGTATCGCGCAAACGGGACATCTGCGGACGATTTCGGCGTCGGGAGACGGTATCACCGCGCGACAGCGTGAAGCAAAAACACTGATCGAGCTGCGGGTTCCGTTCGAGTTGGATCGCCTGGCCGTCGGCGACGTCGAGCGCGGCGCGAACGACTCAGACTGGCAACCGGCGAAAGATGCCGCGCGAAAACTCGCCTATGCTGAAGATGGCGCGATCTTCGAAGGCTATGCTGCTGCGGGAATCGTAGGCATCCGCCAGAGCACCAGTAACCCTGTAATGACGCTGCCTGACTCGGTGCGAGAGTACCCGAATGCAATTGCCCAAGCGCTGAGCACTTTGCGGCTTGCCGGCGTCAATGGCCCTTATTCCGTACTTTTGGACGCCAACATCTACACGGGGCTGTCGGAAACCAGCGATCAAGGATACCCGGTCGTCGAACACGTCAAGCGGCTCGTCGATGACAAAATCATCTGGGCGCCGGGCATCCATGGGGCTTTTGTGGTGACCACCCGCGGCGGCGACTTTGACCTGCAAATCGGCCAGGACGTTTCCATTGGCTATTTGAGCCACACCGATGCCGCCGTCAGGCTGTACCTGCAGGAGTCGTTTACTTTCCTGCTACTGACAGCTGAGGCTGCCGTCGCGTTGGCTCTAGTCGGAAAATCGCGGAAGCGCTGACGGCGACAAGATCCTTGGGTAGCTGAAGTCGGTCGAAGCGAGGGCTTGTGGCTATGCTGGAGCCGACGATCGGACTTGAACCGATGACCTGCCGATTACGAATCGGCTGCTCTACCAACTGAGCTACGTCGGCTTGAGCTTGATTCTAAATGTCGGCGAAAGAAGCGTAAAGGGACGGCATTCCGAGAAGTATGGAAACACACGGGTCGAGGGAAATTTCTTGTGTTCCGTTCCAGCCCTCGAAGCGCCATTACTGCGTCAACATCAGCTTGCCGTTACGGTCGCGAAACGTGTAGGTCTCGTTGCCACGCATGACTTCGCGCGCGATGAGGCCTTTCTGTCCAGCGATTCGCACCTTGGAACCGACTACCTCAATCTGATCGCCGGGAGTAAACGTGATCCTCTGTCCCGCCATTATGCGCACCGGTGCAAAGTGCACTTGCAAGTTGCCATCCGCTGTTTTCAGCATGACGTGGCTGCCAAGTTCGCCTTCGCTCACAGGGCAATCGAACTCCTGGACCTCCTGGACGATGCCCTTGACCGTCACTTCGTCGGAAGGATTGTATAAGGCCGCGCCTTGCGCGGTCACAGGCGGATGGAAATTTACGCCAAGGATCAACAGGACAACGGAGATAACGACCACCGCGAATACCATTCCATACAAGAGGCTGGATATTTTCATGGCCGCCTCCTAATACACTTCAAAATTAATTTTGCTGCTTCTTGGACATCGAGGCGGTGACTTTAATCACCTGGAGCGGTGAGGCCCTGCGCGATGGTGCGCCACATCTGGCGCAGTACACGATTCCTCCTCAAGCGAGGATTGCACTGCTAGCTAAGGAGAAATACGGTGGGAGTATGAAAGGGGTTCCAAGGCAACAAGAGCAAACGAAAAGGCCGCCCGGCAACACAGGCAGCCTTTTCTTCAAGGGAGAATAGTTCCAACGGAGGAAGTACCGTCAAAACTTTCTGGCGAAATCTTATGAGCCGAAAAAGCGGGGTGTCAAGCAAATTTTAGGAAATAAATAGCTTTAGATTCAGATACTTACGAAAACGGTTAACATTGCTTGTGAAAACGTCATTCTGAGACGAAAAGCGCCGGTTTCATGACTAAACCGCTTTTATTGAGGAGTTTACGTCATCTTCGCCTCGCACGATGACCTCTTCCGTGAGATGGAGGGATATAAATTCCATCTCCTGCGGGCGGTCGAATACGCGAGCGGGGAAAAACCGCTTGGTAAGGATTCGAACCCCTCCGAAGGCCACCCCTACCACCAAAGCAAATCCAATGATGATGAAGCAGAGGAGTATGACATTCACCAGAAGGTTGGCGAGGTTGTCCTTCTTGGTGATGTAGGTATTCTCGTTCCATGTCACGTCGGCATCGTAATTCACTGAAGCCAGCAACGACTTCGCTTCGCTCTGCGACAACGGACCTGAGGCAAGAACCACAATCGGTCCCGTACGCTTTTCAAACAGTGGGCCCGAGTTTGCGAGGGAGGGGTTGCCCGACTGCTGCGCGGCCTCGATCTTGCGGAGAAACGCGGCAGCTATCTGCGGCGTAGGATAGGCAATCAACATCAAGGTTGCTTCGCCGCCAGAGGCATTGTAGTTGCCAAGCACAACCTCGGCACCGCGGTCGAAATCAACGAGGTTGGGAGCAATCGGGGCGTTGACCTTTTCCAAAGTTGCGGGTCCGACGACATATTTTGCGGAATTTTTCACATAAGACTGCTTCGGGAGATAAGCAGGCAAGCCGGGGAGATTTCCGGTATTTCCCGGTGGTAATGCGAGCGCTCCCGCAAGTTCACGCAATTCTGCGGCTGACATGGCAGAGAGCCGCTGGAACACGGCGTCAATGAGGATATTTCCCCGATAAAAAAGCACACGTTCGTTCAGGGAGGCGCCCTGATCCCCGATTTTCTCGATCAGCATTTGTGGGGTCTTGTAAAAGGTAAAGGCGCCGTAGGCGCCGCTGGCATCGGCAAAGCGGGCGGCTTTTAGAGTCAGCTTTCGGCCGTCATCGCGAGTATAGGAGGCGGTTTCAAAGTCGTTGAAGCCGTATTCCTTAAGCACATTGGCGTTTACCGGGTCGGCAGAAACGGAATTCATGCTGGTTTGTAAGGAGCTGGAAATCTGCCAGCCGGCGAACTGCTGCGGAAGAATCGGTGTCGCGCCGCCACTCTTGCTCGCCGGGCTATCTGCTGACGCCGCAGACACGAACAACAGAACAACCAAGAAACCCGAGATAAGTGTGCAACGGCCCATGAGGAGAGAGGCTGAAACCCCTTAATAGGCTGAAACCCCTTAATTAGAGTACCGAGGATGAGGGAAAGTTTCCAGCGCGCTCGGCGGCTCGAAGTGGCCAGGCTGTTCGCTGATTCAGCTCAGGGTTTGGTGCCCACGCCGCTTGCATGAAGGATGAACCGCATCCGTTTTTCAACCGGGAGACGCGGGAGTTCGATCAACTCATATCCGCATTCGCCATAGGCAGCCCTCATGACTTCGTAGGTTCGCACCGCTTCCCCAAAGTCCTGTTTGCGCTCCTGATCCTTCTTGTAAATCTCTTTCCACGGTGGGGCAATAAAGACACGGCGGTTGTAACGAAAGATCTCAACCGCTTTTTGGATGTGCTTCGGCACAGGCAGCCCCACAAGACGAAGGTATCCGACTACATCAACCACGCCACGGTCGAAAAAGAAGGGACCGGTCGAGTGGGTGGCGACCTGGTATGAGCGCATCTCCCAATTCAACATCATTTCGGAAAAAAGATTGGGGTCAACCCAGGGCAGCGCGCGGCCTCCGATCCGGTGCTGATCCTGAATGATGCCTCGTCCGGCTTCAAGGGATCGCGCGTAGCCGGCTCGCTCGAGCGCATCGAGAAGGGCGCTTTTCCCTGAGCCGGGACCACCGGTAAGGACGAAGAAGTTTTCTATCGATTGACTCAATGCTGTGTCTCCAAATGAGGAAATCTATGTTGAAATCCCTGGCTGCGGGGATACCTGATCGAGGAGCACTTGGATATGTGGATGACGCAGGGAACAGGGATTTCGTTATTGATCTTTTTCGATCTTGCTGGCGACTTTTACACCACTTAAGCCGTTTACGTAATGGGCCATGCCGCGATAGAGGGATTCCGCGATTCGCTGGCGATAGTCGTTCGTCTTGAGCCGCCGCTCGTCGGTTGGATTGCTGAGAAATGAGACTTCGGCAAGGATCGAGGGCATATTGGCTCCGATCAACACGATGAACGGAGCTTTCTTCACTCCCCGGTCCCGAGCACCAGAGTTCTTTGCCGCCAGCCCGCTGTGAAGCGACCGTTCGATATCCACGGCAAATTCTCGTGATTCTTCAATCTTCTCCTTCAGGGCAATTTTCTTAACAAGATCCTGGAGTTCGTGGATGGATTCCTCGGAGACGGCATTCTCGCGGGCCGCGACCTCCAGCGCATCCCGCGAGCTGGTAAAGTTGAGGTAGTAGGTTTCGACGCCGCGGGCGTCGGGATCACGGCTGGAATTAGCGTGAATGGATACAAATAAATCAGCAGCTTCCTGGTTCGCGATCGCAGTTCGGGTCTCGAGCGGAATAAAAGTGTCCTCGGTTCTCGTATACACGACTTCGGCGCCCATGCGAGAGGCGAGAAGTTTGCCCAGTCGTTTGCTGACGTCCAGCACGAGTTCTTTTTCTTCCAGCCCGTGCGGCCCAATCGTGCCGGTGTCGTGGCCGCCGTGGCCAGGGTCAATTACGATCTTGCCGATTTTCAAACCCAAAGCTCGGATCAGGGAGCGATCTCCGGCCGCGGTGGGCTGGGCTTCTCGGCCGTCAGGAAGATTCGATGTTTTGCGCTTGCCTTTGCCGCTGGCGACCCGGGCCGGGGCAGCGTCGCTCGCGGGTTGATCGGTGGGTTTTACGCTGGGTGCATCCAGCCTGGCAATGGTGGAGTTGGGTGCGTCCATCGAGTCATCGGCGTCGACGATGGTCTTCTTAATGCCGTCACTGGTGGTGGAGCTGACGTTGTTGGCAGGCTTGTCGATGACGGTCACGTTCGTCGCAGCGGACTTGGCTGGTGACACGAATTCATAATCTGAGAGGGCGACGACTGGAGTCTCAGAGTCGCGCTCGGAGGCCGGTTCGGCGCGGGCTGCCTCGGAGTGCTTTTGGTCGGTTGCAAGCTCAGGAGTTGATGCGGTGTTTGATATCGGCTTCTTTGCCGCATGCTCATGCTCGACGTCAACAACGAGCCGCGGCGGGTTGGACATCAACGAAGCGTGGACGCTAGACGCGTCGCCCAGTTCGAGCACGACTCGTGTTTGCCGTGGCTTGAACTGCGAAACGCGAATCTTCTTGAGCACACGACTGTCCAACTCAAAAACCTTGCCCGTCAGGGTGGAATCGAGTTTTGTGTCGAACAAATCGAAGAAAATCCGGTCAGGCTGATCGAGTCGTTGGGATTGATATCTCACTTCTTGTTGAAGATCTATCGCGACGTGAATCGAGTCAGGCGTGGACCAGTTGCGGATTCCCGTGACACGCGACACGTCCGCTTTAGTAGCGTTGGCGCCGGATTCCTGGGCGGCAGTTATCTGGGCAGTCTTTCTGGCAGCCGTTTCGCCCGCGGCAGATTTGTCCGCGTTCTGAGGCGTGGCCGGAACCCCGGGCTTGGAATCGGGAGCGGCAGCGAGTTTTTGAGTTGGTTCGCCGAGGGCCTTACGCGCCTCTTCGGCGAAGTGATTCTTGGGGTAACGTAGCAGGAATTCGCGGAAAACCTCATTCGCACGGTCTCTATCGTGCAGGTCATCCTTGTAGATCTCGCCGATCCGGAACAGGGCGTTAAAGCGGGATTTGCTACCCGGATACTGCCGGCGCAGAAACTCGTAATGCTGAATCGCAGACTGCAGAATGGCGCGGTCCTCAAATCTTCGGCCCATTTCTTCGAGCAGCTGAGCGACAGCCACTACGCACGGATCAGCCTTGCTGGAAGCTGGCGCTTCGAAGTAGATCCGATGATAGGCATTAATCACACGCTGGTAGTCGGTGCGGCCAAGTTCTGCCGCAGGACGCGCTTCCAACTCCTGATGCAGACGTTCAGCCACGGCGAATTGCGATCGGGCCCAAACTTCGGATCTGTGCAGGCTTGCGGCACCCGGAAGAACGAACAGGAGTACCAGCACAGCAGCAATCGAAGGCCGTGCGCGCAAACTTGCGTTGAGTTCTCTCAATTTGCTGCCCGTAATCGCTTTGACTCAGAACCAGGCTTCGAACCTGAGATACCTGGGACTAATCTGTGTTGCTGATGTAAAGTACGCCTCGCGAATCCCGCTGCACATGTATGGGTTCGTGCACCGGAGCGCCGACGAAGCGAACTCCCGGATCGAATCCGCTGTAATACAGCTGGGTGATGCGTTTCACATAATTGCGGGTTTCTCTGATGTGCGGGACCCCCGCACTTCTCGACACCGCTCCGGCTCCTGCGTTATAGGCAGCGAGCGTCAGCTTTACATCGCCACCGAAGCTTTCCATCAAGTGCTTCAAGTGGCGGACGCCAGCATCCACGTTCTGCTCCGGGTCAAAAGGATTCTGCACGTTTAGCTGGCGTGCGGTGTTCGGCATGAGTTGCATGAGCCCCATAGCCCCTTTGCGGGATACGGCATTCGGGTTAAAGTTCGACTCCACCTTGATCACGGCCCGGACCAGGTTGGGATCGACATTGTGCCGCTGTGCAGCCAGCTCGATGGCGTTATTGATATCCTGTTGCGCGAACACCCGGTTTACGTTCGACACATTGGCAGTTGCCGTTTCGTGCGCATCCAGATACTGATTCACCTCCGCCGCGGCAGAGCGCGCCGCGCGAACGTGTGCTGATGGAACCTGTTTCCAGCGGTGCTCGGTGACGCTCCAAAACGCTAGCGTATTGCGCGAGACGGCCTCGCTATTCCTGCTTGATGGCACGAACTCGTTAACGTAGACCACGTGTCCATCGTCGTCGGTGGTGGTAGTGATGACTGACGCATGATCTTGCGCCTGGATGTAGACAGTGAAGGAAAGGATGGTCGTGCTTACGGCTGCCATCAGGGCGAGTTGCAGGCGCTTATGCATAACCAGGTCTTTACGCGGACACAAAACCCTCCGCGCCTACCTGCCCGGAACCTGACGGAGAATGCTAAACCAGAGTAGGTCGATTATAGGCTGGCCTGCGGGGCGGAACAATCTGCCGGAAGGGAATAGAACCACCAAAGGTAATCAGTGCAAATCCTTGATGAGCGGTGTGTTATCAGTGGGTAACTAGAAGCCGTCAGGTCGCGCTATAGTAGGGTTCGCCGCAAAAACCAATGCCTGAAACGGAAAGCTTGCAGCGACAGACGCCGGACTCCTCCATGCTGTTCGGCTTTTGGTACCGGGCTGTGCCCGGCGGCGAACTCCCCAGACGAACCCTCCAGAAGGCGATGTTGTTGGAAGTGCCAATGGTGATCGGACGCGATTCCCACGGCAAGCCCTTTGCCTTGCGGGATGCCTGTCCTCACCGAGGTATGCCCCTCTCGTATGGCCAATTTGATGGTCAACAGATCGAGTGCAGCTATCACGGCTGGCGGTTTGATGGCCACACCGGACAGTGCCGCTTCATTCCGTCGCTAACCTCCGATCAGAACTTGAAGATCGACCGGATTTATGCTGGCAGCTATGCATGTGAAGAGCAGGACGGCTACATCTGGGTGTTCATACCCGAACCGTCGCCACAAGGTGCGGGTTTTACCAAAGCGGTCGAACCCACAATTCCGGTGCCGCGCGTACCCTCCTTCTGCGGGAGCTTCAAGATCGCACATCTGACGGCGGATCTGCCATGTAGTGTAGATCACGGCATCATCGGCCTGATGGACCCGGCCCACGGGCCGTTTGTGCATCAGGCGTGGTGGTGGCGGACTCGCCACAGTATCCATGAGAAGCAAAAGAACTTCGAGCCGATTCCCATGGGCTTTCGCATGAGTGCGCATACTCCTAGCACAAACAGTGCCCCCTATAAGCTTCTCCGCCTGTATGCAGATGCCGATGCGATCACTACCACCATTGACTTTGTCCTACCCAACCAGCGCTACGAGACCATCGAGGCTGGCAAGTACTGGTTTGCAAGCCTGACCACCGTTACGCCTATTACCCGCAACCATTGCCGCATTGACGTGGTTGCAAAGTGGAACATCTTCCGCTGGTTGCCGTTCGGACCAGAGCTGCTGAAGTCTGTGTTTGCAAGGTTCGTCGAACAAGACCGGCGCACGATGGAGCAACAATCTGAAGGCTTGAAGCATAATCCGCATCTGATGCTGATCGATGATGCCGACCGTCCGGCAAAATGGTATTTCCACCTAAAATCGGCATATCAGGAAGGGAAGCGAACCGGACATGAGATGCAGCATCCCATGAGCGGGCCGGTGACTCTGAAGTGGAGAAGTTGAGGCGTTTAGCGGGCGCCTGAGCCCCGCTGCCGAAATCCTGAGCGACCCCGAGCGCGGCGTGCGCGGCGAGGGCGAGTCGAAGGATCTCCTGCTAATCTAAAACAATCGGCTACTGCTCTTTTACCAGCCACTCCAGCGCTTCCTCGCGAGTCCTGAACGTAGGTAGATCGCGCTGGGAAAAAACTTTGATGTGATCGTAGAAAATCTTCGGCAGCTTGTCCGGGCCCACCCAGGCCGACCTCTTAAGGTGCGGCCGGTCGAAGACCGCGGTTTCCTTCATTGTGGTCAGGGCTTCCCGGTCGAACTCTGCCCCGTTGAAGTCGGCAAGCAGCAGAAGCGAACCTTTAGGATGCCTGATCACAAACTTGGGAACCAGTCCGGAAATTTTCTTAACTTCCGCTGCCGAGCAATTCGACAGATCGACCAACAGAATCTGCTTGCCCTGATACTCGATGAACCGTATGCGGTCTTCCATTACCAGATCACCTTAACTCGCTGGTAACACAACATCCCAAACGCGAACTTAACTCAGCAGCGACGCAACCACCCCATAAGCCGCGTCCAGGGCGGAATCCAGAGCGCCGGGATCTTT
>Ga0187777_10001812_pt1 | contig 13742 bp, 12 predicted proteins | sample 1015_Q2_SP5_10_M_FD_132416 | JGI IMG/M metagenome (GOLD analysis project Ga0187777, IMG submission 132416) | Tropical peat soil microbial communities from peatlands in Department of Meta, Colombia - 1015_Q2_SP5_10_MG | ecosystem: Environmental > Terrestrial > Soil > Wetlands > Peat | place...
CCGGCCAGGCCAAAGAGTTTCCCTGCGGGAGTAAGGTTGTCTGCATTGCCAATGTCAATGGCACCATTTCCGCCATGGACAATGTTTGCCTGCATCGAGGCGGGCCGCTGGGGCAGGGAATGATCGAGAACGGCAAGATCCTTTGCCCGTGGCATCTCTGGGAGTGGGATCCAGTTACTGGTCAAGCCACGCATGATCCCAATGCGAGGATCACGGTTTATCCGCTTAAGATTGAGGACGGCGATGTGATGATCGAAATTGAGGCTTCACCCGGCTAGCCCAGATACTTCAGAAACTCTTTCGGCTGATTCTCAAATCCCGGAAACACCTGGTCCAGCGCCTTGTTCCCCAGGTGACGATAGACCGTTTCTCCCAGCACGAGGCGGAAATCTGTGGTCAGCGCGAGATCGCGTCCTTCATACAGCTGTGACTGATCGAGTCCCGGCCAGCGTCCGTAGACTCTGCCGCCTTTGACAGGGCCTCCCATCACGAACATGACGTTGGCATGACCGTGGTCAGTGCCGCGGTTGCCGTTCTCACGCGCAGTGCGGCCGAACTCCGACATGGTCACTATGACTGTGTCTGCAGCCAGATCGCCGAGATCGATCCAGAAGGCCGCCAGCGATTGAGAAAACTCGCGTAGCACATTCGCAATCTGTCCTTGCGTGCTGCCTTCATTGACGTGATGGTCCCAGCCGCCGATGTCAGCAAAGGCAACTTGCACGCCAAGGTTCGCTTTAATCAGCTGAGCCAACTGCTTCAGACCGTCTCCGAAGTGGCCTTTGGGATAGTTCGCGCCAGGGGCGGGCGAGTACTTTGACGGATCGGCCGCTTTCAGCATTTTCACCGCGTCGAAGGTTTCTTGACCGGTGCCGTGCAATACAGAATCTACCGACTGCTCGTACATGGCTTCGAATGAACTGGCGACCGGAGCCGAGTTCGGATTCTTGCCGCCAACGCCGAATGCATTAATGTTGCTCACCGCCGCGACTGGCTCACTGCCAGAAAGAATTCGTGGCAGAGAAGGCCCAAGAGCGATCGCGCGAAATGCGGAATTCGAACCGGGCAGGGAACGAAGGCTGCGATTGAGCCAGCCATCTTCAGTCGCCTTTATACCCGGGGTGCCGGATTCCATAAAGTCCTGCGCGTCGAAATGCGAGCGTGTCGGATCAGGCGAACCGGCTGCGTGCACGATTGCCAGGTGCCGCTGTCTCCACAGTGCTTCGAAGGCGGAGAGGGAAGGATGCAGGCCGAAAAAGCCGTCGAGATCGATCACCTGATTTCGCGGAATGGCAATCGACGGCCGCATTGAGTAGTACGCTGGTTCGCCGTGTGGAATGACAATATTCAGCCCGTCGGCTGCGCCTCGCTGGAAGATCACCACCAGCCGTTTGTTTCGTGAATCGATTTCGGCAGCGCCGTAGGCAGCACGAGCGAGAAACGATGGAATGGCAGCGGTACCAACGACCACCAGCGCGCTATTGCGAAGAAATACGCGACGAGTGATGGACATATCAAAAACTCCCGGCTACCAGCTCTGGTTTTTCAAAAGCCACCGGCTGGCAGTTATCTTCTCTGGAACTCTGGTGACCCTAGCAGTAAGCCTTCAATGACACCGACATTCGGCGGACGGGCTGGATCATCATATTTACGCTGACTGATATCCGGATCCTGTAGCCGTGCGGCAATCACGTCATGCGTCTGCTTCGAAACGTCCTGCGCCAGCAGACTCTTTTCCAAAACGGCCAATGCTTGCTCGGGATCAGGAGGAATTTCAGGGCCAAACAAGCGGCCACGATCAACCAGAGTACCTTTTAGTTTTCCCGCCGCGAGTGTCAGGGCAAAATTCATTCGCGCAAGCAAAGCTGACGAGTTCACCCACGCGTCGGATTTCATGGAATAACCAGTCGGCGGCTGAGCTCCGTATAATGGCATTCCCATGTCTTGCAATCGTCGCACGATCGGCATGGGATCGTTAACATCAGCCCCGGTCGCACGCAGGCTCGACGCTACGAATTCCAGAGGCGTTTTTACCTTGGCGCGATATTCCTCGTCTGCCCAAAATTCCGGCGAGTCCAGCATAGTCTTCAACACTTCGCGGATGTCGCCATCCTTCCTCAAAAACGTTGTTGCCATGCGGTTTACCAGGTCCGGCGGAGGGTCGTCAGAGACGAAGCGCACAGCCAGCTTCGTGCAAATGAATTTGGCGGTGGCGGGTTGGTGGGCCAGAATGTGAAGCACCTGCCATCCTTCCCTTTCGCCGCCGGGCTTGATGCGATGGCCGAGCACGGTCTTGTCTCCGGGGTCATGCTTGCGTTCGTCGAAGATGAATCCGCCGCCTTGTCTCGGTTCTTTCAGCGTCCATCCGGTGAAGACGCGCGCTACCTCAGTGACATCCTTCTGCCCGTAACCGCCGTTGACACCCAAGGTGTGCAGTTCCATCAGCTCGCGGCCATAATTTTCGTTGAGGCCTCCGCGTTTTGCGCCAGCCTGGCGCGGGGGTCTGTTGGTTTGGCGGAATTTACGCCGCGTGTAGATTCCATTGGCAAAATCAGAATTCGGGCCGACGCTCAGCCAATTGTCGAGATAAAACAACATGGCCGGACTTTGCGCCGTCGCCACCAACAGGTCCTCGAACTTTCCGAAAGCATGGGGACGGATGACGTCGCGTTCGTAGCTGGTCAGGAAATAATGGTCGGCGCCTTTTCCGATGAACACATTAAAGTGGTTGAACCAGAAATCGGTCATGACCTCTTGTAGTTGGCGTTCACTGTAGACTGCGCGCAGCAGTTTGGCCTCCAACAGTTCGTCGGCGACGACCTGTTGCGGATTCCTGAGAGCCTGCAGGGTTTCGCGTTGACGTGGAGTCATCCCAGCCAGCAATTCATCTGCTTCAGGTTTCACTTGGCGGGCCACGTCACGCTGCTCATCCGGGGGCATGGCGAGAACAGCCTGGAAACGCCGGTCCGGCGACATGGTTAGCAGCGGTTGCAACTTTTCATCTGCGATCATCCGGTCTTGCTTCGATTCAGCCTTGTTCATTCCGCCGGAATCGGTTTTGAAATCTCTGTCATTCGCTTGGGCTTCCTGCTTGCGCTCCAGCTTCTCCTCGTAGCGCTCAAGTTGTGCTTCATAGATTGCACGCCTGACCCGATCAGACGGAAGCGATTGTTTGCCTTCCGCAATTGCCTTGATCAGCGGCTCGGGAGGGAAGTTTTCCACCAGTTCGCGTGTGTTCATGCGCAGTGACAGATAGGCGGCCAGGCGCGTTTCGAGTGCCGTGTCATCAATCTTTTCCGGATGGAGTTGCTGCTGAATCCAGCGATCCACGCCGAGAGCCATCACTCGCTCGGGATCGCCAGGTCCGGGTCCGAAGGTTAACCGGTTCAAAGCATGGACTGCGCGTTTCCGGTCTTCCATTCCAGCTGCGCCAGAATTGTGCTTGTCTTTGTTGTTTCCGACTGCCCATTGCGAAAAGACAGAAGATCCTAGGAATAGAAGAACCAGAGCTGCGCGGCGCGGGTTCAGCTTCATAGGAACAACCAAAGACCTTGGGTAGTGAACCCACAGCTGCGGTGAAGGTTGCTCCAGGTCGTCCGATTTTGGGCGATTACTATCAAGCAGTTACACGCGGCCAGTTTAGCCGAAGGAAAAACGGTAGCGGTTTCCGTTCCCAATCTCCAAGTGGAAGCCAAGGGTCAAGGCCATAAGCCGAGGCTACGTTAAATACAGCTTTCCGTGACTTATCTTGTGCTGCAGGCTGGCGGCGAGGTGGTCGATGTCTGCGGTTCCGATGCTTTCCGCGGTGCGAGCCTCAAGAAATGGCGTGCGGTTGCTTCCAACAGTGTCGCGGCGTACCTGCAGCAACAACGCCTGGACCGCGTTGGGGTCGAATTTCTGCGGTGTCAGCCGGACGATCTCGCTCAAAGTTGCGCCTAAGGAGAGGGGCTCGCGATATGGCCGTTCGCTTGTCATCGCGTCAAATGTATCTGCCAGGGCGACGATGCGTACCGGCATGGGCACATCGTCCAGCACAAGCCCGTCAGGATATCCCGATCCATCCGCTCGCTCGTGATGCCAGCGGACGATCTCCGGAATTCTGGGCCAGGGGAACTGGACACTGCTGACGATCTTGTGCCCCACAACGGTGTGATCCGCCATCTCTCGGAACTCTTCGGGATCCAGCGAGCTTGGTTTTCCGAACAGTCGCTTATCCACTGCAACCTTGCCGATATCGTGCAAGTATCCGGCCGAGCGCAAGGCTCCGATTTCCGGGCTCTCAAGACCCATGGCTTCGCCGATCGCGGCAGCGTAACGCGCGACTCGCAGCGAGTGGCCATGAATGTTTACGTGCTTAACGTCGATAGCGGTCGCGAATGCTTCCAGCGCGTTGTCATAAAAGCCGTGCAAAGAAGCCATCAGGCGCAGATTCTCAGAAATTCTCTGAGCCAGCGTCTGGGAAAGCGCGAAATTGTGAACTGCAAGGGAGACATAGTGGCACAGCAACTCGAGGGCATCCATTTCGCTGGCATCGTAGAGCGAATCGCCTTCGCGACGTCCCAATACGACGATTCCAACGAGTTTGCTCCCGACCTTCAATGGAACAATGCTTTTGAACAGTTCCGGGGCGACATTTCCATTCGCACTCAGGAATTCTTCGTACTCACCGTGCGCAAGCACGATCACCCCTTGAGCCGATGCCAGAGCATGGACGTGTCGAGGGAGCAATGGAATGATCGCCGGATCGGGCATCAATGCGAATCCCGTCGAAGCGACGGAAGTCAGCAGAGAAGGTTTGTCCGTATAAGTAAAGATGGCAGCTTCGCGGGCGCCCCCCGCTTGCTGCAAGGCGGGGAGCATCGCGCGTGCTGATTGAGGAAGCTCGCGCTCAGCGGTGATCGCAGGGCCGAGATCGGAGAGCGCTTCTACGGTGCGTAGAAGGCGCCGCAAATTGTCTTTCTGCACCGGCAACGGGTTGGCCAAGAGCAAGAACCAGAGCAATTCGAGGGTAACACGCATGCAACTGGCCATCTTGTTGGTTAGTTTGGTGCCGTGTCGTGAACCAGAAGATAGTCGGGCGGAACTAATCATCTTTGGCGACGGGACTGGCCAACTCCGCCTCTTCGTACAGAGCTTCAATTTTTTCGCGATAGCGCTCTTCGACAGCCCGGCGGCGGAGTTTCATGCTGGCCGTAAGCGTTCCATTTTCCGCCGAAAATTCATGGGGAATGAGCAGCACTTTCTTTAGCTGCTCGTAACGGGCCAAGTCGCGGTTTACCTCCGCCACAATGCCTTCGTACAACTCTCGCACTCGCAGGTGCGCAACCAACTCTTCTCGCGATGAGAACGGGACGCGATTCGCCCGCGCCCAGTCTTCAAGCAGAGGAAAGTAAGGCGCGATCAAGACAGCTGGGAACTTGCGCTTATCGCCCAGAATCACGGCTTCCGCCACCAGCGCATTGTGCTTCAGAGAATTCTCCAGCGGTTGCGGCGCGATGAATTTGCCTCCTGATGTCTTGATCAAGTCCTTTTTTCGGTCGGTAACGGACAGAAAGCCCTCATCATCGAGGTTGCCGATGTCTCCGGTCTTGAACCAGCCGTGGCTGAATGTATTTTCAGTTTCCTGTGATTTATTCCAGTAACCTTTGAACACAGACGGGCCGCGGACAAGAATTTCGCCGTCTTCGGCGATGCGAACCTCGACGTTACTGAGCGGCTTACCGACTGTTCCCAGCTTGTGCGCCGTAGGAGTGTTCACCGCAATCACCGGAGAAGTTTCGGTCAGGCCATAACCTTCGTGGATACGAATGCCCATGTCGGCAAACCATTCGGCTAATTCGCGGCCCAGCGGAGCTCCGCCGGAGATGAAGATTTCGGCCCGCCCGCCCATTCCAGCGCGCACTTTGGAATAAACCAGCCGGTCGGCCAGACGCCAGGCAATTGACTTTGGAGTTTGGCCTGCCGCAATTTCATGTCGATGATTTCGCCCTACGGATTTCGTCCAGCGATAAATTTGTTGTGCCGGGAAGCCTTTCGCTTTCTGGTCCACTTGTCCATGGATTTTTTCGTAGACGCGCGGCACCGCCACGAAAATTGTTGGCCGCACTTCCACTAGCGCCTTCGGAAGTTGATCAAAAAATGATACGTAAGCCAGGGTGACTCCCCGGTAGAGCAGACCGAGGTCGACGTTGCGCGCAGTTACATGGGAGAGCGGCAAAAACGACAAGCTGATATGGCCGGGATGAAAACCCAAAGCCGGCAACCACGCGCTTATGTTCGAAGCAATATTGTTGTGGGTCAGCATGGCGCCTTTGGGAACGCCGGTTGTGCCCGAAGTGTAAATAATGGTTGCGAGGTCGTCAGGCTCAGCGCGACGGGCCCAGGCATCAAACCCGGAATCGCGCTGCGGCGGACCGTCGCGCATCAGACGCTCCATGTGAAACGCGTGCGCGGTTTCAACCGCATCCATCACCGCCACCTTTTCGATGGAAGTCTGGCTGCGCACATTATTTATCTTTGTCAGTTGCTTCTCCGTGGAAACAAAAACGGCCCGCGCTCCCGAGTCTCGCAAGATGTAAGCGGCTTGCTCATCGGTAAGAGTGGTATAAATCGGGACGACAATTGCGCCGATCAGCAGAGATGCGAAGTCCGCGATCGCCCACTCCGGACGGTTCTCGCTGAGGATTGCGACACGGTCGCCCTTATGGATGCCCCACTGCTGCAGCGTTTGTGCCACGCCGACCACATTGCGATAGAACTCAGAGGCGGAAATCGCGATCCATTGGATGGCCTGACGATGCATCATCACGACGCGGTCATCCCGATCCGCGACAGCGAAGAAAATATCGTTAAGGGTTCGCACGCTCATCTGCAGCTTAGCCCTATTGCCAGCACAGGGGCATGTCTAGCAAAACTGTACTTTGTTCTCCATTCGGGATGCAATGACTTGTGCTGGTATTCGACGGGCTTTACTGAGAAAATAAACGCGTTCAACTTGGGGTGAATCGCATGCAAAAAGTTGGGATTAGTGCCGCACTCGTACTCAGCCTGCTGGGAATGGTCGTGCCTTCCGCCCGAGTTCGTGCCGCTCAAGGACCCTCTCCGCCGATGAAGCTGAAAGTCGGCGACGTCGCGCCGGATTTCAAGCTGTCGTACTTCGACGGTCACGAACTGAAAGATGTGACGCTGAGCCAGTATCATGGCAAGAAGAATGTGGTGCTGGCGTTCTACATATTCGCCTTCACCGGGGGTTGAACCCAGCAGATGAAAAACTTCCAGCAGAATCTGCAAAAGCTGGAAGCGGCCGACACCCAGGTCCTGGGTGTGAGCATGGATAGCCCGTTCGCCAATAAAGCCTGGGCCGACCAGATAGGAGTGACTTTCCCGCTGCTCAGTGATTGGGGCGGAGAACTCACCCACAAGTATGGTGTCTACGTAGACGAATACAAAGCCGCGCGCCGGGTGAATATCCTGATTGGAAAAGACGGGAAAATTCTCGAAGAACAGCTCGACAAAGAGGCGATTGATCCGAGCAAAATCGTCACGGCATGCGAGCGGCCTAGGTTGAAAAGCTAAGCTTCAAGACCTGAGTCGTTCGTTGCTCGCGAACCGGGCGTGGCATAAGGCGCAAGCTCCGTCATGTCACCTCGACATGTGATTTCAGCGGTTTGACGCTCATGTGCCTGGTTGTTATCATGACTTCGCGGGGTGGAGCAGTCTGGTAGCTCGTTGGGCTCATAACCCAAAGGTCGGTGGTTCAAATCCACCCCCCGCAACCATTCTTTTCAGATAGTTACGGATTCCGAGCTTGGGGTTACACGGGGTGAAACAGCGGACACCGGCTGTCGCGCCACAGGTGGGATGAACCCGATCCCGACCTGTTCGGCTGTGAAGCGCCGGAACTCCAGGTCCTCGCGAACCCGGTCGTAATTGTCGGTCATTGACACCGGCGCGTGTCCCATCCAATACTGAGTGAGTCTATCCGGGACGTGAGCTTTGCGGAGATGCGTGTTCCTGAAGCGCCGGAACGCATGAAAGCCGCAAGGCTCGACGCCGATCTTTGACAGAACATCATGGAGTTGATCGAGCGCGATGCGCTGATTCAGCGGATCGCCGCTCCCGTTGTGAAAGACGAAGCCGGAGCGCCGCTTTCCGATTACGCTCTTTAGCATAACGCTGATCGACGTATGAAGATCGACCTCGCGGACGCCGTTCTTCGTCTTGGGTGATTGGAGTTTGTTCGTCACGGCGCTCAACGCTTGCTTTACGACGATGACGCCGTCTCTCACGTCGCCGACCTGGAGCGCGAGAGCTTCACGGATCCGCAAGCCGGAACCGGCGAGCAGAGCGAAGAGGACCGCGTCGCGAGCTTCGGCCTTCGAGACGATCTTCGTCACCTCGCCGGCAGTGAACGTCGGCCTGTGTTGATTGTCGATCACCGGCAGATCGATGAAGTCGTGATCCCAGACGACCGGGAAGCGAGCCTCGCCCTCGTCGTTCTTCGCGGACGCGACGACCATCTTCACCACCTGAACGACGTTGTGAAGCATCTTCGGCGAATACTTCTTCGATCCAGGCGCGACGATCGAGTCGCGCATCACGCGGTTATTGACCGACGACAGTGGAGTGTCGCCGATCTGTTCATTGATCCACTTGAGAGCCGACTTCCACGACGCGGCTGTCGAAGCCTTGATCGGCTTTCGCTTTCGCGCCTGGACATTCTCGATCCACCAGTCGGCTTGATCGCGGAACGTCGTTCCGAGGTTCACAGAGACGGCGCGGAGAAGCGTCGCCTCATCATTAGCGCCGAGAGCATTGATCGCTCGCGTCGCGGCGCGTTGAAGTTCGCACTTGTTGAGTGATCCAGGTCCGCTCACCGGCGCGAGACGGACGCGCTTACCTGATGAGGGTCAGGAAGAATGACGCTCGCGTTCGCGAGCTGTTGAAGAAGCTCCGTCATCCCGGCATCACACGAGAGATTTGAAAAATCGGAGCCTCTGAGGGATGAGGCTCCAGGTTATCGTGTCACAAGGAATGTCCCGAAGGACAAGAACAGCATTCCTAGCACGATGAAGATTCGGCCATTGTTAGCCGCTATTCCCGGCCCTACAGCGACGATGCCGGGAGTTCTGTCTATCAGGTGAAGCCAGAACTCCCAAGCCATAACGACAACGACAAACAGAATCAAGCTAGTCACACATGCTCTCATCCATTGCATGATCTTGCTCCCTTGGTTTACGGATTATACGTGCAAACCGCTTTTGGCTGAGCTGTTGAGTATCGCACTTGTGCTGTTGGCAGTATCTTTGACACGAGACATCTCCACGGTCCACCCAGAGCACGAGCACAGTAGGTTCCCACGTCCCAACCCCACGGTGTCGGTTCTTTGCGGAAGTTTCTTGCCGTCTCGTTGTTCCTGCTGTCAGCCCAGACAGCGATCTGGCCGTGCACGATCGTTTCCGGAGTTGGCGCGAATGGAGTCGTGTGGGCGGGGAACAACGAGGATTTTACCTTCGACTTTGAAACCTACCTGAATGTTCTTCCTCCTGCCAGGCGTAAATTCGGAGCCATGTTCTTTACATACGGTGGCCCAAAGAATTTCCCTCAAGGCGGAATGAATGAAAAGGGCCTATTTTTCGACCTGAATGCGATCCCCGAAGTTCCGCGAGCGGAATACCGGGATTACGAAAAGCGAAAGGATGTGCAGCTATAACGCCGTGTCACCACCCGGAAAAGTGATGCCGAACACAGCAAGTATCACGATGCAGATTACCTCAGCGATGCCCGCTCTATCCAACAAGAGAGCGGGCATTCTTGTGGGCTTGAGAATGGGACGACCGACTATGAAACTGTTTGCACGTTAGCGAGTTCACCTGCAGCGGATTGCACTCCACAGGTGAAAAGAAGTTGCTTTTTGCGCACCGGTCTTGCTCGTCTTAGACGCTGAAAATTTCAGACCTAATGATGGTATAGCACTTGAGTGTGCTTTCCCGGTGAAACAGCATGTGCTACTGTTGCGTCGAACCGGCCCAAGATGCCCCCAGGTTCTGAAAGGTATGCTGACTTGAGATTTCTCAAGCGCAAGGCTGGTGCGCACACTCCACATCGCCATCGGAACGGCCGGAGCACAGGGCTGTTGTTGTTTCTGGGGGCAGCAGGCCTCATCTGCTGGCAGTTTGTTAGGCAACAGCCGTCGTTGGAACCGTTTCCATCAGTCTCCGCAATTCCTGCGAATAGTCACTTGGCCGACAAAGCCGCCGGTCCGGCAATCTCTCCTCTTCCATACCCCAACAACCGCTCGGTTTATCGCTATTCGGTCATTCCGGGCGGCGTCGCAAGCCCAGATGAACTCAGGAATGCGGCGCTACAAGATCCCGTGGTTGCGCGACACTTTCGCGGCTTTAACTACGACCATGCTCATCTGGTGCGAGTTTCGCAAAAACGATCCGCATATGTGTCATACCGAATCGGAGACCGCGTGCATTGGACACGCCATAAAATCGCGTTACATCCTGGTGAAATGCTCATCACCGATGACACGATTGTGGCACGCACTCGTTGTGGCAACCGCGTGGCAGCAGCCCCTCTGGATGCGGGGTCCCCTCTTGAGCCGTCGCTTGAGGAGCTAGAGGAGCCGAGGGCATCAGCAGGGCCTCGACTGCCGGCAGCGTTCGTCGACCCCATCCCATCGAGGTTGCCTGATCCGTCGATCCCGGAGCACGCTCTGGCGCAACGTGGCGGCATACCATGGTTTATTCCCCCGGTGTTTATCCCTACGGGTTCGTCTGGCGGCCCGGGTCAACCACTCGCGGTGACACCCGAACCTGGCTCGCTCCTGTTGATTTCATCGGGCCTTGCCGGAGTGTGTTGGCGAGTTCGCAAGTTCAAGAAGAGACCCTAGTCACGATTTATGGACCTTTTGCCCACAGTTGTATCTAGCAATCGTCGATCTCATTTGTTGCAAGCTGGAATTCTTTGTGTGTTGATCACGTGGTTGTACGCTCCGACAGCATCTCGTTTAGTCATCCAATGTTGGCGTGATCCCAATTACACATACGGCCTCTTCGTTCCGATATTTTCATTATTCGTGTTATGGCAAGACCGAACGAGGTTGGCACACCTTCAGCTGAAGCCCTCCTGGGCAGGTCTCGTGATACTTCTGTTTGCAGCTTCAATGCTGGTGGTTGGCACGATCAGTTCTGAGTTTTTTCTCCCTCGAATCTCGTTTTTGTTGTTTATTTGTGGAACGGTAGTTTTTCTTGCCGGCTGGCGCCATCTGCTAGCAATGTCGTTTCCGCTATTTTTTTTGATTTTGATGGCCCCTTCCTCGACTGTGTTTGATCATATTACTTTGCCACTACAGTTGATCGCTTCGAATACTAGCACCGTCGTGTTGAAGTTGGCTGGTATCTCAGTGGTACGCGAGGGCAACATCCTGCTGGTACCTGGAGCGCGATTGCAAGTAGCAGAGGCTTGCAGCGGTATCCAGTCCCTCTTTTCTCTTCTCACTTTGGCAGTCATCTACGGGTACTTAGTTGAAGCGAAGATCACAATTCGCGTCCTGCTTACTATTGCTGCAATTCCAATCTCCGTAGCGGCCAACGCTTTGCGCATTGCGCTAGCCGCAATCACTCTGCAAATTCGGGTACTTGAGAAAAGTCAACGACAATTGCACATTTTCTCGGGATGGCTGGTTTTCATGAGTGCATTAACCTTGTTTTTCCTATTCGATTGGGCGTTGAAGAATTGGTTCGGAAATATGCGGAGATTCGGAGTGCCTGAACAACACACATGACATCCTGGAATCTAAGGTTCGTGATTGTTGTGTTCGTGCTAGGGGGCACTGCCTTGTTTCTGCACTCACACGCCAACACGCCGATTACTCCTAAGGCCATTTCCCCAGCGTCGCTCCCTTTCAAGGTTGGAGATTGGATCGGCAGAGATATTCCGATAGCTGCACAGGCCTTAAGAGCGCTCCACGGTGCCAAACTTTTGCAGCGCGCTTATTACCGCCCCCGGGGGCTCGAGCCAGAGGTGTACCTTTACATGGCTTATCATTTAGGGCAGCCGGCCGGGTATCGTCCTCACTTGCCTGAAGATTGTTTAGAAGGTTCAGGGTGGTCTGTTTTAGAAACCGCTACAATTACCGTTTCTCTCGCAGGACAAAGGTCTTTCCCAGCGAATCGCTTGCTGATCGCCAAAGGAGGGGATCGGCAACTGCTGCTCTACTGGTTCTGGGCGCGTGGTCGGCGGGTCGCAAGTGAGCAATGGGCAGATGCATATCTAATTCTCGATAGCCTTCGGTTCAATCGGAGCGATGACGCTCTCATTCGAATCAACACTCCAGTGTCAGCTCATGAGGGCGCATCCGTTGCTGAGCGACGTTTGCTTTCTTTTGCCACGCAGGTGGTTCCGGCAATGGACAGCTACCTTCCGCAGTAAACTTCGCCTATCCGACTTTTTGTCTGCGGAGCGTTTCGCTAGAACTTCGCGTAATGTTTGAAGTAACCGTACCACAGTCATGCCAGCGGCATGGTCACGCCCTTGGGCTGGACGATTTTGATCTTGATAGTCGGTGCTCCCAGTACTTGACGCTAAGCGATGCTGCAACCTGGGGTCGGGTTCTCTTCCCCATTTTAGGGCGAGGACGGACTCTTCTTATGGCGCGAGTTTCTTCAGCCTTGTTCCCAACTCAATCCAGTAAGCATTCGGTAAGCCGTAACTCGCTGGATGACCCGCAAGGGTAAGAATGGAAGCGCCCGAATTCAAGACGTTATCAGCGGGAATGGTTTTCCCGAATGCAGCTTTGGCAATCTCATTCCAGTATTCCGCATACTGCCGTACACAATTGCCAATGCTGGCTTGTGTTGCACGATGCGCTCACTAATTACCTTGACCCGTTTTGCTAAGAATGGGTTGTGATCACCCGGCGCTTTCAAGCTTGGCGCTGCCAATCCTGAATCGCGTAAGCTTACTCTGTCTATTCATCTGCGAATGGAAATGTTGAGTGTGATCGGGATGTTACGTCAACTATCAAGGCGCGCGTCATTTTGCAGCAGCGGAGCCAACACTTTGATTAGGAATCTCCGCGGGGCGATCAAACACTATTTTCATTTGAGTGTACTTCGGCAAAACCACATCACGACCATGACGGGTCAACAAGAAAATGGCTGACGCACAAGTGGAAATGATTCTTGCCGTTCCCGCAGTCGAGGCGTCCGTTGCGGTGGAAACAAGAGCCTCAATTATCACCTGAGTGCCGTCATCCACTTCTTTGGCGAGGCCCGCCGTACTACCAATATTGACTAACATCCACGCTTTACCGGGACGATCGCCGTGCATGCGTCCTTCTGGGTCAATCACGGTGTGGGAACGCTGATTGATTTGCGCCCCGACGACCGAGGCTGCAATAGGCCTGTCTTTCTCACCGGGTATGGTCAGGTTGGTGAACGTAAGGAAGATGGAACCTGACCGGCTGAGGGTACGCGGTGCCTGACTCTTCAGCACCGTGCCTTCAAACAAGGTACCTTCGGATAAGAGAATTTTTGACTCCCGAAAAACGGGTTCAACGAGGCGTGCCTGAAAGCTATCGCCGGCATGATTCTTCGAGGCGCTGATGTCCCGCAAAAGAATCACATTGGCTTCAGTTCCAGCGGGGATGGTCACGGATTCCGGAGGTATCGCGTTCACCCTATTAGGTGTGACCCCCTGCGTGCTTGCGATGAGCGTAACTAGTGGACCTA
>Ga0187777_10001813_pt1 | contig 13739 bp, 14 predicted proteins | sample 1015_Q2_SP5_10_M_FD_132416 | JGI IMG/M metagenome (GOLD analysis project Ga0187777, IMG submission 132416) | Tropical peat soil microbial communities from peatlands in Department of Meta, Colombia - 1015_Q2_SP5_10_MG | ecosystem: Environmental > Terrestrial > Soil > Wetlands > Peat | place...
CATCGGGAGCACCGGCGCGGGCCAGGTCGGTGACGGCCGACGAGGCGGCTGGCGGCGGAACGCCTCGCGAGATGAGATCGGCCAGCACCACCAGCGGAACCGCGAGTGCGCCGCCACGCGCATCGCGCAGGTGGGCGACGTCGTCGCGGGTGGCGCCGGCGGCGAGCGCTCCCGCAGCCGCGACCAGCTCCGACTCGCTCGCCGTCGCGCCGAGGATGGTGCGTGCCGTGCCAAGCTCGCGACCGAGCGCGCGAACGGCAGCCACGATGCGCGTCCCTGGGGCGCCCTTGCTCGAGCCTTCGAGCGCCTTGTCTTGCAAGGGCCGAAGCGGCACTCCCGCAGCGGCCGCCGTGTCGAGCAGAGCGCGCACCTGTACGGCAGTCGCGCTGTCGAGTCGGGCGTCCCAGGCGACACTCTGGGCGGCGAGCGGCCGCAAGGCGGCGGTTCCGATCAGCGCGGCGAGCGCGATCAGGGCGGCGACAACGGTCGCGCGCGCGTTCACAGGGGTGCTCCGACGACGATGACCGACGACGGCGCCCCGAAGTCGTCCCCCGGCGCGCGCGGCGCGCGCGGATCGGGGAGCCAGCTCGACCCATCGACAACGAAGCCGTAGACGTGCCGCCCCGGCGTGAGCGGTATCTGCACCACCCACGTTCCGTTCGCCCCGGCACGGACGAGCGGCGTGGCCGACCTGTCCCACCCATTGAAATCGCCGACGAGCGCGACCTCCCGAGCTGACGGCGCGACAAGCTCGAACCGCACGACGAGTCGCTCGTTGCCTGACGCGGCCGCTAGCGCCGCTCCTCCCGCTCCTCCCGCTCCCCCTCCGTCCCGTTTTGCGAGGAGTGTCGGCGGGTTCGACAGCGCCGTCGACGACCGACCTGCCGTCCCCCGTCCGATCTGCCAGGCGACAATGGGTATCGCGACCATGAGCGCGGCCGCTGCCAGCGCGACGAGAGGGCGGATCTGCACCGCACGCGGCGCCGTCAGTCTTCGCCAGAGGCCGAGCCCGCGTCCGTCGGCCGCGGCGGCGAGCATCGCGGCCTCGACGACTCGTTCCTGCGCCTCCCGATCGGTGGGCGGGAGACGGCGGAGCTCGAGCGCGAGTTGCTCGATCACCAGGTCGGTCGCGTCACACACGCTCCACCTCGGCGAGCAGAGCGCGCAGCTCGGCGCAGGCGCGCTTGACCCGCATCTTCAGAGCGGAGACTCCAACTCCCGTCACCGCAGCCATCTCCTCGTAGCTCAACTCCTCCACGTGCTTCAACAGAAAGGCCTCCCGGTGCGCTGCGTCGAGTCGGCCGAGGGCGTAGACGATCTCCTCGCGCCAGGCCGCCCGCTCGGCGGGGTGGTCCGATTGCGTCGCGTCCGGCGCCGCAGCGGCGAGAGCCAGCTGATCGCGGCGCCGCCGCGCCCCCACCGAGCGGCAGCGATTAACCAGGATCTGGAGCAGCCACGCGCCGAATCGGTCCCGCTCCTCGTATTTCGGAAGCGACCGATACGCGCGAACGAACGCATCCTGCACCGCCTCCTCCGCGTCGTGGCGATTGCCGAGCATCTGCCATGCGAAGCGCAACGACCGCTCGTGATAGCGCTCGACGAGCAGCGCGAACGCGCTCGCGTCCCTGGTGAGCGCGCGCTGCACGAGCGAGGCATCGGTCATGTCCATACTCTCAACCCCGCAAACGGCCGGCGCGTCACATTTCGACGAAGGGCGTCTCTGCTGTGACCCGGAGGCGGGTTCAGGGGTTCCCTCTATGACAGCCCTCTGACCCGGATGCCTCGGTGCGGTGAGTGGTGCCGCGAAGCGGGGCGAATCATCTTCGTGATGTCACTTAGGAGTTGCCGCATGCGCTTTCGACGCTCGATCCCCTGGCTGCTCACCGGCGCGCTGATCGCCGCCTGCAGCCCCGACTCCGGCACTTCGCCGCACACCGACTCGGTGGCGCAGTACGCCAATGCATTCGAGCAGATCGCCGACTCGATGCACGGCACGGTGCCGCCGAACGACGCATCGGCAGACATCTTCCATCACGTCGCGCAACTACTGCGACTGACCGGTCACACGACACCGGTCACCATCACGGTCGACGGCACAACGATCCCGATGCTGGCGGTCAGCGAGGAGCTCGATCTTCCGATCGGCTGCCCCGGCTTCGCCGCTCCGGCGGAGTCATCCTGGACTCCCCCCGATACCTCGCACGCTCCCTGTCCCCCGACGATGGCCGTCCGCTCTCTGATCGCGTGGGATGCCTCCTCTCTCACTCACATCGTGCGAGTGGTGGCGGACACCGGCTCATCGCAGCTCACGCTCCCCGATCCCGGGGTGATGCGCCTCCTGCCGCGCAAGAAGGCGAGCGGCCGCATCGTCGTCGCCGACACGATGATCCCCGCGCCTCCGCCGACATCGCCCCCGGGCCCTCCGACGGGCCCTCCAGCCCCTCAGCCGGCGCCGAGCGGCTGGTTCGCGGGCGACTACATCCTGCGCGGGGTCGGCGACTGGATCGCCTCGGAGGGGACGGAGCGAAACTCACTCGTCAGCAGCGGTGGCGCGTGCACGGCGGACTCGGTGGTCGTCGACTCGAGCGCATTTCGCTGTCAGGCGCTCACACTCGGCTTCGAGTTCTCGATGACCGTGAGCTCGGCGTTCATCGACACCGTGCTCTCGATGACCACCACTCCCACCGTGTCGACGCACGTGGTCACGATGGCGGCGACCTCGGTGGATGGCGTTCGCTTGGTCTATCTCCACGGACCGCCGGGCGACTCGATCCACCCACCGCCGGACTCGGTACCGCCGCCGCCCGACAGCGTCCCACCGGACTCCGTCCCTGGAGACTCGCTGACGGCCTATCTCGTCGCGTACGCCGACAGCGCCAGCACGACCGGCGACATCCTCTTTCACTTCGTGGTGAGCAACCCGACCTCGCATCCCATCGCCATCGACTATCCAACGGGGCAGAGCTTCGACATGGAGGTGCGCAACTCGTCGGGCACCGTGCTCTGGCGCTGGTCGACCGGCGTCGTGTTCACCCCGATAGCGCGAAGCGAGACGCTCGCGGCGGGCGCATCGCTGGCCTTCGATGGGAAGTGGACGCCGACGGCGCACGGCGCCATCACGGCCAGTGCCTGGTTGACCAGCAGCAACCACCCGATGCGGGCGAGCTCGTACTTCACAATCCCGTAGTCGCGATCCCGTCGTCGCGCGTCAGCGCCCTCCGGACCTGGGGCGTTGCACTCCGGGACGAATTTTTGTCGGCGGTGCCCAAGCGATCTCGGCGCCGCCGACTTCTTTTGGGGACCGAGGGTGGGTTCCTTGATCCCCGTCACCTGCTAGGGACGGGACTTGTCTCACCTTGGGGACACCCGCCGGGGAGGGCGACGGCCTCGACTAACTAAGCTTCGAGGATATAACGGGTTAGATTGGGTTCAGATGGCGAGCGTCCTGGCACTGAGCGTGCGAAACGAGGGAGCGCGGTGTATTCTGAGTCACGTTGATGCGACTGCTCGCCTTACCTCTCACACTCATTCTAGTTAACGCGGCGGCTGCCGGGGCGCAGGGTGTTCCTACTGCTCCGCCGTCACCCGTTCACGCGGCCCCTCAGCGGCAAGCCGTGCCGGAAACGCATCGGCCGCCCGCGGGCATGTGCCGAATCTGGCTCGATGGCGTGCCCGCCGGACGACAGCCGGCGCCCACCGACTGCTCGACTGCTATCAGGCACCGTCCGCCGAATGGGCGCGTCATCTTCGGCGATCAGCCGTCCGGGTCGAATTCCCAGCAGCGAGAGGAGTCGGCGCCGGGCGAGGAGCGCGCGCGTGACTCCACCGGCAATCGTGACACCGCCCGCGCGCACGGAAAGCCACCCGTCGACGAGTCCGGCGACCACAAGAGATAGCAGCCGCCTCGCGTCCGGCACCCTGACGCGCCCTCCCCCCCACCACGCAGAACCGTAGTTTTCGCGGCGCACCGTCGGTGCGTCACGTCGGCTACGCCTCGGGGGATCATCATCCGCGTCGTTCGCGATCACTACCTCCCGCCCGATCACGAGGCGTTCGTCGCCGCAGAGCCGTCGACCGGGCGCGTCATCGTCATCGCTCCGACGCGGGCGGCGTGCGAGACAATCGAGCTCGCGCTCGGACTCCGCATCGAGACGATTCTCGAGCGCGAGCATGGCGCGGAGATCCGCTCACTTGCCGCGGCCGGCCGCGGCTTCGGAATCGTCGCCGCCACGGGCACCGGGAAGACGCTCGCCATCCGGCCTATCGCCGAGACGATCCTCGGCACCGACGTCCTCAGAGTCGGCGTGGTGAATCGCGAGCGGGAGGCGACGCCGGAGACCCCTACCTGGAACGTCGTCATCGTCACCACCGGGATCGCGCGCCGATGGTTCCAGGACGGAGACATCCTCGCTCGCGATACGCTGGTGGTCGACGAGATTCACCAGACGTCGGCCGAGCTCGAGCTCTGTCTGGCGCTCGGCAAGCGTGTCGGCTGCCGGTTCATCTGGCTCTCCGCGACCGTCGACCCGACCTTCTACGCCAACTACCTGAACTCGGCGACCGTTCTCGAGACGACCGCTTTCGATCCGGCAAAGGCGGCCAAGGTGGTCGTCGTAGGGCGCGAGCCGCTCGACTTTCTCGACGAGCGCTTTCTCACCCGCGTGGCGCGGGAGCAGCGCGGCGTCGGCGTCTTCTTACCTACTCGTGCCGGCGTAGAAGAGGCGGCGCAGTGGGTGGAGCGCCATGCGCCACGCGTGGAGACGTCGTTCTATCATGGCGGCGAGCCGATTCGTGTCATTCGCCGCTTCCTCGATGGGAGCGCGCGGAAGCCGTACCTCCTCGCGATGACCGCCGCCGGCCAGAGCGCGCTGAACGTGCAGGGGCTCGACACGGTCGTGATCGACGACACGCGCTTCACCAACGTCATCGAGCACGGGCGCAACGTGCTCACCCGAACTCACCTCGGCGCGAACGAGATCTTGCAGATGGCCGGCCGTGTGCACGGTCGCGTTGCCGGAGGGCGCGTCTTCATTCTGAGCGATCGCGACATTCGGTTCGACGCGCTCCGCCCGACCGCTCCCGAGTTCCAACTCTCGGGTGATTCCGAGCGGGTGGCTCTCACCTGCGCCGACCTCGGTGTGCGCGCCGACGATCTCGATTTGCCGGTGCCGCTCGATCGCACGGCCTATCGCGCGGCGGTGGCGCACCTCGAGGAGCGCGGCATCATCGAGAACGGCCGCCTGTCGCGTTATGGCCGCTCGGTGGAGGCGCTTCCAGTGGAGCGGCCGTGGGCCGAGCTCCTCGTGCACGCGGACGAGACGCTCATCCCCTACGTGGCGGTCATGGCATCGATCGAGTCGCTGCATCGGATGACGCGAGATGAGAGGGATCTTGACGGCGTGATCGTCCCGGGGAGCGATCACCTGACGGCGTACAACCTCTACGCCGAGGCCTTCCGCGTGGCCGGTTCCGTCGGTGAGGTGTACGGATTGCCGCGCCACCTCTTCAGCCCGGAGATCGAGGAGTGGGCGGAGGAGCGTGGGGCATTGGTGAAGGCGGTCGAGGATGCGGCCCTCGGAATGGCGAGCGTCTATCGGAGCCTCGAGCTGCGCCTTCCCGATCGCCTCTCCCTCGCCGACGAGCAGGTGCTGCGCTCGTTCGCCGATCTTCTCGCGCGGATCATGCCCTTCGACCTGGTGATGGATGAGCGGACGGTGAGCGGGGAAGAGGCGCGGGTCTCGAAGACGAGCGTCTGCGGGAGCTGGGGGGCGATCGCCGGCGAGCTCCGCTACTTCGCCGATCGGTTCGGCGTTCCGCGGGCGTCGATCGAGGGGACGCAGATCCCCTTCGAGCTCGTCAGGCGCTACGCGGTGCGGGGGGAGGCCGAAGTCATCTACGACCCGCAGCGCAAGAAGAGCCCGCTCGTGCTGCGGCGCCGGACGACGTACTTCGGGTTCGACCTCGGGCGAGACCTCGAGCCGCTCAACGAGTTCTCCGACGCCGCGGGGCCCGCCGCCCGCCGCGCGCTCGCGCGGGCGGTGGCCCGCTTCGAGGCCCGGCATCAGGCGGTGCGCCAGAACCGCGCGGCGGTCGAGGAGCTTCGCGAGATCCATCGGCGGAGTGGCGGTCGCACGGCACGGCTGGGCGAGTCGGAGCTGACCGCGCTCTACGAGGGCCGGTTGTCGGGGGTGCGGTCGATGGATGAATTCCGCGCCGCCGACCTCCGGATCGATGCCGATGCCCTGGTGCCGCGCGCCGAGCGCGAGCGCTGGCTCGCGCTGCCGGGGAGCGTGTCGATCCGCGAGCGCGAAGTGCCGATCGACTACGAGATCGAAGATGATGGATCGGCAGTCGCTCGGCTCAGGCTCCCCGAGAAGATGGCGCGCTCCCTCGTCGAGTCGGAGCTCCCCGCGCTCGACCGCCCGCTCCGGTTCACCGTGCTACGCGGGGCGCGCGGTGCCGTTCGCGCCGCGACGCTCGACGAGCTGCAAGACAAGCTCGACCGCCCGTGGGAGGAGTGGGGGAGAGCGGGCGAGGGCGGACGGTCCGGTCGCGAGGGTGGTGACGGGAGGGAGCGTGAGCGCGGGCGCGACCGTGCGGGGGAGTCAGCGCCGGGCCTCCGCGACCGCGGTGCGAGGGGTGGTCGTGGACGGCGCGGGGGCGGCGGGCGCAGTGGGCGCAGTGGGCGCGGTGGGGGCGGCGGGCACCGCGGGCGGGCGCGCTAGGCCGGCGCGGTCGCCGGCGGGTACGGAGGGAGCGTCTCCTTCTTGTAGGGGACGAAACCGCGCGCCAAGTAGTTAGGCAGCGCCGCCGGATGGTCGAGCGTGCAGGTGTGCAGCCAGACGCGCGAGGTGCCGGGGAGGCTCCAGGCGGCCTCGGTGGCCGCCGTGAGGAGCTGCGTCCCGAGCTTGCGCCCCACGGCGTGTGGGAGGAGCCCGAAGTACGCGATCTCGATGGCGCCGCGCTCACGGGCATTGAGCTCGAAGTATCCGGCCGGCGCCCCCGCGACGTAGAGCACAAAGAGGGAGATCGCCGGATCGCTCATGTGCGTTCGACACTGTTCGTCGGTCCAGCCGAGCCGATCGCGCCACGAATAGTCGCGCCCCACTTCGCGATAGAGATAGCGGAAGAAGGAGAGGGGGCAGTCGCGCACACGCTCGACGCGCGCGTCGCTCGCCAGCGGCGCACCCTGCAACTGCTGGCGACCTCGCATCTCGAGATAGGTGCGGACGATCGGCGTATCGGCCATCGGCGAATTGTACAAGAGCAGCGAGCTCGGCGCCGTCGGTGCGAGCTCGGCTGTTAGGACCGAGCGGTCTTATTTCGTGGTTGTTGAGCTCGTTACTTATGTGCTGAAGAGCTCGGCATATGACGTGTAATCGACGATGGAGAAGCCCGATACGCCAGCTTTGCAAGAAGCGCATTGACATTCGGACCAGTCAGTCCTAACATCGCGCGAAGATGGGCGAGCGTCGGGAAACCATCGTCGCGGCAGCGGCCGCGGTCATGTGTCGCAAGGGATTCCATGAGACGTCGGTCGAAGACGTCATCAAGGAATCGGGACTCTGCGGCAAGGGACATTTCTATCACTACTTCAAGTCGAAGGAGGAGTTGGGCTACGCCGTTCTTCGTCACCAGTTCGCGCACTTCGCCGAGCGGAGCCTGGCGGTACTGCGAGATCCGACGAAGGGGCCGCTCGAGCGCTTGGAGGAGTTCATCGACACGGTGATGGTGACGTCCGAGCGGGATGGCGACGACCCGTGCGGCGCGTTGGCGATGGAGATGGCGGACAAGCACGAGGGATTTCGCCAGCAGGTGGACGCGCTCTTCGAGCGGTGGACGGCGCAGATCGAAGCGCTCTTCTGGGAGGCGAGGCCGCAGTTCGGGGAGTATGTCGACATCTCGCGACTCGCTCGCTTCACGGTCGCGACATTGGAGGGGGCGCTCTTCACATCGCGCGTGCGCCGCGATCCTGGTGTGTCGGCGGATGTGATGGCGGAGTTGAAGCGGTACGTGGCGTCGCAACTGCGCGAGCGGGAGCGCGTGTTCGCGGCACCAATCATCGATCGGTGACGAGCATGAGACCGGAGCAACAGCGGAGCAAGACGGAAGAGAGAGCTCGGAGCGCCGCCATTCCGGCGTCCGATACGAGCATTCGCAGATCGGAGCGCGCGGTGCCACTCGCCGGGTCGCTCGCCTACCCGGCCGACGAGGCGCGTGACGCCCGGCGGAAGCAGTTCGAGGTGGAGGCGCTGGTGCATCTCGACGCCCTCTACAGCTTCGCTCTCAAGCTGACGCGCTCGCGCGACGAGGCCGAAGACCTCGTCTCCGATACCATCCTTCGCGCCTTCGATCGCTGGGAGCAGTACGAGCTCGGGACCAACGTGCGCGCCTGGCTCTTCACCATCCTCTACCACGCCTTCGTCAGCCGGAAGCGCCGCATCGACGCGCGCGAGGTTCAGCTCTCCGATGATTCGGATGGGTGGTCGGCGTTCGAGGCGGCCGGAGAAGTCGATCCGGAAGGGCGCTTCTACGACTCCTTCCTGGATGACGAGATCACCCGAGCGATCGACGCTCTGCCGGAGGACTACCGGATCGTCGTCGTGCTGAGTGACATCCAGGGGCTCCGTTACGCCGAGATCGCGTCGGTGCTCTCGATTCCGGAGGGGACGGTCAAGTCGCGGCTCTTCCGCGGGCGGCGCATCCTGCAGAAGAAGCTGGTGAGCTACGCCGTGGAGATGGGCTACATCAAGCCAGCGGCCTGATCTCCGAGGCGGCTTCGCGCCGCCGCCGCCGATGCCGCGCCGCCTTGGCGCGATTCCCGCACGTCGACATATCGCACCAGCGCCGTCCGCCGTTCCTCGTTTCGTCGAAGAAGACGTTCGGGCATCGCGGGTCGGCGCAGCGGCGGACGCGATCGAGCTCGCCCACCACCAGGGCGTCGGCGGCCGACTCGACGATCGGAATCATCAATCCGGCGAAGGCATCTCCCACCGGGACGAAGCTCCGCACGCAGCTGCCGTCGTCTCGCATCTCGAGCCGCCGGGTGCCGGCACTCCGCCCGAGCACGCGATTGATCTCGACCAGCGCGTTGCGGCGGATGTCGGCGGAGACAGCGCCACGCTCGGCGAGCGAACGCAGCGCGATCCGAACCCGCCGCGCGTCGGTGAGCGCCGCGCTCGCCCCTGCGGGCTGCTCGCGCGAACGCCGGCGGATTCCGGCGGCGCGCTCCGTATCGAGAACCAGCGCCGCCTCGAGCCAGGCGACGAGCGCCTCGAAATCTCGCAGCGCATCCACCCGCGTGCCGCGACTCACGGCATCCGTGTTCACGAAGTCCAGCCAGAGACGCTCGCCGACAAACACGAACGGTGGAATCGCGCGAGTCATGGCGTCCGGTGCGGGGGACGAGATGGTAGCGATGTCACGAGTTCGAAACAAGGGTCTCGCGACCGCCGCGATCGTCGACCTCATCGCCGGCACGCCGCGAGCGCCGACAACTCGGTCTCGCTCACCGGCTTCGCCGCGCCGGCGCGCACCGCATCGCGCTCCAGCTCGAGATAGACGCGCTCGGCGTTCCTTCGCGCGCGAGACGCTTTCGACACCGGTCGGTCCCGATCCGGCGGTGGAAGCGTGGCGAGCGCACGGCTCAGGGAGACGCCGTTCGCGACCGCCTCGCGCATCCGAGCGCGCAGATCGAGGATGTAGCAGCGTGTCTCGGTGATGAGATCGTCCGGACGCGCTGGAATTCGGCCGTGGCCCGGAACGACGATCTGGGGGGAGAGAGCCTGGATGCGCGAGAGCTGTTGCAGCAGTGTCGCCGAACTGCCATCGACTACCAACGTCACACCGTCCTCGATCAAGAGATCGCCGGCGAACAGGACCCGCTCATCGGGAAGCCAGATCAAAAGATCGCCCGGAGTGTGCGCGCCACTCGCAACGTCGATCACAACTGACCGACCGCCCAGTGCGAGCGTGGTGTCGTGGGTCACCGGGATCTTCGGAGTATCGACGAGCTCGAAGCCCTGCATCTCGTGAAGACCGAGAACGCCCGTCCAGGCGCTCACCATCGCGTCGTCTCCATCCTCGGAGAGCGAGGTGTGTCGGTCAGGATGGGCGATGACGATCGCTCCTTGCCGAGTGAGGACGACAGCGCCGAAGTGATGATCAGGATGATGGTGAGTCAGGATGACCCAACGCACCGGCAGAGAGGTTACCGTACGGATCGTTCGAAGAAGCGTCTTCCCCTGCGCCGGACTGGCGAGGGCGTCGATGGCGATCACGCCGTCGGGGGCGACAATGAATCCGGCGTTCGACCTCCCCTCCGATCCGCGGCCCGTATCTCCGATCACCGCAAAGACGCCGTCGGCGAGCTTCTGGATCGGGAAGCTGGCAAGCGTGTCGGGGCGCTCCCGTGGGGGCCGGCGTGCGAGTGCGCCGGCGGTCGTCGAATCCATCGTGAGTGGAGTCGACGGTGATCGAGTCGTCGGTGGAGCGGGGGGTTCCTGAGCGCTGCCGGTGCAGATGGTGCTCGCCGCGGCGACGGCGGCGAGCAGCGCGGACGCGATCGTCCTACGCGGAGAACTTGATATCGGCGGTCTTGGAGTAGACGCCACCGCCGGTGTCCTTCCAGGTGACCGTGAGCGGCGCCTCGTGCGTCGCCCGCAGCGCGAAGGCGACGTAGGGATCGCGGCTGATCCCGGAAGTCCACTGGAAGCGCGCCACCTCCCTGTCCCCATAGCGGACGACGACCTCGTTCACCCAGAAGGCGGGGATCAGGCTCCCCTGAGGATCGCGGCTCATGCCGGTGAACATCGGATGCGTCAGAATGGCGCGGACGTTGATCACCGCATCGCGCGCGATCTGCTGCGGGAGGAGAATCGTCGCCTCGCCGATCGTCGACGGCATCAGACGCACCCGTTGAGCGTCGTGTAGACCATCCGGGACGCGCTCCAGAGCTCTCCGGCGCTCGTCTCGGCGATCACCCGGACATGCGAGCTTCGCCGCATCTTGATCCGCGTGTCGATCGCCGCGCTCCCCAAGTCGGGGGTGAGGTCGAACGCCGCCAGGTAGATGTCCGGATTGTGGTCGACCAGGACATGGATCGCCTTGACGTAGTTGTCAGGCGCCATCGGCAGGTCGACCTCGATGAAGATCGGCACCTCCCGGCTGTCCGGTGCGACATCGGGAACATCGAGCGTGACGTGGCCGGGGACGATGGTGCGCATGCCGAAGTGCTGGGCGAGGACCTTCTTGACCTCGTCGGTGAGCTCGTCGGGCCCGGCGGCGCCGAGCGAACGCGCGCCGCCCACGATCGCAGCGAGTGCGAGCGTGCCGATGCGCACGAAGGAACGGCGATCGAGCAAGAGGTCCCGGTCCACGACTCACTCCCAGGCGACGATGGCGCGCTCGCCCCTATGGCCGGCGCCATCCGAAATACTAACGCGCGGGGCGCCAGCGGGGGAACGCCACTCTGGCGGGGTGGGCGCCCCGTGGAGCGGTGGCGCGGACGGCGAGAGCGGCTAGCTTCCCTCCGACGATGCCCCGCCCCCGCCGCTCGACTTCGCCGACCCGCTCGGCGCCCCCATCCGCCCGGCCCAGCGCGCGCGCCGGCTCCGCCCCGTCGTCTCGGACGCGCCCCTTCCTCATCCACGAGTACGTCCGCTGGGGGGACCTCGATCTCGCCGGCATCATCTTCTACGGCGCCTACATTCGCTTCTACGAGATGGCGGAGACCGAGTTCTTTCGGGCGGTCGGGCTCCCCTTCCGGGAGATGTTCGAGCGCTTCGACATCTGGCTCCCGCGGAAGGTGATGCACACCGAGTTCTTCTCTCCGGCCCGGCTCGATGAGGAGCTGACGGTCATCACCTACGTGAGCCACCTCGGTCGCACCTCGCTCACGATCAACTACGACGTCGTGAGTCGTGACGGCGCGACGCTCCACGCGGCGGCACACCAGGTACTCGTCTGCGTGTCGCGACCCACCTTCGAGAAGCAGCCGATACCGGAGGAGGTGCGGAAGGCGCTTGCGCCGTACGTGATGTCGAGCGAGGAGGCGCGCGCGGGCGCGCGCTGAGGCATCACACCGGCACGGGCTCCAGCGCTTCCTCGCGATACGCCAACCACCCCGTCGTCTCCTCCGCCACCAGCTCCACCTCCGTGCCTAACGGCAGGGTGAGGTTGGGCACTTCGTGCCCGGCGGGGAAATCGGTCAGGATCGGGACGCCGAGGTCGGCAACCAGGTCGAGGAGGAAGTTCTCGAACTCGTCCTCCTCCGAGCGATCGATCGAGAGCTGACCGAACACCACCCCGCGCACCGAGCGCAGCAACCCCGCGGCGCGCAGATGCACCAGCCGCTCGTCGAGCACGCTCATCGGATCGCGGGTCTCCTCGAGGAAGAGAATCGCGTCGCGCGTATCCACCTCGTACGGCGTGCCGATCGTCTGCTGGACGAGCGACAGGTTGCCGCCGACGAGCCGTCCGACGGCTTTTCCCTGCCGCACGACGCGGGCGATCCCCCGGCCGAGGCGCGTCGCCGGTCGGGGGGTGGTGATCGCGGTCAGGAGCGAGGCCATCGTCGGATCGCGTGTGCTCGGGATGAGGTCGTCCACCGTCGGACCATGAAAGACCCGGAGACCGGCGCGGCGAATGAGCCAGAGGTGCAGTGCCGTGATGTCGGAGTAGCCGACAAAAATCTTAGGATTCCGGCGAAAGACCTCCGGCTCGAGGTGCGGAATCATCCGGACGGTTCCGTAGCCGCCGGTTCCGCTCATCACCGCCTTCACCTTGGGGTCGAGCCAGACCCCCATGAAGTTCTCGGCCCGGCGCTCGTCCTCGCTCCGGCGGAAGCGGCGCCCCTGCTCGATTTCCGGATCGAGGACGATACTGAAGCCGGCATGCTCCAGCGCTTTGACGCCACGGTGTAGCCAGCCGGGGCGCGGGGTGTACGAGGGTGCCACGATGCCGATCGCGTCGCCGCGCACGATCGGACGCGGACGCAAGAGCGGGGGCAGCTCGATCTGGTCGGGAGCCACGGCAGGCCGGGAGCCGTCGAACGGTGGGGAGAGAAAAACGGGGTGCGAAGGTTAGCACCGCGCCGAGACCACGGCCAGCAGGGCCCGGGTATTCGGCGGATGAGCGGTGGCGCCGACGCGGCGCGTCGTTCCCGAACCTCTGTGCCACCACTAACTTTCTCGCATGTCGCCGAACGAGCCGTACGCGCATGTGCGCCGCGGGTTTGGCCTCCGAGCCGCGGTGCAAGACACGCTCGACCGGGACTACTCGGCACGGCTCGTGGATCGCTTGCGCGAAAACGACTATACGCTCACGGTCGGCGAGACCACCGTCCGCCTCGCCCGCGAATTCGGATTCTGCTACGGCGTCGAGCGAGCGGTCGACTACGCCTATCAAACCCGCACGAAGTTTCCCGAGCGCCGGCTCTTTCTCGTGGGGGAGATCATCCACAATCCGCACGTCAATGGCCGGCTGCGCGAGATGGGGATCGAGATCCTCCTCCCTAAAGACGGGAAGTTCGACTTCACCTCCATCGCTCCCGACGATGTGGTGCTCCTCCCCGCCTTCGGCGTCACCACGCACGACTTCGATGCTCTCCGCGCGATCGGGTGCGTGCTCGTCGACACGACCTGCGGGTCGGTGCTCAACGTCTGGAAGCGCGTGGAGAGCTACGCGCGCGATGGATTCACCTCGCTCATCCATGGCAAGTACTACCACGAGGAGACGCG
>Ga0187777_10001814_pt1 | contig 13739 bp, 16 predicted proteins | sample 1015_Q2_SP5_10_M_FD_132416 | JGI IMG/M metagenome (GOLD analysis project Ga0187777, IMG submission 132416) | Tropical peat soil microbial communities from peatlands in Department of Meta, Colombia - 1015_Q2_SP5_10_MG | ecosystem: Environmental > Terrestrial > Soil > Wetlands > Peat | place...
ACCGTTCCCAGTCGTATTCGTCCCAAATCCCTTCCGGTTTCCGATCGAAGTCGGACATGTTGTGATTAAACTCCAGCTTGGGTGCGGGCGCAAAGAATTTCCGCAATCTACGGTCCGGTATTTTGCAGTTGGCGTTTGGTTTGGAGACGCAATTGTCCGCACGCCGCGTCAATGTCGTGGCCTTTTTCGCGGCGAAGGGTGGCAGCAACTCCGCTGGCCCGGAGAATCGAGAGAAATTGTTCCTGTTGTTCTGTTGTCGGTCGCGACCATGGCAGCCCATGAACGGTGTTGTAGGGGATTAAGTTTACTTTTGCGTCGAGGCGGCGCGCAATCCGGCCCAACCGTCGTGCTTGGTCGGACGAATCATTGACGTTGGCAATCAGGATGTATTCAAAGGTGAGGCGCTGTTTCTTGTGTCTGGCGTAGTAATCGCAGGCCGCCAGCAACGTTTCCAAGTTGTAACGCCGATTGATCGGCATGATTTGATTACGCACGTCGTCAGTGGCTCCATGCAACGAAACGGCCAGCCGGATTTGAAGTTTTTCGCCGGCCAATTGGCGAATCTGCGGCGCCAAACCACTCGTCGAGATAGTGATGTGCCGGGCGCCGATCCCGAGTCCCCAGGGCGCATTGATGATTCGAAGAGCCCGAAGCACATTGTCCAGGTTCGCCAGGGGCTCGCCCATTCCCATGCAGACGATGTTGTCGATCTTCTCTCCGCTCTCCTGCTCGGTCGCGATGACTTGATCAACAATTTCGTTCGGGCTGAGATTGCGGCTAAATCCTTCCAGGCCGCTCGCGCAAAATTTGCAGCCGTAGGCGCAGCCCACCTGCGTTGAAAGGCAAATCGTTCGCCGGTCGGACCGCGATCCGTAAAGCGCCGGCGAGGCAGGAATCAAAACAGTTTCAATCAGGCTTTCATCGCTCAGACGAAACAGAAACTTGCGCGTTGTATCACGGGACCCGAGAACGCGGACAAGGTCGCTCTTGCTGAAGTCGACCAGCTCCGTCAGTCGAGCGCGGAATTGGCGCGGCAGATCGGTCATTTCGTCGAACGATTGGACACGCTTCTGATACAGCCAGTCGGCGATCTGACGCGCGCGATAGCTTGGTTCGCCGAGATCGCGGGCGACTTTCTCCAGGTCCCCAAGTTGAAGCGACTTAATGTCGGGTTTCGCCTCTTTGGTCATTCGTGAAATTTACGGGAGGAGCGTCGGCAGACAATTTAATGATTTAGCGATTTCTTTGTTGTAGCGGCGGTCTATGACCGCCGTTTGCCGGCGCTCGCAGAGCGCCGCTGCATTGACATTCGCTAAATCATTAACTCTCTAAATCGCTAAATGATAGACCCTTTCGAATTCTTGTGGAGAAATGTCGGGGTCTGACTAAGGTTTCGCCGCCGATGAAATACTTGTCGTTGTTAGCGATTTTCGTGGGGCTCTACGCGCTTAATGGCTGCTCTTCGGGCGGGATAACTTCTTCCTCGACTGGAGAAAAGGTCCCCGGCGAAGTAAAAAGTGACGAGGAAAGCCGCCTCCAACCTGGGGCGGGCGCCGGACCAAACGCGAGCGTGAAATGGTGAATCCAGACCGGCCGCGCTTTAGTCGGTCAGCCTCGATTCCAAGTATTTGGCGCCATGGCTAAGTCGCGAACGGCGTGGATGATTGGCTGGGACGCGGCCCGCGCGAACGCCAAGCCGGCCCTGATCATCCAGGCGATCATGCTCGCGCTGGCGATCGCTTACTACACAATACCGGCGGCCGCCGATGCCCTGCACAAGCTCGCCGACTTCAAACTGGAGCATGGATTGGTTTTTGTCGTTGCCGCATCGGTGCTTGCCGGCGCGATCATTCCCGAGATTTTTTTGATTCTGTTTTTCCAAGGCTGCCGGCCACGGCGCGTAAACCTTCGCAATCTCGCATTCACGATCCCGGTTTGGGGATTCGACGGCTCACTGGTCGATCTCATGTATCGCGCGGAAGCACATTGGCTCGGAGATGTTGCCACCGTGCCAGTCGTGCTGGGAAAAATTCTGATCGATCAGTTCGGTTACAACGTTTTCTTCGCCGCGCCTTTCGGCGTTTTAACCTACGAATGGAAGAACAATGGAATCTCGGTCGGACCGTTGCGCGATCTCTTCACCTGGCAGCATTACCGCGACAAGATTTTTCCGACATTGCTTGCCACCTGGGCAGTTTGGATCCCGCTAATGGCAATCATTTACACGTTACCGCTCGTGCTTCAGTTTCCAATGTTCGGCCTGGCCCTTTCGTTCTGGGTCCTGCTGCTCACTTACATGACGAATCGCTTTGCCGGAAAGGTGGAAGCGGACAAACCGCTCGCGTTGGCGCGAGCGGGGTAGGGGCGGTTCACTGAACCGCCGGCGGGCGAATGAGATCAATCGCCCTACCATTCAGGAAAAACTCGATCGCTTCTCGCACTCCGGCGCCGTGATTGCGTGTGGCAAGGTAGCCACCGGCCTTGCCCACCGCCGTTTTCACTTCCTCGATTGCATTGGCTGGACAAGCCGGCATTGCCGCGACTTCGCCGTCTAACATCGAGATGTCGTTATGATGATCGCCCGCGGCAAAAATATTTTCGCGCGGGACGTCGATTAAGCGCGCCAGCTCGGCCAGGGCCGCGCCTTTGTGGTAATCCGCGTGGCAAAATCGGAGAAAAATGGTGTTGCGCTGGTAATGAAACTTCGAATCAACGTCCCGCGCGTCTTCGATGAACTCGACGATACGATTCATCTCTTGTTCGCTTTCGGCCCGCAAACCCTCGAGTCCATCGCTGTAATAGAGCAACTGCGCTCTGGTTTTTTGTCTTACAAAATCGACCACCTCGGCGAGGATCGATTGAGCGGAGGAAAACAATTCGGCGTGGTCCCGCGCGCAGCGCTCGTTCCAATCGCCGAACGGTTCCCATTTCTCGCCATTCGTGCCTGGGCGGAACACCTCGCGTTCGGTAGTGAGAATGAAATCGGGGCGAATCGGGAATTCAAAATCGGCGAGGCCGGATTCGAGCAAATCGACCGAACGTCCGGTGTTGACGGCCCATGCCGTTCCCTGTTTTTGCAAATCACGAATTAGCCCCATGCATTCGTGATCCAGGTTTGGCTCGCCTACGCGTGAAATCAGCGTGCCGTCAAAATCAATGCTGAGAAGTCTGATTGGCATCTCGATCTTACGATGATTCGATTACGAGTAAGAGCAAGAGCAGGAGCAAGAGTTTTACATGAAATCGGCACATCCACAGATTCTCGGAGCCCTGATTCCCCACAGATTAAGCGAGAGTTAGGATAGAATTAGAAAGGATTCTTTGCTTGGGTCTCGTCAAAATCGGGTTTAATCCTGTCTAGTTATCTAGTTTCTAATGAAATCGGCCTATGAATTGGCGATGGAGCGGCTGGCGAAGGAACAGCCGATTGTGACACTGACTGACGATCAGAAGAAGCAACTCGCCGAAATCGATTCGCAATTCAAAGCCCGGACCGCAGAGAAGGAGCTTTTTCTCCAAGGCGAGATTGCCAAGGCGCAATCCACTGGAAAATTCGAAGAGATCGAATCGCTCCAGAAACAGCTGATGTCTGAAATCAGACGATTGCAGGAAGATTGCGAAGCAAAGAAAGAGAAACTGCGCGCAGGTTTTGCAGGTAGGGGCGATTGACCCCAATCGCTCGTTGCTTGCTTAACGAGTCAGTGATTTAGCGAGTTATTGTAGCGGCGGTCTATGACCGCCGTTTTTGGCTAAATCGTTAACTTGCCTTTATCCGTGTAATGGTGGAACGCGATCTCCGAGCGCGTTGTTAAACGGATTCTGATATCGCCCGGTCAGTGGTCGATCCGCCTCGTCCGCCTTTCCTCTTCGGCAGATCCGGATCCAGAAATCCCAACATGTGGGCCCGCTTGATGGTGCGCACGCCTTCCTTCTTTTGGAGTTCGGCTATGCTCTGCCGGAAAGCTTCCATTTTTGTCCAATGCACTTTGGGCCGGAAATGGTGCTCGGCGTGGTAGCCGTTGTAGAAAAAGAGCCAGTTGTAGATTTTTCCGTAACTGCTGACGCCCCAGGCGATCGGCTTATCGGGGTTCGCGCCGTAATGGCGATAGTAACCGTTCAGATAACTGAAACAGTGGCCGAGGTACCAAAACGGCAGGAAATAAACGATGAACCGCCAGTTAATGAAATGCACTGGCCAGGTCGGCACGATCACCGCCATTAGAAACAGCGTCATCGCGAACGCGGTGAGCTCGATGTTACCCCAGCGCTCATCGCCGTTGTTGCGTTTACGCAATTCGTTTTTGATCGCGCCCACGTCGTCCCGGAAGAAGCTGAGAAACACGTACTTCCACGGACTCTCGGGTTCATCGTCATCGCTGTGCCGATAGATCGACAACCAATCGATCGTGTCGCCATTTTCGTCCTGGCGATCCGAGTTGCCCTTGTGATGCTGCATATGGACGGCGTCGTAGAGCGTTTGGGAGAAACAACAAGCGACCGATTGGGTAACGCCGAACGCGCGGTTGAGGATTTGGGACCGGAAAAACGGGTTATGAATGAAGTTGTGACCGACGCCGTTGATGTTGGCGTTCACCATCAACGAATAAAGAAAGCCCAGCACCAGCATGATCCAGAGCGGGGTGTGCGGGAAAAGAAAGTACAATCCGAGCAAGTAAACCAGATGAAACAATCCTGCCGCGGCCGGCAACACATCCCACCGCGTGTGGGCAAAGACTCGCGAGCTGGTGGTGGGCCGCTCGATGCGAATGGCGTCAGTGGCGTTCATGGAGGTTGGTACCATTCGCGGAGGAGTGCGTTTCTCGCAAGTTTGATGATTGCCAACCGCGAGCCCGCACGGCAATTTAGCCCGCAATGTTTGCGCTTCAGCCAGAGATGAAAGTGTTCAGCGGCACAGCCAACCGCGAGTTGGCCGAGCGCATCTGCAAATATATCGGCATCCCGCTCGGCAAAGCGACGATCAGCTCGTTTCCCGACGGCGAGACGTATGTGAAAATTGAGGAGAACGTTCGGGGCCGGGACGTCTTTCTGATTCAGCCGACCTGCCCGCCCACCAACGAGCACCTGATGGAACTGCTCATCATGGTGGACGCCGCCCGGAGGGCGAGTGCCGACCGAATCACGGCGGTGATTCCATTCTTCGGATACGCCCGGCAGGACCGCAAAGATAAACCCCGGGTGCCTATAACAGCCAAACTGATCGCGAACCTGCTTTACGCGGCCGGAGTGAACCGGGTCTTGACGATGGATCTGCACGCCCAACAGGTGCAGGGGTTCTTCGATATCCCGGTCGACCACCTTTACTCGTTACCTGTACTAATTAAGTACCTGCGCAAGAAGCTTAAGGGCAAGACAGTGGTGGTTTCGCCGGATATCGGGGGCCTGAAGATGGCCTCGGCCTACGCCACCGCCCTCGGCGCTAACCTGGCAATTGTGGCCAAGGAGCGAAAAAGCGCCACCGAGACTGAGGCACTCTACCTGATTGGCGAGGTGAAAGATCGCGACGTCCTCCTGGTGGACGACCTTACCGAGACGGCCGGAACCCTGACCTCTGCGGCCGAGATTTTGAAGGAAAACGGGGCTAAACGGATCTATGCCGGGGTCTCCCATGCGGTCCTGGTGGATGTTGCACTCGGCAGGTTGCAAAAGTCGAAAATTGAGGAATTAATAACGACCAACAGCACGCCGGTGCGCCCGGTAGAGGGATTTAAAACTACCGTGCTCTGCGTCTCCGAGCTTCTCGGGGAGGGGATGAAACGAATCCACAATGACGAGTCCGTGTCGTCGCTGTTCAAGATCGAAAACGACAAGTAATCACCATGGCCAAACAAGTTAAATTGAAAGCGGAACCGCGAAACACGACCGGACGCCTGGCTGCGCGCAAATTGAAAGCGCGCGGAATCGTGCCGGCCGTTATTTACGGCGGCAAGCATAAATCCCAACCGCTCCAGGTTTCGGAGCGCGACATTAATGCCATGCTCAGCCATGCGTCGGGAGAGAACATTTTAGTCGAACTCGAGATTGCCGGTGAGAAAGCCAGCCGGACCGCGTTGTTGCAGGAAGTGCAGCATTCGCCGGTGCGCGGCGACGTGGTGCATGTCGATTTTCACGCGATCTCGATGGATGAGAAGATCGAAGCGAACGTGCCGCTGGAACCGATGGGGGTTGCGAACGGCGTGAAAAACTTTGGCGGTTTGCTCGAGCAAAACCTGCGTTCGTTGGCCATTGAGTGTTTGCCGCGCGACTTGCCGGACAAAATTACGGTGGACGTATCGGCCCTCAACATCGGTGATGCCATCCACGTGCGCGATATCAAGCTTCCGCAAGGAGTTGTGGTGAAAGTTCAGCCGGATTTAACTGCATTCTCGGTGGTCGCGCCGGTGGCGGAAGAGGAACCGGTCACGCCAGAAGCCGAAGCTGCGGCTGCGGCGGGTCCGGAAGTCATCACCGCCAAGAAAGAGGAAGGCGAAGCTGCAGCGCCTGCGGCTGGTGGCGCGAAAGGCGCCGCTCCAGCTGGTGGTGCGAAAGGCGGAGCTGGAGCTCCGGCTGGCGGTGCTCCGAAGGAGCAGAAAAAGTAGCCGCTTTGATTGCGGATTGCGGATTGCGAATTGCGGACTGAGCAATCGTGGAAAAAAACGCTCAACCCATTCGCCTTGTCGCCGGCTTGGGAAATCCTGGAGCAGAGTACGCCCATACGCGTCACAATGTCGGTTTTATGATTGTAGACTTCCTTGCGCACAAGGCCGGATTAGTGTGGGAGAAATCGAGCAAATGGGATGCGGCCACGGCTAAACTTGGCCAGGCAATGCTCGTGAAACCCGCCAGCTACATGAACCGCAGCGGTCAGCCACTTCAGGCAATCGCACAGTTTTTCAAAATCAGTCCCCAGGAAATTCTGGTTCTAGTGGATGACTTTTCGCTGCCGATTGGCCGTCTTCGAATTCGCCAAAGTGGAGGGGCGGGCGGGCACAACGGATTGGAATCGATCATTGTTCAATTCGGCACCGAGGAAATTCCGCGATTGCGCGTCGGAATTGGCGCACCCCCGGCTGGAGGCACTACCGACTACGTTCTCAGCAACTTTTTCGAGGAGCAGAAACCGCTGGTAAGCCTGGCAATTGAGCGAGCGGCCGAAGCGGTTAAATGTGCGATTGACAAAGGCATTGTTTCCGCGATGAACACGTTCAACCCCGAAAGCGTTCGGGGCGAACAAAACGAAGAGACGGCGTCTGACACAGACGCCCCACAACAAGAAAAACCATGAAGAACCGTTATGAAGCGCTATTGGTCCTCAACGCGCAGGGAAAGGAAGACAGCGTTCACGATATCGTTGATCGCCTGGAGTCTGAGTTTAAGAAAGAGGGCGCCGAAGTCGAGCAGGTGCAGAAAATGGACAAGCGTCCGTTCGCTTACGCCGCCGGGCCGCTCGATGCGGGTTTTTACGTGAACTTTGTTTTCCACGCCGAGCCGGATCTGATCACCAAACTGAAGTCGAAATTCAAACTCGACCCGGAGGTTTATCGTCAACATTACCAGCGCCTCCGCGAAAAGAGTGGAAAAAAGGAACGTAAGGAAAAGCCGGCGAAAAAGTTGGCGCGCTCCAAGTAATTCGGATAGACCTGGCGCATGGCCAGTTTCAATAAAGTCATTCTCCTCGGAAACCTGACGCGCGACCCCGAAGTGCGTTACACCCCCAAAGGCAGCGCCGTGTGCGATCTCGGCATTGCCGTCAATCGTCAATATACGCTCGATAGCGGCGAGAAACGTGAAGAAGTCACGTTCGTCGACGTCGTCCTGTGGTCGCGCCTAGCTGAAATTGCCGGCGAATATTTGAAAAAAGGCCGGCCAGTCTTTATTGAAGGTCGACTTCAACTCGATACCTGGGACGACAAACAGAGCGGACAAAAACGAAGCAAACTCCGCGTGATCGGCGAGACCATGCAACTTCTCGGCGGTCGTCCACCTGGAGCGGGCGGTGGAAGCGAGGGCGGCGAAGAAGCTAGAGCATCTCGCGGGAAGGCAACGTCGCCGCCGCCGAAGCCGGCGGCTGCGGAGCCAGACGACGACGAGATTCCGTTCTGAAGTTGCTGGTAGGGGCGGTTCACCGAACCGCCCGCGGGCGATTGAGGTCAATCGGCCCTACCTGTCGTACGGCCTAACATGAACGCGACCGAAGCCTGCATTGCGTTGAACATGTTGCCCACGATGGGACCGGTGCGGCTGCGAAAGCTTCTGCAGATTTTCGAAGCCCCCGAACGAATTCTTGCGGCGAAACGTGATGAGCTTAGGAAGGTCGAGGGCGTTGGCAGGGAAGTGGTCGCTCAAATTTCGAACTGGGAAACGATCGTTGATCTTCCGGCCGAACTGAAACGAATCGAGGATTTCGGCGCGAAAGTGATCACCCAGACGTCGCCTTCATATCCAAAGTCCCTTCGAGAGATTCATTCGCCGCCGATTGTTCTTTATGTTTGGGGCGAAATTCAGGAGCGAGATCATCACGCGATTGGCATTATCGGGGCGCGTCGCACGACCCATTATGGAAGTGAATCTGCAAAAAAGCTCGCCTACCAGCTGGCCTATGCCGGGTTGACCGTAATCAGCGGCCTTGCCCGCGGAATCGATACCTCCGCGCATCAGGGCGCCCTCGCCGCCAAAGGCCGGACCGTCGCCGTGATCGGGTCAGGTTTGTCGAAGCTGTATCCGCCGGAGAACGAGGCGCTCGCGAAAAAAATTCGCGACGGAAACGGAGCCGTGGTGTCTGAGTTCTCAATGGAAGTCGAGCCGGATCGCCAAACTTTCCCGATGCGGAACCGAATCATATCGGGTTGGAGTCACGGGATCCTGGTGGTCGAAGCGGGCGCGAACAGTGGCGCGTTGATTACGGCTTCGCAGGCGTTGGAGCAGGGCCGCGCGGTCTACGCCGTACCCGGGCACATCAACGCGCCGAGCGCGATAGGATCGAACCGACTTATCCAGCAGGGCGCGAAGCTGGTCATGGATGCGAACGATATTCTCGAAGACCTGCAAATTCTTCTTCCCGAGACCAAACCATCGCCGCAAGCCGCTGCCCGTCCGCTGCCTGCGCTCTCGGATGACGAACGACGTGTCTATGATGCAATTGAGGCGAGCGAGACACCGATTGACCGGATCGCGTCCGAATGCGATTTGCCAAGTTCGACAGTCTCTTCTATCCTCCTCGCCCTTGAGCTGAAGCGACTGGTAAAGCAGTTGCCCGGAAAATATTTCGTGAAACTGGCTTAACCTCGTCCGCGATCTGCTCTCCCCCGGTTTGCAAAGGCTTCAATTTGAATGACTAAGTCACTGATCATCGCGGAAAAACCGAGCGTAGCGAACGATCTCGCGCGCGCCCTCGGCGGTTTTCGCAAGGAGGGCGATCATTTCGAGAGCGACAAATACGTCATCTCGTCCGCGTTGGGACATTTGGTGGAACTGGCGCTGCCCGCCGAGCTCGACGTGAAGCGGGGGAAGTGGAGTTTCGCCAATCTGCCGATCATCCCCGAGGAATTTCACCTCAAGCCGATCGAAAAAACCAAAGCGCGCTTCAACATGCTCAAAAAGTTGATGAAGCGCGATGATGTCGATCTTCTGATCAACGCGTGCGATGCCGGCCGCGAAGGCGAATTGATATTTCGTTATCTAGTCAAGCTCGCAGGCATCAAGAAGCCCGTTCGCCGGCTCTGGCTGCAATCGATGACGGCCGATTCGATTCGCGACGCGTTCAATCATTTGCGCACGGAAGAGGAAATGGTCCCACTCTCCAAGGCGGCGGTCTGCCGGTCAGAGAGTGACTGGCTCGTTGGCATCAATGGCACTCGGGCAATGACCGCGTTTAACAATCGCACCGGAGGGTTTCAACTCACTCCGGTGGGCCGCGTGCAAACGCCGACCCTGGCGATTCTCGCCGAACGCGAGGACAAGATTCATCACTTTAAATCGCGCAATTATTATGAGGTGTTCGGGGATTTCGAAGTCAAAGCCGGCGCCTATCGCGGTCGCTGGTTTCGGGAAGAGTTTGCCAAGGAAGGTGATGAAGACGCCCGTGCGGAACGGATCTGGGACAAAGCGCAGGCCGACGAGATCAAGAATCGTTGTGTCGGAAAGACCGGTGTCGCCAGTGAAGAGAAAAAGCCGACAACGCAGGCGCCTCCGTTACTTTACGACCTGACGAGTTTGCAACGCGATGCCAACGGCCGCGGTTTCAGCGCCAAGCGAACTTTGCAAATTGCCCAGCAGCTTTACGAGCGGTTTAAGGTCATCACTTATCCGCGGACAGATTCGCGTTATTTGCCGGAAGACTACATCCCGACGGTCAAGGCCACGTTGAGCAAGGTCGAGAATTCACACGCTCGGACCGTTCTCGACAATCATTGGGTCAAGCCGTCGAAGCGAATTTTCAATAACGCCAAGATCTCCGATCACTTCGCAATCATTCCGACCGGTACCGTGCCCCACGGGTTGGATGAGGTTCAGCAGAAAATTTACGACATGATTGTGCGGCGTTTCATCAGCGTCTTTTTCCCGGCGGCGCAATTCGAAGTCACCACCCGAATCACGCGTGTCGACAAGGATGCGTTCAAAACGGACGGCAAGATCATCAAAGATCCCGGTTGGCTTGCGGTCTACGGTCGTGAAGCGGCGTCGGAACAAGGCGAAGAATCGCTCGTCTCCATCACGCCGAACGAACGGGCGAAGGTCCTGGATATCGAGGTTACGCAAAACGAGACCAAACCGCCGGCGCGTTTTACCGAAGCGACATTGCTCTCGGCAATGGAAGGAGCCGGCAAATTGGTAGAAGATGAGGAATTGCGCGAAGCAATGCGCGAAAAAGGTCTTGGTACGCCGGCGACGCGCTCAACGATCATCGAGGGTTTGATCCATGATGGCTACGTTCACCGGCAGGGACGCGATCTGATTGCAACCGCCAAAGGTCTTGCCCTCATCACGCTTTTGCGCGGCATCGGCGCGACCGAGCTCACCTCGCCGGAGATGACCGGTGAATGGGAATCGAAGCTGAAGCGCATGGAGAAAGGCGCGATGAAGCGAAACGATTTTATGGCGCACATTCGTAAATTTACCCGCGAGGTTGTCGAACGGGCTAAAACTTTTGAAGGCGACAGCGTGAGTGGAAATTTTGAAACGCTCGAAGTGAAATGTCCAAAATGCGGCGGTGGGCCGTTCGAGGAGACCTATCGCACTTTCAAGTGTCAATCCTGCGACCTCATCGTTTGGAAAACGATGGCCGGACGATTGTTCGAGCGCCCGGAGCTGCAGAAACTGCTTACCGAGAAGCGCGTCGGGCCGCTCGAGGGATTTCGAAGCAAGATCGGACGCAAGTTCAACGCCATCGTTAAACTCGGCGACGATTTTAAACCCGCGTTCGATTTTGGCGAGAACGGACACGATCAACCGATCCAGATCGACCCGGCGAAACACGAATCGCTTGGGCTTTGCCCGGTCTGCCATAAGGGCCAGGTTTACGTGCTCGACCGCGCCTACGCGTGCGAGAACGCGGTCTCGCAAGAGAAGACGTGCACCTTCCGGGTGAGCAAAACAATTTTGCATCGTGAGATTCCGAAAGAGCAGGTCCAAAAATTAATTACCGCGGGCAAGACCGACCTGTTGCCGAAATTCGTCTCCAAGAAAGGCCGGCCATTTTCGGCGCACTTAAAGTTAGATAACGGAAAAATCGGTTTCGAGTTCGCCGCTAAAAAACCAAGAAAAGCAGCGGCGCCCAAGGCCGTGGCCGCTTAGCGTTTCGAAATTCGAGATTCGGATTTGTCCGGGTGATCTGCGATTCGACAGATCGCGAGTAAGACCCGGACCGGGCGATAAAAAAGGTCGAATCGGGCGTTGACGCCACAATTTGTAGTGTGCTATTAGCTCATCTAACACTATATGCGTTGCCCCAAGTGCGGCTCGCGTGATGACAAGGTAATCGATTCCAGACAGTCTCGCGATAGCTCCAGCATTCGCAGGCGCCGCCAATGCCTCAAATGCGGATACCGCTTCACCACCTACGAGGAGATCGAGCGGTCCGATCTTCGCGTCATCAAACGCGATCGCACCCACGAACCGTTCGATCGGCGCAAGCTTGCCGCCAGCATCGCCAAAGCGTTCGAGAAACGTTCCACCAGTCTACTGACGCTCGAGCAGTTGGTTGATGAAATCGTGCACGATTTGGAAACCGGCGGTCGCGAAGTTCAATCGAGTGCCATTGGTGCCAAGGTTTTGGAAAAGCTCCGCAACATCGATGAGGTCGCCTATCTCCGGTACGCTTCGGTCCATCGGCGTTTCGAGGATGTCGATCAATTCGTCGACGCCATTCACACACTTGGCAAGACCTCCAAACCGGACTCGAACCAACGGGAGCTGTTTCCAACGGATCAAGTGAACCATGGTAGCGTTTAAAGAAGAATTCCCTTACTTGCGTTGCGACTCCGGTCAGCTCTTTGAGTTTGACCGGGATTGGCTGCACGCCGCGATAAATCGCGCCGCCGACAAAGCCGGATATCCGAGCTGGTGGTTGACCGATCATGTGACCGAAAGCATTGCTTTCTATCTGCACTTGCGAAACGACGAGAACGTAGTCGCCTTCGCGCAGCTTCAGGAGACGGTCCAATACGTTCTCAAGGCGATCGGTTACAAGGAGATCATTCCTTACTTCAGGCCTGCGCCGCCGCCGATTTCCGTTTCACTGATCGACATCGCGCACCAGGCGGGCAGCGGCTACGAGCTGGCATTCTTTGATCTGCTGGAAAAACGCCTCGCCAACTTGATCGATACAGGCGTTGATAATTTGCAACTCTGCTCACTCCAACCGTGCGTGAAACATCTGCGCTGCACCAGGGTTTGGACGCGCGCGTGCGACTCTTTACGCGAAGAGATCGTTTGCTTCATTCGTGAACGGCTGACTTTGACGACAAACGAGCGATTGAAGTGTACCTTGAAGTAGCGGCGAGCCCGGCAAACCATGACGATTTTCGAAAAAATAATCACCCGCGAGATTCCAGCGAAGATCATTTGGGAAGACGACGACGCGATTGCGTTTGAGGACGTGAATCCGCAGGCGCCAATCCACGTTTTGATTGTTCCGAAGAAAGCGCTTCCGCGGTTGAGCGCAGCGACTCAAAAGGACGGCGCGCTTCTGGGAAAGTTACTGCTCGTCGCTGGCGAGATCGCGAAGAAACTGGAGATCGACAAGACCGGATATCGAGTTGTCATCAACAGCGGACCGGACGCGGGCGAAAGCGTACCTCACCTTCACGTTCATCTGTTAGGCAAGCGCGCTCTGGCCTGGCCGCCAGGCTGATTCGAATTAACGATTTAGCGATTGAAAACGCCTGTCAGTGACATCCGTGTAATCCGAGGTTCTATTTAACTGGATTGTGGCTGAGACAGCCGCCTCTACAACACCTATGTCAGCAACAATTGCACCCGTCCGGCCGATTACACTGGACGAAGTCAAAGAGGCGCGGCACCGAATTGCGAAAACGATCGTCCGTACGCCGCTAATTCGTCTGCAGCTTGGCGCGGATTCTCCCGACGTTCGCTTGAAACTGGAAAATCTTCAGCCGATCAACGCTTACAAATTGCGCGGAGCGGCAAACGCTGTTGCGATGTTGCCGGATGCAGAGCGGAAACGCGGTGTCTGGACAGTGAGCGCGGGAAACGCAGGCCAAGGTGTCGCCTACGCCGCGCGA